>Ga0075314_1000186_pt1 | contig 9878 bp, 8 predicted proteins | sample MayberryNE_Catta_6_FD_120055 | JGI IMG/M metagenome (GOLD analysis project Ga0075314, IMG submission 120055) | Natural and restored wetland microbial communities from the San Francisco Bay, California, USA, that impact long-term carbon... | ecosystem: Environmental > Terrestrial > Soil > Wetlands ... | reverse complement strand
TCAGATCATAGAATAGAGGCAGGTAACAATCATGTATTCATAATACAACACGAACTAGGTGAAAACTGGTCATTATTTACCAAAGTACTTCTGAATTTGATTTTTGAGAACCTTGCTAGTGTAAGACCAGACGTCAATACAACTCCAAATACAATTATAGCGAAGGTGACACTTTAGAAATGCTCCTTTTTAGACTTGATAATCTAGGTTAGACAGAATTAATCACTCTGGACGCAACTAGCCAGTGCCTCTGGCATTGTCAATGGATATAATGCGTTTATGTGAGTCATGCGTTTCACTAATCTCTCCTTAATTTTTCCGAGATGCACGTTGCATCATAATATGAAGCCTAGTATCAATTGTTCTGTTTGGGTAATACTACAGCCCCGTCACACATGAGCCATTAAGTTTATTCTAGGGGTTGTCCCTTAAGATTAGGTTTTGTTTTACCCTGGTTATCGGGATCATAATCCTACCCTCTTAATTTTTGATCCACATTTAGGACATGCTATTTCCCTGTGCTCATTCCCACATTTCATGCAATAGTAGCCGACTTGACTGATCTAATTGAATTAGTCATTTGGACACGTCATCTCTCGTATTGCCAAATAACGCTCATTCATCTCTTCAGCAAATTTGACTACTTTATCTAAAGAAAATGTTGATTTGGGAAAGTGCCACCTAATACCTACTTTGTGTCCCCTACCTCCGCCGTCATAAATGATGCCGCTCTCGCAATCGGCGCCATACTTTGGGTCAAGATATCTTTCTCTCACTTCAAGCCCAAGCTTAGTCTTATCTTCCATGATAAACTGGTCAGACGTGTCATGGATAAAATAAAACTGGCCCTTCTTGATTGGCTCTGGAGTGCTCATTGATCATCTATTTCTAACGACGCGATGGATAACAGATATCAAATTGCAGACTCTCCTTTCCTTCCCGTCTTAATATCGAATGTGAGTGGTACTTCTAGAACAAATATCTTTCCGCTTATCTCATTAGCACCGAGTCTATCCATTATTTTTCTTGACAACAAATCAACTTGGTCATCTTTAACAACCACTTCAACTTTAGTTCTTGGTATGTATTCTGGCGTATACTTCATAGTCCCCCTTCCACCAGCAACTGCCTCTGCCTTTGTGGTTCCTCTTCCCTCCACCCTGTAATGAGTCATTCCGCCGACTTGTGCTTCCCTGAGAATCTCATCAACATCCTTTAGTGCCCGGTCAGGAATTATAATCTGAATTTGTTTCAAATTTTGTCAGCCTTCACTTGTGTAATTTTGCCCGTATAAATAGTAAGTGTGTGCAATGCATTACTGTGCATTAGTACATAAATATGTAATAGTAACATCTTACAATAATAGATGAACAAGTCTAAAGACTTCAAAGAGGGGTGGTATATCATTATCGATATAATGAAATGACATGAGGTGGCTATGCATGGCCTGTTAAATTATTTCTAAACAAGGATCACGACAAGGAATCTAAAAGACCATCCCTAACTTCCATCTTTCCTTCATTAAAGATTCTTTCATCCATTTCCTTAACCAATCCTGCGTTAGGCATGAAACTCATCTTAGAATATACGTCTTTATCCGGATCAATTCCTGGAGCAATCTCTTCTAGAATTATTCCATTCTCGCTCAATCTGAAGACTGCTCTCTCTGTTACATAAAGAACCTCTTGCCCATATTTTATTGCCTGATGTCCACTGAACACCACCTTAAAGACTTTTTCCACAAATTTTGAGGTGGTCCCGTCACGGACAATATTAATTCGGTTATTTGAGATACGAATGTCACTTTTTCCTGCAGTAAGCGCACCTCCAAAGCAGATTTTTGGCGCTCCTCCGGCTATCACTGGAAATCCGCCCGGTCCGAATATCTTATTGGGTAGCATTGATGGATTTACGTTTCCTTCTTTGTCGACTTGAAGGAAACCAAGGGCCGCGGCATCGATTATTCCACCCTCAAAATTGGAGAATACATCAGGAATAGTTGACAATGCAAATGGACTTATTGCTAATCCGAAGTCATTTCCAGATAGAGCGAGTCCTCCCCAAGGACCAGATTCTAGTACTGTTATGATAAAGTCTAAGACATCCTCTTCAGCCCCGACTGAGGATATAAGAGCAGGGATTCCTATTCCTAGATTGACTAAAATAGGTGCTCTCTTTTTCTTGAATACCCCCAATAATTCTAAAAGGATTCTTCTAGCGATTACCCGTTCATGTTCATAAGATAGTACTTTTGAAAGACCCTCCAACCAGCTTCTTGTAATGGGCGGAATAACCTTATAGGAGAGCCTAAGATCATATTCGATGGTTCCACTCTGCCAATGATATTCTCTGGGGGACACAACGACATGATCTACCAACGGTCCTGGTACATCAACATCCCTCGGACTAATTGTGCCAGATTTTGAGAGCCATCTGACCTGGGCAATCACCGTACCAGCATGTGGTCTCGCTTTTGCAGCTTGCGCAATACTTAGAACAGTTCCCTTTAATCCTTCTTCTCGTAAAGACAAATTTCCATATTCATCTGAAATGGATGCCCTTATCAAAGCGTAATCGGGCTTGGGTGCCTGATACAGAAGATAGTCAGTTCCTTCGATATCCAGCAGGCTTACTTTGCACGGCCCATCTTTTCTTGCTCGTTGGTTCATTCCAGCACCATCGTTTCTCGGATCAAGAAACGTATCAACACCAATCTTTGTCAAGAGTCCTGGCCGTCCAGCTGCAACCTCTCTGAACCAGTAAGCTGTAATCCCTATTGGCCATCCGTAGCATTCAATTCGATCATCTGTTACGAGTTTCTGAAGCCAAGGTGAAAAGCCTAGAAATGGCATTAATGCACCTCTAAGAAATTTCTGCTCAGGGTCCTTGTAAAGGCTTTCGGCGATCTTATCTAACGCTCTCCCGGGTGTAGCAGGAAGAGCATCAGAGACAATAAACAAATTCTTTGGGTGTCCGCTCTTAGTATATTGATGGTATAATTCAAGAATAAGATATTCAGGCGTAATAGCCATGTTAAAGCCAGAAATCGCAACGACACTGTTATCTTTTATATCAGAAAAGGGAATATTGATATCAACAATCTTGGAGAGCATTTGGTAAATATCACAGAGTGTTCTTAGTGCGTCCTATTTAAGTAGACCAGTTGTCGTACTTTTCTTTCGTCTAGTTGACGAATCGAATATAGAGTCTAAGAATTGATTGATATAAGCAAAAATTTTGTCATTAATAATTTTATTCCTATTCTTATTATACCGTAGAATGGGGGCCTTGGAATTCAACATATATCATGTCTAATACAAAGGCTCCATTGCACCGTAATGTAAAGTTCCACGACATACTAGATACCGCTTCTCAGATATGCCATTTCAGTTCATGTTTTTTCTTTTTTTCTTCATTCTTGAACTCTGCAAGACAGTATGTGCACTTATATGTGGAGATAATTTTGATTGGATAGTCATTATCATTGTAATTATCATTATCCTTATCAACATCATGATTTTCACCGTTATCACATACCGCATATGAGGTAGATGCAGATGACCTTACCATTTCCATACGTACTTTTTTGTAATTGTCAAGAAGATCCTTTAGTGTATAGTCCCAACCATTCTGCAGGAGTTCGAGTCTATCTGTTTCCGCAACAGGATGAGTATATTGTCCAGTGGGATTTGTTGATGCAATGAATTCTCTTCCACCTTTCTTATTTCTGGTTTCAGATTCAGGATCTCCATCTAACAGTAATCGAATAGCATACTCGTTTTCTTCATTATTAGTCCATAATTGGATCTTTCTGTGGATAATGTCCTTATTGCTTGCTAGTCTTTTTACCTCCTCTAAATCGCCATTGGCAACATCAGCTCTCATTATCCGTTTTTTTCCTTTCTGTTCATCATCATCATCAACAGAAGCTTTGGGCAATTTTAATATCTCAAAAAAGTATTAAGAAGGCTTTCAATATTAATTATACATAAGTACCCCGTCGACATGAATTTAGATTTTAAGTAGCATATAATAGATTAGAATCAAATTTATGACCATATGTTTAGATAACACACGTGATATAGACAGCATTGTTTGTCAGATTCATCCTCATCAAATCCCATTGGGCCAACTGCATTTGATAATGCCACCATGGTCAAAGAAATTCTAGATGAGTACAGAAGGACATGTTCTATAATATTTGGAAAAACAAGTCATTCTCAGATGAGATTCCTTCAGGCGTCAATAGAACTACAGCAGAGTTTATTGAATTCATGCGATTCCTTACTTGCAAAACAAACCAATTGGCTGGAGGATAATCAGTTCGAGAATAATAGCACAGCTGCTAGCATCTTTGGGTCCAACCTGAAAGCTCTTGTTAGCGGGTACACTGCAACAATAGACGCGTTTATGACTATGTTATCTATTGGTTATGATTTGACAACCTCTCATATAGAAAGTTATAAGAAGATTACCGATGCGTTAAACAACTCTTTTTTCTTGCCATGAATTATTTTGAAAACAAGTAAGAATCAGTTAAATTCATAGTGAATTTAAAAATAGTAGATTCATACAATAAGATACTGACATTTTCCTGTTAATTTGCATATGTTTGAGCATAAGATGAAAAGTATGCATTCCTTACTAGCATCACATTTCCAATTTGTGATCGTGAATTTTGTTGCTGAGTGTTGATAAATAGATTAAATATTAAAATCTTCACTTCTATTATAATAGTCAAATTTGAAGATATACAATACTCTTACTAGGCGATTCGATAACTTGGAGGATAATAATCAAAATAACCCGATTCGTATTTATTTATGTGGTGTTACGGTTTATGATAACTCACATGTAGGACATGCAAGAACAATAATTGTCTTTGATGTTTTAAGAAGATATCTTCTCTCTAAAGGTTGCAAGGTTAAATTCATACAGAACTTTACAGATATTGATGACAAGATAATAAATAGGGCAAAAAGGGACAGTGTAGAGCCACAAGAAATCACTACAAAATATACTCAGAGGTACTTTGAGGATTTTAATTCTCTAAATGTACTTGAAGCAGATCTATATCCAAAGGCAACCGATCATATAGAGGATATGATTCGGCTTATTGGAGATTTGATTAAGAAAGGCTATGCATACATTACTCTTAACGGAATATATTTTCGCGTTAAGAAATTTGTGGAATATGGTAAACTATCAAAAAGACCCTTGGAAGAACTGGAGTCTGGCTCTAGAATAGAGGTCGACAATTCTAAGGAAGATCCACTTGATTTTGCGTTATGGAAATTTCATTCAGATGAACCCCATTGGACTAGTCCCTGGGGCAGAGGCAGGCCTGGGTGGCATATTGAATGTTCTGCAATGGCTTTAAAGTATTTTGGAAGTTCATTTGAAATCCATGGCGGAGGACAAGATCTTATCTTCCCACACCATGAAAATGAGATTGCACAGTCTGAAGCCATCACTAATGGGGACAAAAATCCATTTGCTAAGATATGGATGCATATAGGAATGGTTAATATCAATTCAGAGAAGATGGCAAAATCTCTTGGTAATGCAATAATAATCCAAGAGGCTATTAAGAACTGGGGAGCAAATACCTTAAGACTTTATTGCTTATCCGCACAATATTCAAAACCATTAGATTTTTCAGATAAATTAATTGAGGAAGCTAGACAGAGATGGCGTCAGATAGAAACATGTGCATACGAACTACGATTTGCAAATACTAAGGTAATTCTATCCAGCAATTCTATCAGAGAAACAGAGAAGTTATGTGTCGAATCCGAGAAGGAGTTCAAGGTTGCAATGGAGGGTGATCTAAATACGCCGTTGGCAATAGCGGCATTTATGAAGTTTGTCAAAACACTAAACCAGCTTTCTGCGGAAGACAATTTCACTCAAAAGGTATCTAGAATTGTAACTAAGACATTAGATAACTTTATGTATACACTCGGGCTTAAACTAGTCGAACCAACTGAGACAGAAAAGAAACAGATTGAAATTATGATTTCAATACGGAATGAGCTAAGATCAAGAAAGAAGTTTGTAGAAGCAGATGAAATAAGAATAAAGTTAAGTGAACTCTATTCAGTTGAGATAATGGATCATAAAGATAGAACAATTTGGAAGAAAACTGAAAAGGGAATTGCAGCTACTACTTTCAGGTAAAGGATTCTTTCCTGTAATTTTGAGATAGCGGATACTTCACTCTCTTACGGGACCGCTAAATTTTTATTCTCAATATCTAATACGATTGCATTAGTTCAAATTATCTATGTTATAGTAATCTTCGTGAAAAAGGATATCCACTTGCAATACATTAATGCATGTTCCAAGACCAAAGGCGATAGCTCCACTAGATATTTAATCATGTATATTTCTTGTAACTCTTAGTATTAACGATCATCTTATATGCAGTTTTTTACAAAAAAAACTTGATCCAATATAGCATCGGAGAACATGATTTTACGCAGGATATCAGTTAATAGCCTCTTTATCTTCTATCAATTTCTTGCAATGCCACGCATTACGAGCAATACTCACAGACTGGTTGTGATATCTCCTAATGAAAATAATCCAGTCTGTCACACACACCTATTGGTTGGTTAGTGAGTTAGATCTGATCCTTGAAGAACTAGGGAAAAGCATCGGTCATCAAAGTAAGATACTTATTGGTTTCTTCGCAAAGCAGTAGGCTTGATAACCAAACTATAGGAATGATACTTCTTCTGTGGGCAAGCTATCTTCATGCTTACCACTATCTCAACTGAATAATTCCTTATTTTTGTCAATATAGGGTAACAAATCGGTTTCTATAATATCTTTTACATCGGTACCCACATCAAATGATAAAAGAATAAAGAACTTGACGTCGTGACTCCCTTTTATTGCAACCGGGACAGTAGCGCGAATTAGTCTATCGTATGTTCCTATAGAATGCTTAAGCATCCCTAATTTGGTTATAAAATCCTCTCTTATTGCAGCTCGAAGTACGGCCTGCAGTGCATAATGTTGAGTCTCCTCTTTTGTCATGAATGGCGTTAACCCTTCGCGATATGAGGTGGATAACAGTGTGCCGAGGTTGTTTGCTATTCCTACGAATCTAATAGATCTGCTCATCTTCACTACCTCATTGCATATTTGTGTGAAATGACTGGAGGGCATCCCTTCTGACAATTGATACTTACCAAGATGAGTACAACATTACAACTATTTATTCAATAGGATCAGCATATCCCACTAAACCTTAGAAGAATTGAGGCATTAAACATTGGGAGTGGAGGAATTCAATACCTAAAGGGATTTCTCACTTATTCTAGTCCAGAATAAGTGGACCATTTGAGCCTTAGAACCGGTACAGGCATTAGGACGATGGACGCTTCAAAAAAACTAGATTATATATCTACTCTGTCATATTGAGAACTTAAGAAAGTGTTAAGAGCAACTAGGTTTGATGTATCTTTGGTCGGAAGACATTTTAGGTCTCTAGTGGTTATTGGAGGATTATTACGAAGCAGCTGTTGAAGAGATGGGTACCTGCACGTGAGAGGCTGCGTCAATTAGACAGAAGTAAGGATAATAATAACCACCAAAAGAACAGCTGCAGTGTAATACTGTAAATCTAAACTGCAGGGGTACAAATTGTGGCTGGTTCTACCAATAATCTAGAGATAGAAGCTCTCGCCTTTAACAACCCGACTAGACGGAGGGAGGATAAAGTCACGGTTCTATGAGTCAAGAAGAAGGAAGGTACGCGAAACAAGTAGGTTCGTTACCCAACCATCTCGCCTGCTTCAACCGGAGAGATCCTTTCGTTCGTTGTTCCAAAAGCTTGGATCTGCAGAAATTGATGACTATGACATTATCGCACAGACAGAGATAGTTACCAATGGTATTAGTACGCCCTGATAAGAATTAGAGGTACAGAGGGTACGTGTTAATTCCTACAGATGAATTAGGTAAAAAGAATTAGACCCTGTAGGAAGTTGTCAACAGTGTAAATCTCAATTTAGAGAAAGCTATTACTGAAGAATGTATTGTACAATTGAAGATTATGATCAACATTCAAGTTGGTAGTTAAAATTATGACAAAAGAATCACCGTATAATCATTACAGGGCAATGTGCATATGATAGTACGCCTGATGCAACGCTTCCTAATAGAGCTCTTTTAAAACCTGACTTCCCTCTCGTGCCCATTACTATAAGATCTACACTTTCGCGTTCTGCATAGTTAATTATTACCCATTCCACCGTTGAGGAGGGATCTTCTATAATCTCTGATCTAAATCTTGCTTCAGTAACTTCCGATCCTATCAAGCCATTGACAAATGATTTTTCGACTTCATCAAGCCATTTTTTTGCTTCTCTTCTTTTTTCTTCCAATATATTGTCGTGTAAACGAGTTCCTGACTGGGTGAGAACATATCCGTATGGTAGAGACATCAAATCGAGTACTGTCAACGCTATCAATTCTGATCTATATATCCTGGAAAGACTGGTCCCAATAAGAGCAGCCTTCATTGAGGTTACCGATCCATCTATTGGAAGCATTATCTTTTTTATTTTCATCCTATCTACCTTTAATCACCATAGCGATTATACATCCGCCAGTTTAATTAGTTGTACGTAAAAGGTATCTTGGATCAAATTCAAATTATTACTTGATAATTTCACTTATTAAATATCCAACTAGGTAGGCAACAAAAGCAGCTATTCCGCCAATTGACAAAGTGTTCAATCCTGTTCTAATTAGTGATCTATGGACTACCATCCCTCTAATTATTCCTATTAGAAAAAATGCTATAGCGGTGAATATTATTGAGAACAAAAAGGCGTCAGATGTTGACCAAACGTTGCTAAATCCAGAGATATAAAGCAAAATAAACGGAAATAATGGAATCATACCAATCAAATTGAACGCCATAAAAGTTGTTATTGCGGTATCTCTAGCACTCCGATCCTTATCTTCAATTAAGCCTAATTCTTCTTTCATCATAGTGTCGATCCACACTTTCCTTGTGGAAATAATAACTCTCACTACCTCATCCAATAGCTCTTCCCTAAAGCCTTTCTCTTTATAGATATCTCTTATTTCTTGTTCCTCTTGCTCTGCCAGGTTGTCGATTTCCCATTCTTCCCTCCTTCTCTGATTTTGAATATATTCTCTATGTGTCTTCGCGCCTAGGTAATTTCCAATAGACATTGATAAGCCATCTGCAAAAAGATTAGCAAATCCTAATATCAAGACGATAGATGGCGAAAGCGATGCCCCAATGACACCGGCAACAACTGCAAAGGTGGTTACTGCTCCATCGGTTGCACCGTATACAAAGTCTTCTATGGATAGTTTCACACAATAGGTTAAGTACAGTAAGGTATTTGCTTTTGCCTTCCTGCCTCTTAATTCAAGGCTGAGTTGGTACTTTTGGTCCATGTATAGTTAAATTTAAGATTGCTATTATTTGGAGATAATATCTCGATGTGCACTAGAGGTATGTACAGAAAGTGCATCGCAGCTGGGACATTGAATATAGTTTTAATTTGGGTCATATCCCCCATGATCCTTTATCCTGATTAGCGTAATCTTCTGCGGCAGTAGCAGATCTCCTTGTCAATCAACTGGTCATTCTTGAGGACTTAATCCATGAGATATTAACCAAGGAACTGTCTAAAATTGGATTAAAAGCAACCCAGGCAGACTACAAAAAGCCTTTATTTCCATGTGATAGATAATTGCCATAAACTAAAACTTGTACATCAGATCGGTGCTGGTACAGATAAAATTGATATTGATTATTGTACATATAAAGCGATTCTTGTTGCTAATACGCCTGCTACAAATAATATTTCGGTAGCGGAGCATAC
>Ga0075314_1000185_pt1 | contig 9882 bp, 10 predicted proteins | sample MayberryNE_Catta_6_FD_120055 | JGI IMG/M metagenome (GOLD analysis project Ga0075314, IMG submission 120055) | Natural and restored wetland microbial communities from the San Francisco Bay, California, USA, that impact long-term carbon... | ecosystem: Environmental > Terrestrial > Soil > Wetlands... | reverse complement strand
GCAAATTTCTGAGAGGACGACGATGGAAGCCGTACTAAGAATGCCTCGTCAGTTTGCGATTCGCTTGCGCACATCGCCGTTGTTGTTGAGCCTGGCGCTGGCGCCGATGCTGGTTATCCTGGTCATGGTCGTCGCTCTCGTCTGGATCAGCTTTCAAACCGGCGTCGTCGGCACTCCGAAAGCAACTTACACTCTCAAAAACTATACGGACATTCTGGGTGATCCGTTCGTTCTCAAAGTCGTTTGGAACACGCTGATATTCACTCTGGCGACGACCTTTACCGCGCTCGCCCTCGGTCTGCCGATTGCCTGGTTGACCGAGCGCACCACCCTCCCGGGAAAAGGTCTCGTCTACACGATCATGACGCTGGGACTGCTCATCCCGGGTATCTATACGGCGATGGGTTGGACTTTTATCGCCCACGTGCGCATCGGTTTTCTAAATCGCTGGCTCATGGACGTCTTCGCTCTCGAACAGGGACCGATCAACATCGCCACTCCGGTGGGCATGGGGCTCGTCCAGGGGCTCAATCTCACCGCGCTGGCGTTTATTTTGACCGCGCAAATGTTTCGCGCGATGAATCCCTCGCTCGAGGAGGCCGCCAAGATTCATGGTATGAGCTTTGTCGGTACGGTACGCCGGATCACTTTGCCGCTGGCATTCCCGGCGATTTTGGCGGCAATGATCTACATGCTGACGATCGGTCTCGCGACCTTCGATGTGCCGGCGATTATCGGTCTCGGCAATCGCATCTACATGCTGAGCACCTATGTTTATTTGAAAGCCAACCCGCCCGACAGCGGTCTACCGCAGCACGGCGTCACGGCCGCGTTAGGGACCGTGATGATTCTACTGGCGCTACTCCTCACCTGGTGGTACAGCCAGGTGCTCCGGCAGGGACATCGCTACGAAGTCGTCACGGGAAAGGGTTACCGGCCCGCTTTACTCGACCTCGGCCGTTGGTCAGTGCTCGCATGGGGGCTGATCGCGCTCTATTTTCTCGCCACCAAGTTGATTCCGCTGTTGCTGATCGCCTATGCGGCATTCACGCCCTATCTGGCCCCGCCTTCGTGGGAAATGCTCGGCAAGCTATCGCTAGCCGGCTTTTACAATCTCAATTGGGACCTATTCTGGCGCGGACTTTACAACACCGTCTTGCTCGTCATTACGGTGCCGCTCATCACATTGCTCCTAGCTTTCAGCATCTCGTGGTTGATCGTGCGCTCGCGCAGTCGCATGCGTTATGTTTTGGAATTCGGCGCATTTTTGCCGCATGCACTGCCCGAGGTGATCATGGCGATCGGCGCGCTCCTGCTGGCGCTCTTTGTCCTGCCAAAATTTATTCCCCTCTACGGGTCGGTGTGGTTGATCGCTATTGTCTATGTCATCTCGCGGCTGGCCTTCGCCACGCGGGCGCTCAACAGCTCGCTCTTGCAGATTCACAAGGAGCTTGAAGAAGCGGCTTATACCGCCGGACTATCGCCGGTGCGAACGTCGTGGCGGATTCTTGTGCCGTTGTTGCGGCCGACGCTCATGTCCGTATGGATCTGGTCGGCGATACTGGTTTATCGCGAGCTCACTGTCGCGGTATTCCTCATAAGTCAGGAAAGTGTCACTTTGCCGGCGGTGATTTGGAGTTACTGGTTCTCCGGAGCCATCAATGAGGCGGCGGCGGTGACCTTGCTTATGACGGTCGTGCTGACGCCGCTGATTTTAGTTTTTTGGTGGTTCGGGCGGCGCCAGCTTATGCCGGAGTCATAATTGTTACAGAGAATACTCGAATCGTGCGTCTAACAAGTAAGACGGATTAGCGGCTATTCAAATACGAAGGGAGGATCATATGATTCCTTGGAGAGGGCGAAAATTACGATTTTTGATCGCGACGATTTTTGCGACCGGTCTGGTTTCCTCGATCCCCGCAAGCGGGGTTTTGGCGGCGGAAAGCGGCAAGGCGCCGACCATCGCTGATCTGGTCAGCAAGGCTAAGAAAGAAACCACGCTACGGGCGCAGTGGGGAGCCGATACGCTCGACGGCGGACCCGGGCTAAAGAAAATCGTCGCCGCGATGAACAAGAAATACGGCCTTAATCTTCAGCCGTCTTTTACGCCCGGCGCCAATATGCAGGGGATGATGGCCAAGATCACGCGCGAACAGGCGGCTGGTCAGCCGGCGAGCAGCGATGTGTACTTCGGCAACCCGCAGTCAATGCTGCAAGCGATGGAACACAAACCGTTGACGCCGATCGATTGGCGCGCTCTGATCGAACGCAAGTTCTTGGCGGAGCCCGGATTCGATCCGATCGTGCCCGGCGATATCGGCGTCGCGATGGCCTCGACCCTGGTTGGAGTCATCTACAACAGTAACCTGGTCAAGGGAAGCGACATTCCGCGCAAGCTCGATGACTTGATGAATCCCAAGTGGAAAGGGAAGATCGCCTCAACACCGTATGCGGCCGGATTCAGAGAATTCGCCATGCCGGAGCTTCTGGGCAAAGAAAAAATCGTCGACTTCGTCAAGAAATATTCCAAGCATATCGGCGGATTGATTCGCTGCGGTGAGATGGATCGCCTGACCAGCGGTGAGTTTCTGATGCTTGCACTGGCCTGCGGCGATCAGGAGGTCAACATCGCGGAGCGAAAGGGCATTCCGCTCGGCTACGCGATCATGCAAGACGCCACTATTTCGCACACCCGCTACGGCGCGGTTCCGAAAAATTCTCGGGCGCCGAATGCAGCCGCTTTGTTTATTGCGTTTTTGCACACCGCCGAAGGCCAAAAGCTCATGTGGGATATCGACGGGCTCGACTTCCATCTTTACCCCGAGTCGAACCAGAAAAAGAAGCTCGATGCGGCCAAGGCCAAAGGCGCCAAGGTCGTGATCAGCTCGCCGCAATGGCTCAACAAGAACAAGCACTATGACGACACGCAGAAAGAGCTGGAAAAGATTTTGCGCGGCGAAGCGAGCTAGGACCGACGGCTGCCATAAAGAGGTAAAGGGGCGGGGTTTCAAACCCGCCCCTTGTACAAAACCCGGATTCCATTTCCGCTAGCTACGGCTCAGTGATACTCGGCGCCGGGCAGAGGATTCTCAACCGCTTCTTCCAACGTCGTGGCGCGCTTCCACTCACTGGACGGGCGGCTGCGGCCATCGGTGCCGACCTGATCCATAGAGGCATAAATTTCGATCTTGAAGCCATCGGGATCGTAAAATTCCAGTCCCGGATTGCCCCCCGGTCCGCGCCTTCCCTCGTAGAAAATCGTCACGCCTTTGGACTTCAAAAACTCGCGGATTTTGAATAGCTCCGAGACGGTGGCGACCTCCAAGGCCATGTGGTCGAAACCTACTTGGCCGCGTTCGGGAAGCTTGTTCTTTTCCGTCGCTTGAATCAATGCGACGGAATGATGGTCCGTGGCGTTTCGGAAGAACACCATGCCATTCTCGTTCTTATCGGAAAATTTGAAACCCATGACGTCTGTCCAGAACTTCGTGCTGCGCTCGATGTCGCTGACGCTCAGCACCACGTGGCCGATTTTCTTGATCTTTATCGGAGAATTTTCTTCCGCCATAGAAGGCTCCTTTCTGATTTGATGCGGTGCAGAAATGGCAAAACCTGAAAGTAAAGATTCTCTACCACGGAAGTTCGGGCAAGGCAAAAGTTAAAACCAACCTGTTATTTGACGTGAAATCTTGCCACCAACTTGCGGCCGTAGCTGCGCAAGGCGCTGGTATCCAGCGAGCGGCGCTTGAGCATATCGAGCCGGATCATTTTCCACTGAATGCTCTTGGCGAGCGCGAGCCGCTCACCTTCATCTTCGACGTGCTTGAGCAGATCTTCGATCGTGTGAATGTCCTTGAGCAGTTCGGCTTCCGGCGGCAGCACGTTGGCATTCTTGAGCACCATGTAGCCGATCCGCAAGTCATCCGGGACCCAGCTGAGATCTTCCAGTTCGAGCGGCTTGCCCTTACTCGGGAGATTATCGAAGGCGCCGGCCCGCTGGGCTTCGAGTATGCGCTGCTCGGCGATCCGGTGCATGAACGATACGGCGCCAGTTTGCTCTGTCGATCTCTTCATCCGCTGACTGCTGCTTTACGACCGTTCGATTTCTCTGCTAACTCTTCGGGTGGCCGGACGTGACGAAACATCAAATAAAATGCCACGTCGTTGATCAATTGTAACCCGCCGCCGATGAACAAGGGAAGAGTAAGCGAAACGCTCTGCATTAAATAGGTGGAGATCGTCGGGCTGATGCCAAAAGGCACAACGCGCGCCAGACTGGTCACGCCGGCGGCCGAACCGCGCTCCTCGGATTTGACCATGGCCATGGTAAACGAGGCGCGCAGCGGGTTGTCCATATAGGCAAAGAAGGAGCGAAACACGAGCAGCGCCGCCGCCAAGCCCAACGTCGGCGCCAATGGCAGGACCAGATAAATCATCGATGCCAGGGCATGAGAGAACGCCATGGTTTTCACCACGCCGATTTTGCGCGCGAGCACGGGAGCGCTGAGAAACGACAGCGCGGCAAGAAAATAGGAGGCAAAAAAGATGATGCCGAGGGACTTGAGCTCGACCCCAAAGCGGAGAAAGAACCAATAGGGCACCAGCGCGCCCGCCATGCCGGCGCCGAAGTTGTCCACGACCGCCAATGCGGACATCTTGGTGATGAAAACCCCGCTGCTCTTGGACATTTTCCTTTCAGTTGTCCGGGGCTGGTATTGCTCGTTTATGGCCCGATACACAAATAGTAGCACCACGCTGAATGCGATGGTCAAAATGAAAAGGGGCTTGTAAGAATCGACGTCGGTCCAGCCTCTATCCTCTTGAAGAAACTGCGGCAGCCCGCTGGCGAGGGCTCCCAAAGAACCCATGATCGACCCGACGCACGAATTGATGGCGAAGATTTGATTGCGATTGTCGGGTCGACACTTCTCTGCCAGTAGTGCTTCTTCCGCAGGATTGAAGGGACCACCTCCCGATCCGCCGCCTCCGGATCCGCCAGCGCCGACGTTAGCGATGATAACCGCGGCCAGGATATAAAAAAGGCCCGTAAAATAGACCAGGATGAGGTTGGAGACAATCGTTAGGACCGCGAGAAGCATCAAAATGTTTTTGCGACCCACCCGATCGGACAAGTATCCCCAAACCGCCGTAAGCAGTGCCCCGCTCAAATAGGCGACCGTGAAAATGACGCCGATCAGGATGGTCGTATATCCGAGCCGGTCGAGATAAATGGCAAAGACGACGTTTAGATATGAAAAGGCAAAGGCGCGGATGCCGCGCGCGGCCATCAGCAATTTGGCGTCTCGGTGTAAATTTCGGAGCAATCCCATGACTACGCGGTCACCGGCTCCGGTTTTGCGCCTTGTTCCTCCGGCGGCTTCACGTCGCGGAAAAGAAAATAAAAAATGCAGTCATGGGTGAGCTGCAAGAAGCCGCCGATAAAGACCGGCACATTGAGTGTGAACGCCTGCATCAGATAGGCGGAAAGCGTCGGGCTGATGGCGACCGGGACATGGCGCGAGAGAGTGGTGAAGCCGGCCGCGGCGCCGCGGTCCTCCGGACGGACGACGCCCATGATGAACGAGCTCCGCAGCGGATTATCCATATAGGCGAGATACGAGCGGATAATTGTCATCGTGGCAGCGATCGCAAACGTCGGCGCCAACGGAAGAACGAGCCAGATGAGCGACGCCAAACCATGTGAAAACGCCATCGTGCGCACCACTCCGATGCGCCGCGCGATGACCGGCGCGGTCAAAAACGACATGGCCGCGAGGAAGTAGGAAAGAAAAAACATGAAGCCCAAAGACTTGAGCTCGACGCCATAGCGTAGAAAAAACCAATAAGAGATCAGCGGACTGATGAGTCCGCCGCCCAAGTTGTCGATCATGCCGAGCAGCGACATTTTGACGACGAAGCGATTGGCTTTGGTCACCAGCGGTTTATTTTCGCGCCTCTTCGGTACGTGATGCTCTTCGATTCTCGAATAGGCGTAGATCAGGACGATGCTGAACAGGATCGTCAGGACGAATAGGGGTTTGTAGGACGCGATCGGTCGCCAGCCCCAGGCTTCTTGGAGATATTGCGGCAGACCGCTCAACAGGGCGCCGAGCGCGCCCATCATCGAGCCGACGAAGGCGTTGGTCGAGAAGACTTTGTTGCGGTTCTCCGGGCGGCATTTCTCCGCCAGCAGCGCCTGTTCCACCGGGCTCATCGGGCCGCCCCCCTGGCCGCCGGCGCCCGAACCGCCTGCCCCGACGTTGGCGATGACTACCGCGGCGATGATGAAAATAAGATGGCTGAAAAATATATAGATCAGGTTTGAGATCATCGTCAGCGCGGCCAGCAGCATGAGAATCTTTTTGCGCCCGAATCGGTCCGAGAGGTAGCCCCATACCGCGGTCAAAACGGCGGCGCTGGCATAGGCCGTTGTGACGACAAAGCCGATCGTCACGGTGGAATAGCCAAGCTGGCTCAAATAAATGGTGAAAATGACGCCGAGATAGGAAAACGCGAAGGCGCGCACGCCGCGCGAAGTCATCAAAATGATCGCGTCGCGTTCGAGGTCGCCGAAAATCCTTCCGATCACTGCGGCCTCGCGGTCTTGGCGTAGTCGCGCTCGAAATCGAGCTCAGTGTAAATTCCCAGTTCGTGCAGCGCGCGATTGGCTTCGTCGAGCGAAGTCGAGCGTCTTAGGGCTTGCGCCGGGTGCGAAAGCGTTTCGTACAATTTCGCCGCCGACATGAAAATAATCAAAGTCGTCAACGGCGTCAGCTTGACCCTGCGTAGGCCATTGCGAATCTCGCGCTCACCCCAAGCGCCGCGAAAGCACTCGAGGGGAATCGCGCTGGCCTCGGTGGGCACGGTCTTGACGACCTTTTCGAGCTCGGCCGTGATAGCGGGCGTAAGTCCCCAGGCGCCGAGCAGCCCGCCGGCAGCGGCGATCCTACTCAACGCCCTTTCGATTTCGTCCGCGCTTAATTCGCCGTCGCTGCCGTAACCGAAGACACCCCAAACGACGCGCCGGCCGCGCTGCTCCAACTCCGCAAAGGCCGCGAGCATGACCGAATCGGCCAGCGGGCTGCGCAGGCCGGCCTCGTGACCTTGTGCTAATGAGTCGCCGCCGACGTCGATTCCGACGAGCAGATCGATATTGAGCCGTTCCATCGCCGTCTCCAAAGCATCGACCACCCCTCTGACGCCACCGTTGATATCGAGCAGCAAAATTTCCCGCACGATTGCCGCCGCCATACGCGATTCGGCGAACGCGACCCCGGTGTCCGTCTGGCTGTCTTCATTCGCCATCCATGCGAAGGGATGAAGGACGCGGACGTTTTTAACTTCGCTGAGCTGGCGCGGTCCGGGGACGGGATCGTAGACGATGCGCTCCCAAGAGAGTCCGCCGAGAGTGAAGTTCAGGCCGAGGAATTCTAAAAATCGCGCCGCCGCCAAAGCGCCGACCACATCGCCGCCGCCACCGACGCCGATCACCAATGCGTGGGAAGAGGCGCGGATTAGCTCTTCGAGCGAAATCGGCGTGGAGATCATCGGGGCAGGTGAGTGTCCTGTCCGGCCACCGGATTGGCGATGGCTTTCTCCAGCGACTTGACGCCGTGCCATTGGTTCGCCGGGCGCCTGCCGACCTGATCAACGCCCGCGATCGGCTGCGCGTCCATGGCGCCAAGATCGATTTCGAAGGCCGCCGTGTTTCTCATCGCTTTGATCAACGCGGTGACCCGGGCATCAGATCGTTGGCGCGTAGGAAATCTCTGACGAGTGCGTCGAAACCGGCGGGATCTTCGAGGTTGCAGGCATGACCGGTGTTGGGAAGGATTTTATGAACTGCACCCGGAATCAAAGATGCGGTTTTCTTGCCGCCTGCGAGGGAATTGTCGTACTCGCCGTTGATCACCAAGGTCGGCACTTTCATCGTCGCCAGCCGGGGCGTCATGTCGAGCCCGCCGCGCGCGCGGAAAATCTGGCCGATGGACTCTCCCGAAAGCCACGGATCGCGCTCGACGAAAGTGTTGAGCAGATACTTACCCAGTTTGGAATCGGCGAAAGCGGGCGCGACCAAATCGCGCAGATGCGCAATGTGATACTTTTCGATGCCGACCTTGGTATAGCCGTGAATTCGCTCGTCGATGGAGCCGCCCGGTCCGCTGCTGCCGCCGACGAGAATGATCGCTTTGTACTTTTCGGGATGATCGAGCCCCAATAGGATAGCCATGCCTGAGCCGACGCTGACGCCCCCGAGTATTGCTCCGGTTACGTTTTCGTCCCGGCACACGCCAAGAACGTCGTCGGCCATGTCCTTCAGGCTAAAGGGCGTTTCGGGTTTGTCGGAACGGCCATAGCCGCGAATATCGATGGCGATGACTTTGAAGTGAGTGGAGAAATGCGCGATCTGGTACATCCACAGGTTGTGATCGAAGGGGTTCGCGTGCACCATGACGAAGGGGAAACCATCGCCGGAGACTTCGTAGTAAATTTTTAGACCGTTGGCAGTTGAATACATCGGTCAAAAAGTCGGTTCCAAAAGTTCCAGATGTTCCAATAGTTTCAAACGTTCGAGTCCGGAATTTTCTACCTTTGGAACACCTGGAACATCTGGAACATCTGGAACCAATTTTTTAGCTCGGTTTTCTTGGCCGCTCTTGCTTGATCTTTTCTTTTACCTCCTCGAGCTTCATGACGTCGCTGTATTTATGATGCAAGTCGAAGAGATTTACTTTATGCGACAGGATGCTGCGGTCGAAAACGCACTCTTCGACGATTGACACGTGATAGCCGAGCGAGTAGCCGTCGACGCAGCTCGCGCGGACGCAGCCGCTGGTGCTCTCGCCGCATACGATCAGGCTATCGACGCCGAGTTGCGTCAGATGGGCGATTAACGGAGTCCCGAAAAATCCGCTTGCGCGTTCTTTGAAGATCACGACGTCACCTTGCTGAGGCTTGAACTCTTCCTTGATCTCGAAAGCTTGCGGATCGATTTTTACGCGTTGACGGTTGGTGGCGTAAACGGCGTCCGGTTTGGCTTCTTTGCGCGTCTCGGTGGTGGTGTAAAAGACGGGAATTTTTAACGATCGTGCCAGCGCGAACAGCTCTTGCGTCGGTGGAATCGAATTGTGGGCGTAAACGCCGCATGAGCTTTTATAGGTGTCGACCAGTTCGTGCGGCTCCTTGGCGCCGCCTTCGTAGGCAAGATTATAAAGGTCGATAGCCAAGAGGGCCGGCCGTTGACCGATATAGGTCTCTCGGTGATAGGGCGTATAGGTTTTGAGGATCTCCGGTGTAACGACGTCTTTCCAACAGTGGTCTTCGAATTCGGCGGCCATAATGGATCTCCTTACTGTCTAAATTTTTCAACCAATGCCAAGTGCGCGGCTCCTTTTCATCTATCTGTTAGCGAAAGGGATTGTCAAGGCACGATGGTCCGGCGTTACCCCGGGGTAATCCTCGCCTGCGGACTGTTTGCTGCTATGTCAATTATAAGGTCGCCCGAACTCGTATAAGGTCGCCCGAACTCGCCATCCCAAGCCGCCGGCTCGCTCTGACAGATAGCCCGCGCACCGGTGCTTACTTCCGCAATGTCCCAAAAAGCATTCAGATGAAGACCAGACTTGTCTCAGCGGTGACGAAAGTGCGGTAGAACGCTTGACTCCGGTAGTTTGTGTCACTCTGAACAAACCGTGGCCGACGCATGTCCCAGCGGACCGGAGCGCTGGCACTCGTCTTGCTCCCCTAGGAGTAATGTTTTTAGTAGATGTGCGGCGATTGCGAAAGCGCCTCGGACTTTTGGGAATTGTTTCGCTTCTGTTGGTTATGCTGCCGGCCAACGCATTCACCAATCCGCAAGCCGTTAGGAAAAATCCCGACAAT
>Ga0075314_1000182_pt1 | contig 9957 bp, 10 predicted proteins | sample MayberryNE_Catta_6_FD_120055 | JGI IMG/M metagenome (GOLD analysis project Ga0075314, IMG submission 120055) | Natural and restored wetland microbial communities from the San Francisco Bay, California, USA, that impact long-term carbon... | ecosystem: Environmental > Terrestrial > Soil > Wetlands... | reverse complement strand
TCCTTGTATCTGGTGGGTGAGGCCCGGGCGCTTCTCGCGTAGCCGTTCCACGGGCGGCGGTTGGGATTGTGACCCAGGTAGCCTGCCGCCGACATGGCCATAGAAAGCACGTTCATCATGATCAAGCCCGACGGCGTGGCCAGGGGCCTCGTGGGCGAGGTGATTGCCCGATTCGAGCGAAAAGGCCTGACCCTGGAGAGAATCCGAAAGCTCGAGATCGACGAAGGACTGGCGCGTCGCCACTACGAGGAGCATGTGGAAAAGCCATTCTTCCCTGAGCTGCTCGACTTCATCACCTCCGGGCCGGTGGTCGCCATGGAGTGGTCGGGAGAGTCCGCCATCACAGTGTGCCGGGGCCTCATGGGGGCAACCGATCCCAAGGAGGCCACTCCCGGGACCATCAGGGGAGATCTAGGCCTTGTCCTCACCCACAACATCGTCCATGGCTCCGACGGGCCGGAGGCCGCTGCCCGAGAGCTGGAGATCTTCTTCGGCTGACGTTCTGTCCCGAGTGCGGCGCCGCCCCCCGCCTCCGCCAACGCATCGCTGCGGAGAACCAGTGAAACGCGCTCTGGCACAAGATCTGGTCGACACCTACACTCCCCGGGTCGTCGCGGGAGTCATCATCAGCCATGGCTGAAACCCTTCTTTCATTCGCCGGTCAGGACATGGCCATCGATCTCGGCACCGCCAACACACTGGTCTACGTGCGTGGCGGTGGCATCGTGCTCAATGAGCCGTCGGTGGTCGCCATCAACGCCCAGAATGGCCGCGCCCTGGCCGTCGGCATGGAGGCGAAACGGATGATCGGGCGCACCCCGGCCCACATCACCGCAATCAGGCCGCTCCGGGATGGAGTGATCGCCGATTTCGACGTGACCGAGAAGATGCTGCGTTACTTCATCCAGAAGGTCCACCGCAGGAAATGGGCACGTCCCCGGATCGTGGTCTGCGTTCCCTCCGGGATCACACCGGTGGAGCGAAGAGCTGTCGAAGAGGCGGCCTATCACGCCGGTGCACGGCGGGCCTACACCATCGAGGAGCCGATGGCCGCTGCCATCGGGTCAGGGCTCCCCATTGGGGAGCCCGCCGGATCGATGGTCGTGGACATCGGTGGAGGCACCACCGAAGTGGCTGTCATCTCTCTCGGTGGCCGCCGTATCTTTAAAAAAAAAAGGGTCGGCGGCGACGAACTGGATACCGCAATCATCGACTGGATCAAGAAGGAGTACAACGTCCTCATTGGGGAGCGCACGGCGGAGCAGCTCAAGCTCGCCGTCGGATCAGCATGGCCGTACGCCGACGAGCCGTCTGCCGAAGTGCGCGGGCGTGACCTGGTCACTGGTCTTCCCAAGACGATCCTCCTCTCCAGCCCCGAGATCAGAGAGGCCATCGAGGAGCCGACTCAAGCGGTCGTCGATGCCGTCAAGTTCACCTTGGACAAGACGCCGCCGGAGCTGGCGGCCGACATCGTCGAGCGTGGGATCGTGCTCACCGGGGGAGGAGCACTGCTGGTAGGGCTGGACCATCGTCTGGCTCATGAGACGGGTATGCCCATCGTCACTTCAGCGAATCCGCTGCAGTCGGTGGTGCTCGGCTCGGGGAAGTGTCTGGAGGAGTTCGACACGTTGCAGGACGTGCTCGTGTCGTCATCCCGGCCATGACCACCTCGACCCGTCTTGACTCATGCTGACTTCGAAGCAATCCGACCGAGCCCTCCCCACCTTCATCAGTCTGCTGGTGATCGGTGTTCTCCTGATGACCTTCGATGTCCGGTTGGAGGGCGGGGGAGTGGTGGGAGTCTTGCGAAGCGGCACCCAGGCCATCGTGTCACCCATGCAGCGAATTGCTGCCTATGCAGTCAACCCGATCGCGAATGCACTCGACAGCCTGTCGAACGTCGCCTCACTAAGAGAGCAGAATGCAGCCTTGTCGGCCCAGCTCGCCGAGGCCCAAGCGGCGTTGGTGGCCGTTCAGGACGACAAGGCCAAACTCACCCTTCTCGAGCAGATCTACGACCTCGAAACCGATGGAGCAGAGTTGGGTCAGACCGTCGCCAATGTCATCGGATCGGTCGATGCGGCGCTCATCATCGACAAGGGCACCCGGAACGGGGTCCTGACTGGTCAACCGGTCATCGACACAAACGGCTACGTGATCGGGACCGTCAAGAGTGCCAGTGACGGCAGCGCCACCATCCTGCCCATCACCGCGAGCCGGGACGGTCTCACCGTCCTGGTTGGCTCGCAGACCGGGACGCTGGTCACCCGGCCGTTCTCATCGGATCTGGGGCTGGAGATGGATCTCGATGTCTTCGATGCCCGTGAGCCTGTGCTGGTAGGCGATCGGGTCCTCACGTCGGCGGCGAGCACCGACTACCCGGCCGGTCTCCCCGTAGGCGAGGTCATCGAGGATGCCTCGCCGGAAGCGACCTCGCTGACGACGACCGTGCGACCCTTCGTGGATCCCGAAGCCCTCCGATTCGTCGTCGTACTGGCATGGCCCCCCGACCCCGTCTCGGCTGCGACCGACGACACCATTCCCGAGGAGGCCACCGAGACCACCATCGCCGACGAAGCGACCACCACCACTACCACCCCCGAGGACGATGGTTGATGAGAGGCCGCACCGCGCTGGTGATCGGCCTCACGGTCGTGATCGCTGTTGTGATCCAGACCACGTTGTTCGGGAGATTGCGAGTTGTCACTCCCGACCTGGTGATGCTGATCGGCATCCTGCTCGCATTGACGAGGGTCCGGACCGAGGCGGTGCTCGCGGTCGCATTCCTCTCCGGCCTGATCATGGACCTTCTGGGGGCATCGTTGATCGGTCTACGGGCTGTGGTCTACACCACTGTGGCCTACATCGCCATCCGGACCAAGGAGAGAGCCGAGTTGGGCCGCGTGACGATTGCCCTATGGGCCGGACTGCTCACCCTCCTCGGGGTCGTCCTCATTCTGCTCATCGGGACGCTCTTCGGGCAGGCGGCCCTGGTCGGTGAGGGTGCGGTTAGCGTCATGATCCTCGTCCCACTAGCCAATGTCGCGGTTGCCGCACTATTGGCACCGACCTTCGTACGATTGGTCGACCGCGACCGGACCGCTCTCCGATACCCATGAAGTTCGCGCTGAGACTCACGACGCTCGGAGTCATCTTCACCGTGATGTTCTCGGTTGTCGGGCTCCGTCTGTGGTTCATCCAGGTGGCTGAGGGGCCCCAAATCGCCCAGGCCGCAGAGGAGGCCACCTGGGTGGGAAAGACCACGTACGCGGCCCGGGGCGACATCTACGACCGGAACGGGACGCTGCTAGCCACGAGCCGCATGGTGCCCGCGGTCATGATCGACCGAACCTTCGTCCAACCAGAGCAAAAAGAGCCCCTGATCCAGGAGCTGGCCTCCATCGTCGGGGTCGACCCCGTCGAGCTCGGCGCCCTGTATGAGGAGGCCGGGATAAACGGTCGCTTCCAGGTGAGCACGGTCTCGAATGAGACTGCTTACGCCATCAACGAGTCGCTCGACGAGCTTCCCGGGGTCGAGGTGGTCAAGGTCCCGGAGCGGGTCTACCTCTCCGGACCGACGATGGCTCACGTGATCGGTCATCTCGGTCTGCCCGAGGAAGCCGACCTCGCCGAACGCCCCGATCTGGATCGGAACGTGCGCATCGGCAAGCTCGGAGTGGAGCGGGTCTACGACGAGGCGCTGCAGGGCACTGGTGGCTCGGTCGAGTACCGGGTGAGGAGGGGCGAGATCATCGAACAGCGCCCGCCGGTCGACCCGATCACCGGAAGCTCGCTGGTGCTCAACCTGGACCTCGCCCTTCAGGAGCAGGTCGAGCTCGCCCTCGAGAGCGGCGTGGCCCTGTCCAACGAGGTCAAGGACGAGGAGAAAGCCGAAGGGGAGGAGGTGTTCAACGAAACTCAACGAGCCGCGGCCGTGGTTCTCGACGTCGACACCTTCGATGTTCTCGCCCTGGCTTCTTTCCCTGACTTCGACCCTCAGCTCTTCGTGGCCGGCATAGACGAGACCACGTTCAGTGGCCTCAACGAGACCAAAGCCTTCAACAATCTCGCGGTCAGCGGTCTCTATCCACCGGCGTCGACCTTCAAGGCAATCACATACACGGCCAAGGTCGAGGAGAACCTGCCCTTCTCGAGCGAGGTGGAAGGAGTCGATGGCGAACTGATTCATTGTGACGGGACACTGGTCCTCGACGAGCTGGCCGATGGCTCGGCACAGGTCAAGCACGACTGGTACGACCCCCGAAATCTGGGCTGGCTCGACATTCACGGGGCCCTGTCGAATTCATGCAACATCTATTTCTGGAACGTCGCACTGGGCACCTACACCGTCTACCCCCAGGGTTCGGCCAAGGAGAACATCCTGCAGGAGTGGGCGACCCGCGTCGGATACGGGCATGAGACCGGCATCGACCTGACCAGTGAAGCCCCGGGCATCATTCCGACCCGGCAGCTTTTCGAGCAGTGGAAGGAATACCAACTGGAGAACCCCGATGAGCCACCTCGCCTCGAGCCGGCCCGTCTCGAACTGGCGTCGCCATGGCTGGGTGGGGATCTCATGGACTTCGCCATCGGCCAGGGCGCATTCACCGCCACTCCACTTCAAGTCGCGTCGTCATATGCGGTGCTGGTCAACGGTGGGAAGGTGATGGAGCCCCGAGTGGTGAGAGAGACCATCGACAGCGAAGGGAACATCACCCCGGTCGAGCGCCCCGACTCGGTGATGGTGGATATCGATCCGGCGACCCGGGCTTCCTTGCTGGCGGACCTGGGGAGTGTTGTCAGCAACGGCACCGCCTCCGCTGCCTTCCATGACTTCGGCGAGGGCCTGGAGAACGTCGGAGGTAAGACCGGGACCGCCCAGGTCTCGGCGACCCGGGACAACCACGCTTGGTTCGTCGGCGTTGCCCCCCTCGACAACCCAAAGTACGTGGTTGCGATCCTCATCGACGAGGGTGGCTCCGGAGGGCAGGTGGCGGCTCCTGTGGCCCGTCACATCATGCAGTATCTGACGGGCAATGAGCCGACGCCCATCGTCGAAGGTGCGGAGGCCGACTGATGGCGGTGCTCACTCGTCTCCGCGAGGTGGCCGTAGACCGCGGGCGCAACAAGTCGGATCGCATCCTGTTCGGGACCATGCTGGCCCTCTCCGCCTTTGGACTGCTCATGGTCTATTCCGCAACCCGGAGCACCGGGTCGGTGGGAATGGAGCGTCAGATGATCTTCGTTGCCGCCGGGCTGACGCTCTACGCGGTGATCTCCAACATCGATTATCGGGAGCTGAAGAACTTGATCCCGATCGTTTCTATCGCCGTGCTGGTCGGGTTGTTCGCGGTGTACCTGTTCGAGCCGGTCAACGGGGCACGGCGGTGGATCGATCTCGGGTTCTTCAAGCTCCAGCCGGCCGAATTCGCCAAGGTCGTCGTGATATTGCTCCTGGCTGCGATCCTCTCTCCCAGCAACCGTGACGAGGTCGGCCAGCGCCAACTGACCTGGCCGACCGTGTTTCGGGCCATCTTCATCGTCGCCCTGCCTGCGGTCCTGGTCCTGTTCGAGCCCGACCTAGGCACGACGCTCGTATTCGGGTTCATTCTCTTCGTGATGCTTTTCGTCGCCGGTGCAACCTGGCGTCAGATGCTGGCACTGACGGCGGCGGCGGCGCTGGGCGTGGTTGCGGTCCTCCAATTGGAGTTGCTCGCGGAGTATCAGATGAACCGGATCCTGGTGTTGTTCAGACCGGAGATCGATCCACAGGGGATCGGCTACAACATCCTTCAGTCGAGATATGCGGTCGGCTCGGGCCAGCTGTTCGGCAAGGGTCTGTTCGCTGAAGGGACTCAGACGTCGTTCGAGTACGTACCCGAACAGGAGACCGATTTCATCTTTACCGCGGTGGCCGAGCAACTCGGCTTTGTGGGCGGAGTCCTGGTAGTCGCCGCGTTCGCCGTCATCATCTGGAGGCTCCTCGTGATCGCGGCCAACGCAAGGGACCGCTTCGGTGCCCTCATAGCGGCGGGTCTTGCGGCGATGATGGTCTTCCATGTTTTCGTGAACGTCGGGATGACCATCGGGATCATGCCCGTCACCGGAATTCCTCTGCCCTTCCTCTCTGCCGGGGGATCCTTCTATTTGGCGATGACCCTCGCCCTCGGCATCGCCAATTCCGTGTGGCTGTTGCGGACGCCCGTGCCTGGAGAGAACCAGCTCACCTGAAATCTCGTTCTACGTTCTACGTCGTACGTTCTACCCTGCCACCGGATGGACCGACGTGGTGAACGAGGGTGGGTGGAGGTCATCTGTGGTCCCATGTTTTCCGGCAAGAGCGAAGAGCTCATCCGTCGGGTGACCCGATATCAGATCGCGCGGGTTCCGATTCAGACCTTCAAACCTCGGCTCGATGTCAGATACGCCCACTCCGAAGTCATCTCCCATTCGAGCCTCAAGGTCGAGGCGATTCCTGTAGAGACGTCGTTCGAGCTCCTGCACCGGGTCGATGACAGCACTCGGGTCATCGGGATCGACGAAGGCCAGTTCTTCGACGACGGCCTCATCGACGTCGTTGAACAGCTCGCCTCGGCCGAGAAACAGGTGATCGTCGCCGGGCTCGACACCGACTACCTGAGACGGCCGTTCGAGCCGATCCCGACTCTGTGCGATCGCGCCGAGTATGTGACCAAGATGCTTGCCGTCTGCCACAAATGTGGTGGGCCTGGCATGTACACCCAGCGGATCGTTCATTCGGAAGAGCTGGTCGTTATCGGCGCGCAGGGCGCGTATGAGGCGCGGTGCCGCGTGTGCTACGACCCAACCGAGCCCGAACAGCCTGAGCTCGACCTCGGAGCTGGGTAGGTTCAGCGTTTCCTTTCTGGTAACCTTCCCGGGTCCGCCAGACGCGACATCTTCCCCTCTTCGGAGTGTTTCGTTGATGAGCACCCTTGCATACCGGTCGGCCGGCATGTCAGTAATTGGCGACCGCCTCAATGCAAGGCGGGCGCCCCACCGCGATCTGGCGCATCTATTCGGGCCCGAATGCCCCTGCCAGGAAATGGGCATTCGAGTCGACTCAAACATCGACTCTCAGAGGAGTGAGAACACATGGCTCTATTTCGCAAGAAGAGCCCACAGATCGTTCGGAAGTCGTCGACGGAAGGGACCGTCGAGGAGCGCAAGACCGTCCGCGTCAAGGGAAAAAAGGTAGAAGTCACCAGGGTCGAGGGCAGATCAGCCCCCGCCACGAAACCCAAGAAGGAGCGACGCCACCAGCCCGCAGGCAAGGGTGGCAACCACTCCAGAAACGGTGTATCCACCTCGAGGACGAGGACCCGGCGGCCCATCGACGACGAGGTGATCCTTCCCGTCGAGTCCGGGCGCAAGCAGATGCTGGTTCGGGTGCATCGAGGGCAGACGCAGATGGTGATCCTCGAAGGCCCGGTCCTCGTCGAGCACTATGTCGCCCGTGAAGACGCTGGATCGGTCGCAGGGAACATCTATCTCGCCAAGGTCCGCAATGTCCTCCCCGGAATGGAGGCCGCCTTTCTGGACTTCGGTGCCCCCAAGAACGGTGTTCTCTATGCGTCCGACGTCGCCTCTGATGGCAAAGGCAACGGCCGCGCCACCCGCCGGATAGAGAACGTTCTCAAGGAGGGCGATGACGTCCTGGTTCAGGTGACCAAGGATGCGATGGGGGCCAAGGGCGCCCGGCTGACGGGTGTGCCGTCACTTCCGGGTCGTTATCTGGTCCTGGTCCCCGATTCAGACAGCATCGGGATCAGCCGACGGCTGCCTGACGACGACCGGACCCGCCTTCGCGAAGTGATAAACAAGGTGCGTCCCGAGGGATACGGCGTGATCGTGAGAACCGCCGCCCTCCATGCCAGTGCCGAAGAGCTGGCTGCCGATATTTCCCGTCTGCGCAAGGTCTGGGACCAGATCGGCGAAGAGTCGAAGAACGGCGGAGCTCCCCGTCTCGTCCATCAGGAGCCCGATCTACTCATCAAGGTGATCCGCGAGCATTTCACGGCGGACTTCCGCAAGCTGCTCATCGACGATTCCAAGGCGCACGAGACGGTCGTCGACTATCTGCGAGGCACCGCGCCCGATCTCGTGTCCAAGGTCCAGCATTACACGGATGAGGTGCCGCTGTTCGAGCGGTACCACGTCGACGATCAGATCAAGAAGGCTCTGGACAGGAAGGTCTATCTCCCATCGGGCGGGCATCTGGTCATCGATCGGACAGAGGCGCTGACGGTCATCGACGTCAACACAGGGAAGTTCGTCGGCTCCTCCAATCTGGAAGAGACCGTTCTGCAGAACAACCTCGAGGCCGCAGAGGAGATCGGGCGTCAGCTGCGCCTGAGGGACATCGGTGGGATCATCGTCATCGACTTCATCGACATGGAGACGATCGACAACCAGCAGTTGGTGCTGCGACGTCTCAAGGAGGCTCTGGCCAAGGACAAGACCCGCACTCAGGTCTTTGACGTGTCCCACCTCGGGTTGGTTGAGATGACTCGGAAGAACGTCTCGGCCGGGCTGCTCGAGCAGTTTTCCTCGAAGTGTGAGGAATGTGGCGGTCGGGGAGTGATTGTGCACGACCACGCCATTGCTGCAGACGATCTCGTGGTGGAGGACTACTCGCTGGCGGAGTAGGTGGTCTTGCGGTAACCCGCCGAGCCGGTACCATTCGCACTCAATCCCCTTCCAGAGGTTTACCCATGTACGCCATCATTCGCGCCGGCGGCAAACAGGCCAAGGTGCAATCGGGCGATGTGATCGAGATAGAGCGAGTGAAAGGCGACGCCGAAGAGATGTCCTTTTCGCCGCTCCTGATCGTAGACGACAAGGGGAACGCGGTGTCCGATCGCGACCTGTTGGCCAAGGCCTCGGTGACCGCCAAAGTGCTCGGCGAGTCCCAAGGCCAGAAGATCGACATCTTCAAGTACAAGAACAAGACGGGCTATCGCCGTCGCCAGGGTCATCGCCAGAAGTACACGCAGATCGAGATCACCGATATCACGCTGCCTGGAGCGAAGGCCAAGACGACAACAGCCAAGTCTGGCTCGGCAAAGACCACGGAGGCCAAGTCCGCCGCTGCCAAGACTGCAACCACGAAGGCTGGGGCGGCGAAGACAACCGCTGCCAAGACTGCAACCACGAAGTCAGGGGCGGCGAAGACCAGCAAGCAAGCAACCGACTCGTCAGAGGAGGAGTGAGATGTCAAAGACCAAAGCAGGCGGTTCCTCCAAGAACGGTCGGGACTCTGCCGCCAAGCGGCTCGGAGCCAAGGTGTTCGACGGCGAGTTCGTGAACGCCGGGGCCATCCTGGTGCGTCAGCGGGGAACCCGGATCCATCCCGGTGAGAACGTGGGCAAGGGGTCCGACGACACCCTGTTCGCCACCGCCCCGGGCACCGTGAAGTACGGGACGCGGTCCAACCGACGTCGCGTCAGCGTCCTGCCCGAGTAACCCAGGGGGTCCCCCACTAGCTTCCGGACGTGTTTGTCGACCGGGTTCGTGTCAACCTCCGCGCCGGCAACGGCGGTGCGGGGGTTGTCTCATATGTGAGGGCCAAAGGCAAGCCCAAGGGCAAGCCAACGGGTGGCAACGGTGGTCCGGGCGGGTCGGTGTACCTGAGAGCCGATCCATCCGTGGCCACACTGCTCCGCTACGAGCGAAATCCCCACTACACCGCGGGACACGGCACCCACGGCCAGGGTGACGTCCGACACGGCAAGAGCGGTGAGGCTCTGATCCTGCCCGTCCCCTTGGGCACCGTCGTTATCGACGACGAGGGCACTGTGGTCGCCGATCTTGTCGAAGCAGGTCAGGAGATCGAGGCGGTCAAAGGCGGGCGGGGCGGTCGTGGCAACGCTGCGTTCGTCAACCCATCCAACAGGGCCCCCGGCGTCGCCGAGCAAGGGGAGTACGGGCGGTCGGAAT
>Ga0075314_1000181_pt1 | contig 9963 bp, 10 predicted proteins | sample MayberryNE_Catta_6_FD_120055 | JGI IMG/M metagenome (GOLD analysis project Ga0075314, IMG submission 120055) | Natural and restored wetland microbial communities from the San Francisco Bay, California, USA, that impact long-term carbon... | ecosystem: Environmental > Terrestrial > Soil > Wetlands... | reverse complement strand
TGAAATCAAACCAGCGATCGAAAAGGCGCTAAGGTACGAAGCGGAGCGCAAGCTCACCGTCATCGACGTCGTCTTGAGCGATTTCAATCCGCGGTAGTATTAAGGAATCCATAATTAAGTAACTAACAAAGCGACCGAGGGCCGAGCCCCGGAGATTGCGGGCATAGGACGGAGAAGGTTATTTTCAGGCCCAGGTGCAAGTTATTGTCACCACGGAGAGGACGGGCGGTGGCCCATCAAGGCACAAAACCATTGACCGCGATCGGAAGGGCTTGGCCTTTGGTCGTGATCCAGCCACATGGTCTCTAAATAACGGACTCATTAAGTAATGCGAACAGATCTGTCGGCGCGCTCCAGGGAAAGGTTTGCGTCGCCCAAGCACCAGATCGCAGGCTGCTCAAAAAGATTCAGAGGCGAGACACGCGAAGACCGATAAGCGGAGGCGTACTCTTGTACGTTGACGCGCAATCGATCGAGCGCAACGAAGTATATGAGTCTTTTTCAGCAGCCTGCGTTAGTGCAGAATTTGCTTGAAAAAATCGTTCCCTTTGTCGTCGACTAGAATAAATGCCGGGAAATCCTCCACCTCGATCCTCCAGATCGCTTCCATTCCCAGCTCGGGATACTCCAGCACTTCCACTTTTTTGATGTTTTCCTTGGCGAGAATCGCCGCCGGACCGCCGATCGAGCCGAGGTAAAAACCGCCGTATTTTTTGCACGCGTCGGTCACCTGCTGGCTGCGATTGCCTTTGGCCAGCGTGATCAGCGCGCCGCCGTGCGACTGGAACAAATCGACGTAGGAATCCATCCGCCCCGCCGTCGTTGGTCCGAAGGAGCCCGATGGCATTCCGTCGGGCGTCTTGGCCGGACCGGCATAGTAAATGGGATGATCTTTTACATATTGGGGCAGTCCTTCTCCCCGATCCAACCGTTCCTTCAATTTCGCATGTGCGATATCGCGCGCGACGATCATCGTACCGCTTAACGAGAGCTGAGTCGTCACCGGATACTTGGTCAATTGCGCAAGAATCTCCGGCATCGCCCGGTTGAGATCTACTTTGACAACGTTGCTCTCGACCTTGCCGCGATATTCCTCGGGAATCAGCCGGCCCGGATCGCGCTCGAGTTCTTCGAGCCACACCCCGTCGCGATTGATCTTCGCTTTGGCGTTACGATCTGCCGAACAAGATACGCCCATGCCGACCGGACACGAAGCGCCGTGGCGCGGCAGGCGAATGATCCGCACGTCGAGAGCGAAATACTTGCCGCCGAATTGGGCGCCGTAACCCGCCCTATAAGCCTGCTCAAGCATGCGGTTTTCTAACTCCACGTCGCGAAATGCCCGACCGTGCGCGTTGCCTGTGGTCGGGAGATGATCCAGGTAGCCGGTGCTGGCGAGCTTGACGGTCTTCAGACAAGCCTCGGCCGAGGTGCCACCGATCACAAACGCCAAATGATAGGGTGGGCAACCCGCGGTCCCCAGAGTCTTCATCTTCTCCGTGAGAAATTTTTCCAAACTCTCTGGATTAAGAAGTGCTTTTGTTTCCTGGTAGAGCATCGTCTTGTTGGCCGAGCCGCCCCCTTTGGTGACGAAAAGAAACTGATATTCCATGCCGTCGGTCGCCATGATGTCGATCTGCGCCGGCAGATTGGTACCGGTGTCGATCTCGTTAAACATGTCAAGCGGCGCCGTCTGGGAATAGCGCAAGTTCTCCTCGGTGTATGTTTTGTAAACGCCCTTGGCGAGAAACTCCTCGTCTTTAACGCCAGTCCACACCTGCTGGCCCTTTTTTCCGACGATCGTCGCGGTGCCGGTATCCTGGCAGAACGGCAAAATGCCTTTTGCTGCAGTGTCCGCATTGCGCAGCATCGCCAACGCGACATAACGATCGTTCGCTGAAGCCTGCGGATCCTTGAGGATCGCCGCGACTTTTTCCAAATGCGCCGTGCGCAAAAGAAAAGACACATCACGAATGGCCACGTTCGCGAGAAGGATCAAAGCCTGAGGGTCGACTTTAAGAACATCCTTGCCTTCGAACTTGGTCGTCGAGACATAGTCCTTGGTCAGCAACCGGTACGTGGTCGTGTCTTTTTCGATCGGCAGCGGATCTTGATAATAAAATTCTGGCCTCGCCATGTCAGTCACCTCGCTGCCTGAATCCTAATGGAATTTTTCGATCTTGTCGACGCAGGAAAGATCTCACCGCGGCGAAGCGGAGCGCGCCGAGGCAAGATTTTATCAAGCAAATACTACGAGTCTGCGAACTGTGCCTCCGCCCGTGAATGACGATTGGTGCCTGGGGTCGCGGCTTTGCCGCGCTGAGTTCTTTGCGGTAAGGTCTCTTGTCTTTCAGTTGCTCGTAAGGAGAGCATTTCCCATCGTTACCCAACGGATTCACACCTACTGCGCCATGTGCACGTCGCGTTGCGGAGTGCTTGCAACCGTTGACGACGGTGTCCTCACGCAGGTCAACGCCGATCCGGATCACCCGAACGGTTGCATCTGCGTCAAAGGCACCGCCGCCCCGGAGATCGTCTACTCGTCCGATCGTCTGCTCCATCCGATGATGCGCACGCGGCCCAAAGGCGATCCCGATCCGGCCTGGGTGCGCATGACCTGGGAGCACGCGCTCAACTTAGCGGCGCTACGGCTCAGCGACATCAAGAACAGCTACGGTCCGGAAGCCGTGGTCTTTTCACGCGCCACCACGGCCGGCACTGCCGCCATCGACTTTGACGGGTGGTTGCAACGGCTGGCCAATGCGTTTGGCAGCCCGAACCTGCTCACATCGAACCACATCTGCACCTGGAACCGCCGGGTCGGCTCCAAGTACACCTACGGCACGGGCATGCCGCTGCCGGATTTCGACAACACGCGCTGCATGCTGCTCTGGGGCGTCAACCCTGCGGCGACGTCACCTGCCCAAGCCGCGCGCATCAATGGCGCGCGCAGCCGCGGAGCCAAGCTGATCGTGATCGATCCGCGCAAAACCACCTTGGCGGAAAAAGCCAACTGCTGGCTGCGGGTGCGTCCCGGGACAGACGGCGAACTGGCGATGGCGATGATCCACGTACTCATGGAAGAAAATCTTTTTGACGGAGAATTCGCGCGCCAATGGACGAACGGTCCGTTTCTCGTTCGCTGCGATAACTATCGGCTTCTCACGGAACGCGATCTGCGGAGCGACGGCAGCTCGAGCAGATACATCATTTGGGATGAACACCGCAACGCTCCCGGCACCAATCAACAAAATCCTGACGCGGCACTTTTGGGAACTTTTACGGTGACGCTCGGTGACGGCACAGTGCTGAAATGTCAGCCTGCATTGCAGATGCTCAAAGACACAGCCAATGGATACGCGCCAGAACTTTCAGAAACGGTGACGACGGTTCCGGCGGCAGAAGTCAGAAAGGCCGTGCGTCTTTTCGTCAGCAACAAGCCGTCCTGCTATTGCACCTGGGTTGGCCTTGAACAAGACCGCGATGCCATGCAAACGAACCGGGCCGTCTGTTGCTTTTACGGCCTCACCGGCCAATTCGACCAACGCGGCAGCAACGTCGTCTTCGACACGCCGAAGATGAACCCGATCACCGGCCGTGAGCTGCTGCCGCAAGCGATGGCGGAGCTTCGCCTCGGCGCCGAGAAATATCCGCTGGGGCCGCAATCCGACCCAGGCCTCGTGCAAGCCGCCGAAGTCTACAACGCGATCCTCACTGAGAAACCCTATCCCGTAAAAGCGATGGTGCTCTTCGGCAGCGATCCCCTGCTCGGCCACGGCGACCCGCTGCGTGGCAAAGCCGCCCTCGAAGCGCTGGACTTCTATGTGCACGCCGATACGACCATCAATCCGAGCGCCACGTTCGCCGATCTCTTGCTGCCGGCGTCGACCTGCTGGGAGCGCGAAGCCTTGATGCCGTACTTCGAAATCGCCGAAAACACGATGAACTGGATTCAATTCCGTCCGGCCGTTGTCCAACCGGTCGGCGAATCGCGCTCTGATACTGAAGTGATCTTCGATTTAGCGAAACGATTGGGCATGGCAGAACGGTTTTTCGACGGCGACGTCGAGACCGCACTAAATTATCAACTCGCGCCGTCGGGTTTATCCGCAGAGCAGTTGCGCACCGGTTCGGCAGGATTTCGCGCGCCAACCAAGACGCGCTACCAAAAATATGCCGAGATCGATCCCACCAACGGCGCACCGATCGGTTTCGGGACAGCGACAAGAGGGATCGAAATTTTTTCCACGGCCTTCGCCAATGCCGGCTACCCTGCGCTTCCTCAATTTCAATCCGGCGCTGGCGACTCTGACCAGTATCCGCTCAGGCTCACTTTCTTCCGGCTGATCCAGTTCTGCGACGAACACCACCGCAACATCCCACGCCTGCGTCGATCGGTTCCTGAACCAGTTCTGGAAATTCATCCCGAAACGGCGAATGCTCAAGGCATCAACAACGGTGATTGGATATTTCTCGAAACCGCAACGGGTAAAGTGAAACTCAAAGCGAAGTTAAATGAATCATTGCATCCGAAGGTCGTTGCAACCGTCTACGGCTGGTGGCAAGCGTGCCAGCAATTGAAAATCCCCGGCCACGACCCGTTCACTCAGGGCGGCGCGAATACGAACGTCCTTATTCCCAACTGCGATGTCGATCCGATTAGCGCGTCGGTTGCCCACCGCTCACAGCCCTGCCGGATAACGGGGGGAAACGTTGAACCCGGAACAACATCGGCACATGTAACGAAAGGCGCAAGCTAAAACCACCATCCTTAGCCGACGAGCATAAGAAGCGTACACAGCCCCGATATCGAGGCGCACAATCAATTCAGCGGCAAAAACAGCTCCTCCAGCGCCATCTGCTTCGCCATCAATCCTTGATCCAGCGAATAGCCGACAAACCGATCAAGATTGGCTCGGTTTTTTTCTAACCCATACGGCCAAGGATCCGGCCCAAGGAGTTTTTCTTCTTCTTCGAAAGCTTGCCGGCCCCAGGCAAGCCACGACCAGTTTGGGTCGGCGTAGAACTCGCGGCAGATTCTTTTCGCTTCGCTGAAGGCGTTGAACAAACTCTGGGCGGCCTCGGGATTTTTTTTCAAGACGCCCTCCTTAAATGCGACGACATGCATGATCGGGAAGAAACCGTTCTTCTTGTAGTAGCGCAGATCTTCGGCCTTGGGATCGGCGAAGAGTCGCTTGATTTTTTTCGAGCCGCGCAGCACCGGTTTCGGTGGATGCGGCGTCATCATGGCGCTGATCTCGCCTTTCTCCAACATCTCGCCTACGTTCGCGCTCCCGGATAACGGCTCGATCTTGACGCCCTGCTCCGGTTCAAACTCGATGTTGTCTTTTTTGCTGAGTAGCCAATGGATCTTACGCCACGGCACATTGAACTCGCTCTGCAAATCTCCCTTCGCCAACGTCGCCAAGGTATTCTGAAAACTGTGCAGCCCGACTTTCTTGCCGATGAGATCCTTCGGCGCGTTGATCCCGGCGTCAGTGTTGATCCACATCTGCGAGTGACTGAACAGCCGGCGCGGGAACACCGGGATCGCTGTAAACGGCATGCCGCGGCTCTTCGCCATCAGGTACGACGACAGCGACAGCTCGGCGACATCGAACTCGCCTTTTTGCAGCATCCGCTCGTGGCGTTCTTCGCCGTCTCTCTGCCGGTCGGACTGGCCAACGATCAAAACATCGAGTTCGATACCTTCGGGTTGAACGGTGCCGTCGAAGAACGGCACATGCCGGTCGTAATGCGAAATCGCCAAGGTCAGCTTTGGTTTGGCCATCTTGAACTCCTCACGTCGAGCACTGTAATTCTCATTGCTCCTTATGGCGCCCGCGCGCTGCTGTCAATCGCTTCGAGCAACTTCGCCGCCGCCGGACGGTCGGCCGGATCCTGGCTGCGGTGAGCGAACAGAAGATTGCCTTCTCGGTCGAGCAGGAAATCGCCGCCGCTTTGATAGATATCGTCCTTACCGTAGTGTTCGCGCTTCATCCCTTCGCGAAGGAGCCTCCAATAGACCTTTAATGTGGCCGGTGAAAAAACCCGAAGCCACGATAGCCGCCTGAGCGCGAACACCCCATAAGCCACACGGTCTGGATCGGCGAGAATGATAAACGGCCAGCGGTGCTGTTTTTGGTAATGACTCAATTTGGCAGGCTCGGCGAATGAAACGACCGCGATCGCAACGCCGCGCCGGTCGAATTCGCCTTTTAGTGATTTCACCTCGCCGAGGTGGGCCTGGCAAGGCAGTCAAGCAAGGTGCCTTAGGAAGATCAGGAGCAGGTAATGGTCGAAGTGGTCCTGCACTTTGACCTGTTTGCCGTCCAAATCCAGCAGAGGCAATTGATCGAGGCCAATCTTTTCCATGAGACGGCAAAACTCGATGAACAGTGTATTCTCGGATAAAAAAAAGGGGCGCTCCGACCTAGCGCCCCTTTCAATATTAATGAAGTTTAGGTTAAAAACTACCAGCGATTCCGACCGCCACCACCACCGCCGCCGCGGCGCTCACCGCCGCGGTCGCCAAAGCCGCCGGACCGCCTTTCTTGCGGCCGGGCCTCGTTCACAGTGAGATTACGACCGTCGAGGTCCGTGCCGTTCAACGCCTGGATCGCCTTCTGCGCTTCGTCAGCGTTCGTCATTTCGACAAAACCGAAGCCTCGAGACCGGCCGGTAAACTTGTCGGTAATCACGCGGGCCGATTCCACCTGCCCGTGGGCCGAAAAGATCTCCTGAAGCTGTGCATCGGTGGTCGCGTACGGCAATCCACCTACATAAATTTTACTACTCATGTTCTCTCCTTATCCGGAATGTTATGGTCTTTTCCCTGAGAACCTGATCACCGCTGGAAGCAGAACATGGAAAGCAAGACACGCTCTGGTCGGATAGTCCGCGTGGCACGGAATCGCAAGGTAAGACGCCCTAGACCTTCAACTCTACAACTTGTCACTATCAGAAGGCCCCATACTGATGAGTTAATTAAAAGCTTAACCCAATCCCCCCTTTTAGCGCAACCCCCTTTTTTGAGCCGTTCCAAGGCCGACTTCAGGAGCATCCCAAGGGAGGCGATGTTGCACCTTTTTTGCCTTTTGTATAAACAGGGCTAAGCAAATTTAAAGTCGCACTGGAGGAGGAGCCAGAATGTACCAGACGAACCAATACGAAGGCATGATCGCTGAAACCATAACTATGCAGGGACATAAGGGCGAGGCCATCAACGCCTATATGGCGCGGCCACTCGGCAGCGGTCCTTTTCCCGCCATGGTGACCATCCACCACGCGCCCGGCTGGGACGAATGGTACCGTGAGTGCACTCGCAAGTTCGCTCATCACGGTTATGTGACGATCTCACCCAACCTCTATTTCCGAGATGGGCACGGCACGCCCGAAGACGTCGGCGCCAAGGTGCGCGCCGGCGGCGGTATCCCGGACGAACAGGTGCTCGGTGACCTCGACGGCGCCAATAAACTCTTGCGCTCGCTACCCTACGTCAGCGGCAAAGTCGGCGTGTTCGGCACCTGCTCGGGCGGCCGCCACGGTTTTCTCGCCGCTTGCCGGTTAAAGAATTTCGACGCGCTGGTCGAGTGTTGGGGCGGCCGCGTGGTCATGCCGAAAGAAGATCTCACGCCGAAGCAGCCCGTGGCGCCGATCGACTACACCAAGGACCTTTCTTGTCCGATGATCGGCATATTCGGCAACGACGACAAGTCGCCGTCCCCGGAACAGGTGAATCTGCACGAAGCCGAGCTCAAGAAGCACGGTAAAAACTACCAGTTTCACCGCTATGACGGCGCGGGTCATGGCTTCTTCTATTATGATCGTCCGGCTTATCGCCAGGAACAAGCCGTCGACGGTTGGAAAAAGGTGCTCGCCTTCTGCGAGAAAAATCTAAAACAAGGCTAAAGAGGACTAGCGATATGTGCACAATGATTGCTCACCAAGCAAAGATCGAGGGCCGCGGGAAAAGCGGCCAGGATTGGTTTGAAGTGCGCGAAGCCAATGTGTCGTACGATCATCCGTACGATTTACCCTTGGAACACGCGCTCAATATCGACTTCGTCAATGAAGCCGCAGGGCCTGGCGCTCGGGTCGCAGTGGAGCTGAGCGTTGAGGCGGCGCGCAAATTGGTTCAGACGATTGAAGTCGTGTTGGCCCAAGCCGAGCAGCGCGGCGTTTTGGAAGACCTGCCCCAGGCTGTGTCCCGCTAAAAATTGCCAACGGGGCGGATGAGTTCTAAACCTCATCCGCCCCGCATCTTGGCTCTGCGCAATTCACACTGCTTCCGCGACAATCAAACTGATACTTTTGCCCTCGCCTTTCGACATCTTTGGCTAACTCCGGCGAAATAGGTTCACCCGCAGACGAAGCCGCTCCTATCCGACCCTGGTCGTCCTTGGCGATTCGCGACTACCGCCTTCTGTGGATCGCCAGTGTTTTGAGCTCGCTTGCCGGCCAGATCCGTAACGTCTCGACGCTCTATCAGGTCTACGACATCTCCGGTTCCGCCTTTAAGCTCGGCCTGACGGGATTTCTCGAAACCCTGCCGTTTATCGTCTTCGGGCTTTACGCGGGCGCCGTGGCCGATGCCTTCGATCGAAAAAAACTGCTCATGGTGACAATCTCGCTGCAGCTGGTCCCCAATCTCTTACTTGGGCTCCTCACCCTGAGCGGAGCCATTCAGGTCTGGCACATCTACGCGCTCGGTCTTCTCGGCGCGTTTGTCGAGGTCTTCAACTGGCCGGCGCGGGCCGCGTTGATACCGCGGTTGGTGCCGCCGCGACTGCTAATGAATGCGATGGTCGTCAACACGATGATCCTTCAGACGAGTTTCCTCATCGGACCCGCCATTGGCGGATTCTTGATCGATCAGAGTGGCTTGGCGATCACCTACTTCGCGAGCACGTTGCTTTTCGTGCCGGCGATGGTTGCCGTTTTCTCACTGCGCGCTTCGGGAAAAATCGAAGGACCGCGCCGCCAGGTCAACCTGAGGAGTATTATCGAGGGCATCGAGTTCCTGTGGATCCAGCGGATTATTCTGTCGCTGTTCCTGCTCGACTTTGCCGTCGTGCTGGTCGGCTTTTACCGGCCCATCTTGCCGATCTTCGCCGCAGACGTCTTTAAAGCCGGCGCCGTCGGCCTCGGCTTACTTTACGCCGCGCCCTCGATGGGCTCTCTGCTCGGCTCCACGGCGCTGCTAATGGCCGGCGACGTACGCCGCAAAGGCATTCTGGTGATCGTCGCGGCGCTATTCTTCGCCGCGTCGCTCGCCCTACTCGGGATATCGTCTTCATTCTGGATGGCCGTCCTGGCTGTTTTGATTTTAGGCTTTACCGATTCAATCAGCGTGGCGATCCGCCGCACGGTCGTGCAACTTCTCGCTCCGGACGGTATGCTCGGTCGAGCGGCAAGCTTGATCACCGTCTTCGCTCAAACGACGAATGGACTGGGCGCGCTGCTCGCCGGCGTGGCCGCGGAATACTGGGGGGCGCCCAATGCGCTGCTCATCGGCAGCGGACTCTGCTTCTTCATGATCTTCGGCATCTGCATCGCTATACCACAGCTCTGGCGTTATCGGTCATAGAAGATAGCTGACAAAAACTTTGGGTACTCCGCATGGCTATAGCCAAAATTTGCGTGGCCTGCGCAAATGAATCGGAAGCTGAAAAGCGCTCGAAGTCGGAAATTCCTCCCGCTAAGGCGCAACGTCGCCAACGTCAAAAGGAAAAAGAAAAATCCCCCTACGAATATTTTTACGCGTACTGTCCGATCTTTGCGGCCTTTGCGTGTTTTCGGGAATACTCCGAGATTGGGTTACGGCGCTGCCGCGCTGCGTTCTTTGCGGTGAAAATCCGAGCGTTTTTGGCGCTCGGTTATTGATATAGCCTGCGGAAGAATCCGCTGTCTTCAAACTTCTTGCAGTAGGACATATCGGTGATGTCGTTGGGTTTTACCTGG
>Ga0075314_1000177_pt1 | contig 10040 bp, 8 predicted proteins | sample MayberryNE_Catta_6_FD_120055 | JGI IMG/M metagenome (GOLD analysis project Ga0075314, IMG submission 120055) | Natural and restored wetland microbial communities from the San Francisco Bay, California, USA, that impact long-term carbon... | ecosystem: Environmental > Terrestrial > Soil > Wetlands... | reverse complement strand
AGGTCAAGTCCGGCCGCTTCCTCGTAGATCGGAAAGAACGCCGGATCGGCCAAATTCCGTTCCCACACCATGCCCATGGTGAAGATACCCGAAGCGCCGAGTTCGCTTGCCGCGCGCATCTCCTTCACCGCAGCCTCCGGATCGCGAAACGGGAGCAGCGCCACCCACCTGACTCGGCCTTTTGACCTGGCGCAGGCTTGACCGACGTAGGAGTTGTAGGCGTGAAACAGCGCGCCTTCGAGTTTCACATCCTCCGCTACGGCGGCGAGAAACATTGTGGGGAAGACGATCTGGCAATCGATGTGGAACCGATCCAGGTCGGACAGCCGGGATTCCATGTCTTCCAGCGTCTGCGACCCAAGGGAGACGTCGATCTTTTTCGACCGTTCCGTCCACGAAATCGACGCGGTGGTGCGTCCACGGCTGCCAATATTCGGGACGCTTTTTCCCTCGATGAGCCAACAGCCGTTGAAGTCACCCCGGACTGTGTCCGCCGGTAAACGGACCGGGATCGGACGTCGCAGATGAAACTCCTCGGGAAGATGCTCGAACATGCCTTCCGGCTCAATGATATGTCCATCGGCGTCGATCACGCTCATGGCGTCTTCCTCCTTTCGTTCATTCTTTGATCGGCCTGTCACTCTATTCGGCGCAAAACTCCTGTCAAGTAACTTCTCCTGAACGTGTCGGACTGGATCACCGCTATCAGCGTACCCAACTCAATTCGGTTCGTGAGCCTGTGAATCGGCGAGATGAACTTAGCGCCCGAGGCTCCTGCGCCAGGCTTTCTGGTGCCGGCGGATGTACGACTTCTTGTCCGGGTCGAAGTACAGCCTTTCCTCCGCAAACTCTCCGTGAACCACGGCGATCATCCACGTGTCGTCGTTGCGCGCCTGAAAACCATGGATGTCGTGCGGCGGGAGCGGGCAGACGCTGAACTCTCCAGCCCGCATGACGCCATCCTCGACGATCTGGAGGTCGGCGTAGCCGTCCCGCGAGCCGTCGTCCAGCCGGTTGAACAGCCTGTACGCCAGTTCCCCCTTGTACACGCCGACCACTTCCCAGGTGCCGTGATTGTGAACCGGGACACCCACGTCCGCCGGGCATCTGGCGGTGAGGATGCCGATCTCGCCGTCGTAGTAGAGCCAGTTGGACTGGGAAACATGGTTGCCCTCTCTCGGAAGGCCGATGTCCAGCAGGTTTTTCTCCTGCGCCAGGCGATTCAGCATCGGCACGACCTCGCGCTGAGCCGCTGGAAGATTGCCAACGTTCGAGCCGAGGACTGCGAAGATGTCTCTCGCGCACTGGCCGGGGGTGTAAGAGCGCTGCTTGAGATCGGGACCCATAGAATTCCTCCTTTGTGGCTGAGCTAAAAAGATTTGATCCTTACGATGATCGCTCTTCAATTCGACGATCCCTCGCACCAGCCGTGCGCATGGCGCGAAGCAGCCAACTGCGGAAGCGCGCCTGAACAGTGAGCGCTCTCGGCCGCTCTAGTAGTAAATCGCCCCCGGGTAGCGCTCTCGTTTTTACTGATCAATTCCCATCACCTCGAACCCAAGACTTCTGGCGGCGGTGGCGAGTTGAGAATCATGGGTCAACAATAAATTCACATTTTCGAATTCGCGTATCGAGAGCGCCGTCGCCAAATGAATCGCATCCAGAGTTCCAAGCATCGTGGGGAAGGTTTCGCTTGCTCGCTGAAGGACCTGGTTCGTGACCGGGTGGATGGCGAAAGTTTCGTGGGTAATCTGTATATCTTGCACCAACTGGGCGACTTCGGGATCGGAGATCTCGTGAGCTAACCGGAGCCGGTCCACAGTTCTCAACGCCTCCACCCGCCACAGAGCACTGCTATAGGCTTTGTTCCATTGGCCCCAAATCCCTACCGAGTTGGGCTCGTGTAACAGGATGCGCAGGACGACCGAAGTGTCGACGTAAACAGTCACCGGCGCCGGCGGTCGTCCAAAAGTGATTTCACCCCGGACACCGATCGTCGAAGCTTGATGCCCTTTATTTTTCGTAAGTCTTTGACAGGGCGAGTAGGCTCTACGAGCTCAGCCGAAGGAGCGGTCACGGGGAGAATTCGCGCGACCCGGTGCCGATGCGAGGTTACCACGACTTCTTCACCCGACTTGACCAGATTAAGATAGTAACTAAGCTTTTCTTTAAGGATAGCCACGTTAACGATATTCATGGCTAGATTATAGTCATTCATAGGTCATAAGTTCAAGACGACAATCATGTCGCCCGAACATTGCAAACGGTTCCCGATGGTCCGTGAATTGAAGCCGCAGCGGATGGGAAGCTGTTGCGAGGTCTGCCGAAGTGCTGCGACATCAGACTTTGCGGGTGGACTGTTTTGGGCGAGCGGCGTCTCAACTCGCCCAATGAAGCAGCTCACCGCTGGCAGTGGTTGGGGCATCGAGCGTCAGATGCAAAAACTTTAGATTGCCGGAGTTGACGCATCGTTTTGTTCTCACTACGTTCAGCGCAGTTTGGCGCCGGCGCTTCTCGACAGGGCGGGCCGATCATCAGTAGATGCGATCGCCGATCTAAGAATCATTCCAGCTACGAGCGTGGACAACCGAGGATCCAGCCTTCCTCGCTACGGATCACGGTATCGCCCGGTGAACCGCTCGTGATCCCGGGCGGAATCGCGAATTCGTTGATGAGTAAATTCTGTGCGTCGAGGTCGCGCGCCCAGTGCCACATGGCGCGTACCTGGCCGCGGTCCTTGATGGTGTCGATGAGGGCTCCTCGGACGCTGGGAAAGATTTCCGCGTGCAGAACGCGCAGCTCCGGACCGAGCCATGCCCCGGTCGTGGGCGCCCAGCCGGTCTCAAAGGGCCACACGGCGGAACAGCGGGCGAACTCAGGATCGAATCGGAGGCTCTCGAGGCGCGGGATGCCGGTGAGTACCTGGCCGCCGACGCTGCCCGTGCCGAAAAGACGGAACGGGGTATCGCTCTTCGCTCTCTTATCCGTTATACGAAGCGGAGCGACAGCCCCGCTCGCGCAGACGAACGGCTGCGCCGGCCTTTTCTGTGGAACGCAAGCGTAACCACCGGCCTTGAAAAGACACCAGAATGGACCGGGCGAAGCCGAACTCGATACCGCGCCGTTGATTGCGTTCGCGATCTCGAAGCGATTGCTGCGATTCGTCGGCTGTTGGCCGGGCTTGGTCCCGAGGTCATCCTGCAGGTACTTTCTCAGGTACTGCCAGACGATGCGCCAGGGCGGCAGGTTGTCCGACGCCGATTTCGGCAGCAGCGCGGCGAACCCGGCGGGATAGCCGTACCCGAAGTCGGCGCAGAGCAGCACGCGGGCCTTTTTTGCCTCGACAATCGGCTTGAGCTGCGCACGGATGAGGTGCTCGGCTTCGGTCCGCGATGGCGGGCTCGTTGTCGTAGGCGCGGCGTCTATAGCGGATCCATGGGCAATCCAGATGCAGTCCTGCTTCCCTGCACGACGGCGATCGCCTCCAGACCAGTCCAGCATTACGTAGGCGTCGAATAGCGGCATCTTGATTCACCCGATCCGCGCGTTGAAGGTCGCGTCTCTTGCGTATCAGGAGCTGCGAAACAGCGCCAGCTGCTTACGATCGCTTTCGCAAACGTAACCTCTGAAGTTTGGGCGATCATTTCTCCGCTTAGCTACTGGCGGCGAGCAGCTGACAGGCCGGTTCTTGGATTTATTTTCCCTTGTGTTTAACTTTTCTATACGGGATTACCCTGATGGACATACAAATCGAAATGTCGGCTGCGCAATGGCATAGTCTTCTGGGATATCTCGACCCGAACTCGTCGGCTTTTTCGATTGTAAAGAGCGCCATCGAAATCAACGAAGCCCCGATAACGACACCGCTCGCAAGGGTTATACTCACGTGCGATGAGAACGACGCCAAGGTGATGCTGCACGCTGCCCAGGCGTCCTTCCCGGAAGTTGCGCCAAGAATCAGGACGGCACTTGAAACTCGTCGCGATAAATAACGAGCAACGACCGCGGGTCGTTCGCCGGAGCACAACAAATCCAATACACCAGAATACAACATGCCGATCGTCGTGATTTGCGCGACTACGTTGCGATATTTCTCGCGGCGTGTAAACGGTTCGAGCACCGCCTAAAGCCGGGCGCTCACGCCAATCGGCAATCACATCACAGGAGATAATCGTGCCGAGACCCTCCGTGCTGATCGTCGGCGCCGGGCTGGCGGGGCTCGCCGCCGCGCGCGAGCTCGAGCGACGCGGCTGCGGCGTCATCGTCATCGAGGCGCGCGACCGCGTCGGCGGTCGGGTATGGACCTTGCGCGACGGCTTCGGCGGCATGCACGCGGAAGCGGGCGGTGATCTGATTGACGACGATCAGGAGGAGATCCGCAAACTGGCAGCCGAGTTGGGCCTCCGCGAGGCGCGGGTTCTGCGCGGCGGCTTCTCGCATTACCGCCTCGGCAGCGACCGGCGGCGGATGCGATCCTCCTCCAGCGGCTGGCGCCAGACGGCGCGAGCGCTTGAACCGCTCGCGCGCGCTTACAAGCTCAACGGGGAACAGTGGGACGGACCGATCGCCGCTGCGATCGCAAGGCAATCCATCACAGAGTGGCTGGATCAAATCGGCGATCGGCCTGCGGTCGCCGCCGCTCGCAAAGCAAGTTTGGGAGCGATGGCTGACTTGCGCGCCACTGCCGCCACTATGCGCGGCTTTTTTCTCGCCGAGCCAAACGAGCTGTCGCTGCTCGTATACGTCGAGCAGGTCGCTGCCGGAGATGACCCGGCCAAGCGCACGATGTACCGGCTCCGCGGCGGCAACGATCGTCTGCCGGAGCGCATGGCGCGCGCATTGCGCGCCGCCGTACGCCTTCAACACGCCGCCCGGCGCATAGTCCAGAACGAAAGCTCAGTGCGCGTCACGGTCGAGAACAGGCGTGGCGGGCGGACGGAAATCGCCAGCGACTATGCCATCGTGGCGGTCCCCGGGCCGCTGGCGGTCGAGATAGAATATGCGCCGGCTCTGCCCGCTGCCCAGCGCGACGCCTTGTCCCGGCTTCGCTACGGGCGCGCCACCAAAACCCTGCTTCAGTTCGCTCGCCATCCGTGGCGCCGGCCCGGACGGCCGCGCGCGTGCGCGACAGATCTTGATATCGGGGCGGTCTGGGACAGCAGCGAAGAGCAGCTCGGAGCACGTGGCATCCTGACCCTGCTCGCCGGCGGCAGTGCGAGCGATGCGACCAAAGCCATACTGGCCGCCAAAGGCGCCGAATCCCTTGCGGGAGAGCTGGGCTTTTTCGGCGTTGGCCGAGCGCGGCTGATCGGTTCGCGCAGCGTTACTTGGGAAGACGATCGTTGGGCGCACGGCGCGTACGCGTTCTTCGACTCCTCGTTTCCACCTTCGGCGCGGCGCCTTCTCGCGCTTCCGTGGAAACGCGTATTCTTTGCCGGCGAGCACACGAGCAACGTCTGGCAGGGCTATATGAACGGCGCGGTCGAGAGCGGGCTGCGCGCCGCCGAGGAGGTGTTCGCGACCAGCAAGCTGCCTAACAAGTTGTAGATGTACGGCCCGCGGTTAGCCTCTGCGCAGAAAATTCACAACTGTTTGGAAAAATTCCTCCGGCAGGTCGACGTGAACCCAGTGACCTGCTTGAGGCAGGGTTACGATCTCGGCTTGCGGGAAAATCCGGCGGATCAACCGCGCGTCATCATCTGCAATATAATTCGAACGGCCGCCGCGGATGAACAAGCTCGGTTTGTCGAAGGTTCGCTTCGGCGCAAGCCCGCGGAGAAGCTTATCGTAATTCCGCTCGATCGCTTCCAGATGGATTTTCCAGCGCAGACGGCCACTCTCATCTCGGGCCAAATTCTTGAGCAGAAATTGCCGCAAAGACGCATCTGGAATTTTTTCCGCCAGAGCGGCATCGGCTTCGCCAAACGAGTTGTAGCTTGGCAAATCCAACGAACGCAGGGCCTCCAACATAGCGCGCTGAGAAGGTTCGTAGGGCTTCGGAGCTATATCGACGATAACCAGCTTATCGACGCGGTCGGAATGGTCGAGAGCGAACTGCATAGCAACTTTTCCACCGAGCGAATGGCCCAGAAGCATGATGCGGGAGAGGGCGTGTTGCTCGACGAATTCGCGCAGATCGGCAACCATGACATCGTAGTCAAAAATCTCGCTGTGCGGGGATCGACCGTGGTTGCGCAGATCTACGGCGAAAACTTTGTAATGAGCGCCGAGGCGCCGGCTCATCGAGCGCCAGTTGTCGGCCGAGCCGAGAAGACCGTGTAAGATGATCAGCGGCGGGCCCTGTCCGACAGCTTCGAAATACAAATTCACGGTGTCAATTGTTTCACAACCCGGAGGCGGGTTTCTTCGTGTCGCCCCGGGAGCCGGTTCGAACTATTCAAAGTGTCTGTTTCAGGAAGCGGACACATTCCGTCCCGTTCCTTCGGATTATTAGGACACTGAGATTGTGATCGGCTCTGTTCAATCTACATTGATGCTGGTGATTCTGTATGGGGAGCATTGGTGATATCATGGCATTTCTTTTGCGTTTTCTAACGGGCTGATTCGGTTATAGAAAACAAGACGATCGGCCGTTAACTTTCGCTGCCGTCCCACGCATTGAATCACGTATTGTGCCAATCTAGGTGAAATGGCAAAAGTTTGGCCCGGCAATAACTACCCTCTGGGGGCCTCCTACGACGGCGCCGGTACCAATTTTTCTCTTTTCTCCGAGGCCGCCGAGCGCGTCGAACTCTGTCTCTTCGACGAGCAAGGCAACGAGACGCGGGTTGACCTTCCGGAGGTTACCAGTTTCTGCTGGCACGGCTATCTACCCAACGTCGGCCCCGGGCAGCGTTATGGATTTCGCGTGCATGGCCAGTGGGCGCCGGAGCAAGGCCAGCGTTGCCATCCGGCCAAGCTGCTGCTCGATCCGTACGCGCGCGCCATCGAGGGCCAGGTAAAATGGAACGAGGCGGTCTTTCCATATCATTTCAACGATCCTGAGGGGCCGCCCAACGAACAGGACAGCGCCGCGTTCATGCCCAAGTCGGTGGTGATTAATCCTTACTTCGATTGGGGCAATGATCGGCATCCACGGAGGCCATGGCACGAGACGATCGTGTATGAAACCCACGTCAAAGGGTTTTCCATCAAACACCCGGAGATCCCCGAGGAGTTGCGCGGCAGCTATGCCGGCCTCGCGCACCCGCGGGCCATCGAGTATTTCACCCGCCTAGGCGTGACGGTCATCGAGCTCATGCCGGTGCACCAGTTTATTCATGACGCTCATTTGATCGAACGCGGGCTGCGCAACTATTGGGGTTACAACTCCATCGGCTTCTTGGCGCCGCACAACGAGTACTCCTCTGGCGATCAAACCGGCCAGCAGGTGCAGGAATTCAAACAGATGGTCAAAGGACTGCATGAAGCGGGCATCGAAGTCATCCTCGACGTGGTCTACAACCACACCGCCGAAGGCAATCACATGGGGCCGGTCCTGTCATTCAAAGGCATCGATAATGCCGCTTATTATCGGCTCATGGCCGACGATCGCCGTTACTACATGGACTACACGGGAACCGGCAACAGTCTCAACATGCGCCATCCCAACGTGCTGCAGTTGATCATGGACTCGCTGCGGTACTGGATCCTTGATATGCACGTCGATGGCTTTCGCTTCGACCTGGCATCGACGTTGGCGCGCGAACTGCACGACGTGGACCGGCTATCGTCGTTTTTCGATATCATCCAGCAAGACCCGGTGATCAGCCAGGTCAAGCTCATTGCCGAGCCCTGGGACGTCGGCGAAGGCGGCTACCAGGTGGGCAAATTCCCGCCTTTGTGGCTCGAGTGGAACGGCAAGTACCGTGACTGCGCGCGCGATTATTGGCGGGGGCAGGATCAGACGCTCGGCGAATTTGCCTATCGTGTCACCGGCAGCTCGGACCTCTACGAGGCCACTGGAAGACGGCCGTATGCGAGCGTCAACTTCATTACGGCTCACGATGGCTTCACGCTCAATGATCTGGTTTCCTACAACGACAAACACAACGAGGCGAACGGCGAAGACAATCGCGACGGCGAGAGTCATAATCGTTCGTGGAATTGCGGCGCGGAAGGACCCACCGATGATCCCGCGGTGACTGCGTTGCGCAACCGGCAGAAGCGGAATTTTCTGTCGACCCTGTTTTTGTCGCAAGGCATACCGATGCTGCTCGGCGGAGATGAGATCGGGAAGACTCAAAAAGGCAACAACAACGTCTACTGCCAAGATAACGAGATTTCCTGGTTTGATTGGCGGGCCGCCGATAAAGATCTTTTGGAATTTACCCGCGGGCTTATTCAATTGCGTCAGGATCACCCCGTGTTCCGAAGACGCAAGTGGTTTCAAGGACGTCCGATTCACGGTGCCACGGCAATCGATATCGGCTGGTTTACTCCGGACGGATTGGAAATGGCCGAGGAACATTGGGGTGAGGGCTTCGCTAAAGCCATCGGAGTTTTTCTCAATGGCGAGGGTATCATTGGTCCCGATGCGCGCGGCGAGCCGGTCGTCGATGACAGCTTCTACCTACTGTACAACGCGCATTACGAGCCGCTGCTGTTCATTCTACCCAAGGCCGATTGGGGCAAAGAATGGGAGGTGGTGCTGGATACGAATAAGCCGTTGCCCGAAGAAGAGGAGCACGTCTACAAGCCCGGAGATGAAACGCCGGTGGAGTCACGCTCTCTAAAGGTGCTCCGTCGTGTCGCCTGAGCTGCTGCGCGCTACCTACCGCGTTCAATTACACGCCGGCTTCACTTTCGCCGATGCAGCGGCGATCACGGATTACCTGGCGCAGCTGGGCATCAGCCATCTGTATAGCTCGCCATATCTGCAGGCGGCGCCCGGCAGCACCCACGGTTACGATGTTGTTAACCCGCATAAGGTCAACGAGGAACTCGGCGGAGCCGAGGGTCATGCCCGCTTATGCGCCGCGCTGAAAGAAAACGGGCTCAAACAGGTGCTCGACATCGTCCCCAACCACATGGCGATCGGCGGGAGGGAAAACCCCTGGTGGTGGGACGTGCTCGAGAATGGGCCCTCCAGTCGTTACGCTGCCTATTTCGACGTCGATTGGGATCCGCCCGAAGCAAAATTACGCAATATGGTTCTTCTTCCCGTGCTCGGCGATCATTACGGGCGGGTGGTTGAAAGGGCCGAGCTGACTCTCGAGCGTGAAGGGGCACAGTTTATCATCCGGTATCATGATCAAGTATTTCCGGTTTCGCCGCGATCGTTAAACGATCTAATCGCGAGCGCGGCCGAACGCTGCGATTCGGACCATCTGGCGTTTATCGCGGATGCGTTGGGCCAGCTCCCGCCGTCAACGGCAACGGATTGGGCTGCGGTACGGAAGCGACACCGGCATAAAGAAGTTCTGCGAGAACAACAGCTGCGCCTGTGTGAAGAGCAGCCGAAAATAGCGGCGGCTCTGGATCAAGCTGTAGCGGAAGTGAATTCGAATCCCGATCAGTTGGATGCTTTACTCGAGCGCCAGAATTATCGCCTGGCTTTCTGGCGCACGGCGGGTCGCGAATCCGGCTACCGGCGCTTCTTCGACATCAATACACTGGCCGGTTTGCAATCCGAGGACGAGCAGGTGTTCGCGCAGACCCACGCGCTCATCCTCGATTGGCTTACAAGAGAGGTGCTGGACGGCGTGCGGGTCGATCATCCCGACGGCCTGCGCGATCCTGAACAGTACTTCAACCGCCTGCATACGGCCTGTCCACGCGCTTGGATCACAGCGGAGAAAATTCTCGAGCCCGGCGAGCGGTTTCCTGAGTCATGGCCTATAGCCGGAACCACCGGCTACGAGTTTATTTATCGGGTCAACAATCTTTTTCTCGACCCGGCCGCAGAGATGGCTCTGACCGATTTTTACGGCGAGTTCACAGGCGAGCCGACCGATTTCGCTGCGATTGTGCGCGAGAAGAAACATTTCGTCTTGCGCGATATCTTGGGAAGCGATCTTAACCGGCTCACCGCGCTGTTT
>Ga0075314_1000174_pt1 | contig 10088 bp, 11 predicted proteins | sample MayberryNE_Catta_6_FD_120055 | JGI IMG/M metagenome (GOLD analysis project Ga0075314, IMG submission 120055) | Natural and restored wetland microbial communities from the San Francisco Bay, California, USA, that impact long-term carbon... | ecosystem: Environmental > Terrestrial > Soil >... | reverse complement strand
GATTTTAGCAGGTTGAAGGAAATACCCTGAATACGAATTAGGATTTGAAGAAATTTGTGTTTTTGTATTTCCTGAAAATAAGGCCTCGAATGTGGGCACAATCGACGATACTAGATCTGCTACCGCCGGAAGCTAAAGAAGGAGTCAGGGCAGATGCTGGCCGTAGATCAGCGGAAGTCAGGAAAGAAAGGAGGTTATCCGAAAAAAGATATACAGTGTTGTTGAACCATGTCGCAATAGCTCAAATTCACGAAGCAATAATTGCTTCGACCGACGGTAACGTTTGGATATACTTAAATACAAAACATGATTTTGTTAGGGCGGAACCTGTTACACCGAAATCTGTTACCACTGAGCCCATTGCTGTGAAAACTAGTTCTGCTCCAATGCGTTCAACCTAATCAGCCATGCTACACAACAAGCAGCGTAAACCCCCATTTTTTTTAGGTAAGTTGATATTTTGATGGATAGCTTAAGCAGCCCCGCTGGTAAATAGTTTGATTAACATTAATTCTTTGAATGAAGAGCAAAGAAACGACTACATATTTGGGAACCAAATCGGACCAATTACAAATCGTTTCGGCTGGCTTGAAGAGGCTCTCATGGGTGATATTCAAACAATCGTAAATACCAATCAAAACGGCCGCCATCTTGTAGTTGGAGGAGGAAATCTTTCCATTTCAATCTTAGTTTGTACTGCTCTTGAATTGACTTCGGCACTCTACACATGTAATACTAAATATCTGGGTGGTTACAATGCAGAAGACAACGTCAAAATATTTATCTCTGATATATTCCCTGATCATGTACGTTGGATTCCTAGGATAATTTGGGATGGAGTAAGGAATGGTGTTGATCATTTATTTATTCCAAAAACTATTCAGTATCACCAAACAACTATTAAATTCGCCTTTTACGTAGAAGGTAGGTCAGCCGTTACTAGAAACAACGATTTGGTCGTAATAATGATTAATAGTATAGAATTATTCCATACCCTAGAACATGCAATTCAGATTTATAGGGAAAAATTGCGGAATAATATTGCCCTCCAACGTAAATTCATAATTGCATGGGATTCCATCGAATCCCACATCTTTATAAAGCCTACTGAAACTCAGAAAAGCAACGAAATACAATATCTATTAACACAACTTGGTCAATCTAATCCTTTCAGACTTTTTCAGTAGAAGTGTATATGGTGGAGATCGAAAAGAGAAGTAGGATTAAGTAGTTTTATTCATGATTCGGATCCTATTTCATAGTCCCTAAGTTACTTTCATTTTGTTTAATTAAATCATTTGTTAAGATAATAATGCTGCTTTCAAATGTCCAATCCCTGAAATGCTGCAAATGGCAAAATGGAACACAACCAGAAGATCCCTCAGCATTGACAACATTGGCCCCTGGTCTTTACAGAATTTCTTCCAGGGGCCTCTCTCTATTCATGTTAATCAGCACTGGCACAATTAATGTGCTTCAAGTCACTAATAAGCTAGAGTGATTAATCATTATTAATACAAATTAAACAGATACCACATTAAGAACACGTTATTGGATAGAAAGTATCTATAATAGATAGAAATCCCAGCGATTTCTTTATTGACATCTAGGGTGATCCAGGTGGGTAACTGACTGGGTCGCTCTATTTTTCATTATCCAATAAGTTATGCGATGATCTACAATATTGCAGTTTGATTCTTCGTAATAATGATATTCTTAAAACTCGATTGCTCAAAAATGATATTAATAACTTAGAGCTGCTAACCAACTCCAAGCCATGTCTAGAACAGGATTAGTGAGCCGTTGCTTGACAATTATTCTGAAGTAGATCGTGAAGATTTGTCTTCTTTTTTAACCTCACGGAAACGAATATTTTCCGTTATTGCGGTATGCGCTTCGTTGATTGTGGGATTTTCGACTTCGTTATTGCCAGTTACTGCTTCCACCTCAGTAAATATTTTTCCACCAGATAGCCTGCCTTACAATTTAACGTACGCCGACCATGCAAAGAACTTCTGGAAATGGTCTCTGAGTATACCCGCTGATGATAATCCTGTTAACGATGCTACAGGGGAAAAATGTGCGAATGGACAGTCTAACACAAACTCTTCAGTTTTTTACCTTGCCTTTAATAGTGGAGGAAAATCAGAAAGAACTTGTACCGTGCCCGCTGGGAAAGCTCTGCTAATACCAGTAATGCAAGTGGAAAAGTCTGACAAGGAATATCCAAATGCTGCGGTTGAGGAGTTAAGTACAAGCGCAAAGAAAGATCAAGATAGCGTCAATAGTTTGTATCTTAAGATAGGCGATAAAGAGTACAGTTACCAAGATCTTCTCAAATATAGAATTCATACAGATGCGTTCGATGTTGTATTTCCTGATAAGGGAATTTTTGGAGTCTTAGAAGGTGGTCCTTCGAAGGCAGTAGCTGATGGATTCTATATATTAACTGAACCTCTCACAAATGGGACTTACCCAATCCATTTCAAGTCAAGCTTGATATGTCCAGATCCGGATTGTTCAGATCCGAATTTTGTACAGGATATTCAATACACGATAATTGCAGAATAAGTTATACGATAGGAGATTGATAACGCATTCTACTTCTGCATGACCTGACTATCTCCCTGGGTACACACACTCATACACCGACATCTTTCTTTCACTTTTACAGTTTGATTATTAATAGTGGATGTTAGAACGACGTGAATAAAGAACATCCTGATGATAGTTTAGAGCCCAAGAATGGTACCAATCATACTGAAAAGTTAAGACCAAACCAAATAAAATCATCTTCATCACTATTATCTCATGATCCCCAACAGCACAAACGGATTCTAGTAGTTGACGATAATCCTGACATTGTCTTTACCTTACGTGTTGGACTAGAAAGTGATCCAACTATGCAGGTTTATAGTTATGATAATCCAGTGACTGCCTTATTAGAATTTGAACCAAATTTCTACGACTTATTACTAATTGATGTTAACATGCCATTATTGGACGGTTTTCAATTAGCCCAGAAATTAGTACGGAGGGACATAAATGTCAGGATATGTTTTATGACTGCAGGAGAAATTAATACGGAAGCAGCAAGAGAAGTGCATCCACTGAAGAGTATTGGATGTTTCATCAAGAAACCAATTACTGCGGAACAATTGATAAAGCGCATTAGAGCAGAGCTAGTGTAGAATAAGTCTAGATATGATAAATCATAAAAGGACTTTATCAAAATAAAAAGTACCTCTGACATTTTAATCCAGATATGAAAAGTAAGTATATGACCTTAGCAATTGTCCTGTCACTATTACTACCTTTGTCTGCTCTAAGCACTACCTCTTACTTTCCTTTAGCGAACAGCCAATCTGAGAACGAAAAGCTGCCGGTACTATTGATACATGGCTACGCTTCAGGACCTTCAGTGTGGAAAAACTGGGAAGCCTTATTGAAGACGGATAACATAACATTCAAAGTGGTAGCGTTTAAAGATTATAATGAGACTTGGGCGAATGAGGATGGATGTGGAAGCGCTGCCGATCATGCGCAAGAGCTAAATGATATCGTTAATGAATTTAGAAGTAGTACCAATGCAGAAAAGATAAACATTGTTGCACATAGTAAGGGAGGACTAGACGCAAGAGTATATTTGCATAATAATCCTTCAAGCACCGATGTTGAAAACCTAATAATGATAGGGACTCCTAATTTGGGGTCACCACTTGCACATCTAAAAGAATTATGTTCGCCAGCTATATTTGATATCAGGCCTGGGTCAGACGCCACCAAAGCAACAATTAATAAAAATACAAATTATTATACCATTGCTGGAAGTTGGACGCCTGCATTGGCTTCGACGGTAGACCACAACTGTTCGCCAAGTGAGCAGTATTTGCTTGATTTCCAGAGGGGCGGTTATTTTGCGTTCAATTCTATTCCTAATAATTCTGTTCCAAGTGACGGAATCGTACCTGTTCTAAGTGTACATTCAATAGGAACCTTCAACAATCTAGGGAATACTGATAACTGTCACACAGATCTGCTTGGCGATGAAGAATATACAAAATCAAGGGGATTATTGTTAGGGACAGAATGACTGAGGTCTTCCAGGGAGGTACTCAACCTGGAATCGGGACATCCATGACTACTAATTTCTTTACTTCTGAATAACGGTTTAACAAGAAACACTTTCTTTGATTGTTTAGTCTATTTACTGGTAGTTATTACATACCTCCTCATAAAGAAAAGGTGCGCCTACAGGCCTAATTTTATGTTGTGGAATTGGTAACCTTATTTTTAATTTCTTGTGGCGCGTACACGTCTTGGATTGCGATCCTAAATTGTTCCCGAATATCAGCCTCAGTTTTTAGTTTGTCCAAATATCCATCTGACTTAAACACAGACTTTTTGATATCTTGCACAAATTGATTAATTCCTAACGTAAAGCGTTGATCTACATGCTCTTGCCAGCCTGGCTTAATTTTAGTAATATTTGGAGGGGAAAAATTTTCAAGAATCAAATGATTGGGATTGAAATCATGATCGTATCGCCAAACTATGGTCTTGCCTTTGTATAAAGAGAGTGGTCCTGGTTGTGCCAAGTGTACTAGCTTGTGCCTAAAAATCCGCTGGATTAATTCAGCTTGTTCCTGAGTATAGTCCATATATGATATCATGTATATCTGGGAATTCTCTGTCGTATTGACATTAGTATTAGTCCCTGGAATTTTTTTGACGCTTGCCCCGTTAATAAAGCTCCTAAGAAATCTATGCAAGCTAAACACCATAGTATGGCAGGCATTGGTGCATAAGGCATCACTAAACAATGGTTGACATCTTTCTCAAGAGAATCCATTTTGTTTGTCAGTATCTCTCTAGCGAAGTCTATCAATTCATTATCATTTGAGAAATGAGTTGAGGTAGTTATAAGAGGTAGCTATAATTGCCATTATTTTATGAGAAAGATTGCCATAAAAGGTACGTCTTTGTACAGGACGAATTTATGTGCTGTCATTACTCCTACTGCTAACCGATATAGATTGTGAATACGCAGCTTCAGCAGCATAGACTTGTAAAAGAGAGTGTATAGTTATGCAGAAAATTAAAAAATAATGGATGAATGGATCTGTTTCCTGTTACTCTCTAAAGACATATGAAGAGCTTGTGCTGGGCGATACTGCATAGTTCTCTATCGTTTGAACAACTGCGTCTGGATAAGTAACTGTGAATCTGTATACGCCTGAGGGTAGGCTATTGAATGAATAAGAGCCGTCAGATTCAGTCATAACAGAGGTAGAGTAACCTGCACTTTTATCTGCCGAATTTGCTAATCCCATATGCTTGTAAATAACTACTAATGCTCCATCTAAAGGCAAGCCATTTGAGCTCATTACAAAACCATTTACACTACCAAGATCTGTATATGGTATCGGATTTGTTGACGCTATTTCTCCGGAAGATAAAGATAATGACCCTCGGCTAGGACTTGTGAAGCCAGGATCTATTGTTGGCATTGGCATTGGACTTGTGAACAGCATAGTTCCATACATTGCGAAAACTACGACTACTGTAATAACCGCCAAGCAACTAATAAGAATTGTCAAGAATACAGCGATGGTATTTAGATGAGGTTCTTTTTCGACTAACTTCTTTGCATCGTATTGAGGTTTTATGGATAATGTCATCTAATTCCAATCACCTCCGCTTCAATCACAAATAGTCCAGTCACTTCTATGACAACATACCTGTTTGTTAGAGACGGTGATTCGATTCTCACGTTTAATTATGACAAGAAGTTGCTTAACTCTTCTTGTATTGTAAGTTGGTTAGTAATATCGTCGAAGCATTGAAAACAGAGCCATATACAATTTGTAATAATGCTGCCACAAAGTTCAGATCCCAATATTACAAATAATATTTAGTCTATAGGCAGTCTAATTAATCTCATTCTATATTTGATTATTGTGGTATTAATAGAACCGATTGTAGGTTTAGCATACCTAGTAATTGGATTCACACTGACGTATCTATCATTGGAAATAGCCTGGCATTTCACTGCATGCAGGATCACAGCGGGTGACGCAAAGATGATAAAACCATGTCTGTTCAAACAGGCTAAACTATTACTTGCAACAGTACCTAATGTGTCCATCGACTAGGATATAGGGGATCCAAACCATTATTTTTTTACTGAATTATGGCAACTAAGTACACTGAGCAACACTACCTGTTAGAAAAGACTACTTGTTAGAAAAAGAAAATACAATGTTTGACCCCACATTTGGAAACGTTAATGCCAGTTTTATGAGTATTGAAAATGAGCTCTTAATTTTAGTTTGTATTAATTCTATGTTGCTGAAAGATACTTTAGCAAGTCATTGGTTGTAGTGTGAAAAGGAGTTCTTATCCTTAGAATGAAAATAAGATTCATTACTGAGATAACGAGAGAGAACATACCTTATCGCGAACGAATAATGGAAATTGCGGAGGTTCGACATTTGGATGAAGTTAAACGCAATTTTGGGGATAGTTGATGGAGTACATGAAACCGACCGCTTCCAGAATGGATCCATAGTACAATTAAGTCGTTTATAGAACAGCAGCAATACTTTTTTGATATGCTATGGAAGAATCTCCTGCGAAGCAAAGAATAAAGGAGACAGAAGAGGGCATAAAAAGGGAGTTTATAGAAACATTACAGGATTCTGAAGAAACAAAGAGCTTGATTTTAAAGATAATATCTTCTGCAACTGAAGAGATATTAGCCATATTTCCACACATAAATACATTAGATAAATATGTAAATATGAAAAATATGGAGTACTAGACCTGTTTTACTTAAGTCAATTCAAACTAAATTAACAACCATCGTGGTAGATGAACAATTATCATTAATAATAGAAGAAAAAGAGGATGGAGATGTCGTTGGTTTAGCGACGTACTCTAATAGCGAATCAACAGTTTTGTCTTACGCTTCAATATTCAAGAATCTGTGGATTCAATCGGAGGTTAAATGAAATTAGGTTTCAACGAGTATCGACAAAACCAATTATATGGTAAACTGTATGTACACAAAATCATATTGTTAACGTTTTAGTCGTTTATCGATAGAATTCATAATCTTGTACACTCCTCAGGTCCTAGTCTTTGTATTATGCGAAACGAAACTATCCAGGGTTATAGAACAAAAGTAAGGATTCTTCTTGAACGGTTTAGTATTAGGAAATGATCAATCATGTTTCCACGTGGGTTAGCATAGCGGACGTATATATATCTAATATCTATATTAAAAGGGATAATAGGTTATTATAAATCAGTAAGTTCCATACAAACAATGGAGGTTTTCTATTAATCATACTCAGAATATACCAGAGTTATTGAGTAACATCGCTGTATCAGATATTATGAGTAAAATGATGTATGTAAAAGAACTAGAAACAAAGAAGAAAGAAATACCAGTGCATAAGCCCTTAACGACCAACCACGGAACACTGTTTACGATTGTCATTGTCGTAGGGATATCAGCACTAATAGGAGTTGGATTCGCGTATATGGGATACACCTCGGGTCAGTTTTCAGAGGCATATGTGCTCTGCAAAGAGAACATATTATCGCAAGTTAGGGTAGGAATATATCAATCCGTAGACACGATTACTGCGGCTCTAGAATCCTGTAATGAAGTAACTGGTTAGAGTAATACATTTTACTTTCTTCTTTTTTTGATCGGTTTCAATAAGTTTTTTTTAGCATACACCTCTATTTTCCTCCTAGATGCCTAGAACGATATTTTATATAATTATTATTGCCCTAATCCGGATATATGCGAACTCGTTCAGAAACCAAAATCAGCACATAACGGTCAAAAAATTAGAAACTGTTGGATCCTCATCTAGTGCCCAGGATGCAGCTATAAAAATGAGAGATAAACAAGTGAGTTCTGTACTCGTGTCTCCGTAGAATGGCTGGTTTTGACGAATACGATGGTAAGATGGATAGAGATTTGAAAGAACATGTACACTTGAAAAGATAGCTTCACTCCTTAGCTGGAAATAATGTAACCGTCAAGGCACACAGGGTAGATATACTAATAGTTGTATAGGAAACTTTGTGTCGTTAAGTTCACAATCTGGCTGTTTACGGAATATATTACCTACTATTATTTATGAGATATCAGATTTCAGACTAATTGTAATAATAAAGTTATATAATTTACACAGTTAAAGATAAGACAGTGTGAAAGAATCGGGCAGTTTAGGTTCATCAGAAATATTGAAGCTAATTGAATATATACCCATCAGTGGCAATCTTCCTACTAACGGTCGACTTGCAGAGAATATAACGATTGACTCTCAATTTTACTTTGACAGTATGCATCGTAATGGCAGCTTAAGGGATATTATAAGGTTCATAAATGAAGAACTCGAAAAAGAAGCACGAAAAGCACGGCACAAGAGGCAATGGATGAACATTTTTCTTCTTGAATCAGCACGGCAGCGCTACATCCAACTGCATGAAATAGGTTGCTCGTATCCGATAGAATATTTGTTATTCGATTTCTGCCTAGCGGTATTGGATGAGGACTATCTTGATGCAGTCTTATATCTATTACACTCCTACCATATTCTCGGTATTTCCAAATCATTCAATCTGTTGTTATCTATAATCATAAATGAACAGTTAGTGCATGGTAAGGATGTAAAACGATTAATCATATTACTTGCAAAGGCAATTGAACCACGCAATGCGGATCAGTATAGTGATATCTTTGGTGAGGCTTTCAAAAAGCGCTACCTTCTATATAAAGAAGAATCGAGCAAGAAATAATAAGAAATAAGAAATATCGATGGAACTAATTAGCCATTTGAAGTGTCAATGTACCAAATAATATTAAAAAAACAAATGAATTTTATTTAAATATGGACGATAGATCTATTCTTTTTTAGTCTTTAAAGACATATGAAGAACTTGTGCTGGGCCATACTGTATAGTTATCTATTGTTTGAACAACGCCGTCTGGATATGTAATTGTGAATTTGTATACGCCGGACGGAAGATTATCAAATGAATATGCGCCATGAGAATTGGTTGCTACAGAAGTAGAGTAGCCTACATTCTTATCTGCCGAATTTGCTAATTCCATGTACTTGTAAACATGCACTGATGCTCCCTCAACTGGTAGATCATCTGAGTTCATAACAAAACCGCTTACCCTTCCAAGATCTATGGCCGATGTTCCTTCTTCAAAAGATGAAGATGAAGAGAATGGGTTTGTGAATAGTATAGTTTCATACATCGTGGGAATTATAATTGCTGCAATAACTCCCAAGCAGCTAATGAGAATTGTTAAAATTACGATGTCAATGTTAAGTTTGTTAAGTTCTTTAATCTCTAATCTCATCTAATTGCAATCACCTCCTTTACATGATTCATCATTTCAACAACAGTACATTTGTTTGAAATAAACGATGATTTGTTTGTCATAGTTGTTATGAAGGGAATCTACTTAATTCTTCTTGTATCAGAAACTCATTAGAAATATTGTCGAATCGCAGCAATTTAGTTTTGTTGTCAATTTCCAACTAATATTGATATTAATCATAATATAGCCTCAAAGATAACGTCTGAATGCTACAAATAAGAGTTTAAGCCGCTTATTTAGTCTGATCTGATTTTGATAGCTTCTGCAATAGAAACTATTATACTGGTAACCTCTGCTGATTGGATTTATAGTGTTCGACGCGTAACTAATCTAAAAATGGCTCTTTTCTTATTAAGAATTATAGTTAGTGTTGTAAGTATATATGTTGTCTGCATTACTTCGGTTAACAAAGCCATAGGATTCTTATCTTGTAATGGTATGCCTGTTATTTCATTTGGAATCCTTGTCAATGCTATCAGTGAGGTTAACGCAATCGTGCCTATTAGACCTGCATAGAACCAACGCGTATTCCAGTTTAATGCCATCGGTATAGCCCAGAAGATTTGTGCTATTCCAGAAATAAGGAATAAGGCATCAGTGTATGGAAGTAATTCCATGGGAAAATTGAGAGGCTTCATTGAAGGCCCGATCATCATTAGGTGTAAAATCCCTG
>Ga0075314_1000173_pt1 | contig 10092 bp, 12 predicted proteins | sample MayberryNE_Catta_6_FD_120055 | JGI IMG/M metagenome (GOLD analysis project Ga0075314, IMG submission 120055) | Natural and restored wetland microbial communities from the San Francisco Bay, California, USA, that impact long-term carbon... | ecosystem: Environmental > Terrestrial > Soil >... | reverse complement strand
TAGCGCGGCGGCGCCGGGGCCGTCGTCGGGGGTCACGAAGCGGTCGAGGCCGCGGACGATGGCGGCGGGGACGCGGTTCGACTTGGTGCGGACCAGGTCGGCGGCGGCGGCGACCTGGTCGGCGATCGCGATCTCGGTGGCTTCCAGCTCGCGGCCCTCGGCGTCGGGGCGGCCGCGCCAGTCGTCGAGCGGGGCGAGGCCGGCGCAGCCGATCGCAACCTCGGCCTGGCCGAGCCGCCAGGCGCGGCCGAAGCTGTCGGCGACGACGACCGCGGGGGAGGCACCGCCGGCGGTGCGGATCTCGGCGCGGATGCGCCGCGCCGAGGTGTCGGGGTCCTCGGGCAGCAGGCAGACAGTGCCCTCCTCCGGCAGGTTGGAGGAGTCGACGCCGGCGTTGGCGCAGACGAGGCCGTGGTGGGTTTCGACGATCAGGACGCCGCGCTCGGCGCGCAGCACCTCGCGGCTCTCGGCGAGGACCAGCTCGACCAGCGCCGGCTCCTTGCCCAGCTCCGCCGCCAGCCGCCGCGCCTCCGCCCCCGGCTCGACCTCTGCCAGCCGCCGCACCCGGCCCTCGGCCTTGGAGACGACCTTCTGCGAGACGACGACGACGTCGCCGTCGTGCAGCTCGGCACGGGCGGCGATCTCGGCCCCGACCTCCGTGCCGAGGGCGAACTCGGGCAAGCCGGTCATGGGCAGAACCCCCACCGAATTCACTCCACTGTTCCTTTGCCGCATATATCAGGGATAAAGCACAGCGGGATGGGTGGGGCGGTCATATGCCGAGGATCTTCGCGGTGCGCCGGCCGCGGCCGGCGCGCGACTCGAGGGCCCGCGTCAGGGCGACGAGGTCGGCCGGGGTATCGAGGTCGAGCGCCAGCGAGGGCAGCTCCTCGACCGCATAGGGGACCTCCGCCTGGCGCGCGGCGGCGACGTGGCGGGCGCGGCTGCCCTCGCCGAAGGCGGGGTGGATCGCGTCGGGCGGCGCCAGGACAAGTGCGTTGGTCCCCGTGCCGTGCCGGTCGGGGACGATGGCGACGAAGCGCGAGGGGACGCCGGTCAGCAGGCGGTCGAGCTGGCGCGGCTCGAGCAGCGGGCAGTCGCCGGGGAGGAGGACGGCGCAGCCGGCGCCGCGCTCGACCGCGCGGGCGATCCCTGCCAGCGCCGCGCCGGAGTGGCCGCCCTCGCCGGGGTCGGCGAGGACCTCGGCGCCGATCGCAGCCGCCGCCTCGACCGCGCGCGGCTCGTCGCTGACCACGATCGTGCGCTCGATCGCCCGCGCCTCGCCGATCGCCTCCAGCACGTCGCCCAGCATCGCCTCGACCAGCGCTTCGCGCCGCTCGTCGTCGATGCCCGTCGCCAGCCGCCGCTTCGCCGCGGCGAAGCGCTTCACCGGCAGGACCGCGATCGCCCTCACGTCGCGGCGAGGCCGGCGGCGTAGTCGAGCACGATCCGCGCCAGCCGGGCGCGGCCGGCGGCTCCCTCCATCAGGGTCGGCGCCGCCAGGGTCGGCACGTCCTCGGGTGGCGGGTCGGGATCGTCCTCGTCGACGACCATCGCGTCGATCAGCCCGGCGTAGAGCGAGGCGACGCCGCTCGCGGTCGAGGGCCTGCCGACCGCCGCCATGAACCGCTCGGTCGGGCCTTTGACCACCTCGCCGGCGACGAAGGGGCTGACCGCGACCACCGGCGCGCTCGCCGCCGCGATCGCCTCCCGCATCCCCGGCACGGCGAGGATCGGGCCGATGCTGATCACCGGGTTCGACGGCCCGATCACGATCGCCTCCGCGTCGCGCAGCGCCGCCAGCGCCTCCGGCGTCGGCTCGGCCTCGGCGATCCCCTCCAGCTCGACGCCGAGCACCTGCGGCTGCCCCCCGTCGACGATCAGGTACTCCTGCAGGTCGCGCCGCCCGGCCGGCGTCTGCACCTTGGCCCGCACCGGCCGGTCGCTCATCGGCAGCACCCGCGCGGCGACGCCGAGCCCGCGGGCGATCTGCGCCTGCGCGTCGGTCGGCCGGCCGCCCTCGTCGAGGAACTGGCGGCGATAGAGGCAGGTGGCGAGGTCGCGGTCGGAGAGGCTGAACCAGCTCGGCGCGCCGAGGCGGGCGAGGCGCTCGAAGACGACGAAGGAGTCGTCGCGGATGCCCCAGCCGCGCTCGGCGTCGATCTCGCCGCTCAGCCAGTAGGTGACGAGGTCGGGGTCGGGGGAGACGTGGACGCCGAGCAGCTCGACGTCGTCGGCGGTGTTGGCGATCACCGCCAGCTCGGCGCCGATCTCCTCCTGCATCCCGGCGGCTAGTTTGGCGCCCCCGGTGCCGCCCGCCAGCAGCGCGACCCTCATGAGAGCGGGCTCACGCCCAATGGTCGCCGCCGGGCAGGCCGGTGAAGCGCACCCCGGCGTGGGTCTTGTAGCGGACGTTGACCGAGATCAGGAGCGGGGTCAGCTGCTCGACGATCCGCGCCGTCTCCAGCGGCCCGGCGTTGACCGGGCGCAGGCCGGGGACCAGCTCGATCAGCCGGGCGACCCGTGCCTTGTCGGCCTTGCGGTCGCCGCAGATCGGCACGTCCTCGTCGAGCTCGGCGTCGGCGTCGCCGAGGCGCGGCGCGCTGACCGTGTGCAGGGCGGCGACGACGGTGACGCCCTCCGGCACCATCTCCTGCGCCTGCTGCGCCGCCGAGCCCTGCCAGACGCCGAGCGTGCGGGTCGCCTTGCCGCTCACCGCGGCGGCCAGCGGCACCGTGCAGTCGACCAGGATCTGGCCGGGGCGCAGCGCCTCGCGCAGGTTGTTGAGGTTCTCCGACTGGGCGCGGAAGGGGACGGTGAGGAAGACGATCTCCGCCCGCTGCGCGGCCTCCGCGTTGAGCAGGCCCTCGACCGCGGCGCCGGGCACCGCTTCGCGCAGCTTCGCCGCCGCCTCCTCGGCCCGCTCGGCGGAGCGCGAGCCGATCGTCACCGGCCGCCCGGCCTGCGCCCAGCGCAGGGCGAGGCCGGCGCCGAGCGCGCCGGTGCCGCCGACGATCGGGATCGGTTCGGGCTCCGCCAAGGCTGGCCAGTCTATGCTCCCGCCCCATGAGGCTGGAGGGACGGAAGGCGCTGGTCACCGGCGGCGCCAAGGGGATCGGCGCGGCGACCGCGGCGCGGCTCGCCGCCGAGGGGGCCGAGGTCTGGGTCGGCGACGTCGACGCCGACGGCGCCCAGCGGGTCGCCGGCGAGATCGACGGCCAGGCGCTGGAGCTCGACGTCACCGATATCGAGTCGGCGCGCGCCGCGGTCGAGGCGATCGGCACGCTCGACGTGCTGGTCAACAACGCCGGCACCGACGAGTTCGGCTTCTTCACCTACACCACCCCCGAGCAGTGGCAGCGGGTGGTCGGGATCGACCTGTTCGGCGTCTTCAACTGCACCCACGCGGCGCTGCCCGGCATGCAGGAGGCGGGCTACGGGCGGATCGTCAGCATCTCCTCGGAGGCGGGCCGGGTCGGCTCTAAGGGCTCCGCCGTCTACTCGGCGGCGAAGGGCGGCGTCGTCGCCTTCATGAAGGCGATCGCCCGCGAGAACGCCCGCTACGGGATCACCGCCAACTCGATCGCCCCCGGGCCGATCGAGACGCCGCTGCTGATGGGCGCCAGGGAGTTCGGCGAGATCGGCGAGAAGGTGATCGAGACGATGAGGGAGGCGACCCAGATGAAGCGACTCGGCCAGCCGCAGGAGGTAGCGGCCGCGGTCGCCTTCCTCGCCTCCGGCGACGCCGCCTACGTGACCGGCGAGACGCTCGGCGTCAGCGGCGGGCTGGGGATGGTCGGATGAACGACGAGAAGCCGGCGCTGAAGCCCGGCGACGAGCGCAGCCAGGAGTTCGCGGTCGAGGGGCGGCTGATGACGGACGTCGGCGGCACGATCGGCGCCAGCGTCCTCTCCACGCCGGGGATGATCGCGATGATGGAGGGTTGCGCCGCCGGGCTCGCCTTCGAGCACCTGCCCGAGGGCCAGGCGACGGTCGGCTTCGAAGTCTGCGTCAAGCACGTCTCCGCCGCCGCCGAGGGATCGACATGCACGGTGCGGGCGACCCTGCGCGAAGTGGTCGACGGACGCAAGCTGCGCTTCGACGTAGAAGTCAGCGAAGGCGAGCGGACGATCGGCGTCGGCACGCACGAGCGCCGCATCGTCGAGTTCGGGCAGCTGGGCGACGCGGGCGCGTAGCCTCGGTGGCGATGGCCGCGCTGCCGCAGAGCGTCCGCATCCGTGAGGTCGGCCCCCGCGACGGCTTCCAGAACGAGCCGGAGACGATCGCCACCGCCGACAAGGTGCGGCTGGTCGACCTGCTCTCGGCGAGCGGCCTGCGGCGGCTCGAGGTGACCTCCTTCGTGCGGCCCGACGCGGTGCCGCAGCTGGCCGATGCGGAGCAGGTGCTGGCCGCGGTGCGGCGGCGCGAGGGCGTCTCCTTCTCGGTGCTGATCCCCAACGAGCGGGGGCTGGAGCGGGCACTGGCCCTGCGCGAGCGCTTCGACGAGGTCAACGTCTTCGTCTCCGCCTCGGAGAGCCACAACCGGCGCAACGTCAACCGCTCGATCGAGGACTCGCTCACCGGCTTGGAGCGGACCCTGGCGAGCGCGGGGGAGGTCGGGCTGCGCCGCGAGGGGGTGATCTCCACCTCCTTCGGCTGCCCCTACGAGGGTGAGGTGCCGCCGGAGCGCGTCTTCGCGATCGCCGAGCGGCTCGCCGCCGCCGGCTGCGCCGAGATCGGCTTCGGCGACACGACCGGGATGGCCAACCCCCGCCAGGTGCGCGAGTTCTTCGCCGCGGCGCGCGAGCGGCTCGCCGGGGTCGAGCTGACCGCCCACTTCCACAACACCCGCGGCCAGGGGCTCGCCAACCTGCTCGCCGCGCTGGAGGAGGGGGTGGAGTCGTTCGAGTCGAGCTTCGGCGAGCTGGGCGGCTGCCCGGTGCCGCCCGGCGCCACCGGCAACGTCGCCACCGAGGACGTCGTCTCGATGCTGGAGGAGATGGGGGTTGCGACCGGGGTCGACCTCCCCCGCCTGGTCGAGGCAGCACGCGCCGCCCAGGAGGCGCTGGGCCGGCCGCTGGGCAGCCACGTCCTCCGCGCCGGCCCGGTCGAGTGGTCCGGGGGCGGGTAGTCTCGTCGGTGCGATGAAGAGCGACGCCTTCCGCCGTGCGGCCGAGTCGAAGGACTTCTCCAAGCTGGAGGAGCTGTTCTCGCCCGACGTCGTCTTCCGCAGCCCTGCGGTGTTCAAACCCTACGAGGGGCTGGACGCGCTGCGGGTGCTGCTCGGCGCCGTGGCCGAGACCTTCGAGGACTTCCGCTACCTCGACCAGGTGGAGACTGGCGACACCGCGGTCCTCGTCTTCGAGGCGCGGGTCGGCGACCGGCAGCTGAACGGCGTCGACGTGCTGCGCTTCGGAGCGGACGGGCTGATCGCCGAGATGATGGTGATGGTGCGGCCGCTGAGCGGCCTCAACGCCCTGGTCGACGAGATGGGCCGCCGGCTCGGCGCTGCCGCGGGCTGAGCGGTCCCCGGCGGGGGCCATTGGTTCCCCAAATAGCGGCGTTGTCCACTCGGTATTCCCCTAGCCTACTTAGACGATGGAGAACGAAGCGGAGGCCGGGGGCGACTTTAGCTGGGATGAGATTGAACCGAGGGCAATCCATCCAGTCCAGGTGCAGATGATCGAAGCCCTGCTGTACATCGGGCGCCCACTCACAGTCGCCGATTTCTTTCGGCTCTTTGACGGCAAGCCGAGCACGATGGCTCTCCTTCATCACGTCGAGCGCTTGATCCGGGTCGGTGTCCTGGCTGTAGACGGCTGGGAGCGCATCCGCGGGGCGAAGGTGAGGCTCCTTCGACTTGCTCGAAGAAGCGATCAACAGAACGTCGACGCCTGACCAGCGCATTGGCGACGGCTGTCGGCCGATGCCATCGTAGGCCGACACCGCCGCCCAATCGCCGAGTCAGCCCACCTTGAGGATGGAGACAGCCGGCGCCGTTGGCTTGATGGCCGCGATCTTCACGCGTAAATCACCCCCTCTCCCAGAATGCTCAGCAAAAACTGTTCAAAGCTGGTTGAGGAACCGATCGAGAGACCAGAGCGTTCCCGTCTTGGTAATTGCCTAGACTCCTCGCGCCCGGATTTCAGCGAAGCGGTACGGAGCCCCATTGGGCAGAGTTTGGATCGGCACCAGAGAGCAGCTCGAGCATCTACGGCGCCTCGCCGTGGTCTTCGCTGTCCCAATTCGCTTGAGGATCGTCACCGAGCTCTACCAGCGGGATATGAGCCCGAAGCAGTTCTACGAAGAGTTCGGCGGCCGCTCGGTCTCCCGGGTCGCCAAGCATTTCGAGCGGCTCGTTGAGACCGGTTGGCTACGGCTCGTGCGGACTGTCGGCCCCGGTGGCAAGCGGAGAGGCGGGACTGAAACGATCTACCGGGCAACCGAGCTGGCCTTCTGCGATCGTGAGACCTACGCCGCTCTGCCCTACTCGCTCCGTCTCGGGTTCAGCTGGAACGCCTTCAAAGAGATCGCTGGACTGCTACGTAGCGCGATGGAGGCGCAGACCTTCCAGGCACGCTCCGACCACCGTCTTACCGCTCTCCGCGTCTTGTTGGACAAGGCGGGATGGGAGCGTGTCGTGACCGCGGTTGAGACAGAGTTCGCCGCCCAGTTTGAGGAGCAGGAGGATGCCAGGCGTCGTGCGGAGCACGACGGCGCCGAGTTATTTCGCGCCGGTTCGCTGCTGCTGTGCTACGAGCTGCCGCACAAGGCTGGCCTGCGAGTCGGACCGACGCTAGCCGAAGGCGACCCGCTCACGGTCCCTTTTCCGGTCTGCCTATCGAAAGTCTGGGAGGACGAGGTCTGCCTGCAGATCGTTGAGGACGGGAACCGAGGCGACACAAGCGTTCCGATGTTCCATCAGAAGTACGGCGAGCAGTTCGGATTGGACAAGGACACGATTCGGCGTCGCTTCCGGAAAGTGGAGACCCACCACGTGATGAAGCAGGTGGGCCAAATGTCGGGTGGCCGGCGCCACGGCGGCGTCGAGAAGGTCTATCGGGCGACCGCCCCCGCAATCCGTGACAGGCGCGAAACCGGTCCTTGGGCGAACGTGCCGAAGAGCATCGCTCAGACCGAGGACTGGCAGAGGTTCGCTCAACTGACCGATTGGCTCAAAGAAGCAATCACCGCAGGCACGGTTACCCGCCGCGACGAGACGTGTCTGGCGTGGTCGGAGCTCCACCTGGATCAGCAGGGATGGCAGAACCTGGCGCGGTCGCTGGAAGCCCTACACGCCTTCATCCTCAAGGAGCAGGAACTGGCGGCGGTGCGCCTGAAGAAATCGGGTGAGCAGCCGATCGTGATGGCGGTCGGGCTCGGTGCGTTTGAAACACCGAAGCCCATCAAAGAATCGTAGCGATTACTGCGGCAAATCGCCGCGATCACAGAGACTTTGACGACTAGGATTTCCTTTCCAAAGCGAAAGGAGTGGCCCTAATGTCGAAATCAACGTCAACCAATAAAAAGGCAGGCGACTTGCCGGCGCTCGTGGACCCGCGGCTCATGAAGAGCATGAGCAATGTCGTGCGCCAGCACATCCTCATGGCCGCCGCCCTGGACGAGGTCAGCCCGAAAGAAATGGCGGAGGCGCTGAAGCAAGGGTTGAGCCAGATCAGCTACCAGGTGGCGGTCCTGCGCGACGACTGCGAGATGCTCGAGGAGACGCGCAGAGAGCAGCGGCGCGGCGCGGTCGAGCACTACTACCGGGCGACTCCCAAAGTCCTGCTTCCGGCGAAAACGTGGCGCCGGATCGAGAAGGGTCTTCGCGTCGTGATCGGCGGGGGAATGGCGAGCGATCTGTTCAACGACCTCACCGACACGCTGAAGGCGGGCAAGCTGCGGCGCAGCAACGACTACATCGCCCGGACGCCGCTGGTGCTGGATTCCCAGGGCGCGCGCAAGGTGAAGGCGATCGGGGGGCGGGCGACCAAGGAAGCCGAAAAAGAGCAGCAGGCCGCCGCGAAGCGCTTGAAGAAAGCGAAAGGCAAGGGCGCCGTCGGCCAGATCTTCGCCGTGCTCTCCTTCGAGACCGCGTGGACGCCGGCCAACGTCTACGGGAGCAAGCCGAAGGGTACGCGGAAGTAGGCCCCCCGCCGCTCGAATCGCAAGGAGGACCGATGGCCCCTGACGACATTCCGCCCAAGTACGACACGACAAAAATCGAAGCGGTGATGCTCGAACTGGTCACCGAGTTGCACCCCACGCATCTGACCAAGGCCGCGCTCGCCGCGAAGATCGTCGCCGACGCCGGCGACCGCCGGGAGGCCAGGACTGCACGTGAGGCGATCAACGGCCTGCGCGAGTTCGGGCTGATTCACCCCCGACCGGACGACATCGTCGAGCCGACGGTGGCGGCGCTGCACGCGGTGGCGCTGCTCAAGGAGCGCTAGCGGGCTCGGCGTCGCCTCGGGCTGAGCGGTCCCCGCCGGCGGGCGACCGTCTAGGCTCACCCGCCGTGACCGATATCCGGCCCGCGCTGGAGGCCGCCCTCGCCGGCGGGCCGCAGCGCCATCACGAGAAGACCACCGAGCAGGGCAAGCTGCCGGTGCGCGAGCGGGTCGCGCTGCTCGTCGATGAGGGCTCCTTCGCCGAGGAGGGCCTGCTCGCCAACTGGGAGCAGGAGGGGCTGGGCGCCGACGGCGTCGTCACCGGGCTGGCGACGATCGACGGGCGCCGCGTGGCACTGATGGCCAACGACCCGACCGTGAAGGCGGGCTCCTGGGGGCCGAAGACGGTGGAGAAGATCCTCCGCGTGCAGGAGCGGGCGCTGAGCCTGCGGGTGCCGATGGTCTACCTGGTCGATTCGGCCGGGGCGCGGATCACCGACCAGGTGCAGATGTTCCCCGGCCGCCGCGGCGCCGGCCGCATCTTCCACAACGAGGTGCGGCTCTCCGGCCAGGTCCCGCAGGTCTGCCTCCTCTTCGGGCCCAGCGCCGCGGGCGGCGCCTACATCCCCGCCTTCTGCGACGTGGTGGTGATGCGCGAGGGCAACGCCTCGATGTACCTGGGGTCGCCGCGGATGGCGGAGATGGTGATCGGCGAGAAGGTGACCCTCGAGGAGATGGGCGGGGCGAAGATGCACACCGGCGTCTCCGGCTGCGGGCACTTCCTGGTCAAGAGCGACGAGGAGGCGATCGAGCTGGCGCGGCGCTACCTCTCCTACATGCCGGGCAGCTGGCGCGAGGGGCCGCCCGCCGCGAAGCCGGCGGCGCCGTCCTCCGAGACGCCGATCGCCGCGACCGTCCCCGCCGACGAGAACCGGCCCTTCGACATGCGCGAGGTGCTCGACGCGCTGCTCGACGCCGACAGCTTCCTCGAGGTCCACAAGCGCTGGGCGAAGGAGCTGATCGTCGGCTATGGCCGGCTCGACGGCCGCGTCGTCGGCGTCGTCGCCAACCAGCCCAAGCACACCGGCGGCGTCCTCTTCGTCGACTCCGCCGACAAGGCCGCCCGCTTCATCCAGACCTGCAACGCCTTCAACGTCCCTCTGCTCTTCCTGGCAGACGTGCCCGGCTTCATGATCGGCACCGCGGTCGAGCGACAGGGGATCATCCGCCACGGGGCGAAGATGATCAGCGCCGTCTCCGAAGCGACGGTGCCGAAGCTCTCGGTGATCGTGCGCAAGGCCTACGGCACGGGGCTGTACGCCATGGCCGGTCCCGCCTTCGAGCCTGACTGCTGCATCGCGCTGCCCAGCGCCTCGATCGCCGTGATGGGGCCGGAGGCGGCGATCAACGCCGTCTTCTACAACCAGATCCAGGAGATTTCCGACGAGGCCGAGCGTGAGGCGTTCGTCGCCGCCAAGCGCGAGGAGTACGCCGCCGACATCGACCTGCTCCACCTCGCCTCGGAGCTCGTCGTCGACGCGGTGGTGCAGCCGGAGGACCTGCGGGCCGAGCTGATCGCCCGCTTCGAGCTGGCGGTGGGGAAGGACCGCTCCTTCGCCGAGCGGCGCAACCCGATCACCCCGGCGTGAACGCGGCCGACGCGGCCGACGCGGCGATTGCGATCCGCGACGTCGTCGTCCGC
>Ga0075314_1000171_pt1 | contig 10103 bp, 8 predicted proteins | sample MayberryNE_Catta_6_FD_120055 | JGI IMG/M metagenome (GOLD analysis project Ga0075314, IMG submission 120055) | Natural and restored wetland microbial communities from the San Francisco Bay, California, USA, that impact long-term carbon... | ecosystem: Environmental > Terrestrial > Soil > Wetlands... | reverse complement strand
GGACCTGGTGCTGAAGGTGAGCGAGCGAGCCCGCGCCGTCCTCCACGTCCCCAAGGTCCTCTACCACTGGCGCGCCCTGGAGACCTCGGCGGCGGGCGGCGGCGAGGCGGCCAAGCCGTGGGCCTTCGAGGCGGGGCGGCGGGCGGTGCAGGCGCACTGCGAGCGGACCGGCGTGCAGGGGCGAGTCGAGCGCGACGAGAACGACCCCGGCGTCTACCACCTGGTGCCGGGGCTGCGGCGGCGCCCGCCGGTGAGCATCGTCATCCCGACCGCCGGCACGCGGCGCGAAGTCCGCTTCGAGCCCACCGTCCTGGTTACCCACTGCGTGCGCAGCATCGTCGAGTCCACCAGCTACGAGGACTACGAGATCGTCGTCGTCGCCGACGCCGGTGCCGGCCGGGCGCTGCTCGGCGAGCTGCGCGAGATCGGCGGCGACCGCCTGCGGACCGTCGAGTACGAGCGGCCCTTCAACTTCTCGGCCAAGGTCAACCTCGGCGCCGCGCAGTGCGAGGGCGAGCACCTGCTGCTGCTCAACGACGACGTCGAGGTCGCAACGCCGGATTGGATCGAGCGCCTCGTCATGTACGCCTCGATCGAGGAGGTGGGCGCGGTCGGCGGCCGCCTGCTCTGGCAGGACGGGCGCCTGCAGCACGCCGGGGTCCATTTCGAAGGCGGCCTGCCCGGCCACCCCTACCGGGGCTTCGGCGGCGAGTACCGCGGCTACTCGAACAACGTCCGCGTCGCCCGCAACTGCCTCGCGGTGACCGCCGCCTGCCTGATGACGCGGCGCGAGCTGTTCGGCGAGCTCGGCGGCCTGACGGAGGAGCTGCCCGTCAACTACAACGACATCGACTACTGCCTGAAGGCGTACGCTGGCGGCAGGCGAATCGTCTACGACCCCGACACGGTGATGTTCCACTTCGAGTCCTCCAGCCGTCCTTCCGACGTGGAGGACTGGGAGAAGAAGTGGCTGCGCGACCGCTGGCTGCCGGTCACCGACCCCGACCCCTATTCCAACCCCAACCTGCGGCGTGGCGAGCCGCGGCTCGCGGCGATGCTGGCGACGGCGCTGCGCGGGCTGCGGCCGCGGCCACGCGCCCGCCCGGAGGCAGGCTGAATGAACTACGAGCGTCTCTACTCCTACCGCTTTCGCGACATCGACCAGGACGGCCGGATCGCCGTCTGGCGCGAGATCGGACCGCACGTCCACGGGCTGATGGGCAGGCCGCGCAAGCTGCTCGACCCGGCGGCGGGGCGGGGCGAGTTCATCGGCGCCGTGCCGGCGGCGGAGACCTGGGCGGTCGACGAGGTCGCCTACCCCGAGGCCTCCTACAAGCCCGACACCAAGGTCGTCGTCTCGCCGATCATGGAGGCGGAGCTGCCGCAGGGCCACTTCGACGGCGTCTTCGTCTCCAACTTCCTCGAGCACCTGCACGACCAGGAGGCGATCGCCGCCTTCCTCGAACGGATGCGCGACGCGATGGAGCCGGGCGGGCGGATCGCGATCATGGGCCCCAACTACCGTTACTGCGCCGGCGAGTACTGGGACTGCGCCGATCACTACGTCGCCCTCACCCATGTGGCGATCGGCGAGCACCTCTACGCCGCCGGCTTCGAGCCCGAACGGATTATCCCCCGCTACCTCCCCTACTCCTTCCGCGGCATCCTCCCCCCCTCGCCGCGCCTCACCCGCCTCTACCTCAAGACCCCCCCAGCCTGGCGCCTGCTCGGCAAGCAGTTCCTCGCGATCGGGCGGAAGGACTAGACCGAGAGCCGGCGGTCGTCGCCGGAGCGCTTCTGTGGCTTGCGCTCGTAGTCGCCGCGGCTGAGGGTGCTCTCCAGCCAGACGTAGAGGACGATGAAGAGGTAGCGGCTGCCCATCTCTTTCATCGCCAGCTTGGCCTCGCCAGCGGTGCGGTTGGTCCAGGAGGTGGGGATCACCTCGTAGCTGTGACCGCGGACGATCGCCTTCAGCGGCATCTCCACCGTGAGGTTGAAGTGCTTGGAGAGCAGCGGCTGGATCGTCTCGATCACCTCGCGCCGGTAGCCCTTGAAGGCGTTGGTGGTGTCGTTGTAGCGGTGGCGGAAGAGGATCCGGATGAACCAGTTGGCGAGGCGGTTGATCGCCAGCTTGAGCCGCGGGTAGTCGCGCACCTCGGCGCCGGGGACGAAGCGCGAGCCGAAGGCGCAATCCCAGCCGTCCTCCAGCAGGCGGTGGTAGCGGACGACGTCCTCGGGGTCGTCGGAGGCGTCGGCCATCGCGATCACCACGGCGTCGCCCTCGAACAGCTCCAGGCCGGAGCGGATCGCCATGCCGAAGCCCTTCTCGTGGTGGGACGGCCGGCAGCGCACCCGCGCGTTGCGCTCGGCGATCGCCGCGACCACCTCGGCGGTGCGGTCGGTGCTGCCGTCGTCGACCACCAGCACCTCGTACTCGATCGCCTCGCGCTCCAGCGCGGCGGCGATCCCCTCCACCGTCTGCCCGACCGAGCCCTCCTCGTTCTGGGCGGGGATGAGGACCGAGAGCTTCACGCCGGCGCCGCCGTCCAGCGCTCGGCGTTCTGCTCGTGCATCTCGCGCAGGATGTCCTCGATCCCGTGGCGCGGCTGCCAGCCCGGGTAGTCGGCTTCGAACGGGGCCAGGTCGGAGATCCACCAGCGGTGGTCGCCGATCCGCGGCTCCTCCCCCATCTGCCAGCTCAGCTCGCGGCCGGCGATCCGCTCGCAGACCTCGATCGCCTCCAGCATCGAGCAGTTGCTGAAGCGGCCGCCGCCGATGTTGTAGACGGCGGCGGGGCGGGGGGCGCGGTGGTAGGCGTCGAAGGCGGCGATCAGGTCGGCGCTGTGGATGTTGTCGCGCACCTGCTTGCCGCCGTAGCCGAAGACGGTGTACGGGGTGCCGGTGACCGTGCACTTCATCAGGTAGGCGAGGAAGCCGTGCAGCTTGGCGCCGGCGTGCTGGGGGCCGGTCAGGCAGCCGCCGCGGAAGCAGACCGTGGGCATCTCGAAGTAGCGGCCGTACTCCTGCACCAGCAGGTCGGCGGCCGCCTTGGAGACGCCGAAGAGCGAGTGGGTGGAGGCGTCGATCGACATCGAGGTGTCGATGCCGCGGTGGTAGCGGTGGGACTCGGGCAGCTCGAGGCGCAACTCGCGCTCCTCCAGCGGCAGCCGGTTGGGCGTGTCGCCGTAGACCTTGTTGGTCGAGCAGAAGACGAAGCTCGCCGCGGGCGCGTGGGCGCGGGTCGCCTCGAGCAGGTTGAGGGTGCCGTTGGCGTTGACGCCGAAGTCGGTCTGCGGGTCGCTGGCCGCCCAGTCGTGCGAGGGCTGGGCGGCCGTGTGGACGACCAGCTCGATTGCCTTGCCGTGCTCGCGGAAGAGGCGCTCGACCGCCGCGCGGTCGCGGATGTCGGCCTCGACGCTGCGGAACTCGGGGTGCTCGGCGGCGAGCCGCTCGGTGACGTGGGCGGTCGAGGCCTCCGGGCCGAAGAAGGCGGCCCGCATGTCGTTCTCGATCCCGACCACGTCGAAGCCGCGGCGGACGAAGTGGCCCACCGCCTCGGAGCCGATCAGGCCGCCGGAGCCGCTGACGATCGCGACCGCCATCGCCGTCCTAGCCCCGGGCCGCCGGGGCGTCGATCTCCAGCGCCTGCGCGATGCGCGCCTCGTCCTCGCTCACCCAGGCATGAATATCAGCGAGCACCTGCCGGGCGCCGCGCCGCGGCCGCCACTGATCGAAGTCGAAGAGGCGCGCGCAGTCGGAGAGGTAGACGGGGACGTCGCCGGCGCGGGTCTCGGCGACCGGCTCGATCGGCACCTCGTTGCCGCTCAGCTCGCGGCAGAGCTCGGTCGTCTCGCGCAGCGAGAGCGAGCACTCGCGGCCGCCGCCGACGTTGAAGACGCCGCCGTCCCAGCGCCCCGGGTCGAGCAGCTGCCGCTCGACCAGGTCGACCAGGTCCTCGACGTGCAGCAGGTCGCGCACCTGCTTGCCCTCACCGCCGAAGCCGATGTAGGCGAGGGGGCGGCGGAAGTGGTGGGCCAGCGCCCAGTGGGTGAAGACGCCCTGGTCGACCTTCCCCATCTGCCAGGGACCGGCGATCACCCCGCAGCGGTCGACCACCGCGGCGAGGCCGAAGGCGGCTCGGTACTCCTCGATCAGCAGCTCCGCCGCCAGCTTGGTCGTGCCGTAGAGGGTGCGGGCGCCCCCCAGCGGGAAGTCCTCGGAGATGCCCGCGGCGGAGGCGCCGGCGACCGGCTGCGCCTCGGCCAGCTCGAAGCGGCTCGGCGTTTCCTCCAGGGCCAGCGCCAGCTGCGGGGCCACCGGGTAGACGCGGCTGGTCGAGAGGAAGACGAGGAAGGCGCCGCTGCGCCGCGCCAGCTCGAGGCAGTTGTAAGCGCCGGTCAGGTTGGTGTGCAGCAGGTAGGAGGTGTCGCCGTCGGTGCCCGACATCACCGAGGGCTCGGCCGAGCACTCGACCAGCGCGTCGAGCGCCGCGAAGCGCTCCAGGTCGGCGGGCTCGCGCACGTCGCCGCGCACGAACTCGACCCCGGCCTCCTCTAGCCGCGGCAGGTTGAGCCGCGAGCCGCGCCGGTAGAGGTTGTCCAGCGCGACCACCTCCCAGCCGGGGTGGCGCGCCGCGAGCGCCACCGCCAGGTTGGAGCCGACGAAGCCGGCGCCGCCGGTGATCAGCAGGCGCTTCATTGGGACCTGGGCACGCTACACGACCGGCCCTAGACTCAGGCTGTGATCCGACCGTGAGCGCGAAGGCCCGGCACGAGGTGGTCGACGTTCGGATGGAGGAGGGCGAGCTCTCCTTCGAGGCGCGGATCGGTGGGCGCAGCGAGCGGATCTGGCTGAGGACCGAGACGCCGGTCGAGCCGAACGCGGACGCCGTCCTGCCGGTCTGCCTGATGCCGGCGATGAAGTTCGGCGGCAGCCTGGCGGTGCCGGCGCCGATCAGCCCGCGGTTGCTGCGCACGCAGCGCGAGTTCGTGGCGATCCAGCGGGCCTGGTCGCGCGAGTGGGAGCACGACGACGCGCTCCTGCACGAGGTCGAGCTGACGGCGCCGGCGCGGCAGCCGAAAGGCGCCCCGGCGGCCGCGGGTGGCGAACGGGTCGCCGCCTTCTTCAGCGGCGGCGTCGACTCCTGGTCGACCGTCCTCGATAACCCGGAGATCACCGCCCTGATCTTCGTCGTGGGCTTCGACCTGCGGCCGTGGGAGGACCACCACACGGAGTTGATCGGCACCGTGGAGGCGCGCCTGCGCGAGATGGCGGAGGAGCTGGGGCGACCGCTGCACGTGGTCGAGACCAACCTGCGGCGGCTGGCCGACCCGCTGCTGGCCTGGGACACCTACTACGCCAGCGCCCTGGCCGCGGTGGCCCTCTTCCTCGCCCCGCTCTTCCAGCGGATCCTGATCGCCGGCGACTCCGACTACGAAGTGCAGGTCGCGATGGGCGCCGGCCGCCTGATCGACACGCTGTGGAGCACCGAGCGAACCGAGATCTTCGGCGACGGCGGCCGCTTCAGCCGGGTCGAGCGCCTGCAGCGGATCGCCGGCAACCCGCTCGTGCAGCGCTCCCTGCGCGTCTGCTGGGAGAACCCCGGCGGCGCTTACAACTGCGGTCGCTGCCGCAAGTGCCTGCTGACCGCGATCCCCCTGGAGGCGCTCGGCGCCCGGGCGGAGATCGACACCTTCCCGGCCGAGCTCGACCTCACCGGGGTGGAGGCGATCGAAGTGAACCGGGTGGTCAGCCTCACCCTCTGGGAAGACGTGCTCGACGTCGTCCGCGCCGCCGGCCGCGAGGACCTCGAGCCGGCGGTCGAGACGGTGGTCGAGAACGGCAAGCGGATCCTCGGCCTGCCGCCGGACTACCGCCGCCGCCGCACGCCGGGACCGCCGCCGCTGCGGGAGCGCGAGCCGGTGGCGCCGGATGCGGCGGCGGAGGGGCAGGACGAGGCGGCGGCGGAGACGCTGGGCGCGGTCCTGGGCTCGCGCTCCTGGCGGATGACGGCGCCACTGCGCCGGCTCGGCGCCGCCGTGCGGCGGCTCGGCGCGGCCGTGCGGCGGCTGCCGGCCCGCGGCCGCTAGCGACCGAGCCGCAGCAGCGGCACCCGCCAGACCGCCTCGGCGACGATCGCGCCGCCCATCTTCGAGGCGCCGGCGCGGCGGTCCCGGAAGACGATCGGCACCTCGACCACGCGGAAGCCGCACCGGATCGCCCGGTAGGTCGTCTCGACCTGGAAGGCGTAGCCGCGCGAGCCGATCGAGTCGAGGTCGATCGCCTCCAGCACCTCGCGGCGGAAGCACTTGAAGCCGCCGGTCAGGTCGCGTACGTCGACCCCGAGCAGCAGCCGCGCGTAAGCGCTGCCGCCGCGGCTGATCGCCCGCCGCGCCGGCCCCCATTCGCGCACCGCGCCGCCGTGCACGTAGCGCGAGCCGATCGCCACGTCGGCCCGCTCGACAGCCTCCAGCAGTCGCGGCAGGTAGACGGGGTCGTGCGAGAAGTCGGCGTCCATCGTCAGCACGAGGCCGGCGCCGCCGGCCAGGGCCCGGCGAAAGCCGGCGACGTAGGCCGGCCCGAGCCCTTCCTTGCGCGGCCGGTGCAGCACCTCGATGCCCTCCAGCTCCCCCGCCAGGCGGTCGGCGATCTCCCCGGTGCCGTCGGGCGAACCGTCGTCGACGATCAGCACCCGCGCATCCGCAGGCAGCTTCGCCCGCACCGCGCCGACCAAGGCCTCCAGATTGGCGGCCTCGTTGTAGGTCGGCAGGACGAGCCAGGGCGGCCCTGGCGCCGCGGGGCGGGACATTCCCCGATGCTATTCGCCCACGACGGGGCCCTACGGTCGCACGCGGCCGCGGCTGATGCGGACGAAGGCTCGCCAGGCGGGCTTGGGGTGGAGGCGGGCGCTGTCATGGAAGAAGCCGGTCGAGTCGCAGAAGTTGCAGGAGCCCTCGAGGTCCTTCCAGCTGAACCAGAAGACGCTCTGCAGGTTGAGGCGGCCGCGGTTGCCGATCAGGTAGCGGTAGGCGCGGCGCATCTCGCGCAGCTGGAAGCCGACGCCCTGCTCGAAGCTGACCAGGTTGGGGTTGTTGTCCGATCCCCAGCCGATCTCGGTGAGGAAGAGGCGCACCCGGGGGTCGCGGTTTTCGACCGCCACCCTGCGCAGGTCCTCGATCATCCGCCGCAGGTCGGCGGCGCTTTCGGCGTAGGGGTGAAGCGAGATGCCGTCGAAGCTCGCCTTGATGCCGCGCACCCGGTAGAGCCGGCGCAGGAAGACGTCGGCGTGCAGCGCGTTGGGTGGCTTCGCATTGGGCTCGGCGAAGAGGCCGGAGACGACCGTCTTCGCCGCCGGGTCGGCGCGCTTGATCGCCCGGTCGGAGATCTTCAGCAGGCGGCCGTAGCGGTGCGGCGAGGCGGGCTTGGCGAAGTAGAAGAAGTTGGCCTCGTTCCAGACCTGCCAGTGGAGCAGCGGCAGCTTCGGCACCGGGTCGCGGGAGCCGCGCCAGTGCTCGCGCCAGAACTCGCCGTGCGGGCCGTAGCGTTCTACCGCCGAGCGTAGGAACGCCGACCAGCCGCGGCGCTGGCGGGCGCTGTTGATCGGCAGGGTCGTTTCGCGGCCGGCGGCCCAGGGCGGCGTGCCGTAGACGAAGGGCAGGATGCGGATCCGCCGCCGCGCCGCTTCGGCGACGACTTCGTCGAAGCCGTCCCAGTTGTAGTCGCTTTGCGGCGTCGGCTGCACGCCGGACCAGGGGACGAACCAGCGCAGGGCACCGACTCTGCCGACCCGCATGTATTCGAGGTCGGCCCGGTCGAGCGGCTCCTGGGGGACGACGCCGAAGAAGTTGCGCGGCACGGCCCGCGCGGCGCCGGGCGTCGAGAGCGGCGCGGCGAGGGCGATCGCGGTCAGCGCGGCGACGGTTGCGGCCAGCGTCAGTGTGGTCTTGGTCCTGCTCATCGGCTGTCCCCCTTCAGTAGGTGCCGCCGAGCTTGCGGTGGTCCCAACTCGCCACCCGCAGCGGCTTGAAGTGGATCGCTACCCGCTTCGGGGCCTGCGATTCGAGCGCCGCCTTGGCGTCGCCCTCGACCGAGGAGATCCCCTCGGCGTAGCGGACGGTCAGCTCCTCCGCAAACCCGATCACGGTCTCGAAGTCGCGGTGGATCTCGGCCTCGGCCTCGATCGCGACGCCGCGCAGCTCGCCGTACTCGTGGCCGGTCTCGACCAGCACGGTCGCCCGCGGGTCGCGCTCAAGGTTGCGCACCTTCTGCGACTTGGCGTAGGTCCAGATCCAGACCTCGCCCTCGCGCGGCACGTACCAGAGCGGCATCGAGTGCGGCCAGCCGCGCGGCCCGTTGCTGGAGACGACCGCGATCCGCTCCGCCTCGAGCAGCTCGCGCAGCTCCGCCTCGCTGAGCTTGATCTGGTCGCGGCGGCTCACCTGCCGCGGACTCTAAGGGGCGCGCCGCCCGGCGGGGCGCATAGCCTGCCGCCGAGCGGATGCGGATCGAGGACCTGCGAGGCGCCGGCCGGGCCCGGCCTCCCACCTGGCTGCTGGGCGCCGGGGTCGCGCTGCTGGGCTGGAACGTGGGGATCGGCCCGCCCACCGTCGGGCTCGACTCGAGCTGGAACGCCGGGTTGGCGATGGCGATCGAGGGAGGGCTGGCGTTCGGCCGCGAGATCGTCTTCGCCTACGGCCCGCTCGGCTTCCTGCGCGCGCAGGGCATCTGGTACACGGACCTCGCGGTCCTCGCCCTGCTCTACTCGGCCGCGCTCTACACCGGCTTCTGCGTGGCGCTCGTCTGGGCGCTGCGGCGGACCCTGCCGGCCGGGGCGGGCGCGCTCGTCGCCTTCCTAGTCGTCGGCGTGCTGCCGCTGCTGGAGCTGCCGCTGCTGCTGGCGGCGCTCGCCTGCCTGGGGGCACTGGCGCGCGGTCGGTCGGAGCGGGCGATCTGGCTGCTGGTCGCCGGTGGCGCCAGCTTCGCCGCGGTCGAGGCGCTGGTCAAACTCTCGACCGGGCCGCTGATCGCGCTGCTCTTCCCGGTTGCCCTGGCCGGGCTGCGGGCGCGCTGGTGGCAGATCCTCGCCTACTTCGCCCTGCTCGGGGCGGAGCTCCTGCTCCTCTGGCTGGCCGCCGGGCAGAGCGTCGCCGGGATCCCCGACTTCCTCGCCAACACCTGGCAGGTCGTCTCCGGCTACAGCGCGGCGATGCTGCGCGAGGTCGACGTGCCAGCCTGGAAGGTGACCGGGGCGACGCTGGTCGCCGCGGCGGTGGCGATCGCCCTCGTGGTCGCGGCGGGCGCGGCGGCGCGGGAGCGTCTCGCGGACGAGCGGGCGCGCTGGGCGGCGGTCGCGCTGGTCGCGCTCTGCGCCCTGGCGATCTTCAAGCAGGGAGTGGTGCGCACCGACGCCGCCCACCTCAGCCTCTTCTTCTCCACCGCCTGCGTCCTCTGGCTGGCGATCCCCTGGGCCACCGAGCGGTGGCGCTGGCTGGTAGGTGGCGCGGCGGCGATCGCCCTGCTCGGGATCCCGGTGCGGCCGCCGGGCCTGCCGACCAACCTCGACGTCGTCGCCAACCTGCGCTTCGCCGCCGACCAGGCCCGCTCGCTGGGCAGTGCCTCGCGGCGCGAGGAGCTGCTGGAGGCGGGGCGCGCCGGGATGCGGGCCGTCTACCGGCTCGACCGGGAGACGCGGGCGGCGCTGCGCGGCCGCACGGTGACGGTCGAGCCGTGGGAGACCGGGGTCGTCTGGGCCTACGGCCTCGACTGGGAGCCGCTGCCCGTCTTCCAGAACTACCTTGCCTACACCACCGCGCTCGACCGGCTCAACGCCGGCGCGGTGGCCGGACCGGACGGCCCCGACCGCATCCTGCGCGAGAACCCGGCGCTGGTCTTCCCCGAGTTCCCGACCCGCGGCATCGACGGCCGTTTCCCCGGCTGGGACCCGCCGGCCCAGGCGCGCGCGACCCTCTGCCACTTCGCGCCGCTGCGCACCACCGCTCGCTGGCAGGTGCTCGGCCGCACCGTGGACCGCTGCGGCCCGGAGCGCTTCGCCGGCGAGATCGAGGCGGGCTCCGGCGAGGCGGTCCGGGTACCGGCGCCGGCGC
>Ga0075314_1000170_pt1 | contig 10107 bp, 6 predicted proteins | sample MayberryNE_Catta_6_FD_120055 | JGI IMG/M metagenome (GOLD analysis project Ga0075314, IMG submission 120055) | Natural and restored wetland microbial communities from the San Francisco Bay, California, USA, that impact long-term carbon... | ecosystem: Environmental > Terrestrial > Soil > Wetlands... | reverse complement strand
GCCGCCAGGAACGTCTACGACATCGACGCCGTCCAGCTGCTGCAGGCCTGCGCCCACCTGGAATGCGATGGGGCGCTTCTGGGCGAAAAAGGGCTGGAGGGGGCCGGGCCGTTCTGCCTGGGCGCCGTGGCTTCCCCAGGCGCCGATCCGCCCGTCCTTCAACTGATGCGGCTCGCCAAGAAGGCGCGGGCCGGGGCGAAATTCCTGGTGACGCAGCCGGTCTACGACCTGGACCGTTTCGAAGCCTGGTGGAAGGAAGTCACCTTGCGCGGCCTGCACGAACAGGCCGCCATCCTGGCGGGGATCCATCCGCTTTCCGACACCCACTTCGGGCAGGCGGGATCAGGTCCGCAACAAGGAATCCCCGATTCCCAGGCGGCTCGACTGGCCTCCCTGAAGGATCCGGGCGCCTGGCGCGACGCCGCCATCGAGATCGCGCTGGAAACCATCCGCCGGCTTTCGAATCTCCGCGGGATTCGAGGATTTTGCATCTCCGCCGACGGAGACCACGAGGCCGCCGTCCAGATCATCGATGAATCCGGGTTGGCGAACGACTGACCATGCCCGCAAAGTACGTCATCCACCAGAAGCCGGCCAAACCCCGATTCCGCCCCATCGGCAAGCTGGGGATCGTGGAGTGGCGGGAAGACTGCTCGGGTTGCCACAACTGCGTGAAACGGGACTGCGTGTACCGTTTGTACCGCGACGAGGCCGACACCCTTCGCGACGAGGTCGGCTACCTGGACTACATCTACCAGTGCAAAGGCTGCCTGAACTGCATCCAGAACTGCACGAAAAACATCCTGACCCGTGTGGTCAACCCCGAGTTTCTACGGCTCGGCGACGCGTATTACACGCCGGACCTCATCCTGTCCACCTGGTACCAGTCGGAGACGGGGAAGATCCCGGTTTCCGGAGCCGGCTACGGCGGACCTTTCAGCGGCCCCGGCTTCGATTCGATGTGGACGGACATGTCCGAGATCGTGCGGCCCACGCGCGACGGGATTCACGGCCGGGAGTACATCAGCACCAGCGTGGACATCGGGCGCAAGCTTCCGCACCTGGAATTTGAAAACGGACGATTGAAGGACGATCCCCCACCGCTTGCGGAAACACCCTTGCCCGTGATCTTCGATCGGATTCCCCCGCACTGGAGGCGCGGAGCGGTGACGGCCGCGGTCGCGATGGCGGCGGCGGAGATCGGCACGCTGGCCATCCTCGACGAGGCGAACCTCCGGGAGAGCGGGGGCTCCCTTCGCAGCCACGCGATTCCGTTCATAACGACCCCGCATGCGGCACCGGCGAACCCGCCGGAGGCGGCGACGTTGGTGATGATCCCGGACAGCCCCGACGTAATGGCGGTGCAGGCGGCACTGAAGCGGGAACATCCGGCGAGGATCGTGGTCCTCCGCATCCCGGCCGGTCCCGACGTCGCAGGACGCGTGGCGGAACTGGCACGGGACGGAGCGGATGTGGTCCAACTGGCGTTCGACAGCCACGGGAGGGAGCAGGGAGCGGTGCGGCCCCGCCATCTGCGCGCCGTGTTGCGGGACACGCACACCACCCTGGTCCGAAACGGTATCCGTGACGAAATCACGCTGATCGCCTCGGGCGGAATCGCCGCCGCGGAGCACGTGGCCAAGGCGATCCTCTGCGGGGCCGACCTGGTCGCGATCGACGTCCCCCTGATCCTGGCCCTGGAATGCCGGCTCTGCGGGGAGTGCGAACGCGGGCAGCCGTGCCCGATCGCCCTGGAGGAGATCGACGCCGGGTTCGGCGCCCGCCGCATGGTGAACCTGATGGCGGCCTGGCATTAGCAGCTCCTCGAAATTCTGGGCGCGATGGGCATCCGGGAGGTCCGCCGCCTGCGCGGCGAGACCGGCCGTTGCATGTTCTTTGAAGACCTTGAACGGGAAACCTTCGGCCGATGGTTCGGGAGGAGGAAAACGGACTCGTGAGCACCCTCCCGTCCCGCCGCCAGCGGCCGGAACCCCGGCCCCAGGACGCCTCTCCGGCGCGGCCCGAATCCGCGGAGGTAAGCCGCGAGATCCGGCCGGCGCCGCCCCGCTACCGGAACGAGATCGGCAAGTTCGGCATACACCGCGGCCCCCGATGCGCGGCCTGCGGCCGGTGCGTGGATACCTGCCGGCACGGCGTACACGTCCGACCCGAAGGCTATCTCCACGTCATGCGGCCATACGACTACCGGTGCATCGGGCCCGGCTGCAAGGATACCGGAAGCTATTGCATCGACGCCTGTCCTCATGGCGCGTTGAAATTGTCCGTAAATCCGGTCTCCGAAACGATGGGCGACTGCCGCTGGACGCCGGACCTCCTCTTGAGCACCTGGGCGATGGCCGAATCCGGCAGGCCTCCCGGGATCCACCTGGAGAGCGAGGTAGGGGCATCCGGCGGAGGCTTCGACCGCCTGCGGTTCCGCTTCCCGGACTCGCCTTCCCCCGGCCTCTCGCGGGAAGACATTTCGACGAAGCTCCTGCTCAATCGCCGCGGCGATTCGCGGCCCAGGATCGAGATCGACATCCCCTGGTACGGCGGCGGCATGTCCTTCGGCTCGACCAACATCCGCGCCCTGTTGGGCAAGGCACGGGTGGCGAAAGCGTTCAACGGGTTCACCTGCACGGGCGAAGGAGGCTACCCGGAGCGCTTCCTCCCCTACAAGGATCACGTGATCACCCAGGTGGCCACCGGTCTGTTCGGCGTCCGCGAGGAGACGATCCAGCGGGCGCGGATCGTCGAATTCAAGTACGCACAGGGGGCCAAGCCGGGGTTGGGCGGCCACCTGCTGGGCGACAAGAACACGCCTGGTGTCGCGGCCATGCGCGAGACGGTCCAGGGGGTCTCCCTGTTCTCCCCGTTTCCGTTCCACAGCGTCTATTCGGTGGAGGACCACCAGAAGCACCTCGACTGGATCGCGCACGTCAACCCGCGGGCGCTGCTTTCGGCCAAGGTGTCGACGCCGGCCGACGTGGACATGGTTGCCGTCGGGATTTACTACGCCGGCGGCCACATCGTGCACCTGGACGGAAGCTACGGGGGGACGGGCGCCGCTCCCAACGTCGCCAAGAAGAACATCGCGATGCCGATCGAGTACGCGATCGGGCGCGTGCACCAGTTCCTCGTGGACGAGGGGATCCGCGACAAGATCACGGTGATCGCCAGCGGCGGCATCCGGACGCCTGCCGATGTCGCCAAGGCGATCGCCATGGGCGCCGACGGATGCGTGATCGGCACGGCGGAGCTGGTGGCCCTGAGCTGCATCCGATGCACCGCCTGCGAGAGCGGACGCGGATGCGCGCGGGGGATCGCGACGACCGACGACGAATTGCTGGAGATGGTGGACGTCGAGTGGTGCACCCAGCGGCTGGTGAATTTGTACGCGGCCTGGCGGCAGATGCTGGTGGACATACTGTTTCGCCTGGGACTCGACTCCGTGAGCGCCCTGCGGGGACGCGTCGACCTCCTGAGCCACCTGGATTATGAAAATGAAACATGATGTGACAAGGCGCGTGCAATCGTTGCTCCGCGCACGCGCCCACCTGCGGCCGACGGCCATGGATGGCCTGGTGCCGGGACGGGCAGGGATGCCCCCGGTCATGCAGTCCCGGCCCGCGGAACCGTGGATCTCCCGCTCGCCGGAAGCGGAAGGAGGGTGCGGCGTCACCGGATTCGCCTGCACGATTCCCGTCGGCGGAAAGCATATCTACGAGCCTTCGATCCAGATGCGCAACCGCGGCAACGGCAAGGGCGGCGGGATCGCCGCCTGCGGACTGGTGCCGGAGGAGATGGGCGTGTCGCGGCGGGTGTTGGAGGAGGACTATATCCTCCAGGTCGCCCTGCTGGACCCCGTCGCCCGGGACGAGGTCGAAAAAACCTTCATCGCGCCCTTCTTCGACGTCGATCACGGGGGCCTGATCCCCACGATGGACGATTTCCGCGACGTGCCGTTGCTCGAAGTCCGCCCCCCGGACGTGGCCCGCTACTTCGTCCGGGTCAAGCCCGCCGTGCTCTCCCGCTTCGCCGAGGAGAAGAAACTGGACGCGGCGGGCCTTTCCGGGCGGGAAGTGGAAGACGAGTTCGTCTACCAGAACTCGATCGCGCTGAACAACCGTTTCTACGCCTCGCTGGGGGACAAACGGGCCTTCGTGATGTCCCATGCGAGGAACCTGATCATCCTCAAGATCGTCGGTTTCGCCGAGGCCGCCGTGCAGTATTACCGGATGCCCGACACGCGCGCCCACGTCTGGATCGCCCACCAGCGGTTCCCTACGAAAGGCCGTGTGTGGCATCCGGGCGGGGCGCACCCGTTCATCGGGTTGAACGAAGCCCTCGTGCACAACGGCGACTTCGCCAATTACCACTCGGTGTGCGAATACCTGGCCGGGCGCGGCATTTTCCCGCAGTTCCTCACCGACACGGAAGTATCCGTCCTCCTGTTCGATCTCTGGAACCGGGTGTACCGATACCCGATGGAATACATCATCGAGGCCCTGGCACCGACGACGGAACTGGATTTCGACCGCCTGCCGGCGGAAAAACAGCGGATCTACCGCCGGATCCAGGCGGCGCACATCCACGCCTCGCCCGACGGACCCTGGTTCTTCATCATCGCCCGAAGCCTGGCCGAGTCCGGGGAGTTCCAGTTGATGGGGATCACCGATACCGCCATGCTGCGTCCGCAGGTGTTTGCGCTGCAAGAGGGGGAGGTCTCCATCGGACTGATCTGCTCGGAGAAGCAGGCGATCGACGCCACCCTTGCCAGCCTGGCCGGCGAGGACCCGCGGTTCACCCCGGTCGCGGATCTGTACTGGAACGCCCGCGGCGGAAGCTACACCGACGGGGGGGCCTTCCTGCTGACGGTTTCCCCCGACGAAGGCCATGGATGGCCAAGTGCCGGGACGGGCAGGGATGCCCACGGGAATGCAGTCCCGGCCGGCGGTCCCTACCGGTTGCGCGTGTCCAACAAGTTCGGCGGGACGGTTTCGACTCTGGCCGACCAGCTCCACTGCGATCTTTCCGTTCCGCCGGCCGCGTCCCCGCAGGCGGACGTGGACACGACGGCCATCGAACGTTGCGTGCGCGACGGGGATTCCGAGGAGCTCTTCTCCCACCTTCTCGACCGGTTGCCCGCGATGGACTTCGACTCCTTCCGCCGGTTCGTCGACCGCTGGGCGGAACGGACGGCGGTCGAAGCCCCGGGCCTTGGCATCCAGGCCTTGACGAAATGCATGGATCGCAGGTACCCCACCGCGGAGAAGAAGCGCAGTTCGGTTCTGACCATCCTCCGTGGCGGCCTGGAACGGATCTTCGAGCGGCAGCCGCTGTGCGACGAAGGGCGGACCGGCACCCACGTACGGGTCACCTGGAAAAACCGGGACCGCCTGCGGGGTCCGCATCCCGGCGAGACGACGCTGCTGATCGACGCAACCGGCTTCGCGCCCGAGGGCGAAAACTGCGATTCGGCCCTGGCGATCAAGGCGTACCGGCTCGGATGGCGACGCCTGGTCCATTACAATTCCCGGGGCACGCGATTCCACGGCGCGGGTCTGGGCCCCGGCACCCTGGGCTTGCGGATCGACTGCTACGACAACCCGGGCGACTATCTCGGTTCCGGGATGGACGGACTGGAGATCCGCGTCCACGGCAATGCCCAGGACCAGCTCTGCCAGATCAGCAAGCGGGGAAAGCTCGTCGTCTACGGGGATGTAGGGCAAACCTTCCTTTACGGAGCCAAAGGCGGCGAGGTGTATGTGCTGGGCGACGCCGCAGGCCGCCCGATGATCAATGCCGTCGGTTCGCCGCGGGTGGTGATCAACGGCACCGCCCTGGACTTCCTGGCCGAGTCGTTCATGGCCGGCGATCCTCACAACGGCGGCGGCTTCGCCATCGTCAACGGGCTGCGGTACGACCAGCGCGGCAGGCTCCAACCGCTGGACCTCCCGTACCCGGGCGGCAACCTCCTCTCACTGGCCTCCGGCGGCGCGATCTACATCCGCGATCCCCACCGCACGCTGGTCGAAGAGCAACTCAACGGCGGGGCGTACCGCCCGCTTTCCGCCGCCGACTGGAGACTCATCCTTCCATACCTGGAAGAGAACGAGCGGCTGTTCGGCATCCGCATCGATGCCGATCTGTTGACCGTCGACGGAATCCTGAAAACGCCGCAGGAGGTCTACCGCAAGGTGATGCCCCGCGGCGATGCCGATTCCGAGGCCGACCTGGAAGGACTTGGCGGATGACCCGGGAAGTCCCGCCAGGGAAGGAGGAAGGGGAGTTGACCCAACCGATTCCATGGAACGGCGGCCGCCTGATGGAGGAGGTCCGGCAGCGCTGCGGCGCCCGGGTCAGCGCATGTTTCCAGTGCCACAAGTGCAGCACGGGTTGTCCCATCGGTCCCGAGATGGATTTCCTTCCGAGTCAGATCATGCGGCTGGTGCATCTGGGCGCGGAAAAGGAGGCGCTCGCCTCGCGTTCGATCTGGCTGTGCGCATCGTGCGAGGCGTGCACCACGCGCTGCCCCATGGCGATCGACATCGCCGCCGTGATGGATGCCCTGCGGATCCTGGCCATCGAGCGACGGATCGACCTCCCCGACGCACGTGGAAAACAGTTCCATCGCAGCTTCCTGGGCAGCGTTCGCCGCCACGGCCGGGTGTACGAGATGGGCATGATGGCCGCCTACAAGCTGCGCATCCGGGACCTGCTCTCCGACGTGGACAAGGTCCCGCAACTGCTGGCGCAGGGAAAGCTCTCGCTGCTGCCGAACCGGGGCGGGGACATCCGGCGGGTTCGGGAGGTCTTCCGGCGATCGGAAGAGGAGGAAGGGAAACCGTGAAGTACGCGTTCTTCCCCGGCTGCAGTCTCGAGTCCACGGGGCGACCCTTCGACTTCTCCACGCGGGCGGTCTGCCGGGCGCTGGAGATCCCTTTGGGGGATATCCCGGATTGGGTCTGCTGCGGTTCGACGCCCGCGCACGCCAGCAGCGATTCCCTTGCCGTTGCACTGCCGGCGCTCAACCTGCAGAAGGCCCAGGCGGCGGGACTGCCGGTGATGGTGGCGTGCGCATCCTGCTACGCCCGACTGAGGACCGCCAACCACCGGATCGTCGGCGCGCCGGAAGACCGCCTGCGCGCCGGGCGGATCACCGGTCATCCTTATGATGGCGGAGTCGAGGTACGGCACGTGCTGGACGTGCTCGTGAACGAATTGGGACCGGACCGGATCCGCGCGAAGGTGCGCCGGCCGTTGTCCGGACTGAGGGTTGCCTGCTACTACGGGTGTCTGCTCACGCGCCCGCCGGAGATCGTCGCCTTCGACGATCCGGAGCACCCTTCGTGCATGGACGAGCTGATGGCCGCCGCGGGGGCGGAATCCGTGGACTGGCCGTTCAAGACGGAATGTTGCGGAGCCAGCCTCTCCATGACGAATTCCGCGGTCGTCTCCCGCCTGACCCACAGGCTCCTGTGCATGGCGCAGGAAGCCGGAGCGGACTGCCTGGCGGTCGCCTGTCCGTTGTGCCAGGTCAACCTGGACTTGCGTCAGGCCGACGCGGGGAAGGCCCATGGCCCACTCCGCCCCATGCCGGTCCTGTACGTCACGCAACTGCTGGGCCTCGCTTTGGGGCTTGCCCCGGAAGCCTTGGGAATCGACGCGCTCGCGGTCAGCCCCCGGTCGCTTCTGGCGAAATGCGGTGCCGTCGCACCCGCCGGCGCGGGAGGGATCGCATGACGCCGCCGGAATTGAAATCCAGGCCGGCGACCGGGAGCGGCGGCGGGAACGCTCCCAACGGGGCGGTGCTGGTGTGCGGCGGCGGCGTTGCCGGAATTCAGGCCTCGCTGGATCTCTCGGCGGCGGGCTTTCGCGTCTTCCTGGTCGAGGAGAGCCCGACGATCGGCGGCGGCATGGCGCGCCTCGATAAAACCTTCCCGACCGGCGACTGCGCCACCTGCATCATTTCACCGAAACTGGTCGAATGCATGCGGGATTACAACGTCGATGTGATGACGATGGCCGACGTGACCTCGCTGGAGGGGGAAGCCGGGCGGTTTACGGCAGAGGTACGGTTGCGTCCGCGAGGAGTGGTTCCCTCCAAATGCACCGGTTGCGGCGATTGCTGGCAAGCCTGCCCGGTGCGCAATGTGCCTCAATCCCCTCCCTCCTTCCGGCCCTCGGAACCGCTGGCCGTCGACGACAAGGCCTGGATCGACGGCATCCTTGCCCGATACGACGGGGATCCGGGACCGTTGATCCCGATCCTGCAGGACATCAACGACGACCGCCGCTATCTCCCCCGCGCCGTTCTGGAACACGTGTCGGTCCGCCTGGAGATCCCGATGGCCGACATTCTCCGGGTGGCGAGTTTCTACAACGCCTTCAGCCTGGAGCCGGTCGGGCGGCACATCGTGGAAGTCTGCCTGGGAACCGCATGCTTCGTGCGCGGCTCGGGGCTTCTCATGGAGCGCCTCGAGGCTGAAATCGGCGTGCGGGAGGGAGGAACCGGCCCGGATGGCCGGTTCACGCTTCGAACGGTCCGCTGCATCGGATGCTGCGCGCTGGCCCCGGCCATGCGGATCGGCGGCATCACCTTCGGAAAGGTCAAGCTCGATGGGGTGACGGACATCCTGGAGCGATTCAAATGAACACGGCGATCCGCACGCAGTCCGACCTCGATCGCGCCGGGGCACTCGGCAGGGAGACCCTTTATCCCGGCAGGTTGAAGATCCTCGTCGGTTCGGCGAGCTGCGGGCTGGCAGCCGGCGCGCGGGAGGTGGAAGAAGCCGCGCTCGAAACGGTGAAGCGACTCGGCCTGGACGCGATCGTCGCCCGCACGGGCTGCGTCGGATTCTGCCAACGCGAGCCCCTCGTCGACCTGCTCCTCCCCCGGGGCCCGCGGATCTCGTACGGCAACGTCACGGCAAAATCGATCCGCACCCTCCTGGAATCTTTGTCGTCCGGAGGCGCCCCTCCCGCGCGCGCGGCTCTTTGCCGGTGGCAGCGCGAAGAGCACGTGGCCGACGGATCGTTCCACGAATACCCCGCGGCGGCCAACGGCCTCGGACAGATCCCCGAGGGGTCCACCCTCGAGTTCTATCGACGGCAGCGGCGCGTGATCCTGCGAAACTGCGGCACGATCGATCCGATGTGCCTTGAGGAGGGGATCGCGCGCGGCGCGTACCGCGGCGCCCTCCGCGCATTGACGCAGATGACGCCCGAGGCGGTGATCGCCGAGGTCCGCGAGTCGGGCCTGCGGGGCCGCGGCGGGGCCGGGTTCCCGACCGGGCGGAAATGGGAAACCGCGCGACGCGCGCCCGGAGACGGGAAGTACGTCATCTGCAATGCGGACGAGGGGGACCCCGGGGCCTTCATGGACCGGAGCGTCCTGGAAGGCGATCCCCACGCGGTCCTGGAAGGTATGCTCATCGCTTCCTACGCAATCGGAGCCCGCGAAGGGTACCTTTACGTCCGGAGCGAGTACCCCCTGGCCGTATCGACCGTCACCCACGCCATCCGGGAGGCGGAAGCCCGCGGGCTGCTCGGCGACGATATTTTCGGCAGCGGCCACAGCTTCCGCGTCAGGGTGCGCCGCGGCGCCGGGGCCTTCGTGTGCGGCGAGGAGACGGCGTTGATCGCATCGATCGAGGGCCGCTCGGGCGAGCCGCGGCCGCGCCCCCCCTTCCCGGCCGTGAGCGGCCTTTGGGGAAAACCCACGGTCATCAACAACGTCAAGACCTTGTCCAGCGTCGGGCCGATCCTTACCCGCGGCCCCGCCTGGTATGCGGGGCACGGGACCGAACGCAACCGGGGCACCACGGTGTTCGCCCTCGTCGGCGCCGTGAGGAATACCGGCCTTGTCGAGATCCCGCTGGGACTCACGCTCCGCGAAATGGTCATGGAGATCGGCGGCGGCATACCCGGCAAGCGGACGCTGAAAGGGGTCCAGACCGGCGGACCTTCGGGCGGATGCCTTCCGGCCTCGATGCTCGATCTGCCCATCGACTACGAACGGCTTGGCGCGGCGGGCTCCATGATGGGGTCGGGGGGGATGATCGTCCTCGATGCCGGCACCTGCATGGTCGATCTCGCGCGTTT
>Ga0075314_1000169_pt1 | contig 10121 bp, 19 predicted proteins | sample MayberryNE_Catta_6_FD_120055 | JGI IMG/M metagenome (GOLD analysis project Ga0075314, IMG submission 120055) | Natural and restored wetland microbial communities from the San Francisco Bay, California, USA, that impact long-term carbon... | ecosystem: Environmental > Terrestrial > Soil >... | reverse complement strand
GAAGCCGGTCACTACGCCAAGGCAGGAGTCGCCCCGGCCCGGCATCTCGTCGAGCTGAGGGTCGACGACCCCAGCATCTACTCGGTGGGCCAGGAGATCCGCATCGCCGACTTGTTCCAGGCCGGGACCAAGGCCGACGTCTCAGGGGTCTCCAAGGGCAAGGGCTTCGCCGGCGTCATGGAGCGTCACAACTTCTCTGGCCAGGGCGCTTCGCATGGCAACCACAAGAAGCATCGCGCCCCCGGTTCGATCGGCGCCTGTGCCACGCCGGCGCGCGTCTTCAAGGGCACCCGCATGGCCGGCCGGCTCGGCGGCGAGCGGGTGACCACATTGAATATCGAAATCGTCGGTGTCGACGGCGAGCGCGACATCCTCCTGCTCGGCGGCGCCGTCCCCGGGCCCAAGGGCTCGGTCGTCCTGGTTCGAGAGGCGGTCAAGGCCCATGGCTGATGTGAAGGCCCCTCTCTACACCTCGGATGGCACCTCCAAAGGCGACATCAAGCTCGACGCCGAGGTCTTCGGGATCGAGCCCAACCTCGCAGTGCTCCATCAGGTCATCACCGCACAGCTTGCGGCGAAGAGATCCGGCACGTCCTCGACCAAGACTCGGGCCGAGGTGCGTGGCGGTGGCCGCAAGCCGTGGCGTCAGAAAGGCCTGGGCCGGGCCCGTCAAGGTTCGATCCGTGCCCCCCATTGGGTGGGCGGCGGCGTGGCTCATGGTCCCAAGCCCCGCGACTACACGCAGCGGACGCCCAAGAAGATGAAGCGCCTCGCCCTGCGCAGCGCTCTATCAGCCCGCGCCTCGGAGGACGCGGTCATGGTGATCGAGGACATCGACTGGTCGACTCCCAAGACCAAGCAGGCGGTGACCTTGCTCGAGGCAATCGGCGCCGGCGGAAAGTCACTGGTAGTGCTCGGCAAGCTCGACGGGACAGCCGGTCGTTCCTTCCGGAACCTCCCCGACGTCCATCTCTGCCAGCCGGGACAGCTCACGCCCTACGACGTCCTCTGGGCCGACCAGGTGATCTTCACCTCGCACACTGTCGGGTCGGTGGGCCGCGCCAGTTCGTATGAAGTCAGCGAGAGCGACTTCGTCAAGGACGAAGGGGGTGAGTCCTGATGAAGGACCCACGCGACGTCATCCTCGCCCCCGTGGTCTCGGAGAAGTCCTACGACCTCATCGAGCGCAACAACACCTACACCTTCGTGGTCGACACCCACACCAACAAGGGTGAGATCAAGGACGCCGTGGAGACGATCTTCGGCGTCCGGGTGCTCAGGGTCAACACCCTCAATCGCAAGGGCAAGATGAAGCGCCAGGGATGGTCGCGTGGTCGTCGCAAGGACACCAAGCGCGCCCTGGTCACTCTCGCCGACGACAATTCGATCGACCTGTTCGGAGTCTGAGATGGCAGTCAAGAAACGCAAGCCGACCTCAGCGGGCCGCCGGTTCCAGACTGTCTCGGACTTCGCCGAGATCACCACGGACAGGCCCGAGAAGACGTTGATCTCCAAGAAGGGCAAGACCGGTGGTCGCAACACCCAGGGTCGGGTCACTTCCCGCCATCGCGGAGGCGGCCACAAGCAGCGGTACCGGATCATCGACTTCCGTCGGGACAAGGACGGTGTGCCCGCCCGCGTTGCCACGATTGAGTACGACCCCAACCGCAACGCCCGCATCGCATTGCTCAACTACGCCGACGGTGAGAAGAGGTACATCCTCGCCCCGGTCGGGGTGAAGGTGGACGACCGGCTCGAATCGGGCTCCGGCGCGGAGATTCGCCCGGGTAATGCCCTTCCTCTGCGGAACATTCCGGCCGGAACCAACGTTCATGCCATCGAGATGCGCCCCGGCGGGGGAGCCAAGCTCGCCCGCTCCGCCGGAACCTCGGTGCAGCTGATGTCGAAAGAGAACGACCTCGCGCTGCTCCGTCTCCCTTCCGGTGAGATGCGCCAGGTGCCTCTCGACTGCCGGGCGACTGTCGGTCAGGTGGGGAACACCGAGGCCGAGCTGATCAAGCTGGGCAAGGCCGGACGCAACCGTTGGAAGGGTGTCCGCCCCCAGACGAGGGGTGTCGCCATGAACCCGGTCGATCACCCGCTGGGTGGTGGCGAGGGCAAGTCGTCGGGTGGACGCCACCCGACGAGTCCGTGGGGCAAGCCCGAAGGCCGGACCCGGAGCAAGAAGAAGGCGTCCAACCAGTACATCGTCCGCCGCCGCGCCAAGAAGGGCCGCAGATAACAATGAGCAGAAGTCTTAAAAAGGGCCCGTTCGTCGACGACCACCTGGCCAACAAGGTGGACGAGTTGAACCGTACCGGCGGCAAGCGGGTGATCAGGACCTGGTCCCGGCGCTCCACGATCATCCCGGAGATGATCGGTCACACGATCGCGGTCCACGATGGCCGCAAGCACGTGCCGGTGTACATCACGGAATCGATGGTGGGTCACAAGCTGGGCGAGTTCGCTCCCACCCGCACCTTCCGCGGGCACGCCGACAAGGCAGCGAGGAAACGATGAAGGTCAGGGCACAAGCCAAATACGTGAGGCATTCGCCGTACAAGGTGCGACGCGTGCTCGACCTCGTGCGCGGGTTGCCTGTCCAAGAGGCCGAAGACGTGCTTCGACTGACCTCGCGTGGCGCGACCGAGCCGATCAGCAAGGTGTTGAAGTCGGCTGTGGCCAATGCCGAGCACAATCACGCTCTCGACGCCGACGATCTCATCGTCGCCGAGGCCTTTGCCGACGAGGGACCGACCCTCAAGCGCTACCGGCCCCGGGCCCGAGGTCGGGCGACCCGCATCCGCAAGCGCACTAGCCACATCACGATCGTGGTGTCGGACATGAATGAGGAGGTGAGCTGATGGGTCAGAAGGTCCACCCGTATTCATTCCGACTCGGAATTTCCACTGACTGGAAGTCGAAATGGTTCTCCGACAAGGAGTACGTCGACTTCGTCAACGAGGACTGGCGGATCCGCGACTACCTGAAGAGGGAGCTGGTCCGTGGCGCCGTGTCCCGCGTAGACATCGAGCGGACCCGCGACCGTCTCATCGTGGACATCCACACCGCACGCCCCGGCGTCGTGATCGGGCGCAAGGGTGCCGAGGCCGAGCGTCTGCGTGGCGATCTGGAGGCGTTGGCCAAACGGCCGGTCAAGCTCAACATCAACGAGGTCAAGGACCCCGATCTCGACGCCGCTCTGTTGGCCAGAGGCGTTGCCGACCAGATCGAGAACCGCATCGCCTTCCGCCGCGCCATGAAGCGCGCCATCGCGTCTGCCCTGAAGGCTGGAGCCGAAGGGGTCCGGGTCGAGTGCAAGGGTCGTCTCGGCGGCGCCGACATGGGCCGCCGCGAGTGGTACCGCGAGGGTCGTGTGCCTTTGCACACGCTCCGCGCCGACATCGACTACGGGACCGCCACCGCGAAGACCACCGTCGGGGCAATCGGAGTCAAGGTGTGGGTATACCGGGGCGAGGTCGTCAGCACCGGCCAGGTCTCAGGTGACCGGATCGCGGCCGAGGCCGACTTGGCCACCGGTGGGCCGGCGCGTCGCACCCAGAAGAGCCTCAAGTCGCGGGCCGAAGAGGCCGCCGGAGCCGGTGAGCGCAAGCCACGTTTGATCGAGGCCGGTGGCGGGAAGCGTCTCGTCGAGGCTGGTGGCGGCAACAAGGAGGGCGGCCGGCGTTTGATCGAGGCCGGTGGTGGCCGCAGGCCGACGGCTGCAGAGGCCCAGGTCGAGTACGAGTCGGCCGTGGAAGACGTCGATGTCACCGCGCCTGCCGTCGAGACCCCCGCCGAGCCGACCGGGGGCGTCGAGAAGACCGCTCCTGAGACCGTCGACGCCGCTCAGGAAGCCACTCCGGTGGAGCCTGACGTGTCACTCGAGCCCGCCGAGCCGACCGTTAGCACCGAGGAAGAGTGATGACGTTCCTATCCGAGTACCAGGTACCAGGTACCAAGTACGGCCGAGCGCAGCGAGGCGCTAAATGTTGATGCCCAAGAGGACAAAGCACCGCAAGGTTCATCGCGGACGCCGCTCCGGCGTCGCCAAGGGAGGGACGCACGTGACCTTCGGCGAGTACGGGCTGCAGGCGCTCGAGTCGGGCTGGATCACGGCCAGGCAGATCGAGTCGGCCCGCGTCGCCATCACCCGCGCCGTCAAGCGCGGCGGCAAGGTGTGGATCACGATCTTCCCCGACAAGCCAGTGACCCAGAAGCCCGCCGAGACTCGAATGGGCTCAGGCAAGGGAAACCCGGAGTTCTGGGTTTCGGTCGTGAAGCCGGGACGAGTGATGTTCGAGCTGGCCGGTGTGCCCGAGGACCTCGCTCGCGAGGCCATGCGCAAGGCTGGCCACAAGCTGCCGATCAAGACCCGATTCGTCACCCGGGAGGACTCATGACTCCTTCCGAATTCCGCGAAATGACAGATACAGAGCTGATCGAGGCATTGGCCGAGGCCAAGGAGGAGAAGTTCAATCTTCGCTTCCAGCTCGCCACGAATCAGCTGGACAACCATGCCCGCATCAAGGCCGTCAAGCAGGACATCGCCCGGATCCTCACCGTGCTGCATGAGCGTGAGCTCGCCTCTGTCGACGTCGCCGCCGGGACCGAGGAGCGTGCCTGATGGCAGAGAACGATACGAGAGGGCGCCGCAAGGTCCGCGTTGGTGTGGTCGTCTCCGACGCCCGCGACAAGACCGTGACCGTCGAGGTGCCGAACCAGATGAGCCACCCCCGCTACGACAAAGTGGTTCGCCGCAGCACCAAGTTCCATGCTCATGATGAGGCCAACGACGCCAAGGTCGGCGACACAGTCCGAATCATGGAGACCCGCCCGCTGTCGAAGCAGAAGCGGTGGCGCGTGGTGGAAGTCGTGGAGAGGGCCAGATGATCCAGCAGGAGTCCCGGCTCAAGGTGGCGGACAACACCGGTGCCCGCGAGGTGCTTTGCATCCGTGTGCTCGGTGGTTCTTCCCGCCGCTATGCCGGGGTGGGCGATGTGATCGTGGCTGCGGTCAAGGACGCCAACCCCGGTGGGTCGGTCAAGAAGGGCGAGGTGGTCAAGGCTGTCGTCGTCCGCACAAAGAAGGAGTCGCGCCGTCCTGACGGCACCTACATCCGCTTCGACGACAACGCATGCGTGATCATCGACAACAACTCCCAGCCCCGCGGGACCCGCATCTTCGGGCCGGTTGCTCGGGAGCTTCGCGATCGCAAGTTCATGCGAATCGTCTCGTTGGCACCAGAGGTCTTGTGATGAAATTGTTTGATTGCCGGCCGACTTTGGCCGAGGCAAACCATCAGTACTCCACGGGATGTCCGAGCCCGCGTCCTCAGCGCCTCGGCCAAACAGACGCCGGTCGGCCGGGGCTGCCGCGCTCGCTGGAGGGCTTCTACTCATGAAACTCAAACACGGGGACAAGGTGATGGTGATATCCGGCAAGGACGCCGGCAAGGAGTCGCGCATCACCCGCGTCATCCCTGACAAGGGCAAGGTCCTGGTCGAGGGGGTCAACACCGCCAAGAGGCATCGTCGACCTACCGGCTCGACCATGCAGGGCGGGATCATCGACAAAGACATGCCGATCGACGCCTCGAACGTGATGATCGTCTGTGAGAAATGTGGCCCGACCCGCATCGGCCACCGCATCGACGACAAGGGCAAGAAGCACCGGACATGTGTCAAGTGCGGGGGTGACCTGTGAGCGAGCAACCTCGCCTGAAGACCCTCTACGCCGAGCAGCTCGCTCCCCGTCTGAAGGACGAGTTGGGGCTGGACAATGTCATGCAGATCCCGCGTCTCGAGAAGATCGTGGTCAACATGGGTGTGGGCGAGGCGGTCCAGGACAATAAGTCGATCGACTCCGCCATGGACGAGCTCACGCTCATCACCGGGCAGAAGCCAAAGCTGAACCGCTCCCGCAAGTCGATCGCCAACTTCAAGGTACGCGAGGGCATGCCGGTCGGCGCCTCGGTGACCCTCCGCGGGGCGCGCATGTGGGAGTTCTTCGACCGTCTGCTGGGCATCGCCATCCCCCGAATCCGCGATTTCCGGGGTCTCAATCCCCGGTCGTTCGATGGCCGCGGCAACTACACCTTCGGGGTGACCGAGCAGCTCATCTTTCCCGAGGTCGACTTCGACCAGGTATCGGCCACCAGGGGAATGGACATCACGATTTGCACGTCAGCGACCAACGACGAGCACGCAAAGGCGTTGCTCGATGCCTTCGGATTCCCATTCCGCAAGGCAACCACCGGGGTCTGAAGGAGGATTCTGAATGGCAAAGAAATCGCTGGTCGTCAAGGCCAGCCGCAAGCCGAAGTACAAGGTCCGCGGGTACAGCCGATGTCAGCGTTGTGGTCGCGCCCGCGCCTACCTGCGTGATTTCGGCATGTGCCGCATCTGCGTGCGCGAGCTGGCCTCGCGTGGCGAGCTGCCCGGTGTGAGAAAGGCGTCTTGGTGATGATGACCGATCCGATTGCCGACATGCTCACCCGGATCCGCAACGCGATTGCGGTCGGGCACGAGAGAGTCGTGATGCCGTCGTCGAAATTGAAGGTCGGCATCGCCCGAATTCTCGTCGACGAGGGCTTTATCGACCGATACGACGTCAAGGCCGATGGCGCCCTCAGCGAGCTCGAGCTCGTGCTGCGCTACGGCAACCGCCGTCAGCCCGCCATCGAGGGGATCAAGCGAGTGTCCAAGCCCGGGCACCGCGTATACCGGGGTGCTTCCGAGTTGCCCCGGGTCCAAGGCGGACTCGGCGTCGCCGTCGTTTCCACCAGCCAGGGCCTGCTCCCCGACAGAGAAGCACGTCGCCGTCGTCTCGGCGGCGAGGTCGTGTGCGAGGTCTGGTGATATGAGCCGTGTCGGGAAGATGCCGGTAGACATGCCGTCCGGTGTCGATGTCAAGGTGGACGGGACCCATGTCACCGTCAAGGGATCCAAGGGCGAGCTGTCGCGCCAGTTCAACGATCGGGTCAGCTTCTCGATCGAGGATGGCGTCATCACGGTTGTTCGTGAGGACGACACCCGCGAGTCGAGGGCCCTGCATGGTCTCAGCCGCGCCCTCCTCGCCAACATGGTCCAAGGCGTCTCCGAGGGCTTCACCAAGGTGCTGGAGATCCAAGGTGTCGGCTATCGCGCCAGCCTGAAGGGATCGGACATCGAGTTGCTCGTCGGATTCAGCCACCCTGTGGATGTGAAAGCCCCCAAGGGAATCACATTCGAGGTGCCCGAGCCGACTCGCATCGTGGTTTCCGGCATCGACAAGGAGCAGGTCGGCCAAGTTGCGGCCGACATCCGCAAGGTGCGCCCGCCCGAGCCCTACAAGGGCAAGGGGATCAGGTATGCCGGTGAGTACGTTCGGCGCAAGGCCGGGAAGGCAGGTAAGTGATGCGAGGCTCACGACAAGACGCCCGGAGCCGGCGTCACACCCGGGTCCGCAAGCGTATCCATGGCACCGTCGAGCGACCTCGTCTGGCCGTGTACCGCAGCAACAAGTACATCTACGCCCAGGTCATCGACGATGTCGAGGGCCGCACTTTGGCGGCCGCGTCCTCACAAGAGTCGAACCTGCGCTCGGCCAACCTCAACTTGGCCGCGGCGGCCAAGGTGGGTGAGGCGATCGCCAGCCGGGCCAAGGACGCCGGGGTGACCGCGGTCGTCTTCGACCGGGGCGGATACAAATTCCATGGCAAGGTCAAGGCCCTTGCCGATGCAGCACGCGAAGCCGGATTGGAGTTTTAGAGAATGGCCCAAGATCAACAGACCCAGTTCGACGAGCGTGTGATCCAGATCAACCGCGTGGCCAAAGTGGTCAAGGGTGGCCGCCGCTTCAGCTTTACCGCCCTCGTGGTGGTTGGCGACGGAGCGGGCAAGGTCGGGATCGGATACGGCAAGGCCAAGGAAGTGCCTGCGGCTATCCAGAAGGGGATGGAGACGGCCCGGCGCGCCATGGTCGAGATCCCAATGGCAGGTCAGACCGTGGTCCACCAGGCCACCGGTGAGCACGGCGCCTCTCGCGTGCTGATCAAGCCTGCCGCGCCCGGCACCGGTGTCATCGCCGGGGGCGCGGTGCGTCAGATCCTGGAGGCGGCCGGCGTCAAGGACGCCCTGGCCAAGTCTCTTGGATCGCCGACCCATCTCAATGTGGCCAAGGCTGCCATGAACGCGTTGACCGGGCAGCGTCGGCCCGACGAGGTTGCCCGTCTGCGGGGCAAGCAGGCGGAGGACATCATCCCTCCCGGTCTGCTCGCCGCCTACCGCTCGACCGAGGCGATGCGGGCGCACTCCAAGTGAGGATCTGATGGCTGACAAGATCGTGAAAGTGACATTGAGGAGATCGGTGATCGGCGAGAAGCCCAAGACCAGGGCGACCGTGGAGTCGCTGGGCTTGCGCAAGCTCCATCAGACCAGAGAGCACGTCGATTCCCCGTCTCTCCGCGGGATGCTGCACAGGGTGCGGCACCTCGTCGAGGTAGAGGAAGGCTGAAATGGCCGACGAGAAGAAGCAACAACTGAAGCTGCATCACCTGCAGCCCGCCCCCGGCTCCAAGAAGGAGAGGATCCGGGTGGGTCGTGGTGAGGGTGGCCGAAGAGGGAAGACCGCAGGGCGAGGCACCAAAGGGCTCAAGGCTCGCAACACCCTCCGGCCCGGCTTCGAGGGTGGGCAGACCCCGCTCTCGATGCGCATCCCCAAACTCCCCGGGTTCACAAACCCGAACAAAGAGGAGTTCGCAATCGTCAACCTGGCTGCGCTCGACGTATTCGACAAGGGTGCCGAGGTGACCCCCGAAGAGCTGCGCAGCCGTGGCCTCATTCGTCATCGGGGACGGGTCAAGGTGCTGGCCCAGGGTGAGGTGGACAAGGCCCTCAACGTGAAGGCTCACGCGTTTTCGGCGGCGGCCCGCGCCAAGATCGAGTCTGCGGGCGGAACCGTGGAAGTCATCAAGTGAAGGTCGCCGCCGTACCAGGTACCGAGTACCAAGTACTACCCGTTCACGCGAGGTAGGTAACCGTGCTGTCCATTTACCGCAACATGTTCAAGATCCCGGACCTCCGGGGGAAGATCCTCTTCACCCTGGCCATGTTCGCGGTCTACCGGCTTGGGGCCACCATCCCTGTCCCAGGGATCGACCTCGAGGCGGTGGAGCTGTTCCAGTCTCAACAGCAGGCAGGCGGCATCTACGGGTTGCTGAACCTGTTCTCTGGCGGAGCGCTCGAGTCGTTCTCCGTGTTCGCCCTCGGGATCATCCCCTACATCACGGCCTCGATCATCATGCAGTTGCTGACGGTCGTCATCCCCCGGCTCCAGGCCCTGCAGGAGGAAGGCGAGTCGGGTCGGAAGGTGATCACCCAATGGACGCGGTACATGACCGTGATCCTGGCCCTGATCCAGTCGACCGGCTTCACCTACCTGTTCCACGTCGGACGCTTCACCGGTGGCATCGACCTGATCCCCACCTACACACCGGGTCGAGTCATCCTCATCGTGCTGACGATGACGGCAGGCACCGCAATGGTGATGTGGCTCGGCGAGCTCATCACCCAGCGCGGGGTGGGCAACGGGATGTCCCTGATCATCTTCGTCTCCATTCTCAGCCAGTTTCCCTTCGTGTTCGGCCAGATCTGGGGTCAGACCTGGGGCGCCGACCTGCCGATCAGGTTCATCGTCATCGTGGCCATCTTCCTGGTGATGATCGGGGCCATCATCTACGTCGACCAAGGGCAGCGACGCATCCCGATCCAGTTCGCCAAACGGGTGCGGGGGCGACGTGTCATGGGGGGCCAGTCGACCTACATCCCGCTGAAGGTCAACACTGCCGGCGTGATCCCGGTCATCTTCGCCACGTCTGTGATGCTGATCCCGGCCTTGATCACGACCGCCATCCCCACCGATGCTGCATGGCTGGCATCGATCCGCCGCTGGATCGACGACAATCTCGGTGCGGGCGCTCAGGCGGTGAGTTGGTGGTACATAGCCATCCTGTTCGCCCTGATCGTCTTCTTCACCTACTTCTATACGGCGATTCAGTTCGACCCTGCTCAACAGGCCGAGATGATCCAGCGGCAGGGCGGGTTCATCCCGGGCGTCCGCCCCGGTCGGCAGACCGAGCG
>Ga0075314_1000168_pt1 | contig 10160 bp, 9 predicted proteins | sample MayberryNE_Catta_6_FD_120055 | JGI IMG/M metagenome (GOLD analysis project Ga0075314, IMG submission 120055) | Natural and restored wetland microbial communities from the San Francisco Bay, California, USA, that impact long-term carbon... | ecosystem: Environmental > Terrestrial > Soil > Wetlands... | reverse complement strand
GGGGGATCAGGACGTCCCTCCCGGGCGCGGGAAGAGCGTTTCCGTTGAACTCCGAGATGAACCAGTCCATGGAAGGATCGCCGAGGTATCGCCGGGCAAGCGAGGCGTAGCTGTCGCCGGGCTGGACGATCGCGACGATGAAATCGGGGAAGCCGCGCGCATTCGCCGACGGGACCGGGATCGGCGGCGCCGGGGGGGCGACCGCGGGAGGACGGATCGCCGGGCCCGCGCAGCCCCACATCAGGAGGAAAAGGAGGAGGAGAGGGGGAAGTCCCCTACGCACGATTTCTTCGTTCCTCGATCCGCAGGAGCCGGAACGCTTCCCAGGACCCCCTGCCCCCGCCGGTCCCGTGGGGGGGGAGCGGCTCCACCGCCACCAGGTTCTGCACGGAGTGGTAGACATCGCGGCTGATCACGATCTCCCCTTCCCGCGCGGCCCGGTTGAGGGACTCGGCCTCCTCGAAGATCCGCCCCACGTAGAAGGGCGAGCTCGTTTCGCCCGAGGGCACGTTCCCGGAGAGGACGACGCCGGTGCTGATCCCGATCGAGACCTTCCGGAGAAGTTCGTTACCGATCGAGGCGTCCTCCTGCAGCGCCTTCTGGATGGAGACCGCCGCGCGGACCGCCCTCCGCGTGTGATCGGCGAGATCTGCCGGGGCGCCGAACACGCCGGTGAGCGACTCCCCCTGGTATTTTTCGACGTATCCACCGTATCCGAGCACGTTCCTGGAGGCGATCGAAAAGATCTGCTTGAGATTCCGCATCAGTTCGTCGGGAAGCGTCGCGTCCGCATAGGGACCGAACCCCTTCACGGAAGCGTAAAGGACCGTGATCGGGTTCCGCGCCGTCCCGGGATCGCCCCCCTCCGCTTCCGTCATCGCGCCCTGGAAAGCGGACCGCAATCCCGGCTTCGCCTTCCGGGATCCCTCTCCCCCGCCGGATTCCTCCATCCCGCGGGAGACCGCGAACCCGATCCCGCCGGCCGCGGCCGCGCACAGGATCGCGGCGACCAGGATCCATGCCGCGGGGAAGGCGTCGCGGCGCGCGTCTACCCGAAGTCGCTCCGGGGAAAGGCCAAGACGAACGGTCCCTACGGGTTTTCCCCTGAAGAGGATCGGGCGGGAAAGCTCGAGTCCTCCCCTTACGGTCCCCTCCCAGTGGGAACCGACCCGGGAAAGGTCCGAGTCGGCACGGACGACGTTCCCGGCGTCCGAGACCGAGACGAAGAGGTAGCGCTCCCCGAGGGAGGCGCCCTTGATCAGGGAATTCAAGGTGAGGCCGTCCTCCGCGGCCAGCGGGAGAACGGAGCCGGCGGCGAGCAGGTCGAGGGTGTTCTCCGCCGCGCGAACCTTTTCCCGATAGAGGGAATCCACGATCCGGGAGCGACCGGCCCACCCCGCGGCAAGGACGGCCACCAGGACCACCCCCGCGACGATCGCGGCAAGGCGCGCAGCGGCGTGCGGCGGAGCGACGGCGTTCACCGGATCCTCACCTCGGGCTACCCGATTGACGTTAATGCTTCGGTCCGAAAAGGAGCGGTTCCTCGTCGGCCGGCGTGGAGGGTTGGCCGCGTGTGCCGGTCCCCTTCGACTTCGATCTCGCCTTCGGATAGAAGCTGTCCACGAATTCTTTCGGCATAGGCTCTCTTGTTTTCAACATGGATTCCGGAATGTTGATCTTCATTCCCTCGTTAATCACATTAGGATTTAAATTCGGGTTCACGTCGGCCAGAATCTTCCAGTTCTCGATCTCGCCGGTGTACCAGCCGGCGATGATGGATACCGATTCCCCGGGATAACGGACCCTGTGAACGAGCATGGGACCCGAATGGAGATCCGCGGGGGGCTTCCCGACGTCCCTTCCGGGAGGCCATCCCCCGGGCGCGCCACCCCGGGTCGCCGGGGATTTTCCCGGTACGGAAGGGGCCGGGACCGAATCCGGCGGCTGCGGTTGGACCTGGGGAGGAGGAGGAGGGATATCGGCCTTCTTCGCCGCACACCCGGCGCAGATCCACAAGGCGATCCCGCCCAGCGGAACGACGAGTTTCAGCAAAGGATTCCGTTGCCCGGAGCGCATGCCTGCCATCGCCTATTTCCCCTTCATCCTGGCGAGCGCCTTCCTCGCCGGCTCGTTGCCGGGATTGATCGACAGGGATTTCTCGATGTTCCGGAGACTCTCTTTCCGCTTTCCCTGCTTCTCCTGGACCATCCCGAGATTGAACAGCGCTTCGTCGACGTACATCGGCGACAGTTTCACCACCTTCGCGTACATCTGTTCCGCCTTGGCGTACTCTTTCCTGACGGCGAGGACATATCCCATGTTGAAGAAGGCGTCCGCGAAGTTCGGATCGGTCTCGCCCGCCTTCGCGTACGCCTCGAGCGCCTCCGGATACTCCTTCAGCTTCACGTAGGCGTGGCCGAGCTGGAAATGCCCCTGGACGCTCCGGGGATCCTTCGCGACCGCCTCCAGGAGAAGGGCCTTCGCTTCCGCCGGTTTCGATTCGATGAGCCCGACGGCTTTCCGCACCAGCATCTCCGCCTCCGCGGCCGGCGACGGAGCGGAAGGGGCCGGCGGCGGCGCCTGGGGCGCGGCAGGAGCCGGGGACGGCGCCTGGGCCGGGGGGGCCGTGGCGGTCGTTCCGGCCGGACCCTTCCCCTTCCCCATGATGTAATAGCCTCCACCGAGCAGGATCAGCACGGCAACGCCCGCGACCGCGGCCAGGACGCCTTTCCTCCCCCCCTGTGCCGGACCGGCCGGCATCGTGACCGCCTTCGCCGGGGGTGCCTGCTCCGCCTTCGGGGCGGGCGGCTCCGGAACGAGGGGCTTGTCGGTCGACCGGAGCGAAGCCTCCGCCTCCCGTGCCCGGTCGCTCGCCGCGCCGGCCCCCGCCGCGTCGGCCATCCGCTTCCCTTCCACCGCGATCTCCTCGGCGAAGAGAAGCTTCAGGTATTCGGCCAGGCTGCGGCCGGAAGGGCGCAGGTTGAGCCGGAAGATGCACTCCTCGATGTCCGCCTGCATGTCGGCGCACGACTGGTACCGGTCTTCGGGATCCTTGGCGAGCGCCTTGGAGGCGATTTCGTACAACTTCTCGGGCAGCCCGCCCTTCAGCGTCCCGAGCGGGGTGAACTCGGCCTCCCGAACCTTCGAAAGGATCTGGAGGGTATCGTCCCCCTTGAACATGCGGCCGCCGGCGATCAGCTCATACAGGAGGATCCCGGTGGCGAAGATGTCGGACCGGTGGTCGATCACCTTTCCAGCCGCCTGCTCGGGCGACATGTAGGCGACTTTCCCCTTGATCATTCCCACCTGGGTGATCGTGCTCTGGCTGGCCGCCTTCGCGATCCCGAAGTCGACGATCTTCACATCCCCCTCGTAGGTGAGGAAGATGTTCTGGGGGGAGATGTCCCGATGGATGATGTGCAGGGATTTCCCCTGGAAGTCCTTCAGCTTGTGCGCGTAATCGAGCCCGGCGCACACCTTGGAGATCAGGTACAGGGCGTTTTCGAGGCTGACCGGGGTTCCCTTCTCCTTCGCCTTCGCGTTGACCGAGCGCAGGTCCTTCCCGTGGAGAAACTCCATCGTGATGAAGTACGAATTCTCCATCGAGCCGAAATCGTAGATCTGGACGACGTTCTGGTGATTCAGGAGGGCGGCCAGCTTCGCCTCGTCGATGAAGGAGGTGATGAGCTCCTCCTCGTGCGCGAGGTGGGGAAGGATCTGCTTGATGGCGATGAACTTCTCGAACCCCTCCACGCCGATGATCTTCGCCCGGTACAGCTGCGCCATGCCGCCGGTCGCGAGCTTTTCGAGCAGGAGATATTTCCCGAAACGGGTGGGCTGGAAATTGGACATGGTCCCCTTCTTCTTTACGGTGTGATCAGGAGAGGAGATCGCGGAGCGAATCCTTGAGATTGTCGGGGATCCGCTCGATCGCCTCGCGGTCGATGATCTCCTGGAACGCCGCGATCCCCGAGAGCTGGGTTACCTGCAGGATGAAATCGTTCGCGGGCAGGAACGTGGAGAGCGGCGCGGTGATGATCACCACCGGAAGCCCCCCGAGGTCGGGGAGGGTTTCGACTTCCACCCGGTACCGCAGGTCGGAGAGCAGCTGCCCCACCGCGGGGAAGTATTTCAGGAAGACGACCAGCGCGATGTGGTTGACGATCCCTTGCCGCATCTCATCGGGGACGCGGGTTTCGGCTCCCGCCACCATCGAACGCAGCCGCGAGAGCGGGCACTCCCCGCGGTAGGAGAGGACCCAGCGGGTCGGGGAGGAGACGACGATCGGCTTCGCCTCCCCGGGAATCGCGAGCGAATACTGGAACGGCGACGCGTCGATCTGGGTCGCGATCGGGGAGAGGGGCGTCTGGAGCTTCCTCGGGAGACCGAACGGCTTCTCGCAGACCGCCGCGTACCGCTCCTGCAGGTCGGCGAACGCCTTGTCCGACACCGGGACGTCCTCCATCGACGCGCTTTTTACGTACGAACCGAGCAGGGCACGCGCGATGAAGAGGGATTTCAGGACCTCGAGGTGACCCGAGAGACGCTTGTTCAGGGAAGAAGCGAGCTTGTCGGTCGCGCGGCGGAGCTGCACGAACTCGGCGTTGTCGAGGTTCTTCCGGGCGATCGCATCCGCGTTCATCGGTCGTCCTTCCGGCGTTCGAATTTCCCTACTGGAATATCACAATCGGTCCGGCAATACAATTTCCTCTTTTCGTTCGTCAGGTTAGCCCGACAACGTAGAAGTCCGCCGCCTCTCCCTCCGGCGGGAAAGGGCCGAAGAGAACGGATTCCGGGCACTCCTTCACCTTCACGAAGTACGAGGCGCGGGACTCGAACCGGTTCCGGACGCCCCACGCCGTGTACTCCCGCTCGCCGAGGGAAAGCTTCATCCCCTTGACCGGCCATTCCAGGGAACATTGCGCGGGGAGCATCTCCATCGGCCCGCTCCCGTGGAAGAGGATCTCGCTCCCCGCCACGCCGAACATGGCACCGTCCCATCCGCCCTGCCGCGGGCCCACCTCGAACCAGAGGCCGATGTGCGTGTTCCCGTAGACGTCGATCCTGTACTCCGACGCCGGATCCGTGCGGGGGGAATGGATCAACGCGACGATCTTCGCCGCCAGCCCCGGATCCGTCGCGGAAAGGAGTTCGGCGCCCGAGAGCGGCGTGGGAAACGGCGGAGCCGGCGTCGTCCCCCCTCCCTCCGCGAGCAGGACGATGGGAAACGACAAGCCCTTCTTCGCCTGCACGGTGATCGCGAGGAGGGAGAGACCGCGCCGCACGGAGGAGGAGGCGAGCGTCTCCGCGCTGGCCAGGATCACCCATGCGGCCACGTCGGGCTTGATCATCTCCTCGCGGGGGGCCATCCAGGCGATCTTCGGGAGGTCGTCCACCCAGAAATGCCCCTGGACCGGGACGCCGTACGGCTTCATGAGGGCGATCACCTTCTTCACGTTCTCCTCGGACCGGCCGAGCGACGTCAACCAGACGGATTTCATGGGGCTCTCCTCGTTTCGCCTCGCGGCGATTCGTCATCCCGGTTCAGTCTTCGTAGGGGTTGATCGGTTCTCCGGTGGGGAGGCCGATAAGATCCCGGCTCCCCTCCACGACGATCTGGTTCTCGCGGTCCCCCGGCAGATCGATGAACGGGCATACCTCGACATCGACGGGATGAAGGGGGAGATCCTTCTCCTCGAGGTCGACCCACTTCAACCGGCCTTTCCCGATGTAAGGCTTCAGGTCGAAATCGAACAGGTCGTTCGCGACGCTCCATCCCGAGTCCCCGGTTTCCGTCTTGAACCAATAGTCCTTCCGGCACCACGGCTGGTGCAACATCACGGGGGGGATCTCCTCCGTCGAGAAGTAGGCGATGGGAAGAGCCGTGTCCCCGGTAGCGAGAGAGACCCACGAAACCACCGCGACCATGTTCGGCAGTTCGAGGAGCTTGGGGACCACGAAGGGGACGTCGGGACCCGGCAGGACCTCCTCCCTGACTTCCACCGGCTCGCGCCCATGGAGTGCCACCGCGCCGAGCATGACCTGGAAATGGCCGCAGTGGGCCGGTTCCTCGACCTTGCAGATGCCCGCGGACTGCCACCAGGGGCCGTCGAGACCGTACGGGTCGAAGGCCCTCTTGAGCGGCGCCCCGCAGTGGGGACATTTCGACAGGATAAGGCGGGGAAGGCGATCCGAATATTCCCCGAGGACCTTGTAGAACCGCTCCTTGAGGAGATCGCGCTCCCTCTGCGCAAGCTTCGCTGCGGGATCATCGGGATAGATCCGCCGGTCCAGGTCCTTCAGTTCCGCGACGAGACGATCCCTCTCCCCCCTGTCAATGTCCTCTCCGCCCATCCTTCACTCCTCTTCCGGGGCCACGGGTTTCTTCAGCTTCACCTTCATCCCCTTCTGATCCTCCCTGTGGCATCCGCAGCAGATGAGGGCATCCACGACCTCGTCTCCATCGAGCTTGGCGACGCGCCCTCCCGGGGCGACAACGTTCAGCTTGGTATCCAGGATGGGCAGGGGCGGGCGATCCGGGGCGATCTTCTTTCCCGGCACGTCCATGGCCTTCCCCTCCGCCCTGACCTTGAGGAACTTCGTGATTTCGTCGGGCAGGGAAAACAGGGGCAGATTTCCCTTCAGCTCACCGGGCTTCGGGATCCAGTACGCCTGGGGTCCGTGCTGTATCCCGTCCCACTTCATCTCCTTGTTCAGTTCGTGCATGAGGTTCTTGAAGGCATCCTCCGTCAGCCGCCCGCACTTGTCGTCGTTATGCTTCACGACGTCCATGAGATCATAGTCGCCCGTGATCCATTTTCCCCGGTATTTTCCGTATCCCACGTAAGGCTCTCCCGTGGCCTGATCCATGACGACCCCGTAGAAGGACCCGATGTCGGAAAATTCGGGAAGGGGGGGCTTGACCACCTTGAACTTGTTGATGTTTTTCCCCTTTTCCTCATCCGCCGCCGCGGCGGCCCGTTCCGTCCCGGCGGCCGTGCCGCCATCGTCGATTCCGAACAGTTTTCTCTTCAGTTCGTAGAATTTCGGATCGTCGGCCCCGTAGTATTTTCCGAGCCATCCCTTGAACAGCTTCACATTGTCCGGCTTGATCGTCTTGGCGTTGATGATGGCGTGGGGTTTCGGTTGGTGCTTTCCCGGGATCCAGCCGTTCTCGACGCAATATTTGTTGGTCCTCCGCACGAAGATGACGAGCTGGTGCTTGGTCGCCACGTCCTGGAACGCCTGCTTGTGCGGCTCATGGACGCCCGAATCGTCCCATTGCGTACTTTCGCCTTTCTCCTTTTTATCCTCCGCCTTCTCCTTCTCCTTTGTCTTATCGCATGCCTTGACCTGTATTTGCCACGCGAGAAGGGGCGCCTGGATGCAGGCGGGGGCGATCGAGTTCCCCGAACCCATGTTCGACTGGGCGGGGTCGGTCAGGCGGCAGACGTTCTTCCCGTCGACCTTGACGTCGAAGGAGTAGTTGACGAACTCGGCCTTCCCCTTGATCTTGTTCGAGACCACCCCCATCGCGGCGCCGGCCTCGTCGCCGGTGCTCATCATCGTGTTGGAGCCCTTGTTCATGATCATCCCGCCGTCCATCTTGACCGTCGAGGAACCGCTCACGACGTCGGAGGATTTCGCGATGTTCGGGTAAGGGATCGGGACCGGCCCTGCGGGCGTCGGAGTTTTACACACGTCGGGAAACGATATCAACATGCCGTTGCTCCCCTTGTGCGCGACGGTCAGCATGTTGACGATGACGGTCAGCCCCACGGTATTCCTCCTCCCCTCACACCGGCGGCGCGAACACGGCGGCGGCTCTCATTTTTCCTTCCGATCCCCCCCAGACAAGCACCCGGGCGGCCCCGGCGTACCCCTTCAGCAACGCTACGATCGCCCAGGCCGCGTTCAGTGCGCCGCTGGCGGCGCCGCAGTCGCCGATGCAGTCCGCGGGGTGAAGGATCTCCATGTCCCCGTGAAGCTTCCCAACCGTCCGGACGGAGGCCATCGCCCACTCCAGGGCCCGGTACCGGTCCCCGTTGAGGTCGCAGATCACCAGGGGGGGAGCTTCCAGGCCCCCTGCGTCCCGGCACACCTGGTGGAGAACGCGGGTCAGTCCCGCGCCCCGGTTCGGATCGTTCGTCCCGGCCGAGGGCTCCACGTCCGTCCCCGCGGAGAGAAGGCGCGCGAGAACCCGGGCTCCCCGCTTCCTCGCGCTCTCGCCGGTTTCAAGGTACAGGAAGGCGGCCGCCTCCCCGGGGATCACGCCCTGGGGAACGGATTCGGATTTCAGGATCCCCGCCGCCTCGAGGCGGACGAGGACCGGACCCCGGACGAGGGAATCGACTCCTCCGGCGAGGACGCCTTGCACCTTGCCCGCCCGAAGATCCGCGATGGCGACGGATATGGCGGCCAGGGCGCCCGCCCGTCCCCCCGGAACCGCGACGGCGACCTCCAGCGAATCGCCAAGCACGTCCTTCAGGGCATCCGTCAGGGGCGTCGGGTCGTCCTGTTCATCCGTGCCGAAATACAGGCCGATCGTCTCCCCCCGGCCGGGCGCGGGACGGGCATCGGATAACGCCTCCCGGGCCGCCGGTAGCGCCAACTCGACGAGTCGCTCCGTCCCGGGGGCTACGAGTTTCTCCCGCGACGGAGGCGGAGGAACCTCGAACCGGTCGTGCCCGGGCCATTCGTCGGGAGCGCACCCTTCCTCGAACCGTTCCGTCGGCACCCGTCCACCGATCACGGGCACCTTGCCGAGCAGTTCCCCGTCGACGAAATGCGTCTCGATCTCGCCCATGCGCGCTATGCCGGCCCGGAGGGCGGCGCACGTCGCCTGGACGCACAGCCCGACGGGGGACACCGCCCCGAGGCCCGTCACGACAATGTCCCCGGACAGGCTCACGGCTTCTCCCCCTCGACATGGCAGGAGATCGAGCGGATCCGGGATACCTCCCGGTGGACCGGCACCTCCCCCTTCCATACGAGGCGAAGCTCCATCGCGCCGGTGTCGACCGTCACCGTATCGAGCTCGAGCGGCAATGTTTTCCCCCACCGCCCGACGAGGACCTTGGCCCACGGTTCGACGCGCGGCAGGCGAAAGGCGAGACGACCCTCCGGAGTGCACCCGGCGACCTCCACCGGCTCCCCGCCCTCGAGCCGTCCGGGAACGACGAGCCCGGCCGGGGCGCCGTTGTGGAACCGATCGTCGAAATCTTCGGGAAGGAGGGGCGCCCTCTCGTCCATCCACTTCGCATCGTACGTTCCCGCGTATCGACGTCTCGGCATCCAGTGCCTTCCGACGGGGCCGAATCCCGCCGGCTCCATCCCCTGACCCGGCATCGATATCAACTTCCGGGGATCCTCGACGCTCGGCAGGAGGGCCCCCTCGAACACCGCCCTCGACTTCTCCGAGCGGAAGCCCCTGCCCACGGGATTTCGCGCCTCTTCCCCATGGTATTTCGGATCCTCGGCCGACGCGTCCTTGCCTCCGAAGGCGTTCTCGTACGTAAGGGGGACGGACTCGAACGGTTCCGGACCCTCGATGCCCTCGACGCCCAGCACGGTATTCCAGCGGCGCTCGCCGAAAACCCGCGCCGTCCGCCCCACGGGCCCAACGCGGAACGACACGTCCATCGACCGGGTACCCATTCCCGGAGCGATTGCGCTCCCGAGGAGGAAGACGTCCGTCGAGGGTTTCGCGGGTCCCATCTCGGCCTCGTTCAGGATGCTCGATTCGCCGGGCTCTCCGCGAAACTCCTCCCCGGGACGGATCGCGTCCTGCTTTTCCGCGACGCGAAGATCGCCTCGCGGCGAAACGGTCCAGGTCCCCTTCAGGACGACGACAAGCCGTTCGGCGGCTTTCCTGTCGAGGTAGACCATGCGGTCCATGAGGAACGGGGTGGGGTTGACGACTTCCATCGTCTTATTCACCCGGCCGCGATTCGGGCTCGGGCCGGGCCGAGAAGAAGCCGTCGGGCACCTCCCGGCGAAGCCAATCGTCGTTCCCTCCCCGGGAAAAAAGGACGGTCCTCCACCGCGCCTCCATCGGTTCGGCATCCGGCGCGCCGTCCCGGGGAAACGGCTTTCCCCGGAGCCACCGTTTCCCCCCGTCGAATCCATGGCCCGCCTCGACCCACCAAGCACGCAATTTC
>Ga0075314_1000167_pt1 | contig 10190 bp, 10 predicted proteins | sample MayberryNE_Catta_6_FD_120055 | JGI IMG/M metagenome (GOLD analysis project Ga0075314, IMG submission 120055) | Natural and restored wetland microbial communities from the San Francisco Bay, California, USA, that impact long-term carbon... | ecosystem: Environmental > Terrestrial > Soil >... | reverse complement strand
TGGTGACAATAACCTGCACCTGGGCCTGAAAAATAACCTTCTCCGTCCTATGCCCGCAATCTCCAGGGCTCGGCCTCGGTCGCTTTGTTAGTTACTTAATTATGGACTCCTTAATAAACGAATCTCGCCAGGTCGGTAATACCCTATGAAAGGAGCGCTGGCGCTAGCGCCGCGCCGATCCAAGCTATGCCTGAAAATGTAATTAAAATCGGTTTATTTAATCGCGATGCGGCGATCATCGCCGCCGAAGCTAAAGGTTTTCTCAAGCAAGAAAACCTACGTGTCGAAATCAACACCGTGACCGACTCGCCGACGCTATTGCGCAATCTGATCAGCGGCCAATATGATTTGATCTTGAACAACGCGGACAACGTGATCGCGTGGGCCGAGGGCCAAGGCGAAGACCCGCAGAAAAATGATTTCGTCATCTTCCTGGGCGGCAGCCAGGGCGTTGATCAAAAACTCGTAGTCGCCCCCGGGATCAACGGCTACGGCGATCTCAAAGGCAAAATTTTCGCGGTCGACGCGCCGACCACCGGCTATGCCATCGTCGGCGTTTACATTATGAAGAAACACGGTCTGGAATGGCATCGCGACTACGCTTTTAAAGCCTTCGGCAATACCACGGCGCGGGCCGATGCCATGAGCCGGGGCGAAGCGGCCGCGGCAATGATGAGCCTGGCGGACGAGGAAATTCACCAACGCGGCTTCAAAGCGCTCGCCGAGGCTCAGGACTACGTCAAGCACTATGCCCGCGGTCTCGGTGCAACGCGCCGAGAATGGGCGAATAAAAACGAGGATATCGTCGTGCGCTTTGTCCGGGCGATGATCCGCGCTAGCGATTGGTTGCAAACGCCGACCAACAAGGCAGAAGTCATTCAGGTTCTGTCGGGCGCGACCAACAATAACCAAGCCCGCGCCGAATCGATGTATAGGCAAGCGTTAAGTCCCACTCTGGGACTGACGCCGCGCAGCCGCATCGACATGGACGGCATCCGCACCGTCCTCGAGCTGCGCGAAATCGCTGGCTTGATGAAAGCGCCCGTGCCGAGGCCGGAAAAATATATCGATGAGCGGTTTTATCAAAAGGCGCTGGCGACCCTCGGCAAATAGCAGCTCGCTGAAACCTCTGATTGCAGCTGCTCAAAAGAACCGGAGGCGAGGCGCATAACGAGTGCAGTGGTGAAGTGATGGAGGATTGGTCTCGAACCCATCACTCTATCGCTCCACTACTCCAGTACCGGCGAGGCGATTGAGCGCCACGCTCAGGGCGATCGGCCTAGGAGCCTTTTTCAGCAGGCTGTCAACGATCGTTGCTATTGGCTGGAACAGTTTATTAAAATAGGGTTCTTGCCGGCAACGTCATTCAAGGTTAGGACGTAATTTCCATGAATATCGCGAGAATATTTTTTGCGTTGGTCGGAATCGCATGGGCATCCGACATCATGCCCGCGCGCGCGAACCCGTACCTCGCCAAAACGGGCGAGCCCATGGTGCCGATCCGCGTCGCCACCTGCGCCATCAGCGGCGGCTTCATTCATCTTCACACGGCGCTCGATCATCGACTGTTCGATAAGTACGGACTTCGACCCGAGTTTCTGCTGGTCCGCGGCGCGGGTGTATCGGCCGCCGCTTTGACCTCCAACGAAATTCAGTTTTTGTATTGCACCGCCGACGCAATCATTCCCAGCCTCGCGGCAGGCGCTGAAGCCAAGATGATCGCTTCACCACTCGTCGGCCTGCCATGGGTGATCATCGCGCGTAAAGACATCCTGCGCGTGGAGGATCTGAAAGGAAAGATTTTTCTCGCGACTCGTCCCGGCGGCACGCCGGACACGCTCATCCGTACATTGATAAAAAAACTCAACCTCACCGATGTCGGCATCCGCCATATCGGGGGGGCCGGACAAACGGAGGTCTATAGCGCTATCCAACAAGGTTTGGGGCAGGCAACCATGGTGACGCCGCCGCTCGATGCACGCGCCAAGCGCGACGGCTTCCACGTGATTTACCATCTCGACGATCTGAATCTGCCGGCGATCTACAGCAGCGTATTTACCAACGACAGAACCATCAAAGAGCGCCCCGCGATCGTGCAGAAGTTCGTCGCCGCCATGGCCGAAGCCGTTCATTTTGTCGAGAAAAATGCCGACAAAGCGAAAGCGTCCGTGACCAGAGTTCTGGCGCTAAAAGATCAGGAGTCGGCGCAATCCGCTTACGACGCCTACGCTAAGCAACTGGTAAACCGGCGAGTCACGGTGCCGGCAGCGCGCGTCGGCGAATCCATCGAGAACGCCCGGCAAGCCGGCACGAATGTGCGCCGCAAGCCCGCGGAAACCTACGACAACAGCTTCGCGGAGCATCTGCAGAAAAGCGGCTTTCTCCAAGAGCTGTGGGGCGGCGAAGTGCCCGGCAAGCAGTGGTGAAGCTGGTCCTTGGCGTTTGACATCCCGGCTTTGCTTTCTCGCCCAAACGTTCGTTGCGGCGCGCGCCCACGCCGCGGCGCGCGCTTGTAAATACAACCCCGCCGTTTTATTGAGAACTGAGATCTTTACGCCAATGCTCGAGGAGCCGCGATCTCCATGCTCGACAAGCTAACCGACCAATTTCGCCAACTTCGCCAGACCGATTCTCTGATGTGGCTCATCACCCTGGGACACACATTCACTCACTGGTGCCCGGCGACCTTTTACTTGCTGTTGCCGTTTCTGGTGAAGGAACTGGGACTCACCTATGCCCAAGCGGGTTTTTTGGTCACGATCCGAGTCGCGGCAAACCTGCTCGTCAACATTCCCGCCGGCATGCTGGTCGACATTATCGGCCGTAAAGCGCTGCTCATGGCTTTGGCGTTGATCGCCACCGGGGTACCTTATTTTCTCGTTGGTATTAGCCCGAATTTTTTCTGGGTGGCGCTGTTCATGGCGTTTGTCGGCATTGGCAATTATCTATGGCATCCGGCGGCGATCTCCACGCTATCGGAAAAGTATCCCGACAAGCGCGGCTTCGCCATTGCGATCCACGCGATGGGTCCCAACATCGGCGAAAGCATCGCGCCGCTGCTGGTCGGCATTTTGCTGTTGTCCTTGTCGTGGCGCAGCGTACTGTTTCTCAATTTGATTCCCGGCATCGTCATTGCCGTCATCCTGTGGAAATATCTTTTCGGCAAGCTCGACTCCCGCACCGAACGAAAGAAAGGTCTCTCGGCCCGCCAGTACTTGGCCGGCATGAAACAATTGGCGCAAAATCCCAATATTCTGCTGCTCGTCTTGGTCGCCGGCATGCGCTCGATGACCCAGCAGGGGCTGCACGTATTTCTGCCGATCTATCTGACCAACGAGCTTGGCTTGTCGAGCGCCGTCGCCGGCCTCTATTTGTCGGTCACCCAGACCGCCGGCATGATCGGCACACCGATCGCCGGCAGCATCTCCGACCGCAGCGGCCGAAAGCGCGTCTTGACTGCGGGTTTGTTCTCGACCAGCGTTGTGCTTTTTGTCCTCGCATACTTTCAGCTCGACTGGTTTTTTATTACCGGGCTCGCGTTCCTCGGCTTTTTTCTCTACGCGGTTAGGCCGGTGATCTGGGCCTGGGTACTCGATCTCAGTCCCAAAGAGCTGGGCGGCAGCACGGTGAGTTTTTTTTCCGGTTCCCAATCGCTGTTGAGCTCCCTGTCCCCGGTCATTTGCGGTTTCATCGCCGACCGCTGGGGAATTCTGGCGGCCTTTTACTTTCTTGCGGGTACTGTCTTGATCGCAAACTTCATCGTGCTCGCGATCCGCGAGGAGAACAAACCAGCGCCGGCGCTGGTCGAAGAACCGGCGTAGCGATGGACTGCAAAAATACCTTCAGCCCAGGGTGGCAAGCTGCAGCAATCGGAATCTGCAAAAGACATCGGCAGGACAGGATTCCTCCCGCCATCGCGCAAAGTCGCAAAGTGACACGCCCGGCGTATCATCCCGAACGAAATGTGAGGGATCCAAGAAAGATTTCTCTTCGAAATGACAATCGGGGGCTTCCTTCGCGGCTTTGCGTCCCTTTGGTGTCGCTCAAGATATGCTTTGCGGGAGATATTCCGAGATAAGGAGCAAAACCATGGCTCAAATCAAACACATTGCGATCCGCACCCACAACTTGGAAAAAACCGCTGCGTTCTACAAAGAGGCTTTCGGCCTCGAACAGGTCGGCGCCGCACAGAACGGTATCTATCTGACCGACGGCCGGTTGAATATCGCCATCTTGAGCTTCCGTCCTGTTGTTGAGGGGGAGTCGATGAAGCTCGGTGTCGATCATATTGGGTTCGCGGTCGACGATGTCGATGCCACCGTTGCGCGCATCAAAGAACTCGGTGGAAAATCTTTGAACGATCGCCATGAAGTTCTCCCAACCGATCCGGCCAAGCCGCAATCCTATTTCGAAGTGAAGTGCGTCGGCCCCGAAGACCAGGTGATCGACGTCTCGAATGCAGGCTGGGTCGGCGCGAAATAACGCCGCAACCAAGAACATTTCGCTTTTGCTTTGGCTGCAGCGTTGCCGGGCCGGTCTTACGTGATCGTGGGATCGAAACCTTTTGATGGGCGCTCGGACCAGACCCGCTCGAAGCGGTCGAGCAACAGCTCGGGCGCCGCTTCAACGATCATCAGCGCACGGTGTTCCGGTTTGATGAAGTCCTGCGCTACGCCGTGGTCAAGAAACGCGATCAGAGGATCGTAGTAGCGCGACACATTCAGCAGCCCGCAGGGCTTCTCGTGCAGCCCGAGCTGCGCCCAACTCAGCACCTCGAAGAATTCCTCCATGGTGCCGATGCCGCCGGGCATGGCGATGAAGCCGTCGGACAGCTCAGCCATCACTGCCTTGCGCTCATGCATCGAGCCGACCACGCGCAACTCCGAGAGCCCGCGATGCGCCACTTCTTGGCTGACCAGCGCATCCGGGATCACCCCGGTCACATGACCGCCTAGGCCAAGCATGGCGTCGGCGATCACGGCCATCAAGCCGACGTTCCCGCCGCCGTAGACCAAGCCATAGCGCCGGTCAGTCAAAGCGCGGCCGAGGCGCTCCGTCATCGCCCCGTAATCCGGCAAGCCGCCGCGGCGCGACCCGGTAAACACGCAAATGTTTCGTTGGCTCCCGTTCATATGACCTCGCGCCTCCGAGCCGGCCATGCCGATCTCGGTTGGCTCAGCGCCGGGACGTTTTGCCGTTGGCGCCGGCTAATTCGCATCCAACTGGCAAGGCCTCCTGGTCGTCAATGCTCATCCGCTGCGCCGGTAATTTGTCGCGTTGCGCAACCGCGCTGCAACATTTCCAGGCCGTGCTCCGCTTCCGGAGCAATCACCGCGGTCACTCGCATATGGGCCTCCAAACGAGTGAACGCCGTCGGCACCCACTCACGCCCGGCCACGTAACAGCGCACCAGCACGCAGCCGGCGGGCAATCCAAGGTCGCGCACCAGCAGTCCGGCAAACTGCGAGTTGGGCTGGACCTCGAACTCGACCACGATCGGCTGGTGATGTGTCGCGCCGATACCGTCCCGCAGAAGATCGCGCTGCAGGAGCGCCTCATAGATCGGCATATCGCGTAAAACTTCGCCGACCGCATAGGCGCAGAAGCTGGCGACGAGCAAGGGCAGCATTTGCTCATAACTGCCGGTCATTTCGGTAATCAAAAGAATGCCGGTCAGCGGCGCGCGCACGATCGCCGTAAAGTAAGCGGCCATCCCGACCACGGCGAATACCCCGGGCTCTGCAGCCCATGCCGGCAAGAAGTTATGAACTGCATGGCCGGCGCCCAAACCCAACGCCGCGCCGAGAACGAGCAGCGGCGCGAAAATACCGCCCGCAACGCCGGTGGCGTAGCTCGTGATCGTCAAACCAAAGCGGAGCACGAACAAAGTCGGAATTGGCAAAAGATCGATTTGGTTTCTGAGAATGCTTTCCGCCAGATCGTGTCCGCCACCGACCGTCAACGGGTGAAACCAAGCCACGAATCCAACCATGGCGCCAACGCCAGCGCATAGCACAAGACGCCACCGAGCGGTAAACCGCCCCACCAAACTTAACGTTAACAGCAGTGAGCGATTGAAAAAAATACCGAGCAGGCCGGCGACAACGCCGAGCAGCGCAAAAGCGGGCAGCGCGGTAAGCGGTGGCATCGGGTAATTCGGCACGGCAAACACCGGCAGTTGCCCGGATACCGAGCGTGCGACCACATCGGCAGCCGCCGCCGCCACGAACGCGGCACCGAAAACCGCCGGCCGGAAATCGCGTTGGACTTCCTCCAGAACAAAAACCAATCCTGAAAGCGGTGCATTGAATGCCGCCGCCAATCCGGCCCCGGCGCCGGCGGCCGTCAATGTCAAACGATCTCGGGGCGTCGCCTTCATACATCGGGCGATCCCGTCGGCGATCGCTCCGCCCATTTGCACAGTCGGGCCCTCGCGCCCCAAGGCCAAGCCACTGCCGATGGCGAGAACGCCGCTGCTCATTTTCACGGCGAGAACGCGCCGCCAAAACAGGTCGCGGAGCCGGTGCAACACCGCTTTGAGATGCGGAATGCCGCTGCCGCCGGCTTCCGGCGCGTAGCGAAAAACCAGCGCTGCGGCGACCGAGGCACCGGCCGCGGCGAACAGCACCGGGAAAACCCAGCCGAGCACGGGGAGCGCATGGGCGGATTCGACCAGTTGGTTGCGCAGTGCGTCGGCTGCTGCAAGCAATGCTCGAAAGATTACCGCAACGGCGCCGGCGCAGAGCCCGACCACAGCAGCTCTCGGAAACAGCTTGTGCTGCTCGTAACGGACCTCGAGAAACTCTTCGATTTCCGATCGGGCTTCGGCAGGGGCGTCTTTTTCGGACGATAGGGGGCTGGGACCGGGATCGGAGTCCATTCTACTGTCTAGCGAATAGCGACACCAACGTCCAATATATCAAGAAATAGTGGGCGAGAACGCGTCAGCGCCCTCGGTCCAACCACTTCGAGAACCGGGAGCGTATGCCGCAGAAATGCGCCTGCTGGAGAGTCATCGATCGAACGCATCATTGCCACAGTTTCTGAATGAAACCCTCCTTTTCGAGTTCCTCGAAAAAACGCGCATCGATGAACTGTTCGGGCTTAAGATTAGCGACACGCGGATCGGTTTCCCGCATTTGACCCAGGACGGTCTTAAGAGATTCGCGCGAAGGGCGCGGAACGCGCGGAATATTGCGCACGATGTACATCTCATAAAGCTCGTCGAACATCGCCGCGTCGCTGCTGCGCAGATATTTTTGCATGATCTTGATCGATGGGCCACGGTGGGTCTTGGCGAAGTGAACCCCCTCGACGAAACCGCGAATAAATTTTCTCACGGTGTTTTCATTACGCTTGATGAAAGATCGCGTCGTGACCGCCGAGGAAGTCGGAAAATTGATGCCGAGCTTGGCGATGTCCACCAGCTCACGAAAGCCCTCCCGCCGCCCGAGAATGGCCAGCTCGGCATTGACCACCGCAGCGTCCAGCGCTCCGGCGCGCAGTGAATTGTAGACATCGGTGACACCGCCGACCTGAATCACGGTGAAATCACGCTGGCGTTTGATCGGCCACTGCTCCTCGGCGTAGCGCAGGCCGAAATCCGTCGCTGAGCCGAAGCGCGAGATACCGATCCTTTTGCCCTTGAGATCTTCGGGCCGCTTGATCTCGGGACGAGTCATCACGACGAAAGTCATCACGTTCATCGAGCTGGCGACGACGACCAAATCGCCGCCGGCAAGATTGGCGTTGATGACCGCACCGCCGGTGAAAACGCCGATTGGTACTTCGCCCGACTGCACCACCTGGCCCGCGCGCCCGCCGCCCGCGACGTAGACAAGCTCCACGTCGAGTCCATGCTTGCGGAAAATGCCGGCTTCGTAGGGGATCCAGAAGGTCGCTTGCGAACCGCCGAGCGCGCTGTATGCCAGGCGCACTTTTTCCAGCGAAGCTTGGGCCAGAGCCTGCGGCGTGAAAGATGAGAATAATGAACCCGCCAAGAGCGACCAAAAAATAGACCTTTTCATAAATCTCCTTCCGGCAGACTCAAACGAATCTGCCGTTTTTAGCCGCGGCGCGCGACAAGAGCTGCTGCAGGGGCTCTTCCGCAAGCGACTTCAGGCAATGATCGGCGTGGGCCAACGATAGGCATTGCGTAATCGGGTTCGGTACCGCAATACAGAATAGTCCGGCCGCGCGTGCCGCGGCAACGCCGTTGGGCGAATCTTCGAAGGCAATCGCTTCCCGCGGCGCAACGCCGATCGCGTCGAGCACGGCCAGATACGGAGCGGGAGCCGGTTTGTGAGCTCCGGTATCTTCGAAGCATTTGGTGACGTGAAAAAATTCCAACAGGTTGAGCCGCTCGAGATGCCCGCGCACGTACTCGCCGGCGGAGCTCGATGCCAGCCCGATCTTCAGACCAATCTCCTTGGCCTCGGCCAGGTAATTCACTACACCCGGTAAGATCGGCTGTTCAAGCACCAGCTGGATGACGCGCGCGCGGCGATCCTTGCGCAGCGCGTCGAGATCGGTCAGCGGCCCGTTTAGTGCTTTGAAGTAAGCATACATATCGAAATAGTTCCGCGGCCGGCCGATCAAATCGGCCCACAGGTCGGGAGCCAACTCATGACCGTGCGCGGCGAACACTTCCTGCCAGGCTTGGTATTCCGGGCTCTCGGTGTCGAGGATCAATCCATCAAAATCGAAAATCAGCGCTTTTATCATGTTCACGCGACCTACCCCGAGATGAAACCGACCAATCGAGTTTATGGAACAGGAGATATCAGGCCGAGACCGTCACTTCAGCACGCACCGACTGCCGGCGGCGCGCAACCTTCTCGACCAGGTTTCGAAAAGTCGTGTTGTGATCGCATTTTAGGTTGAATGCGACGACGAACAGCGTGATCAGATCTTTGGCGTAGATCTTATCTTCGGCCCAATCGGCAATCTGGCTCAAATTATGTTCAGGCCTTAGCTGCTTGATGCGCATGCCGACCACCTCGGCGAGGCCGGCGGCGAGTTGTTGCGCGATGACGCGCTGTTCAGGCGGAAAATCAAGCCGGATGAACGCGACTTCCAAAGCCCAGTCGACTCCTTTCGGCCTCGAGCGGAAAATCACCCGGCCGCAGGTCATCACTAGGAAGATCACGGCAAGAAGTAGATAAACCGGTGCCATCGTCCCACTCTCGAACTCGCTCAATTGGACCAATTCACCAGGACGGCACGATCGCCCACTTGATTCTTGCGCTCATCCCCACCTGCCCTGCCCACCCGACGGTCATCAGCATAGACACAAGAAACCCGGATGCTTGGTCGTTCCCTTAGGGTGTTTACCGTTGAACTCGGACATTACTCGGATCGTTGCGGTCCACAGCATTGCCCAAGAATAAACGATCGTGGCGTATCCGTCCAATCTAGCTATGGGGCCAGACGTCGGGTAACGAAATTTCTCGGCGTTCAGGGCAGGCCTGTTTCGCTTTTAAACCGGCTGTAGGATCTTGTGTAAGACGTGCCGAATTGACGGCTTTTTCGCGGTTAAAGCAGCGGGGTTCGATTGAGCCGACGCGTTATGACTCCGCCATTTGCGGACAACGGGCGTCGATCTTTTGTCGTGTCTCCAATCTATTGTCTGGGCCACGCTCGCGTTTTTAATTTCATAATAGTCTCTCCTTTCGGGGTTGTCGGACGCGGACTGCGGTTCAACCCTTACGTAATGCCGAAGCCAGCCATTCCGTCAACTCGTCCATTTCCTCCGACGTCTCTTGGAGCGCCTGTATCTCGCCGAACTTGAGCGCGGAACCGATCATCTTAATCCGAGCGTTGAACGCTTTCTGGATCTCACGGCTTTCGGCAAGGGTCAGGTTTCCGTCCATGAGATCGGCAAACAGCGCCTCTTGGCCCGCGTTAACGTCCGCGACCGTGCGAAAATCCTTGCCCCGAAAGGCCAGCATTCGAGCCGTCCGTTTCATTGATCTCCTCTGCCTGGAATACTCCGCTTCTATTGAATTTCGATCAGCGAGTCAATGATACTAATGAGCCCGTTATTTAGAGACCATGTGGCTGGATCGCGACCGAAGGCCAAGCCCTTCCGATCGCGGTCAATGGTTTTGTGCCTTGATGGGCCACCGCCCCGTCCTCCCCGTGGTGACAATAACCTGCACCTGGGCCTGAAAATAACCTTCTCCGTCCTA
>Ga0075314_1000166_pt1 | contig 10197 bp, 8 predicted proteins | sample MayberryNE_Catta_6_FD_120055 | JGI IMG/M metagenome (GOLD analysis project Ga0075314, IMG submission 120055) | Natural and restored wetland microbial communities from the San Francisco Bay, California, USA, that impact long-term carbon... | ecosystem: Environmental > Terrestrial > Soil > Wetlands... | reverse complement strand
GCTCGACCTGGTGGCCGACGGCGTAGTCCAGCGCTACAGCTAGCGGAAGTCGTCCGCGGTTATGAGATCTGCAGCGAGGGCGGTGGCGAAGACCTCGGTGACGTCCTGCATGCGCTCCCGTTCGAGCTGCTCGAGCTCGGTGTAGAGAGCTTCGGCGCCGTCGTCCAGCGCCTCGTCGAAGGCGTCGATCTCGCTCTCGCCGTAGACGCCGTCACAGCGCCACTCGCACTCGGGGCAGCGCCGCCAGAGGCGCCAGTGGCCGCGCTTCGCGGTTTGCTCCCAGCGCAGCGGCTGGACGAGACCGGATCTGCACTCCGGGCAGACGTGGAGCCCAGCTTCCTTCGTCTCTGTGCGGCCAGCGTTGTTCATGCCTCTCAGCATCGAACACATCGGGGGGCGTTTTTATCCGGAGTTCCCCGTGAAATTTTCATAAAAACCCACTACCCGGTAGGTGGGAGCCCCATTCCAGATGATCCGGCCGCTTCCTGCGCCCGTTACCATGGCTTCATGCCCCTTGGCATCGGCTGGCCAGAGCTAATCGTCCTCCTGATCATCGCGCTGATCGTCTTCGGTCCGAAACGCCTGCCCGAGATGGGACGCTCGCTCGGCAAGGGGATACGGGAGTTCCGCAGCTCGCTCGGCGGAGACAAGGAGGACGGCGGCCAAGACGCGCCGCCGCCGCAGATCGAGGGCGCCGATTCCGAGGCCTCGGGCAGCGAGAAGGCCGAGCCGGTCGCTCACAAGCGGCCCTAGACCGGGGCCGGGCCGTGCCTCGCCGGATCGGGCCTGTATCGCACGAGGATCGCCTCACCCTCGTCGAGCACCTCGACGAGCTGCGGATCCGTCTCGTCGTCTGCGCGCTGACGATCGCGGTCGCCTTCGGGCTCTGCTTCTGGCAGAACCACCTGTTGCTGGAGATCGCCTCGGCTCCGCTGCCCGGCGAGCACGAGAAGCTGCTCACCTTCGGCGTGGCCGAGCCGTTCACCGTGACGACGATGGTCGCCGCCTACGGCGCTCTGATCCTTTCGCTGCCGGTTCTCGTCTACCAGGCCTACGCCTACGTGCTCCCCGCCTTCAGCGACCGGGAGCGTCGCGTCGCTCTGCCCATCCTGCTGCTGGCGCCCGCCCTCTTCCTCGCCGGCGTCGCCTTCGCCTACTTCGTCGTGATGCCGGCCGCGGTCGACTTCCTGCTCGGCTTCAACGACAGCCAGTTCGACGTCCAGGTCCGGGCCCGCGACTACTACGGCTTCTTCTCGACCACGGTGATCGCCTGCGGCCTCGTCTTCCAAGTGCCGCTGGCGATCCTCGCGGTCACCCGCATGGGAATCGTCAGCGTGCCGCAGCTGCGCGCCAACCGCCGCTACGCCTACCTGGCGATCGCCGTGCTCGCCGCCGCACTGCCCGGCATCGACCCGATCATGATGCTGATCGAGATGGTGCCACTCCTCGCTCTATACGAGTTGAGTATCTTGCTAGCGCGCGCCTTCGATCGGCCGGGGGCGGCGGGAGGAGCGGTCAAACCCTCGACGCAGGAGCAGTGACGTGGCCAAGGACGACGGCGAGCGACGAATGCTTTTCGACACGCGGGGGCGGCGCAGGAACGTCATCCGCGTCGTCTACGCGGTCCTGGCGTTGCTGATGGGCGCCAGCCTCTTCGTCGCGGTCGGCCCCTTCAACCTGGCCGAACTGCTCGGCGAATCCGAAACCCCGGCCGAGGAGGTGTTGGACGAACAGGTCCAGCGGATCGAACGGAAACTCGCCGGCGAACCGCAGAACGAGCAGCTGCTGCTCACCCTGACCCGGACCCAGATCGCCGCCGGCAACGCCCAGGTGGAGCCGGCCGAACCGGGCGAAGTCGCCGAAATCCCGACCGAGGCGAGGCGCGACTTCGACGCGGCGCTCGAATCGTGGAACCGCTACCTGAACCAGGTCGACGACCCCAACCCGGCCGCCGCGCAGCTCGTTGCCGGGACCTTCTTCCGCCTGGCGGAATCCGGCGCCAGCACCTACGCCGAAGTCGAAGAGAACGTCGCCGAGGCGGCCAGGGCGCAGCGGATCGCCGCCGAAGCGTCGCCCAGCATCGGCTCGCTCAGCACCCTGGCGATCTACGAGTTCTTCAACGGCAACTTCGCCGCCGCCGACCGGGCGATCGACGAAGCGCAGGACCTGGCGCCGACCAAGGCCGAAGCCAAAGCGATCGAGCAGCAGCTCGCCGAATTCCGCAAAAACGCCAAAGAATTCGTCAAACAGGCGAAGCAGGTGGCCAAACAGGAAGGCCAGGCAAGCAAAGAACGGCTGCGCAACCCCTTCCCGGGCCTGGGCGGCTGAGACCAGCCTCGCGCCGGGGTCGTCGTGAGTGATGCATGGGCCGTGAAGGACTCGAACCTTCAACCTTGAGATTAAGAGTCTCCTGCTCTACCGGTTGAGCTAACGGCCCCGGCGGGCAAGTATAGGAAGCGAGCGCCGCCGGCTCAGCGCTGGTTGCAGCCTTTGAAGACGCTGCCGTAGACGACCGTGCCGTCGGCGAAGGAGAAGTAGCCCTGGGTCTGGAGGATGCCGTCCGAGCAGCGGGCGGTGACGTAGCTGCGCTTGGCGCCGCCGACCCGGTAGCGGCGGCCCAGCCGCGCCTTGACGTCGGTCAGCGCGCCGGCCCCGCCGGCGATCCGCGGCACGTCGAAGCTGGTCCGGTAGCCGTAGGTGCCTTTGCGACGTTCGATCGGGGCGACCACCACGTAGCTCTGGAAGACCGGGACGCTGGTCTGGGCGTGGCCGATCGCGGTCGGGTGGCCGCCGATCCGCGGCCCGTTGAAGATCGTCAGCGGCGAGCGCACCTTCAGCCGCGCCCCGAAGAGGCTGAGGACCGCGCCGACCTGGCCCTTGCCGACGATCGCCCCGCCGCAGCGCTGCCGCGCCTGCTCCACGGTAGTCCCCTCGATCTGGCCGGGGCTGCAGACCGGCAGGCCCGCCGTGTGCAGCTTGCCGTCGCGGTCGAATTCGAGCTTGACGTGCTGCAGGGCGGGCGGCGCCGTGCCGTTCGTCGTGCGGATCTCGGCATGGCCCTGGAAGCGGATCGGCACCCGCTTGCGCCGCGGCAGCGTCTGCGGCTGGAAGCCGCCGTCGGCGGTCAGGACCAACGTGCCGACCCGCACGTAGGCGGCGTTGGCGGCGCCCGCCAGTCCCGCGCAGACGGCGAGCAGCGCCGCGCCCACCAGCAATCGTTTTCGCATCATCGCCTCTTTAAACACCCCGGTACCGACCAGGGTAGCGCTGCGGTGGGGCGACGTCTACCTGCGCACCTTGCAGGGGCGAAAGAGCGTGCCCTGGACGGCGTCGCCGTTCTTGAAGCTGAATTCGCCGCGGGCCTGGAGGCGGCCGTCGGGGCAGTGGGCGTTGGCGAAGCTGAGTCGCCGGCCCTTGAACTTCCATTCGCGGCCGATCTTCAGCCGCCCGTAGAGGGGCGAGCCGTAGTCGTTGGCGATCCGCGGGAAGTCGGCGACGGTCCGGAAGCCGTAGCGGCCGTTGCGGATCTTCTGGATCTCGATCAGGACGATGTAGGTGGTCGGCGCCGGGTAGTCGAGGTGGGCGTGGCCGAGCACCGAGGGGTTGCCGTGGATGCGCGGGCCGTTGAACAGGGACAGCGCCGAGGAGGCCTTGATCGGGCGCTGTTCGGGCAGCTCGACGACCGCCGTGCCGAAGCCCTGGCCGACGAGCGAGCCGCGGCAGTTGCGCCGCGCCGCCTTGACCGTGGTCGCCACCAGCTTCGCCTTCGTGCATTTCGGCAGGCCGCGGGTCTCGACCGCGCCGTGCTTGTCGAATTCGAGCTCCAGCCTGCGCAGCGGCGAGGGGCGGGTGCCGTCGGTGGTCTTGAACCTGGCCTGGCCGTAGAGCTTGATCGGCGCGTTCTTGCGCTTCGGCAGCGTGGTCGGCGTGAAGCCGCCGTCGGTGACGATCACGATGTTGCCGACCTGCAGCCTGATCGCCTGCGCCGCCGCGGCGCCGATCAGGAGCAGCGCAAAGGCCGCGACCAGCGTTCTTAACAGAGTCTTCCGCATCTTTCGCCCCCTCCGTAGTCCCCGACCGCCAAACTAGCACGGTGCGCTCGAGGGGGAGCAGGGGGAAGACGAAGTCTGCGCGGGTGCTTGCCATCTCGCTGGTCGTCGCGATCGCCCTTGGCGCCGTCGGGCTCGGGGTGGAGGAGAAGCTCAGCCCGACCAGCCTCGAGGTGCCGGGGACGGAGTCCTCGCACGCCAACCGCCTGCTGCGCCAGCACTTCGGCGACAGCGCCCCGTTCGTCATCCTGCTGCGCGGCCCGCGCCAGGAGATCGACGCGCAGGGCCCGCGGCTGATCCGCGCCCTGCGCCGCGACCCGGCGGTCACCACGCTCTCGCCCTGGGACCGCGGCTCGGTCGAGCGCCTGCGGCCCGGTCCGCGGCGGGCGATCGTCATCGCCGACTTCCACGTGCCGATCGACGAGGCGGTCAACGAGACCGTGCCGGAGCTCGAGGGGATCCTCGAGCGGCAGATCCGGCCGCCCGTCCGCCAGACCCAAACCGGCTTCGCGACCCTCTCGCGGGCGATCCAGGAGGACTCGATCGAGGCCACCGAGCGGGGCGAGCTGATCGCCCTGCCGATCCTCCTGATCGTCCTCCTGCTCGTCTTCCGGTCGCCGGTCGCGGCGGCGATCCCGCTGGCCTTCGGCGCGATCACGGTCTTCTCCTCGCGTGGCCTGCTCTCGATCCTCGCCGACTGGTTCAGCGTCGACGCCTTCGCGCTCACCGTCTGCACGATGATGGGCCTGGCGCTCGGCGTCGACTACGCGTTGCTGATGGTCTCCCGCTTCCGCGAAGAGCTGGCGGCGGGGGCCGACCCGCCGGCCGCGGCGCGCGCCACCCGCCGCACCGCCGGCCGCACGACGGTCTTCGCCGGCAGCACCCTGATGCTCTCGATGCTGGTGGCCTTCTTCATCGTGCCGGGGTCGCTGCTCGGCTCGCTGGCGGCCACCCTGGTGATGGTCGTCGCCCTCAGCGTCCTCGTCGCCGTCGTCCCGGCGCCCGCCGTCCTCACCCTGATCGGCCCGAACCTCGACCGCTGGCGGATCGGGCCGGCACCCGGCGAGGGCCGCTCGCGGCTGATGGTCCTGGTGGGCGCCGCGCTGCGCCGCCCAGCCCCGATCGCGATGGCGATCGGGGCCCTCCTGCTCGTCCTCTCGGCTCCCGCCCTCGCCCTGAAGACGGGGCCGCCGAGCCAGACCCAGCTCGCCCCCGACGATCCCGCCCGCGAGGACTTCGAGTTGATCGTCGACGCGATCGGCCCCGGTTTCGACGCGCCCTTCGTCGTCGTCGCCAGCGCCGAGAACGGCCCGATCGCCAGTCCGCAGCGGCTGGCGGCGCTCTCCCGCTGGCAGCGCCGGGTCGCCGAGATCCCCGGCGTGCAGGCGGTGATCGGACCGGCGCAGGTCGCGCGCGCCGCCGCGCCGCTGCGCCGCGCGGGCCAGGTGCTTACCTCGGGCGACGACGTCGGCCCGCTGGCGCAGCTCGACCGACTCGGCCGCAACCTGGGCCGCGCCGCGGCGGGCGTGGTGACGCTGCGCGAGGGGATCTCCAAAGCGAGCTACGGCGCCGGCCTGCTCGCCGAGGGCTCGGGCAAAGCGGAGGAGGGGGCGGCGCAACTCGCCGCCGGCCTGGGCCAGGCGACCGCCGGCAGCGAGCGCGCGGTCGGGGCGCTGCGCACCTTCGCCGCCGGGACCCGGCGCCTCGCCGGCGTCCAGCACCGGGCCTACCTGGCCAGCCTGCAGCTCAAGTTCGGCCTGCAGAGCCTCGGCCCCAACCTGCGCCGCAACGGGCTGCGCCGCTCACGCGCCCTGCAGCGCTCGCTCAACCGCAGTGCGAACGAAACGGTGCCCCGCCTGCAGGGTCCGGCAGGGGAAGCCGACGCACAGCTGCGCAGCGCCCTCGACGAGCTGGAGGGGATGACGACCGGCAGGGCCGACCCCAACTACGACGAGGCGCTGGCGGCGGTGCGGCGGGCCCTGGCGGCGGTCAGCGGCAGCGATCCGGTCAGCGGCGCCCCCTACGCCCCCGAATACGCGGGGCTTGCGGCGGAACTGGCGGCGCTGCAGGCCACCCTGACCGGGGACGCGGGCGAAGCGAAGCAGGTCACCGACTGGCTGGTCTCGGGGATCGTCGCGCTGCGGCGGCTCAGCTCGGGCGCGACGCGCCTCTCCGACGGGTTGCGCAAACTCGAGGGTGCCGGCAAGCGGCTGGCCCACGGCTCGGCGCGGATCGCCCGGGCAGCGCGCGGGCTCGACGACGGGCTCGGCCAGCTCGGCGCCGGTGCGACGGCCCTGGCCGACGGCGTCGCCCGGCTGCGCGGCGGCGCCGGCGCCCTGGCCGAGAGCCTGGCCGCCGGCTACAGTGCTTCCTACCCGCTGCAGGCGGGGCTGCGGCGCGCCACCGTCCAGGTCGTCGGCACCGACCGTCGCCTCAGTCGCCAGGCGCGGCGGCTGAGGCGGGCGACGCCGGGCATCTTCGACTCCGGCTACTTCGTCCTCTCCGCCCTCGACGGCGCCCAGCCGCGCTTGCGCGAGCGCGCCGCGACGGCGATCGACCTCGACGGCGGCGGCCAGGGGGCGGCGATCCTGGTGATCTCCCGCCACACCTTCAACACGCCCGGCTCGACCGCGCTGAACGAGCGGCTCGAGGCCGAGGCCGAATCGCTCGAACGGCAGACCGGGCTGGAGACGGGGGTCGCCGGCGGCGCCGCGCAGCTCAACGACTACAGCAGCGTCACCCGTGCCCGCATGCCGCTCGTCGTGATCGGGATCACCCTCGCGACCTTCCTCGTCCTCGTCCTCGTGCTGCGCTCGCTGCCGCTGGCGGCGATCGCGGTGCTGCTCAACCTGCTCACGGTCGCGGTCGCCTTCGGCGTCCTCACCCTGCTCTTCGAGCTGCCCGAGGACTGGCCGCTGGGCGGTCGCACCTACGTCGACGCGGTCGGCGCCACGGCGATCTTCGGCGTCGTCTTCGGCCTCTCGATCGACTACGCCGTCTTCCTCCTGGTGCGGATGCGCGAGCACTACGACCGTCACGGCGACAACGCCGCGGCGATCGAGTTCGGCCTGCAGCGCACGGCGCGGGTGATCACCGGCGCCGCGGCGATCATGATGGCGGTCTTCGTCGCCTTCGCCGGCGCCCCGATCGCCACCGTAAGCCAGCTCGGGGTGGGGCTGACGGTGGCGGTGCTGCTCGACGCCACCGTGGTCCGCATCGTCCTCCTGCCGGCCCTGATGCTGCTGATCGGCGACCGCGTCTGGTGGTTGCCGCGCTGGCTCGACCGGGCGATGCCCCGGCTCAACGTGTGAAGTCGCGGCGCGGTCGCCCTCTGTAACGCGTTGACTTCCAGTTAAGCGCCAGCCGCGCGGCGGCGTGCCGGGGGACGGCTCGGATACGATTCGGCAGCTGTTCCTCCGGGGTTTGTCGGAGGCGGGGGGACACTGAGCGACGATCCGTGGCTGCTAAACCCTTAGGCGAGGAGAAGGGGCCGGCGCAAGCCCGGGGAGTCACCCCAGCCCGCGCGGCGGCCCTGGCGGCCCTGGCGATCGTCGTGATCGCCCTCGCGGCGGTCATCTTCAGCGGCAACGGCAGCCACAGCTACAGCCTCGTCTTCCAGAACGCCAGCCAGCTGGTCGACGACAACCAGGTGCTGATCGGGGGCCAGCCGGTCGGCTCGGTCGAGGAAATCGAGCTGACCGACGACAACCTCGCGCGGGTCGAGATCAGCGTCGAACAGCAGCTGCACGAGGGCTCGACCGCGATCGTGCGGGCGACCTCGCTCTCCGGCGTCGCCAACCACTACGTCTCGATCGACCCCGGGCCGAACAGCAACCCGCCGCTCGAGGACGGCGCCACGCTGGGGCTCGACTCGACCACCACGCCGGTCGACCTCGACGCCTTCATCAACACCTTCCCCGCCCCGGTGCGGCGCGCCCTGGGCGAGTTCATCCGCGGCAACGCGGAGCAGTTCTCCGGCCGCGGGGAGGACGCCAACGAGACCTTCAAGTACTTCGCCCCGGCGCTCAACCGGACCAGCGCCTTCGTGCGCGAGCTGAACGCCGACCAGCGCCTCTTCGAGCGCTTCGTGGTCAGCTCCAGCAAGCTCTCGACCGCGATCGCCCAGCGCGGCGAGGAGCTCTCCAGCGCGATCTCCAACGCCGACACCGCCTTCGGCGCGATCGCCTCCCAGAACCGCGCCTTCAGCGAGACGCTGCAGCTGCTGCCGCCGGTCTTCCGCCAGGCCAACACCACCTTCGTCAACCTGCGCGCGGCGCTCGACGACATCGATCCGCTGATCGAAACCGCGAAGCCGGCGACCAAGAACCTGGCGCCGTTCCTGGCCGATCTGCAGCCGGTCCTCTCGCGGGCCGTGCCGGTCTTCAAGAACCTGCGCCTGGTCAACCGGCGCCAGGGCTTCGCCAACGACACCGCGGAACTGCTCGGCTTCCTGCCGGCGGTTCAGGAGCGCTCCGCCAAGGCGTTCCCGCGCTCCGAAGCCGCGATCGAGGCCTTCCAGCCCAACCTCAACTTCCTCCGCGCCTACACCCCGGACATCTTCAACGGCTTCGGCACGCTCGGCCAGATCGCCGGCTACTACGACGGCAACGGCCATTACGCCCGCGTGCAGCTGGCGCTCAACCTGTTCGAACGCGACGAAGACGGCGAGCTGGACCCGATCACGCCGAGCGAGCAGTACGAGTTCTTCGGCGACGAAGCACCCGTGCGCCGCCCCTGCCCGGGCGCTGCCACGCAGGCCGCCCCGGACGGCTCCAACCCGTTCACCGAGCCGCCCTTCGCCGGCTCCGGTGTCAGCCCGACCACCGAATGCGACCCGGCCGACGCGCCACCCGGATCATGAGGCGCTGGCTGCTGCCCCTGGGGATCCTCGCCGCGGTCGCCGTCGCGGTCGCCCTGATCGCCGGCGGCGACGACGAAGACGCCTACGTCGTGCGGGCGATCTTCGACAACGGCGGCTTCATGGTCGCCGAAGAGGAAGTGCGCGTCGCCGGCGCCACGGTCGGCGAGATCGAATCGGTCGACGTGACCCTGCCGGGCGAGATCGACAGCTACGAGGACGGCAAGCCGCAGGCGATCCCCGGCAAGGCGGTGATCGTGATGCGGATCGACGACCCCGGCTTCCAGGACTTCCGCCGCGACGCCAGCTGCTACATCCGGCCGCAGTCGCTGATCGGCGAGAAGTTCGTCGACTGTCGCCCGACCCTGCCGCGTGCGCCGGGCACCGAGCCGGCGCCGCCGCTGCGCGAGATACCCGAGGGGGAACCGGGGGCGGGCCAGCTGCTGCTGCCGGTGGAGAACAACAGCACCAGTGTCGACCCCGACCTGATCAACAACATCCAGCGACTGCCCTACGCGCAGCGCTTCCGCCTGATCTTCAACGAACTCGGCGCCTCGCTGGCCGGCCGCGGCGAGGACCTGGAGGAGGTCGTGAAGCGCGCCAACCCGGTCCTGCGCGACGCCGACCGCCTCTTCGGCATCCTCCGCCGGCAGCGCAACGAGCTCGCCCAGCTCGCCTCCGACTCGGAGGAGATCCTGCGCCCCTTCGCCCGCGAGCGGGCCAGCGTCGCCGGCTTCTTCTCCAACGCCGGCGCCGCCGCCGAAGCCAGCGCCGAACGCGGCTCGGACCTGGAAGAGTCGTTCGCCAAGCTGCCGACCTTCCTGCGCGAGCTGCGGGCGACGATGCGCAGCCTCGAAGGCTTCTCCGACGCGGCGACGCCGGTCTTCGCCGACCTCGGCAGCTCGGCCCCGGCCTTCACCGACTTCACCCGGGCGCTGGCGCCGTTCTCGGCCGCATCGACCGTCTCGCTCAAGTCGCTCGGGGTCAGCGGCGAAGCGGCGGGGCCGAAGCTGCGGGCCGCCGACCGGGTCGTGCGCAAGCTCCGCGACCTCGCCCGCAGCGGCGCCGTGCCGACCACCAAGCTGGCCGAATTCCTCACCAGCACCAAGCAGGAAGGCGGCTTCGACAGCCTCGTCGACCTGATCTACAACAGCACCGCGACCGGCAACGAATTCGATCAGTTCGGCCACTTCACCCGCTCGCTGGTGACGCTGACTAACTGCGTCGACTACGAGCTGGCCGAAACCAGCGGCTGCTCGGCCAACTTCCAGGGCGAAAAAGCCAGGACGC
>Ga0075314_1000165_pt1 | contig 10237 bp, 9 predicted proteins | sample MayberryNE_Catta_6_FD_120055 | JGI IMG/M metagenome (GOLD analysis project Ga0075314, IMG submission 120055) | Natural and restored wetland microbial communities from the San Francisco Bay, California, USA, that impact long-term carbon... | ecosystem: Environmental > Terrestrial > Soil > Wetlands... | reverse complement strand
TCACCACGGAGAGGACGGGGCGGTGGCCCATCAAGGCACAAAACCATTGACCGCGATCGGAAGGGCTTGGCCTTCGGTCGTGATGCAGCCACATGGTCTCTAAATAACGGACTCATTAGTAATAGAGTTGTAAGCTGACCGGCGTGGCGCCTCGACGCCTTCAACATTCCAACTGACAAGTGAATCCACGAATTGTTCAAAGCCTAACGCCGGAAGAGAGGAAATTATCCAGCCCGTGTTTCCGACGTGTTTGCGAACCATAGATGGCAAATTGTGATTTTGGGCCGAAAACGACAAAAGTACCTAGACGCAGAGCGCGAAGCAATGCCTAAGCTGCACTTAGCGAATTGAAACTCCTTCTTCGTTTATTGCCAAAGATCCCAGAGCGACTGACGCGAGACGCGTACAAGCGTTTCCATCCAGAGCTATTTTGGTACACGACATGACGACCGTACGGCGGCATCATCTTTGCGGCAAGATGATCGATTGTTGCAAGGAGCGCTTGATGGAATCTTTCGGAGAGAAAAATGGTCGTCTCAGTTGTAATCGGCTGATTGGTGAGCAACTAGGAGCAAAAATTTCGAAGAGGAGCTGCGAGTTGGAACCCCATATTAGAGAAAAAGAATGACAAGTTTGAAGCAATGAAATTGGATGTCGTCGGATTCATCAATGAGCAAGCGACCAGAGTGGCCTCTATTAAGAGTAAGATGTTTACTCTGTGGCCACCTAACCTGTCCGGACTGTCGTGAGGTATCGGTCTCTATAGTCGCTTGTTGCAAATGCCGAGAGAGAGCCATTAAGCATTTAGAAGATCTCCGGAAGCTGCAAGACAATGAAGTCAAATGACGACCGCCTAATTTTCAGCGGAAATAGGGAAGCCTTCCTTGCGGTCGTCGGAAACCTTCTAGAGTTTATGCCTGGAGCACTTCAGCGCGAAGAAATTTTCGGCGCCAGACGGCATTCATTTTTGTAAGTTTCGATTTCCCGTACGGCGGCCATCTCTTGGAGTGACTTATTCACCGCGTCTAACTTCCTGATGTCGTCCTCTAATTTCTGTTTTCTGGCGGACAGTTCATAGATCGCCTTTAGGAGCCTGGCTTGAAGTTCTTCGTCAGTAGATACCGGCATTTTGGTTCCCCCCTGGAAAGCTAAAGGCATTAGGAGCAATAAAGACTCCAACAGGTAAATTATGGATTTTGCTACAAATCCGTCGTGACAATTGACAGTCGGATTCGTGTCAGAGTGACAAGATGACACGGACATTTACCGTCAGCTACTAAAAATTGGGCCCAAACATGGGCAGAACCGGCAAAAGCATTGTGCCGAACCTATATTGCTGGGTTCCGGCTCCAAGTAGCCTCCGATTATCCTGCAATGCCGCTCCATGCATGACTGGACAATCGTCATTGGTCAGTTGATAATGGGCATTCTCAGATGTTCGTCACTAGTAATAAAAAGGCAACTTCACCCGAGGTAAGCGAGTGGACGAGCCGTTAGCTTTGCTGATGATCGGAATTCTCGCTGCGGTTGTTTTCATTATATTCCCGCGCTAACAAGGTGCCGCGTTGCACCAGCTCCGAGTGTCAAACAGCGCAAGTCATTTGAGATTGAACGCTTCCTGAGTGAATCCCCGGCCGAGGGTGACGGCGCCGTTCATCGTGGTTTTGCCGCTCTTCTTGATGCAGCTCGAAATGATCGTATCCCACGGCAAGCGGCCGTCCTGATCGAAGGCGAAGGCAAAACCCAGAACTTCGCCTGGTGATCCATCAACTGGAAGAGCTTTCCAAGCTCGTTGAACTTCTCTAGCTTGTCGATGAACGTTATCGGATGAATCAGCTTGCTGATACGGTGGATTGGCCTTTACGCTTGCTCATGCCCTTCGCCCTCGGCTCTTAACTAGCTTTTAACATTAAGTTCATTACATCGTGCGACCTGAGCAGTAATCTGGAGGCATGAAAACGCTTGTTGTCATGCCTGTGAGTACGTACAAGGTGTTGCGTTTTATGTGCGAAGTCGGCAGCCCGGAATATCTCTTGCTGAAAACCAGATTCATCGTTTGCGATGGTACTGAGGACGTGTACTTGTTCTGCGATAATGTTGACGCCCAGTCGCTCTTGGAATTTGCCTCGCGCAGATGCCCTCGACTAGTGTCACAGATAAGGCTAACGATCGCCGTCGCCTCCGCCTTCTCGGGTGATCGTGATTTCAGACGCGGACAAAGAGCCGCGAGAGCTTGGCTGCGGATAATGCGGAGATTCGTCATGGCTTGCGTTCAACAGGTCGCCTCGATGGTCTGGCGTCGTCAAAAGATGCCCCTTCGTAACGCATACTTAACTTTTTTTACCGAACACTTCATCAAACGTTAGCGCATGAATGCCTAGTATCCGGCATACTCCTAGCGAACAAATGAATTTTCGCATGCAGGAGTAACCTATGCTCGAATGCTCAAAATGTGACCGTCTGTTTGACCACTGTTACGAATGCGGCCGGCTGCAGCATCTTGGCGGTGCCATCAAAAACCGCGTGAGCGTTAACCTCGCGGCCGGTACCGTGGAGCGTCTTCCGCCCCATCTCGAGGCCACGATTTGCGAGGACTGCCACGAACATTGCTACCCGCGCTATGACGGTTGCCCCGGTTGTGGAGGTTCCTTGGCGCTTCACATCGGTGGTAGTAAGCCACGCGCGGATGCGGCGTGACCATGGCTTACGGGAATTCGGCGCAACTGGTCTGCGAGCTCCTTCTTCCGATGATTAGCAGGGCCTTTGCCCGACTGAGCCCATAGCCGTCCATCCGGCAATCGGTCGAGCAGTAGCGACCATGCTTGCCCCGCGGTGATTTGATCTTGACTACGGCATCACAGAACGGATTAGAGCACCGCTGAGAATGCCCGTTCAACTGCGTTAACGCAGTCCTGGCGCATGTTCTCGGCTCTGCGTGGCTCATTTCAATCTGCTTTGCCGTTGCTCTCTGCTTCATCATGGCCTTTGAGCAGGTCGGAGACGGTTTTGACTTTGTGCCGGCGCTCGAGGCTGAGTAGGGCGAGATAGGGGGCGAGTTAATCGGCGAGTTGCTGCCTTTGCAGGACCGCCGGCAGTAGAGCTTTTTCCCTTGGCGACTACCAGGGATTTTTGCCTTAACAGCCAGCTGTTAATTGAGTCGAGCAGCAGCTTGTTTTTGACGCACAAGTCGGAGAGCATCTGTGCTGCACGGTGATTTTTTGCTCACCACCCAAGTCTTCGATTCAATCCCGGCGCCACTTCGCCAGTTCCTTGCTGACTTTGAATCTACCATCTAACGCCCTGTTACCGAGCACGGAGAGCGCTTTCTTCATCGTGGTAAGCCCATGCTTCAACGCTCGCCGTCGCCGTGGTCGGGCGCTGGCGGTGGCTTTTTACCGGGAGAATTGCCGTTCTCGTTCATGCTGCCTCGCTCAATGCGCTCGCTACGTGGAGACATTCTGGAGACATACACAAAAAATGTCGTTCTTCGGCATTCTTGAAACCAGCAGCACGACTCTCAACCGTGCATCGCTCATCAATTCTGCGTTTCGTCTTTGCCCCTGAAAATTTCATGTGGTAGGTTGTTGAAGTCGGTGAATAGGGAGCTAAAACGACGAAAAGATCCCGCGCGGAGACATTTGGGAGACTTCGACGGTCGAGAGAGCAGGGCAGGGCGCGCAAGCCTGTGAATTTCCTAGCCGGAGAGGTGACCGAGCGGTTGAAGGTGCACGACTGGAAATCGTGTGTACCCCTAATACGGGTACCGGGGGTTCGAATCCCCCCCTCTCCGCCAGTCGAGTCGTAACGAGATGGAGGATGGAAGATCGCGATCATCGATTCTCGATTTTCGATTCTCTGCCAAGTGGATGTCGATTGCTGATAGTTAGGTCCTGTGCAAGGCGGCACCGTGAACTCCGTCAGGTCCGGAAGGAAGCAGCGGTACCGGAACAGCCCCTGTGCCACGGGGCAACCTAGCTGTCAGCAATGGACATCCCCGTAAAAACCAGGCAACTCGCGATGGCTTCACCGTTCCCGGGGGTTTTTTCCAGCCTGCATTGATTTATGTCTTACCTTGTCATTGCACGAAAGTGGCGGCCGCAGAGTTTCGCCGATATCGCCGGACAGGAGCATATTACCCGAACTCTGCAAAACGCCATCCGCGCCGGGCGCATCGCTCACGCCTTCCTTTTTACGGGAGTTCGGGGAGTGGGAAAAACCACGGCAGCACGCATCCTAGCCAAAGCGCTGAACTGTGCGAAAGGGCCGACGCCTGATCCGTGTAACGAATGCACCCAGTGCCAAGAGATTGCCCAGGGAAGCTCGATCGACGTTCTCGAGATCGATGGAGCGTCGAATCGCGGCATCGATGAAATTCGCCAGATCATCGAAAACGTGCGTTACCAACCGGCGAACTGCCGCTTTAAAATTTATATCATTGACGAGGTGCATCAGGTCACCAAGGATGCGTTCAACGCGCTCTTAAAAACTCTGGAGGAGCCGCCGCCTTCGGTAAAATTTATCTTGGCGACTACCGAGCCGCACCGCTTGCCGGCGACGATCCTGTCGCGCTGCCAACGCTACGACTTTCGCCGCATCAAAATGCGCGAAATCGTCGAGCGTCTCCGCGCCATCGCCAGGAGCGAGGGACTCGACATCACCGAAGGGGCGCTGGTGCTGTTGGCGCGCGAGGCGGACGGCAGCATGCGCGACGCTCAGTCGTTACTGGAGCAGGTTCTTGCGCTTGCAGAACCGTCGGCTATCAAGGGTAAACAGGGGGCGGTCGACGATGTCTTGCTGCAGGACATTCTTGGGCTCGCCGAGCGGCGCATTCTATACGAAATCTCGGCTGCGGTGCTTGCGGGCAACGCCCACCGGTGCGTCGAGCTGGTCGCTGAAGTCATCAATCAAGGACGCGATGTGAATCGGCTTGCGCGCGATCTGGTCGAGCACTTTAGAAATCTTTTAGTCGCCCGTCTGGTGAGCGCCGGTCGTAGCGCCGGTGCGAGCAAACAATCCGCTGCGGCCCAATTATTAGACTTGCCCGATCAGGAGATCGCCGACCTCACTGAGCAATCCCGGCCCATTTCGGTCGAGACGCTGCTCGACTACCTGGATTTCATGGCAGCGGGCGACGAAGAAATCGCGCGTTCCGCCACGCCGCGCTTCGCGCTAGAGAGTGTCTTGATTCGGTTAGCCGGGCTGCCGAACACTGTGCCGGTTGCAGAACTGATCGAACGGCTCGATCGTTTGGAGGAAAAATCCGTCTCGGGAGCCGGCAAGCCTGGCGTTTCACGTTTTAGCGAAAAAGCCGCACCGGCAAACCAGCCTGAGCCCGCTGCAGCGCCCGCCGGTTCCGCCGGTCGTCTCAGCGCTGCCGGGTCATGGCCCGAGTTCGTTGCCTTTGTCGGCAAAGAAAAAAAGTTTCTGGCTTCCCATCTCGAAGCCGGTAAACCGCTGGAGCTACCTCCCGGACGGATGAGAATCGGCGTTTCCGAGCGCCATCATCTCGCCTTCTTGCTCGATGGTGACAATCTTGCCACGCTTAAGGAGCAGGCCAGCAGGTTTTTTGCTCAGGACGTGAACGTGCAGATCGTGAATATGATTGCTGACAGCGTTTCCAGTACCGCCGAAACAACCGAGGGGAACGCCGGCGATGAGCGTAGCCCAATGGTCAAAGAGGCGCTGCGCATTTTCGGCGGGTCGGTGCGCAATGTGCGCAGCGAAAATTAATGAGGTTGCGCGCGGAGAGCGCGCGGCGTAGCAGGAGGAACCAAGATGGCGAGCATAGGCGCAATGGGTGATTTGTTAAAGCAAGCCCAAGAGATGCAGTCCCGGATGGCCAAAATCCAGGAGGAGCTGGGCAATAAGACCGTCCAGGGTTCTTCGGGCGGCGGCATGGTTCAAGTTACGGTTAACGGCCAGTTCAACATTACCGCAGTTCAGATCGAGCCATCGGTGATCAATTCCTCGGAGAAGGAAATGTTGGAAGATCTCATTCTGGCGGCAGTGAACGACGGCATGCGAAAGGCGCGCGAATTGGCTTCAACGGAGATGAGCAAACTCACCGGAGGATTGAAGATTCCAGGACTGATGCCATGACACTTTATCCCGCCCCCCTCGCTCGTCTGGTACAAGAATTGTCAAAGCTCCCAAGCATTGGAGAAAAAACGGCGGCGCGTCTGGCCTTTCACATGTTGAAGGGTAACAAGGACGACCTAATGCGGCTGGCCGACAGCATCGGTAGGCTGCGTCAAGAAATGGGGCTTTGCGCGCGCTGTTTCGGATTTAGCGAAGTCACACCGCAAAACGATGACGGCTCGCTTTGCGGCATTTGCCGGAATCCCCAGCGCGAAGCCGACAAGATCTGCGTGGTCGAAGAACCCGCCGACCTGATCGCCGTGGAAAAATCGCAAGAGTATCGCGGTCTCTATCATGTGATTCACGGCACGATTTCCCCGCTCGACGGCATCGGGCCGGACGCTCTGCGGATCAAGGAGTTGCTGGAGCGGTTGCGCGATAATCGGGTGAAGGAAGTGATTGTCGCTACCAACCCGACGATGACCGGCGAAGCGACGGCGCTCTATCTTTCCAAGGTGATCAAACCGATGGGGGTCTCGGTCACGCGCATCGCTCGCGGCCTGCCCATGGGAGGAGACCTCGAATATACCGACGCCGTGACCTTAGGTAAGGCGCTGGAAGGCCGGCACGAGATCTAAACGGTTCCGGCATTCTAATCTCTGTGGACGAACTTTCCCCTCCGTCATCCTCCCCCGCGTTAGTGGCGCAACAAGAAATTAACGCGGATGCAGATTCTTCGGCGGGCTTATCCTGAGTTGTCAAAGGAACTCAGAATGACCGTTCTGAGACAATCTAAGCACGGCGAGAAATGAGATGGCCCGGAATGATGGGCGTTTTGGACTGGAACCAAATGTTTAGGTCACGCAGGAGTCAACATCAGCAACAGTTTCGTTGCCAACCAGCCGATCGCACCGCACACCGGAAACGTGAGGATCCAGGCGGCCACGATGTCAAAGGTCACTCCCCAACGTACCGCGGAAAATCTTCTGGTAGCGCCGACGCCGACGATGGCGGTATTGATCGTGTGGGTCGTGCTCAGCGGAATGCCGAGGCGTGTTGCAAGTTCAATGGTGAGCGCGGCGGCGGTTTCGGCGGCAAAACCGTGAACCGGTTCGAGTTTAGTGAGTCGAAGCCCCATCGTCTTGACGATGCGCCAGCCGCCGATCGCAGTGCCGAGACCCATCGTCACGGCGCACAGTAGAATCACCCAGATCGGCACCTGAAAGGCTGGTAAAATGCCGCCCAGCATGAGCGCCAGGGTAAACACGCCGATAAATTTTTGCCCGTCGTTCGAGCCGTGACTGAACGCCATAAAGCCGGCGGAGAGAATCTGTAAGCGCCCGAAAGTCCTGCGCACGGTCCCCGGCCGGCTATTGGCCAGGCTGCGGTAAAGAATCGCCATCAGAAGCAAACCGCCGAAAAAACCCAGGAAGGTGGAAAAAACCAGCCCGACAAGAACCTTGCTCCAACCCGTCCATAGTAAGCTAGACGGTCCGGCGGTTGCCAAGCCGGCTCCCGTAAGGCTTGCGATCAGTGCGTGACTTTCACTGGTCGGTAAGCCGTAGTACCAGGCAAGGGTGCTCCAAAGTATGATTGCCACCATCGCGGCCGCGACGGTTGTTAGGTTGATCACATCAGCACTGATAATGTCTTTGCCGACCGTGGCGGCTACCGCGGTGCCCGACATGGCGCCGATCGCGTTTAGTACGGTCGCCATGATCACAGCTTGGTAGGGTGACAGGACTCGAGTCGAGACCACCGTCGCGATCGCATTGGGCGAATCGGTCCAGCCGTTGACGAATTCGGCGGCGAGAATGAGCGCAAGAACCCCGTAGAGTAACCAGTAGGCGTCGAGCATGTTGCGAAGGTGCGGGCTTCAGGAATTTTTCAGTCCGATGGTTTCGAGGGTATTGGCGACGTCCTCGCAGCGGTCCGTGGCCGATTCCAGAATCTCGTAGATATCGAGCCACTTGATCACGTCCATCGGCGACGTGCCGTTCTCGAACAATTGGCCGATCGCCTTGCGGTAGATATCGTCCGCGGCATTTTCCAGCCGGTTGATCTCGATGCAGTATTCGTCGATGTCATCGAGGCGGGGCATATGCGAGACGGCCTTCACCAGCTGTTCGGTGGAGGTCACGATGATCTCACACAACTCTTTCGCTTCGGGCGTCGGTTGATCGATTCTGAAAAGAACCATGCGCGCGGCGGCGGCTTCGATGGCGTCCATGACGTTATCGAGAGCCGTGGTGAGCGCATGAATATCTTCGGCATCGATCGGCGTGAGAAACGTCTGATTTAAACTGCGAATCGTGCGATGGGTGATCCGATCTCCCTCATGTTCGAGGTCTTTGAGCTTCTTCCATGATTCCTGCGGGTGATCATAGTGATCGAGCATTTCCTGCAGAGCCCGGGCGCCGGCCAGCGCGTTTTGCGCCGATTCTTTGAAGAGATCGAAAAATTTTTCCTTGTGCGGAACGAAGTTAAACATGTGACCGGCCTTTCGCGCTGTAGTTAACAGGGGAGAAAAGCCGTTGTCAAGAAATGTTACGGAAATATTACGAAACGGTTACGGGGACGATTGAGCCATCGGCAAGCGCACGCGGACGGTTGTGCCTTGGTTGATGGTACTTTCGATCTTCAGCTCGCCCTTGTGTGCCTGCACGATGTACTTGACGATCGCCAGACCCAGTCCGGTTCCGCCAAGATCGCGCGAGCGCGCTTTGTCGACCCGGTAAAATCTTTCCGTCAGCCGGGGCAGATCCTTGTCCGGAATCCCGGGTCCCGTATCACGAACCGAAATTTCGACCATCGGCGGCCCGCCGTTATCCGCGCTGCGCGCCGCGGTGAGCGTGACGGTGCCGCCGGCCGACGTGTATTTGATGGCGTTATCCGCCAGGTTAATGAACAATTGTTGCAGACGATCCGAATCGCCCTGCAGCTTGGGGACGTCGGCTGTGGCGTCATGCACGAGTTTGATGTCCTTTTTCGCGGCGCGATCCCAGAAAATTTCCAAAACGCGCTGGATCAGCTGATTGGGCGCGATCGCTTGCAGTGCGAGCTGAATCCTGCCGGATTCCAAATCCGAGAGAATCAGTAAATCTTCGGTTAGCCGGCTGAGCCGCTCGGAGTGGCGATCGATGATCGTGAGGAACTGCCGGGTATCCTCCGGATCTGACGGCGGCGTATCCAAAAGGGTTTCGACGTAGCCGCGAATGGCGGTGAGCGGCGTGCGCAGCTCGTGCGAAACGTTGGCGACAAAATCCGAGCGCATCGATTCGAACCGTTTGCTGTCGGTGATGTCGTGAAACACCAGAATCGACCCGAAAAAATGTCCTTGGGAGTCGCGCAGCTTGACCGCGTTGATGCAAAACCAGCGCTCTTCGTCGAGCTCGACCTCTTTGGAGTAGCGCTGCTCGGTGAAATCGAAGGTCAAAACCTCATCCAAGATCTTGTGCACTTCCGGGTGGCGCGAAATTTCCAGCATCGAGACGCCGTCGGTCTCCCGACCCGGCGGCACGTTAAACATCGCCCGCGCCTGATCGTTAATGACCAGCACATTCCCTTTGGGATCGAGCACCAGCACGCCCTCGATCATACAGCGCAGGATCGAGTCGACCTTGTCCTTCTCGGCAATCACCTGGGCCAAATTGTCGTGGATTTTGAGAGCCATCTCGTGGAGATGCCGCTCCAATAGCGCGATTTCATCGTTTCCTCGCGGAAAAAAATCCGGCGGGTAATTTCCGCGCGCGATTTCACCGGAGAATTGGACGAGCCGGTGAAATCGACGGCTTAAAAAACGCGAAAACAGCCAGGCCAAGAGAAGCCCCGCGGCCGTCGCCAGCAGCAGACCGCTAATCAGGGTTTGACGAAACGACCGCAAAGCCCTTTCCACCTGATGAAGCGGGGTGGCGACGCGAACGATTCGTTGCTGATTGGGACCACTCTGGCGAAAGGCGCGATAGAGCATGTCATAGCCGACTGTGGTGCTGAAGCGGATCGCGCTTCCTGAACCCTCGTTAATGGCTTCAATCACTTCCGGGCGTCCGGCGTGGTTCTCCAGGGTCGCCGAAGATTCCGCTGAATCACAAAGCACTTTTCCATCAGCCGCGATGACGGTCAGGCGCGTGTCCGAATCGCGCGACAACTCTTGACACAG
>Ga0075314_1000164_pt1 | contig 10268 bp, 11 predicted proteins | sample MayberryNE_Catta_6_FD_120055 | JGI IMG/M metagenome (GOLD analysis project Ga0075314, IMG submission 120055) | Natural and restored wetland microbial communities from the San Francisco Bay, California, USA, that impact long-term carbon... | ecosystem: Environmental > Terrestrial > Soil >... | reverse complement strand
GACCGTCTGCACGGCGCGGTCGACGCCGGCGCAGTAGCCGCGCGGCGCCGCCAGCAGGACCCGGCGCGGCGAAGTTGCAATGGCTGCCATGCGGCCAGGGTACCGGGATCGACGGTTTAGCCTTGGGAGGATGACCACCGCGGGAACCCAGTTGGAGCGCCTCAGCTCGACCGACGCCTCGTTCCTCACCAACGAGAGCGCGACCAGCCACATGCACATCGGCGGCATCCTGATCTTCGAGGGTCCGCCGCCCGCCTACGTCGACCTGGTCGAGCACGTGCGGGGTCGGCTCGACCAGGTGCCGCGCTTCCGCCAGCGCCTCGTCGTGCCGCCGCTGGAGGCGGGCCGGCCGCTCTGGGGCGACGACGTCAACTTCAACCTCGGCTACCACATCCGCCACACGGCGCTGCCCGAGCCGGGCGGCGAGGAGCAGCTCAAGCGGCTCGCCGCGCGGGTCTTCTCCCAGCAGCTCGATCGCTCCAAGCCGCTCTGGGAGATGTGGCTGGTGCAGGGGCTGGAGCGCGACCGCTTCGCCCTCTTGACCAAGACGCACCACGCAGCGGTCGACGGCATCGCCGGCGTCGACATCGGCACGGTCCTCTTCGACCTCGAGCCGCTGCCCGAGCCGGCCCCGCCCGAAGACGGCTGGGTGCCCGAGCGAGCGCCGACGACGACCGAGTTGCTCGCCCGCGGGGCCGCCGACGCGGTGAGCACGCCGCTGCGGCTGGCCGAGCGGGCGGTCGGAGCCGTCCGCCACCCCGAGAACGCCAGCAAGCGCGTGGTCGAGGCGCTGGAGGGGGTCGGCGAGGTGGTCGGCGCGTTCGCCGACCCGGCGCCCGACGTGCCGCTCAACCGGCCGATCGGCCCGCACCGCCGCTTCGCCTGGTCGCGCTCGGACCTGGCGACCTTCAAACGGATCAAGGACACGCTGGGCGGCACGGTCAACGACGTCGTCCTGGCGGTCGTCACCGGCGCGCTGCGCAAATGGCTGCACACCCGCGGGATTCGCACCGAGGGGCTGGAGCTGAGGGCGCTGGTGCCGGTCTCGATCCGCACCGCCGACGAGCGCGGCGAGCTGGGCAACAAACTGGCGGCGATGCGGGGCCCGCTGCCGGTCTACGTCGAGGACCCGGCGCGGCGGCTGCGGGTGGTCAGCGAGCAGATGGAGGGACTGAAGCGCTCCAAACAGGCGCTCGGCGCCGAAGTGATCTCCCGCTTCAACGACTTCGCCCCGCCGACCCTGCTCGCGCAGGCGGCGCGGATCAACTTCTCCACGCGGCTCTTCAACCTGATCGTCACCAACGTGCCCGGCCCGCAGATGCCGCTCTACGTGCTGGGGCGCAAGCTCGACGAAGTCTTCCCGGTCGCCTTCCTGCCCGAGAACCATGCCCTGGCGGTGGCGATCATGAGCTACAACGGCCGCGTCTGCTTCGGCCTGCTCGCCGACTACGATTCGATGGAGGACGTCGAGGCGATCGCCGCCGGCATCGACGCGTCGCTGGCCGAGCTGGAGCAGGTCGCCGCCGCGACGCCGGCCTGAGCCCGTGGCCCTGCTCGTCGCCCTGTTCATCGCGGTGCCGATCCTCGAGCTGTGGGTGATCATCGAGGTCGGCGGGCTGATCGGCGTGCTGCCGACCCTGGCGCTGTTGCTCGTCCTCTCGCTGCTCGGCGCGACGCTGCTGCGCCACCAGGGCCGCGGCGCCTGGCAGCGCTTCAACGCCGCCCTCGCCGAGCGCCGCTTCCCCGGCCGCGAGGTCGCCGACGGCCTGCTGATCACGATCGGCGGCGCCCTCTTGCTCACCCCTGGCTTCATCACCGACGCGGTCGGCCTGCTGCTCCTCGTCCCGCCCACCCGGGCGATCGCCAGGCGCCTGCTGCGCGCCTACCTCGGCCGCCGCCTGGTGGTGGTCGGCGTCGGGGGGATGCGCGGTCCCGGCCCGGGGGCCGGCCACGGTTCCGCGGAACCGCCTCCGCGGCGCGACTACGACTTCGACTCGACCGCCGAGGAGATCGACGGCGAGGACCCCCAGCTGCCGCGGTAACGGCCGTGCGCGTGCTCAGCCGAGCACCAGGGCCAGGGTGAAGCCGTCGTAGCCCTTGCCGCCGACGGTCTGGATCGTCGTGGCGCTGACCCGCGGCTCGGCGGCGATCGCCTCGTGCAGGCGGCGCTGCGCGGCGATCTTCGGATCTTCGCTGCGCTCGTCGGCCAGCTCGCCGGCGCGGACGACGTTGTCGGCGACTATGAGAGCACCGGGGCGGGAGCGGTCGAGCGCCCAGGCGAAGTAGTCGGGCGTGTGCTCCTTGTCGGCGTCGATGAAGGTCAGGTCGAAGGGACCGGCGTCTTCGGCATCCAGCTCGGGCAGAAGGTCGAGCGCAGGCCCGACCCGGAGGTCGACGATCTCCCCGAGCCCAGCCCGGTCGACGTTCTGCCGCGCGACCTCGGCGTAGCGCGGGTCGGCCTCGAACGTGATCAGGCGGCCGCCGGCGGGCAGCGCCCGCGCCAGCCAGATCGTGCTGTAGGCGCCGAGCGTGCCGAACTCAAGGATCGTCCTGGCGCCGATCGCGGACGCCAGCAGGTGAAGCAGCTTCCCCTGCGACGGCGAAACCTGGATCTGCGGCAGGCCGGCTCGCTCGCTCTCCTCGATCGCCGCCTCGAGCGCCGCGTCGTGCGGCGCCAACAACTCCTCGACGTATCGGTCGACCGCCGACCAGCGCTCTTGTTGCTCCTCCTGCCCGCTCAAGCGGCAGCGCGATGAGATGCGCCCGGCGCCGGCAAGGCTTCGAGAATGCTGGCGGGAAGACGAGTGCTGGCGTCCCACACCTCGATAGCGACTAAAGCGTGAGTGGCGCGGTCGTAATCCCGAAGCCCGCCGGGAACGCGCTCGCTGACGACATCGTCGGACTCCCCGGTCGGGAACCAGGCGATGTCGGCGTCTGAGTCGTAGTAGGCGAACATGCGTCTCAAGGGTAGCGTCCGTCGGAGCCGCCAGCTACTGATCAAGCCTCCAGACAGAGACGATGCGAACAGCGCTGTCGTCGTCGCCGTGGGGATGGTCGTAGATCGCCTCAAATGCCACGCCAGAGGGAGTTCGCCCGCCGACGAGCCACTCGGCGCGGCCATCGTTCACCTCGCGCTCGGAGTGACGCTCCCTGATCGCCTGCTCGACATCGCTCGCATTGAGTCGCCGTTCCCTTAGGCGATCCTCTGCGTGGTCGGTCCAGATGAAGCGCTCGATTTCCACGCCCGGAAGCCTATGTGGCTTAGATGTCGACAGTTCGTCGATAATCGGATCATGGAGAAGCCAGCCCAGGGCAAGAACACACCGGGGACGGATGCTGCCTTCGACCTCCTAAGCGAAATCGCAATTGACCCCGCCAGCGACGGCCGCTACCCGGACGGGACTTTCTTGATCCCCGCCGACTCGCCCGACGCCTCGGTATTGATGTCGCGTGCCATCGAAAGGCGCAGGCCTATCGCCATAGTCTTTGCGGACGGCTCCGATGTGGTCTCCCGGCCGCCCAGCGCATCCGGGCCGGACCTTCCGTAAACGCCCGAACTACGCTGCCTCCGGCCAGAGGCGACTGTTCTGGCCGATCCGAAGGAGGGCAACCAACTCGCTCACGCCAGGATCGGCGTCGTGAAGGGCGCCAGCCTCGTATGCGCTCCTGAACTCAGCGACGGACATACCCGACAGCGCCCTAGCCCGCGCCTCCAGGTGGCGCCGTATTCCTCCGGGGGAGGGCTCGTAGACCTTCGTGGCTGCATCCGTCGCGAAAACGCTGTTCAAAAACCGAATCGGAATCGTTGCCTTCAGCCAACGGCGACCTTCAGCTCGGGGCTGGCGTCGTCAGGGAAGAGCCACCGGATGCTCGTCGATGGGCGATCTCGCGGCGCTGTCGCTCAAACTCGGCGCGGAAATCGGGGTCTTCCTTGAGTCGCCGTTCAAGTCGCCTGTCGTGGTAATCGGCGTCCGTCTTGGCGTGTGGAGTCATGTCGTCGGAACTGTAGCGCAGAAGTTACGCTCCACACACCTCCTGGCCTCTGAGCGCGATCTGACCAAGCACGCGGTCCGGAGCTGAGGTCGAAGTTCAGCCAAGGGACCGGGCGGCCGGCGGCCTCTCCGTTTACGCAGGGCTTCGGCTCGGGGAGCTGCTGGCGCTCGACGTTGCCGCCGTCGACCTCGACGGCGGCTGGATTCATGTCCGCCAGAGCTGGGACAGGGAAGCCAAGCAGTTCATCCCGACGAAGTTTCGCAAGCCACGCAGTGTGCCGACCATCGACAAGCTCGCCGTGCTCCTGGCCGATCACTTCGTCCTGCTCGATCACTCCACGGACGGCCTGCTGTTCCCGAGCACCAACAACCCGGACTGGCCGACCGACGCCGGAATCCTGCGCCGCCGCACCCACGCGCGCTGGAAGAAAGCGGGCCTCAAACCGCTCGGCTTCCACGAGGGTCGCCACACGTTCGCCAGCATCGGAATCGCCGCCGGGCTAAACGCCAAGACCCTGAGCACCTACCTGGGCCACGCAACGATCACGATCACCCTCGACCGCTACGGCCACCTGATGCCGGGCAGCGAGGTTGAAGCACGAGCGATGCTTGATGCGTACCTGAAGTGATCGGCGCAGGCTGAGACCTATTTGCCTTCGCGCTCTTTCCGAAGCTGTTTGAGCGTCGCCTCTAACGGCCCCACCGGCCGATTCAACCGCCTGCACAACTCCACGAAGGGATCTTTGTCCCTCCAACGGCGAGCAGTGCATTCGAGATCGTGATTGCGATCCACGGCCAACAGCGTGTCGTCGTGGTCCAGTTGCCTGGAGGCCGAAAGTGCGTATTTCCAGACGCTGTGCCCATGGATCGCCATGTCGCACAGCCAGAAAGACGCCGACGCTTCGGGAGCAGAATGATCGGGAAGCAGGTAGATGCCCTCTGGCGAGGGATGCCCGCCCTTCCCGCAATGCTCGCCATAGTCCACTCCTCGGAATCGACCATCCGCTCGCTCTCGAATATGGCCGGGCTTCCAGAGGCGCTGGCGCTCCTCTTTGGTGGACCGCATCCAGTTCCTGGCCTCCTCTTCATCCTCGGCGAACGCCCACGCCAAATACTCGACCTCGACCAGTTGCCTCACCAACGCCGCGCCCGCGTACCGATTGTCCTCGCGGAATAGAAGAAGAGAACCGCTCAACAACTCTCCAGCGATTTGCAGGACCGTTGCCAGTCCCACAGTTGCGTCACTTCCGAAATCGAATCGGGATTCGCCCCCAGCCCGGTCGGATCCAATCAGGGCACCCGCAATCCATAGTTCACGCCCACCCTCTCGAAGAGCCCGTGCCAGGCGCTCGGTGAACTCGTGACGCGCCTGATGCCCGGACTCGTCCCTTGCTGCATCCTCCAGGGCGGTTCGCAGGCGATTCGTCGCTTTGTCCGGCTCAGACACGAACGACCGAAATGAAGCTCTATTTTCCCAGCGGGCTACTTGCGTCCCGCTTCTTGATCGCCTCTCGAACGCTGACGGGCAGCTTGTCAAAGATGCCCTGTCGACGCTTCGGCTTCGCGATCATTTCCTCGACCACGAAGTTGAGGAGATTGAATAGCGCCGAGGCGGTCTCCGTGTCGTCCGTCAGATCCATCTCGCCTGGGTGGACAGCGTTGTTGCCGATGACGCGCAACGAGTCCATCGCTTGCTGGACTTCCTCAGGGAGCCCTTTTTCGACCAGGCTCTTGATGTCCGTGTTGATGTTCTCGCCTGGCTCGCCTAGGTCTTTGCAGAGCTTCTGGACTCCCAAGCGCAAGAGGGCGCAGGAACCGCGAGGCGACTGGCCGACTATCCGGCGAGCCTCCTCGTAGTCCGCCCTGACATCGCCGGGCATCTCAACGTGCGGCCGAGGACCGCCTCCGATCACCGGATCAACACACCGCTCCTCGGCGTCGCTCCAAAGGGACGTGTTCCTGCAGTTGCGGCACCGACACTGGGAGTACCCGGCGTAGGTATGCCCACCCATGCGCCCGGAAGGGCCGTCCGTTATCAGATTGCTCCAAAACTGCTGGGCGAGCACACCGCAATGCATGCAGTGGAACGACTCTCCGCGCAGAAATGGGGCGACATGCTCATCCTCACGAGCAAGCGCCTCGGACTCGGTGGTCTCCTCCGACTTGGCCTGCTCCTCCGCGTCCGACATAGGCGGAAAGACTAGCTCGTACCCATCAGCAGTCGAGCCAGCGGCGGCAAGCTGGTCCGTGGGGACAGCCGTGGGGACGGGATGGGGACAGCATTGACCCCATTTGACCCCCTATGACCCCGGAATCCCTGGCTAGAAGCCCAATGCGAACTTGGCGTCCTCGGACATCATCTCGGGGGACCAGGGGGGGTCGAAGATCATCTTCGGGTGGACGGCGCTGACGCCGGGGAGGTCGCCTACGAACTCCTTCATCTGTTCGGAGACCTGGGGGCCGATCGGGCAGGCCGGGGTGGTGAGGGTGAAGGTGACGTAGACGTCTTCGCCCTCGATGTCGACGTCGTAGACGAGGCCGAGCGAGACGAAGTCGAGGCCCAGCTCGGGGTCGATGACCTCCTCCAGCGCCTCCAGCACGTCGTCTTCGGTGAGCGCGTCCGCTTGCGTGTCGGTCTGGTCGTCTGCCATGCGCCCATGGTAGCTGCGGCCACGGCTCGGGCGGCGGCGGGCTCGAATAATCTCCGCCGCGATGGGCGAGGGCACGGCACAGATCCGGCGGCGATCGATCGGGATCGTCTTCTCCGACGGCGGGCTGCTGGCGCTGAGCGCGGTGCGGCCGCCCGGGTCGGGCGAGCACGGCGCCGAGGTCGTCAGCGCGGTGCTCTGCGAGCCCGGCGGGGCGCCGGTGGAGGTCTCCGAGACGCTGCTCTCGACCGAGTACGGGCCCGACGGGGTGCAGCGCCGCGCGACCCTGGAGCTGTGGCTGGACGAGGAGGACGGGCAGCCGCTGCGCGGCGCCGGCACCCTGATCGGCGCCGCGGGCGTGCGGCGCGACGGCCAGCCCGCCGAGATCGCCTTCTTCCGCTGGTCGCTGGAGGGGCGCGAGGGCCTTGGCCACTACGAGATCGTCCGCGGCGATGGCTGACCGGGGCGCGCGCATCGAGGCGGTCGTCTCCGACTTCGGCGGCGTCCTCACCTCCCCCCTGGTCCAGTCGTTCATGGCCTTCCAGGACCAGACCGGAATCACGACCGAGACCCTGGGCAGGGCGATGCAGGCGGCGACCGAGGCCAACGGCGACAACCCGCTGTTCGAGATGGAGCGCGGCGAGATCACCGAGGCAGCCTTCCTCGACCAGCTGACCGACAGCCTCGAGCCGCTGCTCGGCCACCGGCCGGAGATGCACCGCTTCAAAGAGATCTACTTCGAGGCGCTCCAGCCGAACCAGCCGATGATCGAACTGATGCGCGAGCTGAAGGCCGGCGGCTACCGGATGGCGATGCTGACCAACAACGTGAAGGAGTGGGAGCCGCTGTGGCGCTCGATGCTGCCGGTCGACGAGATCTTCGAGACCGTGGTCGACTCGGGCTTCGTCGGCTGCCGCAAGCCCGAATCGCGGATCTACGCGATCACCCTCGAGCGCCTCGCGCTCCCCGCCGAGCGCTGCCTCTTCGTCGACGACGTGCAGGTCAACTGCGAAGGCGCCGAGCGGGCGGGGATGACCGCCGTCCACTTCCAGGACAACGAGCAGGCGATCCCGGCAGTGCGGGCGACACTCGCCGCTTCCGCCTAATTATCCGAGCCCGCTCGGTCCCAGACGTAGAGATCGACAGCCTCCACCGCCAGCTCCATCAGGCGGGGCTGGGAGAGGAGGCCGAGGACGAGCTCGAGGGCGTCGTCTTCGGTGACGCCGGCGTCGACCGCCTCCTCGCCGCGGAAGCCGGCGGCGAGCTTCAGCGCCTCGCGGCGGTTCTCGCCGAGCGAGCCGAAGGCGCCCATCAGGAAGTCGCGGTTGGGGACCGGCTGGCCGACCTCGAGCGAGCCGTGCCAGGCGGCGAGCATCGAGAGGTCGTGCTCGTCGAGCTCGGAGAGCGCTTTCGCGTAGTGAACCTCGAGCTCGTCCTCGGGAATCTCGTCGACCCAGGAGCGGACCGCCTCGCCGAGCAGCTGGCGGCGGGCCTCGCGGCCGATCGAGTCGGCGATCGCGCGGATCGCGTCGGCTGGGTCTACGAAGCAGAGGGCCATCGGCTGCGCTCAATCTAGAGGGGGCGGAAGACGGCAAAGCTGGGGCGGAATCGCCCGATTTGCGGCTTCGGGCGGCGCCGCGAGCGCTCCTATGCTGGATCGTCGCGCCGATGGGACTCGAGCTGATCCACGGACCGCCCAACTCGGGCCGCGCCGGCCTGATCCGTCGGCGGTTCGCCGCTGCCCTGGAGCACGACCCGGTGCTCGTCGTCCCCACCGTCGACGACGTCTACGCCTTCGAGCGCGAGCTCTGCGAGGCGGGCGCCGCGCTGGGCGGCTCGGTGCTGACCTTCCAGGCGCTCTTCGCCGCGGTCGCGACGGCGGCCGGCCGGCCGCCGGCCGGGGAGCTGACCTCGGCGCAGCGGCTGCGCACGATCGCGCTGGCGATCGAGCGACGGCGCGACCGGCTCGGTCCGCTGCGCCGCTCGGCCGCGCACCCGGGCTTCGCCCTCGCCCTCGAGCGGCTGCTCGACGAGCTCCAGGCCGCCGGGCTGGAGCCGGCCGACGTCGAGGCGGGAGCGGCGACGCTGGAGGGATCGGCCTACCTGGGCGACCTGGCGACCCTGTTCGGCGCTTACGCCGAGCTGCGCGACGAGCTCGGTTGCACCGACTCGCACCGGACGGGGCGGGCGGCGATCGCGGCGGTGCGTGAGGACCCCCAGGTCTGGACTCGACCGGTCTTCGTATATGGCGTCGACGACCTCACCGGCAACCAGCTCGACCTGGTCGCGGCCCTGGCCGCGAGGGCCGAGGTAACGGTTGCGGTCACCCACGAGGAGGGCAACTCGGCGCTCGCCGCGCGCCACTCGCTGCTGGAGCAGCTGCGCGAGATCGGCGAACCCACCGAGAAGACGACCGAGCCCGACCCGGCCAACACCCCCAATCCCCTCCTCTTCCACCTGGAGCGCAACTTCGGCGCCGCCGCGCCGCGGGCCCGGCCGGCGGACGGGGGGCTGACCCTGCTGCGCTCGGCCGGCGAGCGGAGCGAAGCGGAGTCGATCGGCGCCGCGGTCGCGCGGCTGATCGCCGGCGGCGCCGACCCGGGCGAGATCGCGATCGCCCTGCGCGACCCGGTCCGCCGCGGGCCGCAGATCGCCGCCACGCTCGAGTCCTACGGCATCGCCAGCGCGCTCGAGGCGGAGCTGCCGGTCGCCGACACCTCGGTCGGCAACACGCTGCTCGCCCTGTTGCGCGCCGAGCTCGGCGAAGGGAGTGCCGCCGACCTGCTGCGCTTCCTGCGCGGGCCGTCCGGCCTGCGCCCCGCACAGGTCGACTGGTTCGAGCGCGCCCTGCGGCGCCGCCGCGTCGCAACCGCCGCCGAGGCGCTCGCCCTCTGGGAAGAGCGCCACGGCGAGCCGCCGGGCGACCTGGCTCGACTGCGTGCCGCGGTAGGCGGACCGCCGGCCGAGCTTCTGCACGCCGTGGGGGCCATCGCCGCGACGATGGCGGCCCGGCCGCTGCGCGGCGACGGCGACGGCCCGCCCCCCGGTCCCGGCGACGGGTTCGAGCTGCGGGCCGCGGCGGCGATCTCGACCGCGCTCGCCGACCTCGCCGGGCCGGCCGAGCTGGCGCCCCGGTCCGACGAGCTGGCTGCGACCGTCGAGGCGGTGCGGCTGCGCGCCTGGAGCGGCCCGATCGAAGGGCGGGTGCGGATCGCCAGCCCATACCGGCTGCGCGCCGGGCGCTTCGACCACGTCTTCGTCGCCTCGCTTCAGGACGGCGAGTTCCCGCGCCGCGAGCGCGGCGGCGACCCCTTCCTCTCCGACGGCCAGCGCGAGAAGCTCGGGCTCGAGCCGCGACGCGACGTCGACACCGAGGAGCGCTACCTGTTCCACGCCTGCCTGGCGCTGCCCCGCGAGCGGCTCTTCCTCTCCTACCGCGACAGCGACGAGAACGGCGTCGCCGCCGCCCGCTCGCCGCTGATCGACGAGGTGCGCGCCCTGCTGGCCCCGGCGCCGCCGGCCGCCGACGAGCCCGACCCGGTCGAGACCGAGCTGACCTGCGGGCGCGACCTCGCCCAGGTCGTCCACCGGGTCGCCGAGGCGCCCTCCGAGGACGAGCTGGCGCGGG
>Ga0075314_1000162_pt1 | contig 10324 bp, 9 predicted proteins | sample MayberryNE_Catta_6_FD_120055 | JGI IMG/M metagenome (GOLD analysis project Ga0075314, IMG submission 120055) | Natural and restored wetland microbial communities from the San Francisco Bay, California, USA, that impact long-term carbon... | ecosystem: Environmental > Terrestrial > Soil > Wetlands... | reverse complement strand
TCCGGAACTTCCTGTCCGCCCTGCTGATCGCCCTGTGGCTGCTCGTCCTTGGGCGCGTCCTGATGTCATGGTTCGACCCTGGCCGCAGCAACCAGGTCTCGCGCTTCCTCATCCAGGCGACTGAGCCGATCCTTGCCCCCGTTCGCCGATTCCTGCCGCAGACCGGCATGTTCGACTTCTCGGCGTTGATCGTGCTGCTCCTGCTGGGCACGTTGATGCGCGCCGTCCAGGCGTTGTGACCGGGAGCGAGAGCCGCTTCGCCGTCCGTCTCACACCGCGTGCCGGAGGCGACCATGTCGACGGCGTGGTCGAAGGCGAGCTGCGCGCGCACGTCGCGGCGCCTGCGGTCGAGGGAGCCGCGAACAACGCGCTCGTCCGCCTGCTGGCCGAGGAGCTGGGCGTCGCACGGCGCGATGTGCGGATCGTGGCCGGTGCATCGAGCCGCCGAAAGCTGGTCGTCGTCGACGGTCTCGAACCGGAGCAGCTCGTTGCCCGCTGGCCCGGCCTGCGGGTATGATTCGGCGCCCTGGGGCGATTGGCTCAGTCGGTTAGAGCGTCCGGTTCACATCCGGAAGGTCACTGGTTCGAATCCAGTATCGCCCACCACCCCTTGTCCTCCGACCCGTGCTTCCGCCTGGGCTGCAGTCCCCTCCGGACCGCCCCGCAATCGAAACGCAACTCCAGCACGGGCGCTCCGGCATGCGCGCAACGTGCGCGGCGCTAGCGTCGACTGAGACCGGAGCCCTCGTCAGACACGGCCCCAACGGAGGTCACATGGACCAGATGAACCGGCAAGCCGCCGGCACGACCGTCCTCGAGATGCGTGACGGCGACGACTTCGTGTGCCCCAACTGCGGCTGCGAAATCATGCTCAAGCACCACGGCGACCCGGCGAAGATGCAGAACATGCGTCCGTTCACGTGCTGCTGTGGCACGCCGATGCAGCCCGAGCACCCGGAGCGCGCGTGACCAAGCGAGCCGATCCGCACGGGTTCAGCGGCGGGGTCGAGGCGGACCTCGCGGACCCGGGCGCCAACCGAGCCCCGGCGGAAGGCGGGCGCGAGGAAGTCGCGGACCAGCCCGGCGCCGACACGGCCGGCGACGAGCCGGCCCGGGAGGACGACCAGGATCATTGACCTGCCAGGAGCGGAAGATCGACTCATTTCGTGACGAGCGTCACGAAGCGTGCCGATCCAGCGTCACAGCGTTCAACACAGCGCATCGGACGCCCTCCGATCCTGGGACTCCTCCTCCGCGACGAAGCCCCGGTCCTCCCCCGGGGCTTCTTCGTGCCCGGGCGCCGGGCCATCTGACGGCGCTGGCTTCGTTGGCGCCGTCCGGGCCTCGCTCACGCCCGCCAAAGGGCGCTCGCTCGGTCCTCCGTCACCGCCTTGCCATCACTGCCACCTGCCCCGACGCCTGATGAGGTGCCGCCGCCGAACCGGGCGCCGCATCGCCGCGCCCATCAGCCCGCCGCCGGGCCTCCTCGTGCTGGCGGCGGGACGTGGGCCACGGTGACTGGGTTCTTCCGACGATCGGCGGGCTTCCTTGGCATTGATGCACGTGGCGAATGCGACGAAGGCCAGGATCGGCGCGCCACTTTCGGCGGCAAACAGAAGCGTCCGCGTGGCGCCTGAGGCATCTCTTCGAGTCACCAGGTGAATGCCCGCGAAGCATCCGCCTCAGGCACCTGTCTCGCATTCGCCACCTGAATGGCCGTGGAGCGGCGCGACGACCCTGACCCGAATTCCCGACGCGGCACGAACCCCGCCCGTGATGCACATTCCCGGCATCAACGATGCCGGGAAGTTGCATCGTGGGGGCAGGTGGTTTCCGTCGCGGCTACGACCCGGACCGGGCGAGGCGGCGGAGGACCGCGGGCAGGATCCCGCCCTGGCGGTAATAGTCGACGTCGATCGGCCCGTCGAGTCGGGCGATCGCTTCGAAGCGGCGTTCCCGGCCCTCGTCGTCCGTGACGCGGACCGTGACCGACGCGCGGGGAGCGATGCCGTCCGCAAGCCCGTCGATCGCGAAGATCTCGCGGCCGCTGAGACCGAGCGACGACGCCGAGTCCCCCGGCTTGTACTGCAGCGGCAGGACACCCATCCCGACGAGGTTGGAGCGATGGATCCGCTCGAAGCTCTCGGCGATGACCGCCCGGATGCCGAGCAGCGCGGTGCCCTTGGCCGCCCAGTCGCGGGACGAGCCGGAGCCGTACTCACGGCCTGCCAGCAACACCAACGGAGTGCCCTCGGCCGCGTAGCGCATCGCGACGTCGTAGATGAACCCTTCCTCGCCGTCGGGCAGGTGGACGGTGTACGGGCCCTCGGTCCCATCCACCAGCCGGTTGCGCAGCCGGATGTTGCCGAACGTGCCGCGCATCATCACCTCGTGGTGTCCGCGCCGGGCGCCGTACGAGTTGAACTCGAGCGGGGTCACGCCGCGTTCCTGCAACCACTGCCCGGCGGGCGACGACGCGGCGATCGAACCGGCCGGGGAGATGTGGTCCGTCGTCACCGAGTCGCCGAGGACGGCCAGGGCGCGGGCACCCTCGATGTTCGTGAGCGGTCGCTCCTCGAACGTGAGGCCCTCGAAGAAGGGCGGCTTGGCGATGTAGGTGGATGCCTCGTCCCACGCATAGCGGTCGCCATCGGGGATCGGCAGCGCGCGCCAGCGCTCATCGCCTTCGAACACGACCGCATAGGTCCGCCGGAACAGGTCCGGATCGATGGAACTGCCGATGACGTCGCGGATCTCGTCGAGAGACGGCCAGATGTCGGTCAGGTAGACGGGCGTCCCGTCGTCGGCGATGCCGAGCGGCTCCCGCGTGAGGTCGATATCAACCCGACCGGCCAGCGCGAAGGCGACGACCAATGGCGGCGAGGCAAGGTAGCTCGCACGCGCGAGGGGATGGATGCGGCCTTCGAAGTTGCGGTTGCCCGACAGGACTGCCGCGACAACCAGGTCGTTCGCTTCGACCGCCGCTGCGACGGGTGCGTCGAGCGGACCGGAGTTGCCGATGCAGGTCGTGCAGCCATAGCCGGCGAGCGCGAAGCCGAGCTGCTCGAGCGGGGCCATCAGGCCGGCCGACTCCAGGTAGCCGGTGACCGCCTTGGACCCCGGGGCGAGCGACGTCTTGACGGTCGGCTCCACCCGCAGACCCCGGGCGACCGCGTTGCGAGCGAGCAGCCCGGCGCCGATCATGACCGTCGGGTTCGACGTGTTCGTGCACGAGGTGATCGCGGCGATCGCCACCGACCCCGTGCGGATCGAGGCGCGGCCTTCCGGCAGGTCGAGCTCCACGGGCGTGTATTCGCGCAGGTCCGACGCGCTGCCGATGGGCGCTGCAGGAGCAGGCGCCTCCTCCTTGTCGTGCGCCGCGAACGAGGGCGGATCGCTCGCCGGGAAGGACGCCTCCGAAGCGCTGGCGACCAGGTCGCCGGGATCGCGCGCCGGCGATGTGCCGGAGGCGGGCCCGAGGCCGTCCGGGAAGTTCGAGCGGAAATTTCGGCGCAAGGCGTCGAGCGGCACCCGGTCCTGCGGGCGCCGCGGACCGGCCACCGAGGGCACGACCGTTCCGAGATCCAGCTCCAGGAGCTCGTCGAAGACCGGATCGGCGCCCGGGACGCGCCACAGGCCCTGCTCCCTCGCATAGCGCTCGACGAGGGCCACGCGCGAGTCGGGCCGGCCCGTCAGGCGCAGGTACGTCAACGTCTCGTCGTCGATCGGGAAGAGCGTGGCGGTTGCCCCGAACTCCGGGCTCATGTTGCTGATCGTGGCGCGGTCGGCGAGTGTCACGCCGGCCAGCCCGTCGCCGGCGAACTCGACGAACGCACCGACGACACCGTGCGCGCGCAGCATCTCGGTCACGACCAGGACGAGGTCGGTCGCCGTCGAGCCGCGCGGCAGCTCGCCGCGGAGGTGCACACCGACAATCCGCGGCATCGGCTGGTAGAGCGGCTGGCCGAGCAACACGGCCTCGGCCTCGATCCCGCCGACGCCGTAGCCGAGCACGCCCAGGCCGTTGACCATCGTCGTGTGCGAGTCCGTACCGACCAGCGTGTCCGGGAAGGCGACGCCGTCGCGCTCGTCGACGACGGTTGCCAGGAACTCGAGGTTGACCTGGTGGACGATGCCCGTGCCGGGCGGCACGACGCGCAGGTCCCGGAACGCGGTCTGGGCCCAGCGCAGCAGCTGGTAGCGCTCGCCGTTGCGCTCGTACTCACGTTCCACGTTGAAGGCAAACGCGCGCGCGTTGCCGAACATGTCGACCTGGACCGAGTGGTCGATGACCAGGTCGGCCGGGACCAGCGGATTGACCAGCGCTGGGTCGCCCCCGAGGTCGGCCATCGCGTCGCGCATCACGGCGAGGTCGACGATCGCCGGCACGCCGGTGAAGTCCTGGAGGATGACCCGCGACGGCATGAACGGGATTTCGGCTTCGGCGGTCGCTCCCGGACGCCAGGCGGCCAGGGTCTCGACGTCCTCGGTCCGGACGATCCCGCCGCCGGCGTGCCGCAGCACGTTCTCCAGCAGGATCTTGAGGGTGACCGGCGCGCGGCCAAGGTCGAGCTTGCCGTCGAGCGCGGTGAGCCGGTAGTACGCATAGCGCTCGTCGCCCACGTCGAGTGACGCGCGAGCCGCGAGGGGATCGATCGTGGGTTGCCGGGATGCCATCGAAGCACGCCTCCTGTCATCAACCGCGCGGAGCGCGGGCCAGTCGGCGCCGGACGGGTGCGCCCGTCCCGGGTCGAGATCGACCACGAGTATAGCAGCCGCCCGGCCGAGCTCTCCGGGCACCCTCTAGACTCGCTTTGATGCGGCCATTCGGCGACCTGCCCGGCGACGACCCCGAACGCGACGCGCGACGCGCCGACGAGGAGGCACGCGCCCGGGCCGCCGAGCGCCGCGAAACGGTTGCCGAGCTGGAAGCGGCAGGGATCGAGCTCGATCCCACGCCGCCCGGAACGCATCGCCACGGCGACCTGCTCCACCCGAGCGATCACGCCCATCCCCATCAGCACGCCCAGGCCGGGGAGCCGCCGGTTACCGGCATCGTCGGGGCCGGGGCGGTCGGCACCGCGCTGGGGGTGGCGCTGTCGCGTGCCGGCTGGCCGGTCCATGCCGTCGCGAGCCGCGACAGCGGCCGCCGCGAGCGCTTCCGCGGCCTGGTGGCGGTGGAGCGGGCCTTCGTCGACGCACAGGCACTCGTCGAGGAGGTCGAGTTCATCATCCTGGCCGTCCCCGACGACGCGCTCGCACCACTCGCCCGCTCGATCCGGATGTACGGCGGCCAGGCCATGATCCACACGAGCGGTGCGCTGGGGGCCGAGGTCCTCGCGCCTGCCCAGGGCGCCGGCACGCAGGTCGGCTCGTTCCATCCGCTGGTCGCGTTCGCCGACACTGAGCGGGCGGTTGCGGCGCTGCGTGGCGCAACGGTTGCGATCGAAGGGGACGACCAGCTGCTGGCCCTGCTCGCCCGGATGGCCGAGCGCATCGGTGCGCGTGCCGTCCGCCTGGCCCCGGGTTCGAAGCCGGCCTACCACGCCGCCGCCGTCCTGGCCGCGGGCGGGTTCGTTGCCCTGCTCGACGCCATCGCCGAGCTGGGCCGGGTAGCCGGCCTGGACGAGGCCGGCGCGCTGGCGATCTACGGACCGCTGATCGAGGGCACGCTCGGCAACGCCCGGGCGCTGGGGATCCGGGCCGCCCTGACCGGGCCGATCACGCGCGGCGACGACGGGACGCTGCGCGCCCATCTGGCCGCCCTCGCGGCTCACGCACCGGGAGTGGTCGACCTGTACCGGGCGGCCGCCGAACGCGAGATCCGCCTTGCCGAGGAGCGGGGCGCGCTGACACCGGCAGCCGCCGAGACCATGCGCTCGTCACTTGCATCGGCCCGGTGAACCGCTACCATTGCCGCCAATGGAGCACAGCATTGCCGCCAAGTACGCGGCCCGGCCGGCGGCCCGATTCGTCCGTCCCTCGGCCCGGACGCGGGAGCGGCGACTGGGTCTCCGCGTGACCGGCACCTTCCGTGCCACGGCTGGTCGCGCCACGGTCCTCCGCCGCGCCGACCTCGGTCCGCTCGCCCGGATGCGGGCGAGCTGGCGCGCCATCCGACCGGCGGTTCCGCAGCGTCCCGTCAGCGGCCGTCCGCGACCGAAGGTCACGATGGTCTGGCCCCGTTCCGGGCGCACGGGATCGGCCGGTCGCTCCAGCGCCGCTTCGGCGCCGTGGCACGCCTGAGGAACGCGACGGCCACGTCCGCCGGCGGCATCGTGATCCGCTTCGACGGATCGGTTCCCCAGTTCGTCGCGGGCTGCCGTCGACGTGAGCGCGACAGCCGCACCTGGACGCTTCCGAAGGGCACGCCCAACGCCGGCGAGACGGTCGAGCAGACCGCTCTCCGCGAGGTCGCGGAGGAGACCGGCCTGGAGGTGCGGATCACGGCCCCGCTGGACTCCATCGAGTACTGGTTCGTGCTCAGCGGGACGCGCATCCACAAGACCGTTCACTATTTCCTCATGGAGCCGACGGGCGGCGACCTGGCCGGACACGACCACGAGTTCGAGGAGGTCCGCTGGGTCCGCTTCGACGAAGCCGACGCCTTGCTGACCTTCGAGACCGAACGCGCCCTGGTCGCCAGGGCCGCCGCCACCCTGCACATCGAAGCGGGGATCCCGTCGCCCGCCGAGGCGGAGGCATGAGCGCCGGGGAGGCGACCATCCAGACCACGCCGCTGGCGGAGCGACACCAGGGCCTCGGCGCACGGATGATCGAGTTCGGCGGCTGGCTCATGCCCGTCCAGTACCGGTCGATCCTCGACGAGCACCGGGCGGTCCGCGAACGGGTCGGGTTGTTCGACCTGTCGCACATGGGCGAGCTGTTCGTGGAGGGGCCGGAGGCAGGCGAGGCGCTGGCGTACGCCCTGGTGACGAACCCACTCACCCTCAAGGAGGGCCGCGCACAGTACTCGATGATCGCGGCGCCCGACGGCGGGATCATCGACGACCTGATCGTCTACCGGCTCGGCGAGGCCCGCTTCCTCGTCGTCGCCAACGCGTCGAACGCGCTGGTCGTGTCCGACGCGCTCGCCGAGCGGCTGGCCGGGTTCAAGGCGGTGCTCGACGACCGCTCCCTGGCCACCGCGCTCATCGCGATCCAGGGGCCGCGCTCGCTCGACGTGCTCCAGCCGCACACGGACGTGGACCTGGCGGGCCTGCGCTATTACGCGATCGCCGAGGGCCACGTCGCGGGCATGGATGCCCTCGTCGCACGCACCGGATACACCGGTGAGGATGGCTTCGAGATCTTTGTCGATTGGGGCAGGGCGGGGGAGTTGTGGGACGTGCTGCTGCCGGCCGTCCAGGCTGCGGAAGGCCTGCCCGTCGGGCTGGGCGCTCGCGACACGCTCCGGCTCGAGGCCGGCATGCCGCTCTACGGCAATGAGCTCGACCGGACGACGAACCCGTTCGAAGCCAACCTCGGGCGTGTGGTCAAGCTGGACAAAGCCGATGATTTCGTGGGGCGAACCGCGCTCGAGAAGGTCGCCGCCGGCGGACCGGCCCGCCGCCTCGTCGGGCTCGTCATGGAGGGACGCGGGATTGCGCGCCACGGCTATCCGGTCCACGCGGGCGAGCGGCGCACCGGGGTCGTCACGAGCGGCACCCAGTCACCGACGATCGGCAGCCCGATCGCGATGGCCTACGTCGCAACCGGCGACGCCGAGCCGGGTACAGTACTGGACGTCGAGATCCGCGATCAGCGGGTACCCGCCCGGGTGGTCCCCTTGCCCTTCTACGCGAGGGCGTCGAGCTAGCCGCGGTCCGCGACATACGGAGGAGCCTCGTACATGGTGCCGACCGATCTGCGCTACACCAAGGACCACGAATGGGTCCGCACGGATGGGGACGAGGCGACGATCGGCATCACGAAATACGCGGCGGACCAGCTTGGCGACATCGTCTTCGTGGAGCTGCCGGCGACCGGGACGACCGTCGACCAGTTCGCGACGTTCGGCGTCGTCGAGTCGGTCAAGGCGGTGAGCGATCTCTTCGCCCCGGTCAGCGGCGAGGTCACCGCCGCCAACGACGAACTCACCGGCAGCCCCGAGGTCGTCAACAGCGATCCCTACGGGGCGGGCTGGATGCTCCGGGTCCGCGTGTCGGACGCCAGCCAGCTCGACGAGCTGCTCGACGCCGCCGCCTACGACGACCTCATCGCGGCGGGCTGACCGCGATGCCGTACGGACCGCACACGGACGGCGATCGCGAGCGAATGCTTGCGGCGCTCGGACTGGATTCGGTAGACGCGCTCTTCGCCGATATCCCGGCCGAGCTGCGGGCGAGCGGGCTGGACCTGCCCGACCCCGAGCCGGAGCTCGAGCTGGCCGCCCGCCTGCAGGCGCTTGCCGGCCGCAACCGGACCGACGTCGTGTCGTTCCTCGGCGCGGGGGTGTATCGCCACTGGACGCCGGCGGCGGTGGACCAGCTGCTCCTCCGCGGCGAGTGGTATACGGCATACACGCCCTACCAGCCGGAGGTCAGCCAGGGCACGCTGCAGAGCATCTACGAGTACGAATCCCTGGTCGCGGAGCTGCTCGGCCTTGACGTCGTGTCGGCGTCGCATTACGACGGGGCCGCCGCAGCCGCCGAAGCCGCGCTGATGACCTGCCGCCAGACCCGTCGCGAGCGCGTCCTCGTGTCGCACGCGGTCCACCCCCACGTGCGGGCGACCATGGCCACGTACTTCGGCGGCGGGCTGGAACTCGAGGAGATCCCGCTGGTCGCCGAGGGCGAGGCGGCCGGGACCACGGACCTCGCGGCGCTCCAGGCGCTCCTCGGAGACCCCGATCGCCCCGTCGCCGGGGTCATCGCGGCACAGCCGAACTTCTTCGGCCTGCTCGAGCCGATGGCCGAGCTTGGCGATGCCGCCCACGCCGCCGGCGCCCTGTTCGTGGCGGTCGTCGAGCCCGTCTCGCTGGCCGTGCTCCAGCCGCCGGGCGCCTATGGCGCGGACATCGCGGCGGGCGAGGGCCAGCCGCTCGGAATCGCGCCGCAGTACGGCGGTCCGTACCTCGGCATCCTGGGTGCGACCGACGCGCTCGTCCGCCAGATCCCCGGCCGGCTCGTCGGGATGACCACCGACCTCGACGGCCAGCGTGCCTTCGTCATGACGATGCGCGCTCGGGAGCAGGACATCCGGCGCGACCGGGCAGCCAGCAACATCTGCACCAACCAGGCGCTGCTCGCGCTGGCCGCCTCGATCTACCTCGCGACCATCGGCCCGCACGGGTTGCGCGATGTGGCCGCGACCGGCGTGGCCCGTGCCGGCGAGCTCGAGAAGGCCCTGGCGGCCGCGGGGGCGGAACGGCTCCACCGCGCCCCGTACTTCAACGAGTTCGCGGTCCGCGTTCCGGAGGCGCGCGCGGTCCACCGTCGATTGCTCGACCGCGGGTTCCTCGCCGGCCTGGTGCTTGCCGACGCCGAGCCCGACGACCCGGCCGTTGCCGACGCCCTGCTGGTATGCGCCACCGAGGTCACCACGAGCGATGACATCGCCCGCTTCGCGGCCGCGCTCCAGGAAGAGCTGGCCGGCGGCAGCGGGATGCGCTCCGAGCTCGCGGGAGCGGCCCGATGAGCGTCGTCGGCCCGAAGCTCCAGCCGACCCTGTTCGAACGATCCCGTCCGGGCCGTGGTGACGGCAAGATCCCGCATCCCCCAAAGGACGCCCTCGACCGTCTCCCGCCGGCGGTCCTGCGCGACACGGCGCCGGCGTTGCCCGAATTGAACGAGCCGGAGGTCGTTCGCCACTACGTCAACCTGTCCCAGCTCAACTTCGCGGTCGACACCGGCTTCTACCCGCTCGGCTCGTGCACGATGAAGTTCAACCCCAAGCTCAACGAGTGGGCTGCCCGGCTGCCCGGGTTCGCCGGCCTGCACCCGATGGCACCCGACGAGGCCGCGCAGGGAACGCTCCAGCTCCTGTGGGAGCTCGAGCAGGCGCTCATGGCGATCTCCGGGATGCGGGCCGTGACCCTCCAGCCGGCCGCCGGTGCCCAGGGCGAGCTGACCGGCATCCTGATGATCCGCGCCCATCACCGGAAGAACGGCGACACCGAGCGGAGCGAGGTCCTCGTGCCCGACTCCAGCCACGGGACCAACCCTGCGACGGCCACGATGGCGGGCTACCGGACCATCACGATCCCGTCCGCCGCCGACGGGGGCGTCGACGTCGACGCGTTCCGCGCGGCGCTCGGGCCGCGAACGGCTGCCGTCATGATCACGAACCCGTCGACCCTCGGGCTGTTCGAGAAGCGGATCGG
>Ga0075314_1000161_pt1 | contig 10349 bp, 6 predicted proteins | sample MayberryNE_Catta_6_FD_120055 | JGI IMG/M metagenome (GOLD analysis project Ga0075314, IMG submission 120055) | Natural and restored wetland microbial communities from the San Francisco Bay, California, USA, that impact long-term carbon... | ecosystem: Environmental > Terrestrial > Soil > Wetlands... | reverse complement strand
CCAGCATCAACGGCGGCGTCTCGACCAGCAGAACGTCGGCGCGACCCCCCGCGGGGGCCGCCACCAGCGCGGTCGCGGCGAGCGAGGCGTGGTTGGCGAGCCGCCGGCCGAAGCCGCGGTTCGCGGCCGGGTATACCCAGCTGCGCATCACCCGCACGCCGTCCACCCGTTCGACCCGCAGCGGCCGGTTGCGGTGGGGCGGCTTGATCTCGCCGTCGGGGTAGTGGGGGAAGCCGGTGTGGACGGTCACCTCGACGCCGGCGCGCGCCAAGCCGCCGGCCAGCGCCGCGAGCCGTAGCTGCGGGGCGCCCACCTCGGGCGGGTAGTAGTGGCTGAGGATGCGCAGCCTCATCGCGCCAGCTCCTCGTACAGCGAGAGCAGCCGTTGTCCCTCCCGCTCCCAGCTCAGCTCGCGCGCTGCCCGCGCGAGGCGCCCGCGAAGCCCCGAATCGTCCTGTCGCTCCAGCGCCGTGCGCAGCGCCGCCGCGACGCTCTCCGGCGCGGCCGGGTCGGCGCACCAGCCGACCCGCATGGCCTCTACAAGCCGCCTCGTTTCGGGCAGGTCGGCGACGACCACCGGCAGCCCCGCTGCCAGGTACTCGAACAGCTTGTTGGGCAGGGCGAGGCGGTGGTTCTCGCAGCAGTCCTCCAGCAGGGAGACGCCGACGTCCGCCTGGGCGGTGTAGGAGAGCAGCTCCTCGGGCAGGACAGGGGGGAGCAGGTGGGTGCGGGCGGCGACGCCGAGTGCGGCGGCGAGCATGGGCAGTCGCTCGGCATAGGGGCCCTCGGCGCCGAGGAGGAGCAGGTGCGCTCCGGGGAGCAGCGCCAGGGCGCGCAGCAGCGTCTCGCAGCCGCGGCTGGCAGCCACCGCCCCCTGGTGCAGGATGAGCGGCGCGTCGCCGACCCCGAGCTCGCGGCGCAGTTCGGGAGCCGGTGCCGCGCCGGGCGGCGGCAGATCTGGGAGGTTGCGGACCACTGTCGGCGGGCGGCGGGGCCGGTAGCGCTCCGCCAGCCTCGCCGCGATTCCCTCCGAGACGGCGATCGTCGCGTCGGCTTGCGGTATGCCGATGCGCTCCGCCGAGGCGACCAGCGCTCCCCAAGCACGGTCGCGGTAGGGGACTCCGGTCGCCAGCTCGTGCGAGTCGTAGACCAGCTTGGCCCCGGCGCGCCGGGCGGCGACCAGGCCGGGCAGCAGCATCGCCGCGTCGTGGGCGTGGATGACGTCGGGTTGGACGCCGGCGGCCCGCAGCGCCAACCGGGTCGCCTCGGCTCCGAGGCGCGCGACGCGGGGCAGGCGCTCCCGTCCGGTCGGGATCGTCGCCGACACCGCGCGGAAGGAAAGCCCCTGTGGGGGACCTTTCCCACCGGGTCGCGGCAGGTGAAAGACGATGACCTCGTGCCCGGCGGCGGCCAGCGCGTCCCCCTCACGGCGCACCCGCGTGTCGTGCGCCACGTCCTTGTGCAGGAGCATGGCGATTCGCAGCGTCGCCCGGGCCGAGGGCGCCGTGGCCCCGGCCTGCGAGGGCGTCCCCGGGGCCTGTGCCACGGGCGGCGCGCTAACCGGCGGCGACCGCACTGGGGCTCCGCGCCGCCGCCGGGCGCCCCTGTCCGGCAAGCTCGCCGGCCGCCTCCAGCGCCGCGTCGATCGTCAGCTCGCGCTGCCACTCCTCCATATGGGGAAAGATCGGCAGCGAGACCGCCCGCGCGGCGAAGGCCTCGGTCAGCGGCAGCGCCGTCGTCGCTCCGCCGTGGGCGGAGGTGCGGTGGAGAGGGGGAAAGTGGACGCTGGTCTCGATTCCGCGATCCGAGAGGCGGCGGCGGAACTCCTGGCGGTCGATTCCCTCCTCGAGCACGATCGCGAACACGCAGTGGCTGGCCCGCTCGCCCGCCGGCGGAGGCGCCACGGGCGTCAGGCCGGCGGCGCCGGAGAAGGCGTCCCGGTAGGCGGCGTCGACCGCCGCGCGCTCGAGGTTGTCGTCGTCGAGGCGGCGCAGGCGGGCGTTGACCAGCGCCGCGCGGGGATCGTCGATCCGGTAGTTGAGGCCGACCTCCTCGACCGTGTATTCGGGCGCCGCGGAGCGCCGCCGCTCCCAGGTCGAGGCGCTGATCCCGTGCCAGCGCAGGCTGCGGGCGCGGCGGGCGACCTCCTCGTCGTCGCTGAGCAGCATGCCGCCCTCGCCGACGCCCAGGTTCTTGCTGGCCGAGAAGCTGAGCGCGCCGGCGAGGCCGAAGGTGCCGACGTGGCGCCCGCCCAGCCAGGAGCCGCTGGCATGGGCTGCGTCCTCGATCAGGACGAGACCGTGCCGCTCCGCGAGCTCGGCGAGCTCCGCGAGCTCGCCTGGGTGGCCGCCGTAGGACATCGCCACGATCGCCTTGGTGCTCGGCTCGATTGCCGCCTCCGCCGCCTCGGCCGAGAGCCAGGGCCGCTCCAGGGCGGCGATCTCGGCGAAGCGCGGTGAGGCGCCGGTGGCGGCGACCGCGTTGACCGTCGCGGCGAAGGCGAGCGAGGGCACGACCGCGGTGTCGCCCGGCCCGAGCCCGGCGGCGAGGCAGGCGATGTGCAGCGCCGCGCTGCAGCTGGAGACGGCGATCGCGTGCTCGGCGCCGGTGTAGGCGCGCATCGAGCTCTCCAGCTCTTCGGTGCGTGGACCCATGCAGAGCCAGCCGGAGCGATATGCGTCCATCGCCTCGCGCAACTCGGACTCGAGCAGGAGCGGCGCAGCCAACGGCACCCTGCGACTCGCAGTCGCCGCGCTGCCGCTCGCCCTCGCGCCGTTGTTACCCACGAATCCTCCCTCCCCGCATTGGGAACTTGAAGCTAGTCTAATGGGTATCGCAAGGTCTAAGGGAACAGGGAACCTCGCTCGAGCATACGTCGAGCATCTCGAGACCGCCTTGGCCGCGGCGACCCACGAGCGCGACCTCGCCGCGGAGAAAGCGCGCCTGGCCGGCGAGGGGGTCGCCGAGCTGGAGGGACGCTTGGAGCGTGTCCAGCGGGAGAGCGAACAGTGGTCCGATGCCGCCGCCCGCCTGCAGGGCGAGTTGGCGGAGGCGCGTTCGCGGCTCGGGCACGATCGGGAAGGCGCGCGAGCCGAAATCCAGTCGCGCGACGCCGAGCTGGCGCGACTGGGCGCTCTCTCTCGCCGGCACGAGCGCAAGCTCGCTCGGACCGAATCCCAGCTTGAGAAGGCCCAGGCCCGCGCGGAGCGGTTCCGCAGCTCCCTGGTCGAGCTGCGCTCCGGGAGGGGTTACAGGCTGATGCGGGTGCTGTGGCGGTTGCGCCACCCGTTGCGGCGAGGGTCGAGCAGGACGGCTCCGAGCGGAGGATCGGCTGGAGACGATCCGGATCGCCCTCCAGCCGCGATCGCCCCGGTGTCCCCCCGCGGGCGACGGCCAGGCGAGCCGCTTCGGGTCGCCTCGATCCTCGACGAGATGTCGGAAGCCTGCTTCGCGCCCGAGTGCGAGCTGGTGCCCCTGACCCTCGAGGGCTGGCGCGAGCAGCTCAAGCAGAGCCCACCCGACCTCCTCCTCGTCGAGTCCGCCTGGAGCGGCAACGACGGCGAGTGGCAGTACCGGGTAGCCCAGTACCCGCGCAAGGACTTGACCGGCCTGCCCGCCCTGCGCGAGCTGGTCGGCGCCTGCCGGGCGGGCGGTGTTCCGACCGCCTTCTGGAACAAGGAGGACCCGGTCCACTTCGAGCGCTTCGCCGAGGCGGCCTCGCTCTTCGACCATGTCTTCACCACCGACGCTCGCTGCGTCGAGCGTTACCGCGAGCTGCCCGGTGAGCGCACCGTGACGCCGCTGCCCTTCGCCGCGCAGCCGCGCATCCACAACCCGGTAGCGGTCGTACCCGAGCGCAGCGCCTCGCCCTGCTTCGCCGGGGCCTGGTACCGCGACCGCCACCCGGACCGGCGCCGCGCCCTGGAGGCGCTGTTGGACGCCGCCCGGCCCTTCGGCCTCGTCGTCTATGACCGGCGCTTCGGCGGCGACGACGGGGCCTTCGGCTTCCCGGACCGGTTCGCGCCCCACATCCTCGGCAAGCTCCCCTACGAGCGGATCCTCGACGTCTACAAGAGCCATCGCGCCTTTCTCAACGCCAACTCGGTCGCCGACTCGCCGACCATGTGCTCGCGCCGCGTCTTCGAGCTGGCCGCCTGCGACACGGCGATCCTCAGCACGCCGGCCGTGGCGCTGTCGAGCCTGTTCGGAAGCGGTGCGATCGCCGAGGCGGGCGAGGAGAGCGAGGCGCGCGAGGCGCTCGAGCTGCTGCTCGGCGACGAGGCGGAGCGCCGCCGCCGCACCCGCGCCGCCCGCCGCGCCGTCTTCGCCGAGCACACCTACGCACACCGGCTGGCGACGATCGCCGCCACCGCCGGCCTCGAGCCGCCGCGCCGCGACGGCGACGGATGGGAGCTGGTCTTGCAGCCGGGCGTCGAGCTCTCCGACGAGGCCCGTGCGGAGCTACAGGCCGCCACGGCCTTCGCCGGCGCCGACGCGATCGGCATCCACTCCGCCAACGGCGCCGCGCCGCTCGAGCACCGCCACGTCGGCGAGCTCGACCCCCGCGTCCTCCTCCTGCGCCGCGAGCTGATCGAGCAGCGCCGCCGCCCCACCGGCACCCCCGAGCAGATCCACGCCCAGCTGCGCCGCTGGAGCGACGACGGCGTCCGCCTCTACGCCGCTGACGGGGACCTGCTCTCCCATCGTGAGGACGCCGTATCAGTGGGGGCCTGAGCTAGATGACCGCGGTGCGTCACGCCGCCGTCTACGGGGAAGTCGACCCCAACCTGGTCGACGGCTCCTCGGTCTGGCTGCAGTCGATCTGCCAGGTTCTCGCATCGATCGAGGGGACCCATGTGACCCTGCTGCTGCGGCGCCCGCTGGAGCTGGAGCGGCGCTTCCTGTTCGATGCGCTGGGGGCGCACGAGGGCGTCGAGTTGGTCGACGCGGAACGCCCCTCGCTCCTCGGCCCGGACGAGGCGCTCGACCTGCTGGAGGAGATGGACCGCGAGCGGCGCTTCGACCTGCTCCTGCTGCGCGGCGGGGCGGTGCTCGCGGAGGCGGCGGGGCGCGGGGCGTTCGACGGTCGCCTCTGGTCCTACGCGATGCCGGGCCGCATCCCGGACGAGACGCTGCGAGCGGTGGCGGCAAGGAGCGCGCGCGTCCTCTGCCAGACCGACGCCGCGGCGTCGGAGCTGCGCCGGATTGCCCCGGGCGCGAACGGCCTGGTCACCGTGCTGCCGCCGATGATCCCGGACTTCGCCCCGCCCGCCCGGCGCGACGGCGCGGGGGAGGGGTCGCTGCGCCTCGTCTACGCCGGCAAGCTGGCGCCGGAGTACTGCTGGCTGGAGACGGTCGCCGCCTTCCGCGCCCTGCGCGAGCGGGCGCCCGCCGCCGAGCTGCACGTGCTCGGCGACAAGATCCACCGCCCGCCCGACCTCCCCGACTTCCGCGACGAGGCGCGCCGGGCGCTGCGGGAGACCGAGGGGGTGCGCTGGCACGGCGCCGTGCCTCGCTCGGCCGTCCCCGGCCTGCTCGCCGCGTGCGACCTCGCCCTCTCGATCCGCGACCCCTCCGTCGAGGCCGCCCGTGAGCTCTCCACCAAGGTCCTCGAGTACGGCGCCGCCGGCCTCCCCGTCGTCCTCAACCGCGCCCCCGCCTACGAGCACCTGCTCGGCGAGGACTACCCGCTCTTCGTCGGCGGGCCGAAAGCTGCGACCGACCTGCTGACGGGTCCGGCGCTCGATTCGGAGACCCGCGCCACCGCTGCCACCGCCTGCCAGGCCGCAAGTCGCGAGTTCACCTTCGACCGCGTCGCGGCGATGCTTTCCGAGCATCTACCGGGGTCGCCGCAGCCGACAGCCACCCCACCGGAGCGGTCCGAGGCCCCGAAGAGCTCGTCGAATGGCGCCGGATCCGCACCGCGCGTCCTAATCGCTGGTCACGACCTCAAGTTCACCGCTCCGATCCGCGCCGCGATCGCCTCCGCCGGTGCCACCGTCATCGAGGACGTCTGGAAGAGCCACACGGAGCACGACGAGGCAGCCAGCCGCGCCGCCCTCGAACAGGCCGACGTCATCCTCTGCGAGTGGTGTCTCGGCAACGCCGCTTGGTACAGCCGCAACAAGCGACCGGACCAGCGGCTGGTCATTCGCCTCCACCGCGCTGAGGCCTACACCGATCACCCCGCAGCCGTCGAGATCGACAACGTCGACAAGGTGGTCTGCGTCTCTCAGCACATCGCCGCCGACGTGATCGAGCGCTTCGGCTGGAACCCCGCCAAGTTCCAGATCATCCCCAACAGCATCGACGTCGATCGCTTCCGCCTTCCCAAGCGGGATGGCGCCCGCCACACCCTGGCGATGGTCGGCTACGTCCCCAAACGCAAGCGCCTAGACCGCGCCCTCGACATCCTCGAGGGGGTGCGGCGCAAGGACCCCCGCTTCCGCCTCCTCCTGATCGGCCACCCCCCGTCCGGGCTCGACTGGGTTATCCGTGACCCCGATGAGGTCGACTTCTTCCGCAGCTGTTACGCACGCATCCAGGAAAGTGACGACCTTCGCGGCGGCCTAACCTTCCTCCCTTTCACCAACGACCTGCCGGCCTTCTTCCAGCGAGCCGGCTTCGTCCTCTCGACCAGCGAGTCCGAGGGACACCAGGTGGCGCTGGCGGAGGGTGCGGCGTCGGGGGCAGTCCCGTTGATCCTTGACCGCCCAGGCGCCGCGACCGACTACCCAGCTCGCTGGGTTTACAGATCGGCGTCGGACGTTGTGGCAGCGATCGACGCGCCCGCCGACGCGGCGGCACTCGCCCGCGACGGATGTGCTGCTCAGGATTGCGTCGCCAGATGGGATCCGGGCTCGATCTTCCCCCTCTGGGCGGAGCTGCTTCGGTCCCCACATTCTGCCCCCCGCGAGCTCCAAGCGCCAGAGAGCCCATGAACCGGTACTTCGAGCACCGGACTCTGACGGTTAGCCGCGAAACCGAGGTGAGGCCCAGGGGATCGCTGGGGCTGGGCTCCCCCCGGGAGCTGCTCGTGGCCCGTTCTATACGGGGGGCCTTCGACTCCAGAGGCGGCTGCGATGGCGAGGCGGACCCTCTCGATCGACCCAACCATGGAGGAGGCCTTGGCCTATCTTGAATGAAGCAGCCGCGCCACCGCCCTCGTACGCGATGAAGGAAGCGGCGCCGCTGTCGCTGGGCGAGGTCCGGCTGGCCTTCCTCGGCGGCGAACGGCTCGCGAGCGAGCTGGGACGGTTCGCAGAGGTTCGGCGACTTCGCCTTCGGGATCGGGCAAGCCCGTCAAACCCGGTCCGGCTCACGGGGGGGCTGGCGCACTGCCTGGTCGTGGAGGGCGGGACCGATCTAGGCCCCGGCCGGGCGGAGCGGCTCGCGGGCCTCCTCGATCGCTTCGCCGAAGTGGAGGTCCCCCGGGCGCTCTGGCTAACCGCAAGCGACCCCGATCCGGCGCTGCTGCGCCACTGGGATCGCTTCAACCAGGTCTTCACCGTCGATCCCGCGCACTTGTCGTCCCTGGAGGACGTCGGCCGGGCGCCACTGGCGCCGCTTCCCAAGGCCGTGTCGCAGCCGTTCTTCCGTGTGGCCTCCGAGGACGCCGTGGATCGCCCTTATGGGGTCGCTTGGCTCGGAGCTTGGCGGAACGACTGGCCTCGCGTCTGGACGGAGCGGGCGATCGCGATCCTCCGCGCCGCGGCGTCGCATGGCCTGCGTGTGTTCGGCACGCCTGACCCAGACGTCCTGCCGGCGGATCTGCGTCAGTACTGCCATGACTCCGCGGCCCCGATGGGCGATGTGCTCCGGCGCGCGAAGATCGCCATCGCCATCGACCGACGCAGCTCATCGCGGCACGTCGTGCCGCCCGTCGTGTTCGACGCTATCGCGTCGGGAGCGGCGGTCATCTCTCCGCACGACTACGGCCTGTCGAGCGTCTTCCGCGATCTGATGCCGGTGGTCGTCGACAGGCAGAGCGCGAGCATGGCGATCAAGACCCTGGAAGCCAACCCGGCGGCACGTACGAAGTCGGTCCAGAAGTGCCGCGAGATCGTAGCACTCAACCACACCTATGCGCACCGGCTCGCGACTATAGTCTCGAGCGTCGGGTACGCCGTGGCTCCGGATGCAGCCTCGATTCCAGCACATAGTTGAGACGCGCTTCTCGCTGCGCGTCAGCTTCGGCTCGGACACGTTCTCCCGCGAGTGGCTTGAGTACAGACTGGGTTTGTTCCGGCGCTTCTGCCTGCCCTCGGTCGGGTCCCAATCCGCTGAGGACTTCACTTGGCTCGTTTTCTGCGACGAGTCGACTGACACGGACACTCTGGAGGCCCTCTCGGCTCATCGGCAGGAGGTCTCCCAGCTCAGGGTCGCGATCACCGGCGACACCAAACCCCCCCGCCAGATAGTCCGCTCGATGACGCTGCCCGAGACCGACGTCCTGATCACGACGCGCCTGGACAGCGACGATGCGATTTCGTCCCGGTACCTCGAGGCGGTCCAGGCCTACCTCCCGGCGTTCGGGCGCGGAGGGCTCGACGAGCTGCTGGTCAACTTCCCGCAGGGGTTTCGGCTGGAGCTCGCGAGCGGCTCGGCCTACGCGAGCCGCATGTACAACACTCCCTTCCACTCGCTCTTCGAGCGGCCCAAGCGGCGTCCGCCGACGAGTGTGATCACCGGGAAGCACACGACCGCGCACGAGCGGCACGTAACCCACCAGGACGAGTCGATGCCGGCCTGGCTTCAGGTTCTGCACGGCTCGAACATCCACAACAAGCTGGTCTCCACTGACAGGAAGCTACCCGACAGGCAGCAGCTGCCCGGGTTTCCGTCGGCGGTCCTATAGCTACTTGGACGCTTCCATGCGCAAGCCATCTTTTCGCAACGGGACGGCGACCTGGGCTCCGCCTCGGTTGGAGGTTACGTCCACCAGGATCTCGTCATCGACGACCGCGGCTACCACGTCGGGCACGGGGAGCCGTCCCAGCACGAGCCCGTGCACGAGCAGTGCGTCGGAGGCGCGACTGGATAGGGTGACGGTGTAGGACGGAATCTTGACTTTGGCCCGGGGGAAGGTCCACCCGTCCAGCTCGGGCTCCTCGATTCCGTGTGCGAGCGTCAGGTCGACCGCGCCGTCACTCCAGTCGACCAGCGTGGCGACCTCGCCGCCACCGCTGCCGTCGTCGTCACCGGCGGCGCGGGCGACGACGCATCCAGGCCTCACCTGCTCCGCGACGACCTCGGGGCCGAAGTTGAGCCGCCTGTGGAGGCTGTGTTCCTCCTGTGACTCGATCCGGTCGACAATGAGGACCAGCTCGCCGGGGCGGTACAGGACGAGGCGGCGGTGCGAGGCGGCGTCGAGAAGGGGGTTGTGGCCGAGAATCGCGTACCACCCGCGCTCGTGGGCGGCGGCCGTCAGGCCACTGCCGTAGGGCTCGACCCCCTGCCAGCGCTGCCGGCTCTGGTCGTCGACGATCAGGGTATTGTGCGCGCGGCTCGACCTCGCATACAACCGCGCCGGATCTCTCTCGTCGTGATAGCCGTAGCGGCCTGCGTCGCCAACCAACAGCCTGCCGCCCTCGTGCAGGCACCAGCTGAGCTCGTCTGCGTGCTTGTGCGCGTGCGTGTGGTAGCCGCAGGCAAGCGCCAGGTAGCTGGATCCCTGTCGCACGAAGGCATAGCCGGTCCGGGGGAACCAGCCAAGCCCCTCGGCGGCCCCCGTCCGCTCCCACGCGAAGTCTGGTGCTCTCTGGGCTATGTCGGTGTCGCCGAAGGGTGCCAGGCCGCGGTTCGGCATGACCAGCCATCCGGCGGCGAGATCCATCCTCTCCAAGAGGTCCGCCAGGTCCCCACCGCCGATCCCCGTCCCTTTTTGCAGGTTGTCGATCAGCACGCGGACGTACATGTGATAGCTGGGCGAGTGCTCCTTGTGGAGCCCCTCCTTCCACTCCACGTGCTCGCGCAGGGTGGCGAGGAGGCGCTCCTCGCCGAGGGAGCGCCACTCGCCCGACTCAGGAAGATCGGAAGCGTATATCCCACACAGGAAGAGACCCCCGTCCTGATAGAGGCCGTGGTTGGAAGCGCCGCTGTAGTTCGCCTCGTCGGACAGCCACCTGGCGTGCTGCCGGATCGACTTCGTCAGGACGGCGTCCTGCGCGGAGGCCAGCAGGCCCAGGCGACGGCACTCGCGACGCGCGTAACCGAAAAAGAGCGCCCTGTGACCGGCGCAGTCGGTCCAGGCGAAGTCGCCCGCAAGCTCGCTGCCGAGCGGGTTGCCTCGGATCCAGTCGAGTATCAGGTCGCGGGCAATCGCCAGCGCGTCGCCGTCGCCCTCCTGCT
>Ga0075314_1000156_pt1 | contig 10524 bp, 4 predicted proteins | sample MayberryNE_Catta_6_FD_120055 | JGI IMG/M metagenome (GOLD analysis project Ga0075314, IMG submission 120055) | Natural and restored wetland microbial communities from the San Francisco Bay, California, USA, that impact long-term carbon... | ecosystem: Environmental > Terrestrial > Soil > Wetlands... | reverse complement strand
GCCCTCGCCGCCGCCGGGGTCGAGCGGGTTGGTGATCACCCGCGTGCCGAAGCCGGCTCCCGCCCAGGCGAAGCTGCGGTAGCCGCCCTGCTGGGAAAGCGCCGCGCCCAGCGGGTGATCGCAGGCCGCAGCGTCGCACCAGCTGCCAGTGACGGCGCCCGCGTCGCGGTCGTAGAAGACGGTGACGTCGAGGTCGGCGCCTGCGATCTCGGCGCCGAAGTCGATCCAGGCGCCGTCGGCGGTCACCGTGAGCGGCTGGGCGGCGCCGCCGAGCGGCGCCACTTCGGCGATTTCCTCGGCGGGCGTCTGGCGCGCGGCGAAGGGCGTCCCGCCGAGCGAGCGCTCGACCCAGAGGGGTCCTTCCGGGGTCGAGGTCCGCTCCAGCAGGATCGCCGACTGGCCGAGTCCGTCGCTGGGCTCGGCTATGGCCCAAGCGTTGCCGAGCCCCGTTGCGTCGATGGCGAGGATGCGCAGCTCGGTTTCCGAGCCGACCGGCAGCTCGATCGGCTCGCGGCTCCATTCCTCGCCGTCGTAGTGGACGATGCCGTCGGCCAGGTTGCGCCCCTGCGGGCCGAACAGCAGCCCGGTGCCCTGCGGCTCGTCGAGGGCGGCGAGAGCGACCTCCCCCGCGCCGTTGCCCGCGGCGAGCGCCTCCGCTGGCTGTTCGCCTTCGACCGGCAGCAGCGCTTCCGGCGGCGGGTCGTCGAGCACTCTCCAGCCGCCGCCACCCGGTTCGTGGTGGAAGACGACCAGCTGCTCGGCGCCGCTCCGCTCCAGGTCGCGGCCGACGAGGACGCCGCCGCCGTGCGGCGTGATCCGGGCGGAGAGCCGGTTCGGAACGGCGCCCCGGTAGGGCTCGCCCTCCTCGTCCACCGGCGTCTGGAAGACGCGCCAGCCGGCAGCGTCGGTGTGGCGCAGGAAGGCGAGCTGGGAGGCGGGCGCCGGGCCGGGGGCCGGCCCGAACTCGAGCTCGCGGCTGCCGACCCGGACCGCACCGACCGAAAGCGGCAGCCGCCGGTAGGCCCACGCCTCGCCCGGAGCCCCATCCGGGGCCGCCCCCATCAGGGTGGCGGCGAGGTCGGCGGGGCCGAGCAGGGGCAGCGGCCCGCTGCCGGGGGTCGCCGTCCGGCCCCCGTCGGGAGACGAGGCGACGACGAGCAGGCCGGCGAGGGCCGCGGCGAAGGCGGCGAGATGGCGGCGGCGAGCCCTCACCGGCGCCTCTTGATCTCCGCAGTCCTGAAGGCGAGCCGGGTCGGGTAGCGCTTGCGCGAGAGCCGCAGCGCCAGGCGGCGGCGGCCGGGGGCGAAGGCGCGTCGCCGCGAGCGCGCCACCGTGCGCCGGCCGCGCTTGGCGAGCAGCTGGACGCGGGCGCGGCGGGTGACCGTGAAGGCGACGACCAGGCGCAGGCCGCGGCGCAGGCGGGTGCGTACCTTGCGCAGCAGCGGCGGCAGCCGCCTCAGCTTCGCCCGCGGCGGTTCGGCGGTCGGATCGAGCTCGGCGGGCGGCGGCGCGAAGAGCTGCGAGTCGTCGATCGGCAGCTGGTCGGGGATGAACTGTTCGGCCGCCTCGTTGGGCCGGAACTCGATCGTCCCCTGAAAGGCCGGGTGCTCGTCGCGGGGCAGGGTGCCGCCGTCGCTGTAGCGGAAGATCCAGCCTGCCTGGGTGACCATCCAGCATTCGTCGCTGGCCGGGCAGGCGACCCGGGCGGCGCTGCCGCGGCCGGCCCCGGCAAGCGGCAGCCGGGTCGTGGCCGTGGTGCCGTCGGCGGCGATCCGCGCCACCGTCGCCTTGCTGTTGAGGCTGCGCCGCTCGGCGAAGGGGACGACCGTCGCCAGGGCTTCGCCCGTGCCGGGAATCGCCGCGACGTCGCCGAAGCGGTCGGCGGAGCCGAATTCCGCGCCGGACAGGGTCAGCTCCTGGAAGGCGCCGCCGACCAGGCGCGCCGCGATCGGCGGTCGCTCGACCGCTCCGCCTTCGGCGCGCGGGTCGCCTTCGAGAGGCGGTCCCGAGGAGGAGGCCGCGCCGCCGCCCACGGCCCAGAGGTCGGTGCCGTCGCCGCCGAGGGCCAGCAGCTCGGTGCCGTCGCCGGGCACGCCCGGCAGCGACGCCGGCTCGAAGGGGTCGTTGACGAAGGCGCCGGCCTGGCGCCGGTGCAGAAGGCTGGGGACCGGCTCGGGATCGGCCAGGTCGACCGGCTCCTCGGCGTTCTCGGCCGAGCGGCCGACCAGGGTGCTCTCGAACAGCGTCCCCTGGTGGAAGCGCATATCGGCGACGCCCCTCCCCTGCGGCCCGTAGACGGTGCGCAGATCGGAGCCGTCCCAGTGCAGGTGGAAGGCGCCGAGCCGCTCGCCCAGCGCGTCCTGGGAGCCGACGCCGCCGAACCAGCAGCTGCTCGACCCGCTGCAGGTCGCCGAGGTCATCTGCCGGAAAGGGTCGGCGTCGTCGACCCGGGTGCTCCAGGAGCCGACCACCTCGCCGTCTTTGAAGCGGCAGAGGGCGAGGCCGGAGCCGCGCCGCGGCAGGCTCGGTTCGCTCACCACCCAGAACTCGGCCGGGCCGGCCCAGGCGATCTTCGCGGTGTCGCCCGGCCCGCCGCAGACGGTGGCGAGCTGGTGCCACTCGCGCCCGTCCCAGGAAAAGACGCCGCGCGGGATCGTGTCGTTGCCCTCGACCGTGAGCAGGCCGCGGTTGGGCTGCCAGAACTGCAGGTCACCGGGAGCGCCGAGCGGCACCTTGAACGGCGCGCCCTCGGGCGGCGGCGGCTGCTCCAGGCGCCAGATCGATTCGGCGGCGGCGCCAGCGGGAAGGAGGAGGGCGGCCGCCGCGACCAGCCCGGCGAGCGCCAGTGTCGCTCCCCTACTCACCTTCCGGCTGCGCTTGGCGCTCGGGGGCAGGCTCCGCCGCCGGCGGCGGCTCGCGGTCGCCGAAGTCGAGCAGCGTCTGCTCGACCGTCGAGAGCACCGCGTCGAGGGCGACGCCGGAGAGCGTCTCCTGCTCGGTCAGCGCGTTGGCGGTCTCATAGACGGCGCTCCAGTTGCGGCGCAGCACCTCCTCGGCCCGCTCGACCGCCTCGCCGACGATCCGCTCGACCTCGCGGTCGATCAGCTCCAGGGTCGCCGGGCCGACCGAGCCGAGCTCCTGCAGCGAGGCGCCGAGGAACACCTCGCCCTCTTTCTCGCCGATCGTCACCGGTCCGAGCGCCTTCGACATGCCGTAGGAGGCGACCATCGAGCGGGCCAGCGCCGTCGCCGTGTGGAGGTCGTCGTGGACGCCGCTGGAGACGACGCCGAACTCGATCTTCTCGCCGGCGAAGCCGGCGGCGATCGCGATCAGGTGGCGGTAGAGGTCGGGCTCCTGCATCACGACCGCGTCGCGGTCGGTGAGCATGTGCGCGGCGGTGCCGAGCTGGCGGCCGCGGGCGACGATCGAGAGCTTCTGCGCCGCGACCTTCTGCCCGATCGAGCGCGTGACCACGGCGTGCGAGGCCTCGTGGATGGCGATCACCCAGCGCTCCTCGGCGCTCAGCACGTGGCTCTTGCGGGCCGGGCCGGCGACGACCCGGTCGATCGCCTCCTCGAGCGTCTCCTGGTCCATCTCGGCGCGGCCCTCGCGCACCGTGAGCAGCGCCGCCTCGTTGATCACGTTGGCCAGCTCGGCGCCGCTGAAGCCCGGGGTCAGCTTGGCGATTTCTTCCAGCGAGGTCCCCGGCGCCAGCGGCCGGTTGCCGCAGTGCAGGCTGAGGATGTCGAGCCGGCCGTGCACATCGGGCACGTCGACGGTGACCTGGCGGTCGAAGCGCCCCGGCCGCAGCAGCGCCGGGTCGAGCACGTCCGGGCGGTTGGTGGCGCCGAGCACTACCAGGCCGGAGTCGCCGGCGAAGCCGTCCATCTCGACCAGCAGCGCGTTCAGGGTCTGCTCGCGCTCGTCGTTGCCCTGGCCGACCCCGGCGCCGCGCTTGCGCCCGGCGGCGTCGAGCTCGTCGATGAAGATCAGCGCCGGCGCCATCTTGCGCGCCTTGGCGAAGAGGTCGCGCACACGGGCGGCGCCGACCCCGACCAGCGACTCGACGAAGTCCGAGCCGGAGAGCGAGAAGAAGGCCGCGTCGGCCTCGCCCGCGGTCGCCTTGGCGAGCAGCGTCTTGCCGGTGCCGGGGGGGCCGACCAGCAGCACGCCCTTCGGCGCGCGGGCGCCGACCGCGGCGTATTTGGAGGGTTCGGCGAGGTAGTCGCGGATCTCGCGCAGCTCGGCCACCGCTTCGCCGGCGCCGGCGACGTGCTCGAAGGTCGTCCGGCCGGGGGCGCCGGACTTGCGCTTGCGGCCCTTGCCGGTGAACTTGGAGAAGCCGGCGAAGGCGCCCGCGCCGGCGTCCTGGCCGAGCCGGGTGAAGAGGACGAAGAGGCAGACGAGGAGCAGGATCGGGATCAGGAACTGGACGACGATCTGCTTCGCCGGCTTGTCCCACTGCTGGTCGACCTGGACGATCGCGCCGCCCGCGGTCAGCCTTTCGACCATCGCCGAGGTCTGCGCGTCGGACTCGGGGTAGGCGGCGTAGAGCAGCGCGCCCTCCCTGGTCTCCATCAGGACACGGGCGTCCTGGTCGAGCAGCGTCGCCGCGGCGATCTCCTTCCGTTCGGAGAGCTTGGAGACGCGGCTGAGCGGCACCCGCTCGCCGCTGGTGCTCGGCTGGATGTCGCCGAGCAGGCTGAAGAAGAGGAAGGTGAGGGTCAGCGAGGCGGCGATCAGGAAGGTGCTGATCGGGTCCTTGGCGAACCACCGCCCCACAGAGGCCGCGACGTCGCCCATGCTGCGGGCGACGTCGCGGAACTCCACCTGCGGGCGCCTGCGCGCCCCGCGCCGTTTGCTACCGGCGCTTGCCACTGCGGTTGCTCTTGCCTTTGCGCTTGTTGCTCTTCTTGTACTTGAGGACCACGCGGTCGTTCGAGGCTTTCGCCACGCCGCCGACCGGCTGGAAGCTCATCCGCAGGACGACGGGCAGCTTCCCCTTCTTGCGCAGCTCGCGCAGCGCGGCACCGCGCGGCACGAGTTTCAGGTTGAACGTGCCAGCCCGGTTGGCGTTGAGCACGACCTGACCGACCCGGATGGTCCTGGTCCGCTTGCGATTGCGGCGGTTTTTCCGCCCACCGACCTGCACCTTGGCGAAGCCGGTCAACGTCAGCCTGCCGGCACCCGGCAGTTTCACCGCGATGCTCGCCTGACCCGTTTTCGAGGAGATCTGCTTGCGCAGCAGCGAGAACAGGTTGCTCGGCGGGACAACCAGCGGAGCGGGAGCGGCGTTGCCAACGGGAGCGGCGTCATCGTCGCTGTCCGTGGTGTCGTTGCCACCGCCGCCGCCACCGCCGCCGGCGCCCTTGTTCCAGCCGACCGCGGAAACCCCTGCCCTGGCAATCGCCAGGATCGCGGGTGGGAGTGCGGCATAGTCACCGGGGAACAGCAGCGCCTGCCCGGTGGGCGAGACGACGCTTTCCCAGTAGTCCTTCACGGTCCGCGCCTTGGCTTCCTCTTCGGGATCGTTGCCCCATGGATCGGCGAGATCGTCGAACACCAAGCCGTAGGTCAGGGTGCAGATCCCGTAGCCGACCGGTGAGTTGACGCCGGTCACTTTCGACCAGTCGCCGAACGAGCTGGCAGGCACGTTTTCGAACACGGTACTTTGGCAGTTGGAGCCCTTCTGCCCGCCGTCGAGGTAACCGCCGGCGGTGGCGGTCGGCTCGGTGAACGTTTCCGAGGCGTTCTGGAGCTGAATCCAGTAGCCGACTTCGTTGTCGAAGTCATCGCCCGGGAGGTCGTCTTCGTCACGCGGCTCGATCTCGAGGCTCGGGTTGTTGTTCCTCGCGGTCGAAACGTCGGAGTAGCCGATCGAGCCGTCGGTGGCGACCAGCTTCGGCACCAGGTTGCCGTTGCCGTTGTCGCAACCGCTGGTCAGGTGATCTTCGGCATCGGGTTTTTTCCCGGGGCCGTCGTCGCCACCGCAGTCGGCACGTTCGCCGAATTCGGCTCCCGGCCAGTTGGTGTTCGGACCGTTGTACAGGGTCAGCCAACCCCTGCCTTCGTTGATCGAGTTGAGGTAGTCCTTGAAGGCGAACGTCGTGCCCGAGTCGTCGAAGCGTACGACGCGGATGATCGGCACTTCGCAGTCGACATCGCCTGCGAGCTCCGGGAAGACGTCGTGCCAGTCGAGGTAGCTGCCTTCTTCCTGACCCCAGACTTCCTCGAACTCCGCCCTGGTGAACTTCACCCGCGCGATGCCCAGCGGGAACGGTTCTTCGGCGTCGTTCTCGCCTTCCCCTTCGGGCGTGCGCGAGCCCGCGTCCAGGTCGTTGACGTCGCAGCCGTCCGGGAAGTTGACCAGCGCGGCGACCGCGCCGACAGCGCCCGGGAAGACATGGATTTTGCCGTTGTCGGTCGGGTCCGGGTCTGCGGCCGGGTTGCCGCCGCTGCCGACGCCGGTGTTCATCTTTTCGATGTCTTCGGCGTTGGGTGGCTCGTCGCTCATGCCGAAGCGTGGAGCGTCTTCGCGGGTCATCATCGACCGGCGACCGGCGCCGCTGCCGAGCGGCTCGTAGGTCACTTCCGAGGGATTCGACGCGCAGTACCCGGTGATGAAATTCGGTATCCACAGGTTGTGGGCGTCGCGGGCGAAGGAGGCGCCGCGGCCGGTGATTTCCGTGCCGTCGCATTTGCCCAACGCGAATGCGGCGTCGGCGCGCGGCGCCGGGCCGAGCGCCATGAGCGCCATCGAAGCGAGGGCGGCAGCCCCTGCCAAGACAGCGCCGATCCCCCATCGTGGGGCGCTGAAGGTGCGGCTCATGTGAGTCATTCCTTTCATTGACTGAACCTTGCGGCGGCAGGTTTGTCAGTCGCGCATCCCCGTGTCAAGGCGCTTCACAACACTTCTACGTGGTCGTTACAAGTTATTAGCGGGTGCGTCACTCGTTTGTTACTAGTTCGTATCCAACCGGTGACAACTCGGTCACTTCTTCCCCTTTGCCTTCCGCTTCCCGCCCAGGCGGAAGACGAGACGGGTCGCCGCCCGGGCGCGCCGGCCGCCCTGCGAGGCGACATAGGTGACGACGGCGCGACCGCGTATCCACCTTCGCTGGCGCAGCTCACGCCGGTAGCGGCGTACCGGGCGCAGCTTCAGCCGCACGATCGAACGCACCGTCCCTTTCGCCCGTCCCTTCGCCGTGCCCAGGTTGCGCAGCTTGCGGGGCTCACCGGCGCGCGCTTTCGCCACCGCCCGCACACCCCCCGCGGCGGGGACGGATACGAGGAGAACCACCACCCCGTTGCGGCGCGACCGGGCGCGGGCGCCAACCAGCGGCCCGCCGCTCGTTTCGATCGTCGCCGCCGGACCGAGCGCGCCGAGCAGGGGAGGCGGCGGAGCGGTCCCCTGCTCGGGCTGGCGTTCGGCGACGAACGCGTCGGGCCGCTGGTTGGCGTCGCCGAAGAAGAGGTTGCCGGCGAAGGAGACGAAGGCGACGCGCTCGCCGTTCGCGGAGAGGGTGACGCCGTTCTGCACGGCGGCGTCGATGTCGCCGCCCCCGAAGGAGCGGGTGACGCGCTCGATCGTCTCCTCCTCGAGGTCGGCGACGTAGAGCTCGCGGGGGCCGGCAATCGCACGCGGATCGCCGAGCAGGTCGAGCGCCGGCAGGGTAAAGGTGGTGCGCACCGTGGTCACCGCCAGGTAGCGGCCGTCGGGGGAGATCGCGACGCTGCCCAGCGGCGCGCTGGTCGCCTGGTCGCCGCCGGTCGTGTCGCGGGTCAGCTCGACCGTCGCCTGCTTGCGGGTGAGGCCCGGGTCCATCCGGGTGACGAAGAGGTCGAGACCGCTGCCGGTGAAGGCGACCGGACGCGGCCCGGCGCCGGTCAAGAAGGCGACCGTGTTGCCGTCGCCGCTGAGGGCGGGGATCTGGGAGGTGATCCCGGACCGGTTGCCCTCCTGGTCGGTGAGCGGGCCGTAGCACGGGCCGGTCGAGGTGCGGTCGAAGAGGGTGATCGCTTCCAGCGGGCAGGCCAGGTCGTCGGGGTCGGCGAGGCCGGTGATGCGGCGCGTCGGGGCGCTCGGTCCGTTCGCCATTCGCCGCCAGAGGTAGTAGAGGAAGTCGGGGCTCCCGTTCTCGCCACCGAGGAAGCGGGTCTGGTCGCCGGCGTTGCGGCCCGTCCAGGCGATGGTCGTGCCGTCGGCGCTGATCGCCGCGCCGAGGCCGAAGGCGCCGCCCGCCGGCTCCGCGGTCATCACCCCCGTTTCGCCGTCGCGGACCGCGGTCACCAGTGCCGTCCTGTTCGCCTGCCGGTCGCGCAGGAGGACCTGGCCGGGGGGCACGTCGACGGCATCACTCGCCGGCAGGTCGGATGGCGCGTCGGTGCGGAAGACGACCTTCTGCCCGTCGGCGGAGATTGCCACGCCGCGCGAGATGTCGGCGCCGGGTTCGCTGCCGGGGATCGGCAGCTCCGGTTCGCCATAGGAGGCGGGTTGATCGCCGCCGTCGCGCGCCGAGACGAGGTCGAAGGCGCCCGGCGTGCCGATCGCGACCGTCATGTCGCGCACGTAGACGTCGACGTGGTCGTTCGTGTCCGCGGCGACCAGCTGCTCGGCGGTGCTGAAGGCTACGTAGCGACCGCTGGCCGAGATCGAGGGATTGGAGGCGCCTCGCCGCAGGAATTCGTTGCCGGCTTCGTCGAAGAGGCTGCCGTCGGCCACCTGGTCGAGCGTCTTCGCGTCCAGGTCGAAGCGGAAGACCCCGCCCGCCCGATACTGCGCCGGCGGGTCCGGGTCGTCGAAGAAGTTGCGGGCACGGGTTTGGATCGCCACGTAGCGGCCGTCGGCGGAGATCGCGGCGAAATCGGTGGTGTCGTCGCCCTGTTCGAGCCGCTCGAAGTCGGCGGAGACGATCTGGGCGCCGTGGCCGTAGAAGGCGCTCGCCGCGGCCGGCGCGAGCGCGGCCGCGGCCAGTGCCGCGAGCGCGATCCAGGCAAGCCGCGCGACCCGCCTCACCTGATCCGAACCCTCCGCTCGAGGACCCTGACGTTGCCCGCCCGGTCGCGGGCGCGCACCACCAGGCGGTAGCGGCCGGCGCCCTTGTAGGTGTGGCGCTTGCGGACGACGATCGGCCCCTTCTTGCGACGGCGGCGCTGCTTGCCGCCCTTGCGCCGCTGCCTCGAGATCACCGCGCCGCCCTTCTTCCCGCCCTCACCGAAGGAGACGCGGACGAGGCGGCCGCGCACACCCGAGGAGTTGCGGCGGCCGCCGTCGACGGCGATCACCGTGAGGCGGCGGCCGCGGCGGCGCAGCCGCAGGCGCGGCTTGCGGCGGTCGATCCGCAGGACGCCGGTGCGGCTGCCCGTCTCCTGGCCGGCGCTGTCGGTGGCGAAGACCTGAATCCGGTGGCGACCGTCCGCGGCCATGTCGCGCGTCAGCCTCGCCTCGAGCTCCTCGCTGCCTTCGATCACCGGCTCGTCGTCGACGCTGACCGAGTAGTGGACGCCGCCGATCGCGTTGGGGGCGCTGTCCCAGGCGATCGGGACGCGCTTCTTGCGCTGCCAGCCTTCCGGCAGGAGGACGAGGAAGGGGTCGGGCGGCGCGTCGACGACGGCGGCGGCGATCTGGGCACCCTCGCCTTCCCCCTGGCGCCAGGCGACGATCGCGTCGCCGAGGCCGGAGCCGCCCAGCTCCATCCGCTCGACCGCGCCGCCGGCCGGCGCGCTGAGCACGGTCGGCTCGACGACCTCGTCGGCGCGCCGCTCCTGCAGGCCGACCAGGCCGGCGCCGGCGCGGATCTCGCGCCAGGCGGCGACCGCGGCGCCGGTCTCGGCAAGGTCGACCAGCGGTTCCCCCGGCACCGAGCTGGCGCCCTCGTCGAGCCGCTCCGGCGGGAAGGCGCCGGCTTCGTCGCCGGCCCCGAGCAGGCTGGCGTCGCCGGTGCCGAACCCGGTCGCGTTGAGGCCGCGCGCGTCGACCGCGACGCTCGGCACGCCGAGCGAGGCGCGGGCGCCGCCGTCGGCGAGGTAGGCGCCGAGGAACGCCCCCGCCCCTTCGGCGAAGACATCGGGCATCTGGTTGACCATGATCCGCGCCGCCTTCAGCTTGCCCGCCTCGCCGGGGCGCTGGCGGAAGGCGACCGCGGCGAGGCCGAAGCCGCCGACGTCGAGCGAGAAGGCGTCGGCCGGGCCGCGCAGCGGCTCCCCCTCCCAGACCGAGGGACTGACCTGGAGGGGGATGCCGGTGGTGGCGCCGAAGAGGCGGCGCGCCCAGACGCGGTCGACGAACTCGTCGTCGGGCTCCTGCCAGGCGACCACCCCCTGGCCCTGCAGGTCGATCTCGATCTCGGGCGCGTTGTCCTCGTCGGGCTCGCGCACCGGGGTGGCGATGTTGCGGTCGACCGGCGTGCCGAAGCGCGACCAGAGGCGACCGTTGTAGCGGGCGACGCGCAGGTCGGCGCCGATGTAGCCGGGCGGGTTGGAGGGGCTGGTGTCGGTGACCACCCGGTAGACGAGGTAGGCCTG
>Ga0075314_1000154_pt1 | contig 10570 bp, 4 predicted proteins | sample MayberryNE_Catta_6_FD_120055 | JGI IMG/M metagenome (GOLD analysis project Ga0075314, IMG submission 120055) | Natural and restored wetland microbial communities from the San Francisco Bay, California, USA, that impact long-term carbon... | ecosystem: Environmental > Terrestrial > Soil > Wetlands... | reverse complement strand
TGTTGGAGGGGTCGTACTTGCCCCGGCGGGAGACCATGTCGGGGTGAACCATGGAGAGCGCCGACGCGCCGTGCGCGTGCCGCGGATCGAGGTTCGTCGGCGTCCCGGCGCCGTACCCGGAGCGGTACGGATGGTCCTCCACCACCGGAAGGTGCTTGCGGATGAGCCGCTCGATATCGGCGAGGAAGGGGCGCTCGTCGACGGAGCAGAACGACAGGGCGATCCCGGAGGCGCCGGCCCGGCCCGTGCGCCCGATCCGGTGGACGTAGCTTTCCGGCTCGTTCGGCAGGTCGAAGTTGACCACGTGCGACAGGTCGACGATGTCGAGCCCCCGGGCGGCGATGTCCGTCGCCACGAGGACTCTCGTCGCGCCCCGCTTGAAGCTCGCCAGCGCCTTCTCGCGCGCGTTCTGCGACTTGTTGCCGTGGATCGCCTCGGCCCGGACCGCGTAGCGCTCGAGCTGCTTGGTGACCGCGTCGGCGCCGTGCTTGGTGCGGGTGAAGACGAGCGCGTTCTTGATGGAAGGGCCGTCCAGGAGGTGCTTGAGGAGCTTGATCTTTTCCGATTTCTCCACGTAGTGGACCCGCTGCTCCACGGCCTCGGCGGGGGTCGCCACCGGGGTGACGGCCACCCGTACCGGGTCACGCAGGATGGTGTCGGCGAGCCCCTGGATCTCCCTCGGCATCGTCGCCGAGAAGAAGAGGGTCTGCCGCTTCGCGGGAAGCTGGTCGATGACCCTGCGGATGTCGTGGATGAAGCCCATGTCGAGCATCCGGTCGGCCTCGTCGAGGACGAACGTTTCGACGGTGCGCAGTTGCACGAGTCCCTGCGACATCAGGTCGAGGAGCCGTCCGGGCGTGGCGACGAGGATGTCGATCCCCCGCCGGAGAGCCTGCGACTGCGGGCCCTGGTTGACGCCGCCGAAGACGATGGCGTGCTTGAGGGCCGTGTACTTGCCGTACGCGCCGAAGCTCTCCGCGATCTGGGAGGCCAGCTCCCGCGTCGGCGTCAGAACGAGGACGCGGATGGGACGCCGTCCGGTCCCCTTCCAGGGAGTTCCCTGGAGGCGGTGGAGGATCGGGAGCGCGAAGGCGGCCGTCTTCCCGGTGCCGGTCTGCGCGCAGCCGATCAGGTCCTTCCCCTCGAGCACGATGGGGATCGCCTTCTCCTGGATGGGGGTCGGGACGGTGTACTTCTTCTCCACGACGGCGCGGCGGATCTCGGGGCGGAGCCCGAACTCTTCGAACGACGACTTCTTTTCCAACAGCGGTTCTGTCTGCATCTTCTCTCTTCTCCTGACGTTTTTTCACCAAGCACAACCGGTGGGCGGGACAGTGTGCCCGTCCGATCTTCCGCATGGTGAAGTCTCGGGAGAAGCTGGATGACCCGGCCGGGGTGCCGGGCTGCTCCTTCGAAAGGACCCTTGGGGGAGAGGGATTGCGTCTCGGGATATTTGAACTGACGTCACTCTAACACCATGGCGCTGGATCCGCAAGCGATGTTATTTCAATGTTATTTGGAAATCATTCCGTCCAACAAAATCATTGGCGGTAAAGGGCCCGATCCGAAGGGTGGGGGCACCTCTCTGTTCCCCCGGATCGTGTACACGTTGGGATACACGTAATTCTCGTCGGTCTTTGTTACAATTCGCCCGGATTACATGACGATCCTGCCGGATATGCCGGATTCGTAAAAATAATGCCGGTGCCCCACCACATCATCATTCCGCGGAAAACGTACATTCCGGGGTAGGTCTGGAATCCGGTCGAATCGAACTGGTTCTTCGCGCCCGTGCCCGGATACAACCCGGCCGGGAACCACTCCGCAAATAAATCGTATGGCGAAAGTATATCCGCCTTAGCCAAATAACTGTAATGGAATGAGTCGTAGTCGGTCAGGACGTATCCGAGCCGCCGCAACTCGTTCGGTACCACGGGTCCGGCCACGAACAGATCGTAGTCGGACGTAGAAGCCACGACATTATCGTTCCCCGGAGAAAACTTGACGTAGACGTTCGAAAGGTTATGTGGGAAGACGTCCTCCAAGTCGGCCCACCCGTCGTGGTTACTGTCGACGATATCAATCGCGGCCTGACTCCCGGCGTCGTACCAGTTTCCATTGAGGCAAACCTTGTCCGTGTTGTTGAAAAGATCCACCGGCGTCGGCTCGGAAATATCGTGGAATCCGACGGCCATCGTTTTCGTTTCAGGATCGCCCGCCCGGCGGTAGACGAGATTCAGGTAGACATCCGTGGCATACCAGGGAAGTTGCCCCGCCGGAAGGTCGAACTGAAGACCGACCGGAGTCCCTTGCGGCAAAGTTTTCACGCCATTCTTCTCCGGAACCCGAATGAGTTTCGAAACGGCGTCCACCGGTGTAGTGTCGACCGGCACGGAAGCGAACGGATCGCTCGTTGCCAAACGATAGCCTACTTCCAGTTCGATGAGTCCGTCCGCCAGGTTCAGCCCGGTAACGCGAGCGGAAGCCGTCAGGGCGATGCCCGTGAACACATTGTCGGGATTCGCCATTGCGTACATCCCGGTTGCCGGTAGAGAGATGTCGATCTCGGAGCCGACATTCATCGCGATGGCGCCGACTCCAACGGCCCCATCTTCGTATCCGAGTCTTCCCCTGTAGACCGACTGAAGATTTACATCCGTTAAATGGGCCGGAAGCGGGTTGGCGGAGAGATCGAATGCCAACGGTTTGGAATAACTCTTTGGGATGTCGGTCTGATATCCCAAAGTATATACCCGATACTGATAATCCCCGGCGTAGTTGAGCGTGCGTACCACGCCGCTGCCGTCCTCTTGCAATTCGCGGAAACGGACGACCAGCGACACATCACCGCCCAGCATGTCGTCGCCGTTCGCGGTAGTATTTTGGGCGGTCACGCTTATGCTGTGACGCGTGTTGGCGTCGGGAAGAGGTTGTACATCGATGGTCCCGCGGAAGAAGTAACTCATCAAGCCCGCGGAATATCCGATGGCGCGAGGCAAGAGGACGGAAGCATAGTCTTTATAAACTTTGTCATCAAGGTTATACCTCCATTGTGCTGGTATTAAATCGAGCAACGGATCATCCGCAAAATAAGCTTGCTGTGCCATTGCCAGCGCTTGGTTTTGTCCGTTAAGATACAGATAGATGACGTTGTCAACGCTACCATCTCTTGCCGGGACTTGTGTTACTTGGGAAAATATATTTGCCCAACTGGGATTCGGGAAAGCCGGTGAAAATATGGAACCATTGCTGAAAAAATTAGCATTTGAGTATTCGGAAAGTCCTGCCGTATTCGACAAGGTCACTTCCGAATTGCTTCCGATGTACTGATCCGTATCGAAGAAACTGGCAATTCCGCTGATAGTTCCAGTAAAGAATTGGTTGTCATTCGGGGAATACCGCGCGATATCGCCGTCATATTGAACATCCTTTGATACCCACCCTTCATAGCTATGATAATTCAACGGATGGAATGTATTCCTTGTATGATCCGGAACCGACATGTCTTCGAGTAGATGCATCACTTGGCCGAGACCTCGGAAGGTATTTGCGAAGTTCATGTCCCGGTCGGTCTTGGCCGTCGAGGTTAACGCAGTGAAAAAGTATTGGCGTGTCTTAGACCATGACCAGTCCCCGCCAGGATTCAAATTGGTATAAATAGGGCCGATGAACGCCCAATCCGATGTCTGTGGCCCATTTGCCCAAAGAATAGCCGATACCGGGCAATGACCCACAGGCAAAAGATCGCAGAATGAAAACCAATCAGAATAATAGGCATTGTCCCATGCCTGTAGAGGGTTGTGAAAATGATTGCGCGATCGAAAGTAGGGAACGGAAAGCCCCGGAGGATCGTCTTCGTAACTACCACCCCTTATAAACCAATCCAATACTTCACTAGAGCTTAGCATTTGTTTTTCACGATTTTCAAATCCTATTCGATCATACAAATAATTCCCTAAGGAAAACCCATTCAATGGATTTTTTGCTATAAATTTATTTATTTTTTCATGGGTATCCATGTTTAGAGCCGAACCGCTGGCCGGACACAGAAACAGGAACAAGAAAATGAAAAACCCCTTCTTAAAGGATTTGGTCTGCGCCATCGCTCCTGCCCCCTATTTGATGCCTAAATATTTATACTCTTCCATAAGAAGCTTATTTAATACTGGTGTCTTGTGTCTAAACTCTCTATAAATATCCACGCTACTTTCGTTCCACCTCTCTTCCCTCGTCTTCGCCCTCGGGAGTCTAATAATGCCAAAGACAATTTTGTGCCATTCAGTATTTGATCCTACCTTGCCTTGGTTAGGGTCCACCAAAAGATTTTGCTCTTTCCTGAAATCTTCGGAAAAAAAACGTTCCCGGTCATCACCTGTCATACCTACATGTGAAGTAAAATCTCCGAAATAGTAATCTCCACCGTAACCGGGTTTATAGAAGAGGATCTTAACGAAACTACTTATTGCGTTAGGACTTATAACGGTAGTATAGGCTGACACATAAAACATGCCATTCTTATCTGTCACTGCCTCCCTGACATCGAAAGGTACTGTCCCTGATTCGGGGCCAAGGCCAAAGGTCCGCTTATAGTAAACGACCTCTACAGCAACTCCTTCAAGCGGCTGCCGCGTCTCTGCATCAAAAACTTGCCCCTTGAAGGCAGGTTTGTGGAAATAAAGCCATGCATGCGATGTAGTTGCTGAGAATAGGATCATTGCCAAGGTAAGGCCGGCGTAGGTCGCTATGTTATGTCGCATAGTTGTTCCTTATTTCCATCTCGTGAATGTTGTTGCCATGCAACCATCCTTATGATCGACCTAAGGCATTAGAACTGCTGAATCCTCCAAATTCCGTCGTTCCCATCTCGGATGAAATAGATGTAGAAAGTGATCAGGCCGAACGGGCCAAACTTTCTTATCCTGTACTGAGCGACGTTTCCCTCCAGGTAAATCATCTGTATATCCTGCATGTTCTGGGCAACCTGAGGCAGGGAATCACCTAATGCCGTAAAGATTCCCGAATAGCGTTCCTGGCTCTCCGGTAGGAAGAAGCTTGTCGCTTTGGGAACATCCATGATCGTCATCGCCGTCTTCATCCCATCCCATTTGGCCCTGAGCTTGTTGTCCATCTGAAATTTAGACAGAACGATTATGGTCACCGTATCGCTGTAGGTCTGCCCGTTCAGCCCCACGGTGCTCGCGGTGACGGAATAGGTTCCTTCCACTGGGAATTCGACCGTGAACTCCGAGGGGTCGCCTCCGGCGACCGCCGGTACGGCGACGGGACCGGAAATCGTGATCGCGGAGTTGGCGATGCTGAAGGAACCATTCAGGTGGAAGGCGACATCCAGCGGCGCCAGACCCGACACCATACTGGCATTGATTCGGAGGTAGTCGCCTTCCGTTGCGGTAACGTTCACAGTAGCGGTGGCCGTCAAGGCAATATTGTCCGTCGCGATGACCGTGATTGTGTTCGCCCCATTATCCAGCGGTATATTGTTAACGAAGAATCGACAGCCGGATACCGTGGCAGGGATGCCGTTTACGAGGACACCGGTTTCCGCGCCGGTCGTGTTGATGATGGTCCCCGTGACCGTTACATCCGATCCGATGACGATGGCATTATCCGCAGGGGACTCGATCACGCCGTCGATTTCGGGTGCAACGCCCTCGATGCTCCCCTTGGTTTGCGTAAGCTCCGAAAATCGTCCTGCGAACGCTTTTCTCAGCGTCTCGATCGCCGGCAAGGCTTGGGCGGTATTGTCCCCCGATCTCACAAGGAGCACGAACCCTACGGTGAATTGCTTTTGCGAGGCTGACGCGTTCGGGATCCGCTCCCCTTCCGCCGCGATGATGTCATAGATTGTGACGGTTTTCGCGGTACCGGTGACGGTTGCGCCTGGCTGCGGAAGCTGTGTCGAGTCGATGGCCGCGTTGTCGATGAGCAACATCGGCGGCACCTGCTCTTTCGGGATCATCCCCATCAGGTAGAGGTCGAGCGGACTGTATACGCTCGTGCCGGCCGTGGACGTGAACGTGGCATCGCCGTTGTTCCGCCACCCGTTGCCGTACATGAGCGAGCCCTTGGTGTCCAGGAGATAACTCCAATGTGCCCCGTCATGGCCCAGCAAGGCCGTGCTCAAGGTACTGTCGGGCTTCTGATACCGGACATAGGTTCCGAAACGGTGCATGAATTCGTGGTTCAGGACTTCAAGTATTTTGTCGAGGTTCGCTCCGTTCGGCGCGGTTGCCAGGGAGATTACGTTCCCGCCTTCAATGATCCCCTGTAGTTTTCCCGCGCTCCCGAACAGGGAGCCGTTGTTGAAGAGCGCCCGATTGATGCCCTGCGTGTTGTTTTTCACCTCCAGGTAAAAGCCCTTCGCGCCGGCCTCGGGCATGGCGTAGTCGAAGGTCGAGAGCATGATCAGGAAATCCACGTCGCCGTGCGTCGCGAAATACTGCTTGGCGATATCTTGGCGCGGCACGTCGTTGATGGAGCCGTCCGGTAATTTGGCGTCGAAATTTCCGATAACTTCAATCACGGCAACATTATCGGTTCCTCTTGGAATCGGATCCAAGGAGACGTTGGCGGTAACTCCATATCCCGCCGCGATCGTTCCGGATATCGGTTTTGAAGAGTAGCCATCCTTCGTGACGGTGCCACTGAACGATCCTGCCCAAAGCTGGTCGATCCGGTAATTGCCATCCACATCGGACCAGGAAGACATGAAGTGATTATAAATATCGGTAGCGACAACGTACGCACCTGAGATGGGAGCGCCGCTTATGGCATGTGTAATCTTTCCGGAAATATACCCCGTTGCGGGCGTCAACTGGACGTTCAACACCAGATTCTGATTTGCTATCATCGTCCCGGATATGTTTTTTAATACATAATTCGCCGCCATAACCGTTCCATGGAACATGCCGGGACTCGGGGATACCGTGTAACGCCCCTCTTGATCCGTGTATGCATTGTGAGTAATTCCAGTGTTATCGGTTATGGAGACCAAGGCATTAAAGACCGGGCTTCCGGTTATGGAGTCTGTGACTATTCCATAAAGCGCGTTGGTTAGTTTTGTCATTGGAATGTTCAGGGTGATTGTCGTTCCAGGAAGAGCCGTCGCGAACAATATTTTTTGCGCGTAGCCAGCCGCGGTTGCAGTTACGTCAAAGGGCCCGTAGGTGGCTCCGTCGTAGGCGTAAATGTTGGTAGTCAAGTAGTGTCCTGTAGAATCGACGGTGGCTGTTGCAACCGTCATCCCGCTTCGATCAGAGAACCTGAGGCTTACCCAGGGCACAGGCATATTAGTGAATGAGTCCGTGACAAACCCGGCTGCCTTCCCCCAGGTATCCAACTGCAAATCTTTGACAATGACTTGCCCCGGGCCACCGGAAAACATGCCGCTCTCTATGGCCATATGATCCGGGTTGTTCTGATCCGTACAGTAATAATCGATAGACCAATTTGTTCTAATATTCTCAAATAGATAATGCCCTGTATTGTCTGCAAAACCAGTATAGTCATAGTCTTGCCCCACATATCCGCAACTCAACCAGTCGCAGTCGTAAAACGAGATTGAAAACATTGCGCCCGGAACCGGCTGGCCGGTAGCCCGGTCCGTGACGTTCCCCGTCAACGTGATGAAACTGGAAACATTCAACGTCGAAATAATGACTTTTCCGTCTCCTGTCGCCAGATTGTCTGTATATGTTGCCGGAGCGACGAAACCCAGCTTGGTCATGTTCACTGCGATCGGTCCTGCCTTGATGTCGGAAAACGTGAAAATGCCGTTGTTGTCCGCCGTTGTACTGTAGGATCTGGCGTCAATCGTTCCATACCCTTCGATGACCGTAACCGAAGCCGCGGGAAGAGGCTGGTTCGTACTCGCGGTAACTGCGTATCCTGTTACTCCTCCAAGACTCACGGGATCCGTGACGACCGTTATGACAGCGTTGTCAAAGGATGTCCCGCCGTTCAGATCGGCAACATTCAGCGTCACCACATTGCTTCCTGGATTTGCATAGACGTGCGTAACGATTGTCCCATTGCCTACGGTTCCATCTCCGAAGTCCCAAAAACAATTGTCGGGGACATAGCGCCCTCCCCTTTCAAAGACATAGGAGCCCGAGGCATCGAACCGAACGGTTGTACCGGCTTGAACCGTCCGGTCCGGCCCGGCATTCGCCACAGGCGGCGGATATACCGTGAATATATAAAGCGGGCTGGTGATAGTTGTTCGGCTGGAGTCTTGCAGCTGAACCGAAAAGTAGTACGAATCGGTCTCTGTGGGCGTACCGGAGATCACACCTGTATCTTTATCTAAGGTGAACCCCTGGGGCAAACTCCCTGAGTAAAGTGACCAGGAATAAGGAGGCTTGCCGCCGGTAGCGCTCAAAGCTTGCGAATAAGGAACAAGGATTGATACATCCGCAACACTTGTTGTGGTGATGGTCAACGGATCGATGACGGTCACCAACGTGAGCGACTTGGTTGCCTTCGCGCCGTCACTATCCGTCGCTTGCACCGTGAATGACTTGCTGCCGGCCGCCGTCGGCGTACCACCGAGGACTCCTGCGCTGCTTAAGGTAATCCCGGCAGGGAGCGAGCCGCTGGTTTTTGACCAGAGGTAGGGGGGTGTCCCGCCGGTCGCGGACAGAGGCTGGTTATAAGAGGAACCGACATGGCCGTTCGGCAAACTACTCGTGGTGATGGAGAGAGAGGCATGGATGGTGATCGTTAATCCCTTGGTCACGTTGGCGCCGATGATGTCCGTAACCTGGACCGTGAAAGTGTTGCTGCCGGCGGTCGTAGGTGTGCCGCTGATCACTCCGGTACTGCCCAGGGTCAGCCCGGCTGGCAACGTCCCCGTGGTGACGCTCCAGGAGTAGGGAGTCGTCCCCCCGCTAGCCGACAGGGTTTGACTGTACGCGGAGTTGGTATTGCCGTCGGGTAGTGAAGCCGTCGTGATGGCCAGATACGTGGTACTGACGGTGATCGTGAGCAATTTGGTCGATGTTACGCTGTTGTTGTCCGTAACTTGGACGGTGAACGTGCTGATTCCTTCGGTGGCGGGGATTCCGCTGATTACCCCGGTTCCGGCATTGAGGCTGAGCCCCGCAGGCAGGGTGCCGGTCGTGATGCTCCAGCTATAGGGTGTATAGCCGCCGGTTGCGGCCAACGTCTGGCTGTAGACGGCTCCGACGTAGCCGTCCGATAATATAGAAGTGGTAATGTTCAAGCCGGACCCGTTGACCGTGATGGAGAGCGACTTGGTGACAGTAGTATTGTTGGCGTCTTTCACTTGGGCGGTGAAGCCGTTGCTGCCCGCGGTGGTCGGCGTGCCGCTGATGACCCCGGTGCTGCCGTTCAGGGTGAGCCCCGCAGGCAGGCTTCCGGTCGTGATGCTCCAGGTGTAGGGTTTCTTCCCGCCGCTGGCCGTCAGGATTTGACTGTAGGGGGAGCCAATGGCCCCGTTCGCCAAAGTTGACGTGGTGATGATCAAGGGCGGGGGAGCGGCGTGAGTAGTCCCGGCAGCGGCACAGGAGAGGAGCATCAGCGTCGCCAAAGCGGAAAGCAGCAACTTGTTCATGGGATCGACCTCTCCTCGAACGACACGTTGAAATGCAATGCCGTCAGGATTCCTGACAAATTGGAAACAGCGTAAACTTGAAATTGAAGAACTGTCGGAGGGATGCGGGGCGATCGCGGGTTCAAACCAACCAAGGGTCTTCCTCTTTCGCCGGAAGGTTTACTGCCGCCTGAACGGGAAATTGAATCGATGATCTTCTGGAATAATCGCCGGTCCTTTCGGGTTTATCATGAATTGGAATATACGACTGTACGGCACCATAAGAATTAAATTCCTTATTGTCAAGAAATACTCGGGGTACATAAGTTGATCCGTTCATATCCCGACGTTCCGATGGGGCCCAGGCCGAACGGGAGTCCATGGTCTCCGCTTTCGTGGTAGTCTATACTTTCTGTATAGATATTTTTTGGGGGAGACCATGAAGACGGCGAAGATCTTCCGGAACGGGCAGAGCCAGGCCGTAAGGCTGCCGAAGGAGTTCCGTTTCCAGGAGGATCATGTCTTCGTAAAGAAATCGGGAAACGTCGTCCTCCTGATCCCCGCCCGGGATTCGTGGGACTCCCTCGCGGCGAGCCTTTCGAAGTTCTCCGAAGATTTTCTCGCGGACCGGGAACAGCCGCCGGTGCAGAAGCGCGATCGGTTCCCCCGGTGAGGTTCCTTCTCGATACGAATGTCTGCATCGAGATGATCCGGGGGAAACCGGACCGGATCCTGTCCCGTCTCCGTCGGTGCCGTCCCGGAGACGTCGGGATCTCCTCGATCACGCTGGCGGAGTTGTGGCACGGCGTCGCGAAGAGCCGGAGCCCGGAGGGGAACGGCGCCGCCCTCGATGGGTTTCTCCTCCCCCTGGAAGTGTTCGATTTCGGCGAGGCGGCCGCCCTGGCGTACGGCGCCGTCCGGGCCTCCCTGGAAAAAGCCGGGACCCCGATCGGCGCGATGGACACGTTGATCGCCGCCCACGCCGTGAGTCTCGGGGCG
>Ga0075314_1000151_pt1 | contig 10646 bp, 3 predicted proteins | sample MayberryNE_Catta_6_FD_120055 | JGI IMG/M metagenome (GOLD analysis project Ga0075314, IMG submission 120055) | Natural and restored wetland microbial communities from the San Francisco Bay, California, USA, that impact long-term carbon... | ecosystem: Environmental > Terrestrial > Soil > Wetlands... | reverse complement strand
CGAGGACACCCAGCTCGGGGCGTTCACCTTCCTGCCCTGGCATCGCAGCGGTGTTGCGGCGGCGGTCGGCGATCCCGGTAGCGGTGAGCTGCGGGCCGCGGTCGAGCTGAGCCTGCCGGTCGAGGCCGAGGGCGCCGCGGCCAGGAACGTCGAGGTCGACCTCGAGGTGTGCGGCCCCGGCGACGTGCTCGGCCTCGGCCCGCGCCAGATCATCCGCCGCTACCCGCAGCCCCGCACCGCCGACGCCGAGAGCACCTTTCTCGCGGCGATCGAGTTCGCCCGGCCCGACATGCCCTGGCTCTTCACGCCGGCGGCTCCGCGCGGGGAGCGGCTCACGCCGTGGCTGGCCCTGATCGTGCTCGAGGACGACCCCGAGGCCGGCCTCGAGCCGGCGCGCGGCGAGCTGCCGGCGCGCGTGAACGCGCGGCTGCGGGAGCTGCCGGACCTGGACCAGGCCTGGGCCTGGGCGCATACCCAGGTGATCGGGGCGCCCGCAGACGAGGACGCGGGGACGCTGGAAGACCGCCTTGGTGCGGGGTATGAGGCCGTCAACCTCTCCCGCCTGCTCTGCCCGCGCCCGCTGGAGCCCGAACGCCGATACCTCGCATGCCTCGTCCCCAGCTTCGACGCCGGTCGCGCGGTTGGGCTCGGGTTGGCGCCGGGCAGCCTCGAGCCGGCGTGGGACGTGTCCTCCGGCGGTGGGCCGGGAGAGCGGGTGATGCTGCCCGTCTACGACCACTGGCGCTTCGCCACCGCCCCGGCGGGCGATTTCGAGTCCCTGGCAAGCAGGCTCGAACCGGTGCCGGCGCCGTGGGCCCTGGGCCGCCGCCTGCTCGACTGCGAGGACCTGAGCGGCCGCCTGCCGCCGCTGTCCGACGCCGCGGACCGCATCCAGGTCCTGCGTGGGCCGCTCGTCTCCCTCGCGTCCGCGCCCGAAGGCATCGAGGAGAAAGCGTGGCCGCAGGCTGGCCGTGAGGCGCTGCGCGGGCGGCTCAACCGGGCCGACGAGCTGGCCGGCGACCCGAAGGCCGGCGTCGAGAGGATCCCGATCGTGGATGCCCCGATCTACGCTGGCCAGCACGCCGCCGTCAGCCGCATCGAGGCCGGACGCGAGGACTGGCTTGCCGAGCTCAACCTCGACCCGCGGAACCGCGTCGTCGCCGGCCTCGGCACGCGCTGCGTGCAGAAGGACCAGGAGCAGCTGATGCAGGCCGCCTGGGCGCAGCTCGGTGCGGTGGAGGAGGAGAACCGGCGCGCCCGCTGGGCGCAGCTCGGCCAGGTCGCGAGCGAGTCGCTGCGCCGCCGCCACCTCGCGACCCTGCCGCTCGGCGACCTGCTGCAGGTGACCCGTCGTGTGCACGGCCGGATTGGGCTCGAAACCGAGCAGACGCTAGGAGCGAAGCTCGAGGCCGGCGCCGTGGCCGGTGCCGCGACGAGCGCGCCGCTGCGGCGACTGGCACGCCCACACGGTCCACTGGCCCGGTTCGCCAGCGGGCGGCGGCTCGATCCGGCCCGGCTGCTCGCCGAAGATGACCGCCTGCAGGATTTCAGGCGCCCCTACAGGGAGCTCGACGGCATCGCCTCGATTTCGCCGGCCGCCGCCGCCGCGATCCCGCCGCAGGTGGTTGCAAGTTCGCTGCAGGTGGCCGAGATGGGGGCCGAGCAGGCAGCTGACGCCCTGCTGAAGCGAGGGACGCAGCTGCAGCGCACGAGGTCGGTGGTCGATCTGCTCGCCGCCGGCAAGGCGACGAGCGGGGAGGTCGATCCGGCCAACGCCGCCCTCGCCAAGGGCCTTGACGCGCTCTCCGTCAAGCTGGTGCGGGCGCGCTCTGCGGCCGCCGCCCGACCGCGACTTCAGATCGCGCCCGCCGCGGTGGTCGCGGCGCTGGCGGTGCGGCGGCGCTCGGGCGAAGCGGTGCTGGCCGCGCCGCGCTTCCCGCGGCCGATGTACGAGGCGCTCGACGCCTACGACCGCGAATGGCTGCTGCCGGGCCTGGGCGAGATCGTGGCGGTCGACTTCGTCACGCTGCTGGAGACCAACTCGGAGTTCGTCGAGGCGTTTCTCGTCGGCTTGAGCCACGAGATGGGCCGCGAGCTGCTCTGGCGCGGTTACCCGACCGACCAGCGCGGCACCTGCTTCTGGCAGTTCTGGAACCGGGCGCCCGAGGAGCTGACCGAGGCGATCCACGCCTTCTCGCCCACCCGGCTGGGCGAGCACGTCAACCCTCTCCTCGACGGCCGCCTCGTCTTCCTGATCCGCGGCGAGCTGATCCGCCGCTACCCGGAGGCGATCGTGCTCGCCTTGCGCGAGGGCGGTCGCGACGGCCAGGGCCGGCCGGTCTTCCTCGACGCCGACGGGGACCCGCCGGGCATCGCGCCGACCGTCTTCCACGGCCGGCTCGACCCCGACATCGCCTTGGTCGGGTTCGATCTGACCGCCGCCCAGGTGCGCGAGGAGAAGTGGTGGTTCGCGGTCGCCGAGCACCCGGCTGAGCCGCGCTTCGGCTCGGCTGGGGGCAACCCCACCGGCAGCTCGGCCGCCGTCGCCGACAAGCTCCTGCGCGACCCGGTCCGCGCTGCCTTCGAGGGCGGCGCGCTCCTCGACGGGATCGGGGGTGAGGGCTGATGGCGGGCGATCCCTGCGACGCCGAGGCCGGGGTTCCCCTGGTCCTCTTCCCGGTGCGGCTGGAGACTCGCTTCGGCGAGGACGGCAAGGTGCTGCGCATCCGCATCTTCCCCGACGACGTGCACGTCGACCGCCGCCGCGGGGAGGACGGGGGCAAGGGACCGCCGGTCGCCCGGGCGCTGCCCGACCGCTTCCTGGTCAGGGTGGCGCAGGGAGAGGAACTCGCGCTTGCGACCGGCGAGGCGATCCCGACCACGCTCGCCGTCGGGATCGCCAACGAGCCCGACCCGGCGGGGATCGCCCGCCACGAAGGTCTCACCCTCGGCAGGGGAATGGAGTGGCTGGTCGACTACGAGCAGGCGGAGCGGGTCGGGATGGCGGTGGCCGTGCAGCTGCCGCGGCCCGGGCAGGCGGTCGACAGCCTCCTCGCCTTCGGCGTGCGCGGCAGCCTCGACGCCGCGGCGGGGGCGGCCGAGCTGGAGCGCCTGCTCGCCTCCCACGCCGCCTCCGGCGCCGCCTTCGTCCCCCAGGGCACGCCGACCAACAACACCGAGGCGGAGCGCTCGGGCTGGCAGGGCGGTCCCCCGCCTCTCGATGCCTCCGAAGGAGAAGGCCAGGAGGAGGGGGGAGAGCTGCCGGAGGACGCCGATGCCGCTGTGCTGGCTCGCGCCTTGGGCGTCGAGCCGGCGCTGCTGGCGCGCTTCGAGAACGCCGCCGGCCGGGAGCAGGGCCTCGCCCGCGCCGCGAACGCCGCCCTCTGGGAGCAGACCTGGGGCGCCTACCTCGATGCGGTCACGGCGCCCGGCGGGAACGGCATCGATCCAGCGGCCCGGCGCGCCCTGCGCGAGCTGCACCGCGACCACGTCCGCGGCCGCGGTCCGCTGCCGGCGATCCGCCTCGGCGATCAGCCCTACGGAGTCCTGCCGGTAAGCGCCCACCAGACCCGCTGGAAGCCGGCCTCAGAGCCGCCTGAGCCGCACCTCACGGAGACCCTGCGGCGTGCCCGCGAGCTGCTCGCGAAGGGCATCGACGCGGTCCCGCGGGTGACCGACGAAGCCGATCTGCACGACTCGCTCCGAGAGATCTTCGGCTCCGGCCCGGCCTCCCTCGGCCTGCGCGCCCGCTCGTTGATCTCATCGACCACCGGGAAGCTGAGCGAGAAGGTCGCCGGGCAGAGCAATCTCGACACCCTCTTCCAGTCGCTCTTCGACGCGATGCTCTGGGACACCCTGGGATTCGACCGCCGCACCGGGATCGGTGGGCTGCTCGGCCGGGACACGCTGCCGCTCGCCCTGCCGCTGGTCGCCGCGAGCGACAGCGAGTACATCGCCGCGCTGCTCGGGGAAGGGGGCGAGAAGGGCAAGGTCGAGAGCGTCCTGCAGGCGCTGCTGGAGCTGGGCGACGACGCCGAGCGCGACCGCGAGGCGTTGGGCGCGCTTGCCGCCGCCGGCGAAAAGGAGCGGCGGCTCGTCTTGGCCGAGACCGTCGATACCGCCTCGCACCGCCTCGACGCCTGGGTCACCGCCGTGGTCTCTGAGCGCCTGGAGGGGTTGCGCTCAGCGAGGCCCACGGGGGCGATCCTCGGGGCCTACGGCTGGCTGGAGAACCTCGAGCCGGAACCGGAGCGGCCGCTGCGCGGTGGCTACGTCCACGCTCCGAGCCTCGCCCACGCGACCAGCGCCGGGATCCTGCAGAGCGCCTACCTCAGCCACGATCGCGACGGAGAGGGCGGGGGCGCGTTCGCCGTCGACCTCTCCAGCTCGCGGGCCCGGACCGCGGTCGGCCTGGCGCAGGGCATTCGCGCCGGCCAGCCGCTGGAGGCGCTGCTCGGCTACCGCTTCGAGCGCCGCCTGCACGAGGCCGGGCTGGACCGTTTCGTGCTCAACCTGCGCGCGCTGGCGCCGCTGCTGACGGGCTCGACCGACGATGTGGACGAGCCCGGTGCCCGCGAGGCGATCGCCGCCACCAACGTCGTCGACGGCACTGCGCTGCTGGCCCGCCCGCGGGCCGAGGTCCGCGCGGCCCTGCAGCGGCCGCCCGAGAACCCCTATCTCGACCCCGGCGATTGGGAGCCGCCCGACGCCGAGGCATGGGCGAGGATCGAGGCGGCGCTGGACGAGATCGCCGCCGCCGCCGACGCGCTCGCCGACATGCTGGTCGCGGAGAGCGTTCACCAGCTGGCGCAGGGCAACGCGGCCCGAGCGGCGGCCGCCCTCGATGCCGCCCGCGGCGAGGGACCGCCGCCGGAGCTCGAGTTTGCCCGCACCGAGGCGAGCGGAGTTCCGCTGACCCATCGGCTGCTGCTGCTCGCTCCCGCCGATGCTCCGGCGACCGCCGGATGGAACGCTGCGGCGCCGCGCGCCGCGGCGGAGCCGCGGTTGGAGCGCTGGGCGGCGGCACGGCTCGGCCCCGCCGGCGCGATCCGCCTCGGCCGCACCGACGCCGGCGAGCGGATCGACATGGACAGGGCGGGCCTGGCGGCTCTCGACCTGGTCTTCGGGGCAGCCCAACCGGAAGCGCTCGAACGACGGCTTCGCAGCGCGGTGCCCGGCCTGGGAGAGGAACCGCTGGCGGAGCGCACCTATCTGGATGCGCTTGAGCACGCGGCGGCGCTCGGCCGCGTGCTGGCGGCGGGGCGACCGGCGACCGCGGCGGCCTTTGCCCGACCGGGCGACCTCGGCAGCGAGCGAGCGTCAGCCGCCACGATCGACGGCGCCGCGGTCGCCGAGCTGGAGAAGCGCCTGCGGACCGCGCAGAGTGGCCTGAGCCAGGCGGCCGAGGAGCTCGATGTCGCGCTGGCGGATGAGGATGGCGCCGCCCTCGGCGCGGCCCTCGACGCACTTGCCGCCTACGGGGTCCCGCTGCCGGCTGAGGTCGAGGCCGCGACCGCCCGCGGCGCGGGGGACGAGGCGGCGCGGCGGCTGGCAGCCGCCGCGGCGATCCTCGACCCGGCTGGCGACGGGCCGCCGGCCGGGCTGGACGCCAGCCGCGCCGCTGTCGCCGGCAAGGCGCTCTTCGGCGAGGAGTTCTGGGTCCTGCCGCTGATTACCGGTGCGGCTGCCGCCCTCGCCTCGGCGCCCGCCGGCTCGCCACCCGGGCCGGCGCGGATACGGCGCTTCCTGCACGACGTGGGCAGCGTGCGGCCGGCTGCCGCGGCGCTCGCCGAGGGCGTGCTGATCGGTAGCACGCTCGTTTCTCAGCCGGCGCTGGGGGTCGCCCAGCTGAGCGGCGAGGAGGCGACCGAGTGGGTCGGCGGGCGCTTCGACTCGGCCGAGCTCGCCAGCGTGACGTCGGTCACCGGCATCGTCTATGAGACGACTCGTCTGCCGGGCGAGAAAGAGCCGGTGGCGGGGCTCGTGATCGACGAGTGGGTGGAGGCGATGCCGAGCTGGCGGCGGCGCGAGGATGCCAACGGCGACGCTGTGCGCGAGCGTGTGCAGACGACCGGGGTGACCCTCCCGGCCAACGCCCCCGGTGCACGACCGCCACAGGCGATCCTTCTGGCGGTCAGCCCCGACGGCGAGCGGTGGAGCACCGAGGCGCTTGCGGCGACGATCGCCGAGACGCTGGAGCTGGCGAAGCTGCGCGCGGTCACGCTCGAGCGGGCACCGTGGCTGGGCCGGATCATGCCGGCCCTGCTCGTACGCAGCTGGTCGTTGCAAGGCAGCGAGAAGATGCTCGACGTGGAGAGGCTCGCGGGCCTGTTGTCCGTAGCGGAGCCACTGCCTTTCGTCCTGGAGCCGCGCGATGGCTGAAAAGAAGCGAGAGGATTTGCTGCGACGGCTGATCGGGGCGGACTCGCCGCCACCGGCAATCAAGGCCGAGTTCGTTTCCGAGCCGCCGGGATGGACCCGCCTGGAGCCACAGTCGGTCTCCGGCGACCCGGCCCCGGGAGTGGAGGCGCGGCTGCACGATCCCTGCTGGCTGCTGTCGAGGCAGTGGCAGCTGGGGGAGTTCGAGGGCGAGGACCTCGGTACTCCGGTCTCGGTTGAGATCGTCGCTTCCAGCGCGCCGGTCACGGCCATGCGGCTCGGCGACCCGGCGAACGCGGGCGCGGCGGTCCCGCTCGCCCCCGGGACGCCACTTGACCCGCAGATCGAGCGGGAGCCGCGCGGCGGTCGTGTGCCGGGGCTCGCGGCACGGGTCGAGGCCGGGTCCCAGCTGCAGGCGATGCTCGCCGAGGCCGGCCTTGGAGGGGTGGCTGAGCTGCTGCCGGAGCGCTGCCCGCTCGCCCCTGAGCCCGACCCCGCCGGTCCCGACCCATTCGACCGACCGGCCGAGTTGCGCTTGCGCCGCCTCTTCGCGGGGCGCGTTGCGGATGCCGAGCTGATCGCCGCCCAGGTCGAGCCCGGGCCGCCGCCGCGCCCGCCGGCCTGGATGCGCGACGCGGCCGGCAGCGGCCGGGCGGCGGACCTGGCCAAGCTGCTTGCCGAGTGGTGGGAGTGGTTGCGCGGCGAAGCGGCGCCCTCGGACTCCGACTCCTGGGTGGCCGAGCGGCTCGAGCACCGCTTCAGCCTGGGCGTCGCCACGCGCGGGGGGCAGGTGACGCTCTCCGCGCCGGCCTTCGGCGGCGGATCGATCCAGTGGCACGATCTGGAGGGCCCGCCGCAGGGTGGGTCATCCGCTCCCGTCGGCCAAGGCGAGCCCGTGGCCCTGACCCAGTCGGTCCTGGCGACGCCGCTTGCTTTCGCCGGGATGCCCGCCGATCGCTACTGGGAGTTCGAGGACGGGCGCGTCGACTTCGCGGCGCTCGAGGTCGAGGCCGACGATCCAGGCAGGCTCGCGCTGGCGGAGTTCGCCGTGATCTACTCGGGCGACTGGCTGGTCGTCCCCCTCGACGTCCCGGTCGGATCGCTGACCGAGCTCGACGAGGTCGCTTACACGACCACCTTCGGCGAGCGCTTCACCGTCGGCCCCGCCGCCGAAGGGGAGCCGGGGCGGCGCTTCCGCCTCTTTGCGCTTGACCGCGCCGGTGGCGAGGAGGTTGTCCGTGGGCTCTTCCAGCCGGCCGGCGCCGTCTCGCGCCTGGAGGGGCCGCCCTTGGAGGAAGTCCTCTTCGGCCGCGACGAGATGGCGAACATGGTCTGGGCGATCGAGCGTCGGGTGCAGGGCCCCAGCGGCAGCGTCCGCGCGCGTGCCGCCGAGCCGGTGCCCGAACAGCCTGGCCCCCGCGAGGGGGGCGAGGCCGAGCTCGACTACCTACTGCAGACGCAGGTTCCGGCGCGCTGGATCCCGTTCGTCCCGGTGGCGCGGGGCGGGTGGTCGCGGGAGCTGCGCAAGGGCGCGATGCTCGACCGCGGGGACCCGCCGCAGCCGGTCCACCCGCTGGGCTTGCTGTTGCGCCCGCGCGAGCCGTTGACCCTCTTCGACGAGGAGGTGCCGCGCGATGGTGTCCGCGTACGCCGCTTGCCGACGCTCTGCCGCGAACCCGACGGCGCCTACCGGCGCTGGATTGCCCGCCGTGCCGAGATTGGTAGGGGGGAACCGTCAAGTGCCCTGCAGTTCGACGGGGCGATCACCCGCAACCAGGCAAAGGAGACCAGATGAACGAGTCACGGGTGTTGAGAAGGGGGGCGCGAGGGGACGACGTTGCTGGCCTGCAGCGGACCCTGGTGGAAGTCGGCTTCGACCCGGGCCCGGCTGACGGCATCTTCGGTCAGCGCACGGAGCGAGCCGTGCGCGAGTTCCAGGAATCGCAGGGCCTCGCCGTCGACGGCATAGTCGGCCCGGCCACCTGGGGGGTCCTGGTCGAAGAGGGCGGAGGCGGTGGATTCGAAGAGATGGGCACGTCGAAGGCGCCGCCACGGGAGGAGTTCGATTGCGCTGGACTGGCGGAAACCGTCCGCATCGAGTTCATGCGCGACTTTCCGCCGCAGCCGGTGCCGGAGGTGGAAGAGACGGAGATCCACTACGAGTACCTGAATCGAATGAACGCCTACCGAGACGTCCTCTACGCCTATCTGCGCGGGCGCCCCGAGGAGATCCCCGTCTACGCTGCGCAGGTCGAGACGACGCCGACGCAAACGGGTCGGCCGGGGTCGGCGGAGGGCATCGCCAATGCCGAAGCGGTCTGGGCCGGACTCTCGGCCGAGCATCGCACGCAGCTGGAGGCCCACCGCCACTGCGAGATCGTCTTTTCCTGGCAATTCGGCGGTGAGATGCTGAGCAGCGCCATCACGGTGAGGAACTACATCGTTCTCCGGCTCGACAATGCGATCGGGATAACCCATTCGCGGATGATGGATGCCCCCGGAATCGCCCCGCACCTCTATCGGCTCCAGCTCTACGCGCGCAGCGGCAACCTCGAGCTCTACCGGCCGGTCACCTACATCGCCTATCCCGGCTCGGCCTAGGTGGTCGGGTGACGCCGGGTCAGCCGCCGAGGCGGTAGGCGACGAGCTGGGGGGTCTGGCCTTCCCCCGCCGGGAGGCCGGCCGGGGCGATCAGGGTGTCGCCCTCGACCATCACGCCGGCGTTGGTGCCGGCCGGCAGGGTGACCTGCCAGGCGACGTTGCCGGTGTCGGTCTCGAAGCCGTGGACTTTGCCGTCCGAGGTGGTGGCGAAGACGAGGTCGTTGGTGACCGTGGTGAAGCCGAAGGCGGCCGCGTTGGCGAATTCCCGTTTCCATTTCAGCGCGCCGCTTTTCACGTCGAGCGCCACCAGTTCGCCGCTGATCGGCCCCGGTTCCTGGCGTTCGGTCTGCGAGACGATTTCCAGCGGCGCGTTGACGACCGGTACGAAGAGCGTTTTGCCGTCGGTCGCCCCGGGCGCGATGATCCCGCCCAGCGACCCCGGGTACACGGTCATCGGCAGTTTCAGCTTGTCGTATTCGCCGCGCATCGCGTAGAGGCCGTCGTTCTCGTGGCCGTTGTGTTTGCCGACCGCTTTCTTCCAGACGACCTCGCCGTCCTCGGCGTCGACCGCGACGACCAAGCCCGACTTGCCGGCGCCGATCGCCAGTTCGCGGCCGCCGGCCTTGACCAGGATCGGCGAGTTCTGGAAGTCCCAGTCGTAGAGCGCGTGCGGGGTGACCTGGTGGTGCCAGACGAGCTTGCCGGTCTTGGCGTTCAGTTTCACCAGCGAGTCGGTGTAGAGGTTGGGCCCGGGCCGGCTCTCGCCCCACGGTTCGTCTTCGGCGCCGGGGAACGGCCCCGGGTTGCCGACCCCCGCGTACAGGAACCCCTTGCCGTCGAAGGACGGTGGGTACCAGAGGCCGCCGCCGGAGTTGACGTCCGGCCTGCCCCAGAGGTTCTTCGGAACGGTGTCCCAGCTCCACAGTTTCTTGCCGGTTTTTCCGTCCAGCGCCCAGAGGATCCCGACCCCGCCGGGACCGTAGAATTCGCCCACGTTGACCGGCACGGTGGAGACATACACGACACCGTCCTCGTATCCCGGCGCCATGTCGATGCCCTCTTTTTCGTTGCGGAGCAGGGGCACGTTCCAGACCTCTTTGCCGGTTTTCTGGTCGAGCGCGAAGGCGCCTTCGGGGGTGGCGCCGAACACCATCCCGTCCTGGACCACGACGCCGTTGGGCCCGTGGTCGGGCAGTTCGTAGGTTTTCGTCCAGAGGACCTCGCCGCTCTCCTGGTCGATCGCCTGCACGTTCGAGGCCAGGTCCTGCGAGTAGACGACGCCTTTGCTGATGATCGGCGAGGAGGCGTAGCTGCCGAAGGTGCTTTCGCCTTCGATCGGCAGCGTCCAGGCCTGCTCGAGTTCGCCGACGTTGGAGCTTTTGATCGTGCTCGGCGCGTTGCGGGTGCCGGCCAGATCGGCGTTGGCGTAGCCCGAGCCGATGACCGGGAGGGCCATCGAGCGCGGCCCGCTCCGGCGGGCGTAGGCCCACAGGTGCGAGAGTGCGGCCCAGATGTCGTCGATGAGGACGGTGGAGAGCTTCTGGTCGCCCCGGCGGGAGACGGCCAGCAGGAGCACCCGCTGGCCGCCGACGGCCTGCAACTCGACCGTGGCGCCGACCGGGTGCTCGCTTTCGCCCGGTGCCGTCCCGGTCCGGGTGGTGATCATG
>Ga0075314_1000147_pt1 | contig 10714 bp, 13 predicted proteins | sample MayberryNE_Catta_6_FD_120055 | JGI IMG/M metagenome (GOLD analysis project Ga0075314, IMG submission 120055) | Natural and restored wetland microbial communities from the San Francisco Bay, California, USA, that impact long-term carbon... | ecosystem: Environmental > Terrestrial > Soil >... | reverse complement strand
GGGGAGCTCAGCTACTCAAAGGTGCGGGCGATCACCAGGGTCGCGACCGCGCAGACCGAGGCCGACCTGGTCGAGATGGCGCGCTTTGCCACCGCCGCGCAGCTGGAGCGCCTGGTGCGCGGCTACCGGCGGGCGGTGTCGCTTGAGAGCGCCGAGGCCGCCCACCGCGATCGCTTCCTTGCCTGGGAATGGGATGAGGACGGCAGCCTCTGCATCAGGGGCCGCCTGGCGCCCGCCGACGGCGCCCTGCTCCTCAAGGCGATCGAGGCGGGGCGGGAGGCGATCGCCGAGCGCGAGGCGGCGATCGCGGTCTGCTCCCAAGGCGGTTCCGCGGAGCCGGAACCGCCTCAGAGCGATGGCGCGGGCGGGGCGGTGAACGGCGCCGACGCCCTGCTGGAGGTGGCCGAGCGCTCGCTGGCGGGAGGCAAGAGCACCCGCCCCGCGGGAGAGCGCCACCAGGTGGTCGTCCATGCCGACGTCTCCTCGCTCGCGGGCGGCGCGGCGGCGGGCTGCCGGATCGAGGAGGGCCCGGCGATCTGCGCCGAGAGCGCCAGGCGGCTTGCCTGCGACGCCTCGCTTGTCTCGGTACTGCACGGGCCGAAGGAGTCGCTCGACATCGGCCGCAAGAGCCGCGTCGTGCCGGCACCGATGCGGCGGGCCCTGGACATCCGTGACGAAGGTCGCTGCCGCTTCCCGGGCTGTGAGAACCGCCGCTGGGTCGATGCCCACCACATCGTCCACTGGGCGCGGGGCGGGGAGACGAAGCTCTCCAACCTCCTCTTGCTCTGCGGGCACCACCACCGCCTCGTGCACGAGGGTGGCTTCTCGGTGGCTCGCAAGCAGGATGGCTCGCTGGTCTTCCGGCGCCCGGACGGCAAGCCCATTCCTGCCGTCCCCTCCCCCGCCCGCGGCAGCTGCAGGGAGCTGCGCATGGGCAACAGGGCGGCCGGGGTTGACCCGATGCCCGGCGCACTGCTCGCCCTTGGGCGCGGCGAGCGCTTTGACCGGGAGCTGGCGGTGGCGGGATTGCTGGCGCGGGCGGGGCCGGAAAGCGACTTATCTAAGGTGAAGCTCAGTGCCGAGCCGGGCTGAATTCGAGCGATGGATCGATGCCTACGAGCGGGCGTGGCGCACGGCCGGTACCGAGGGGCTGGCCGGTCTCTTCACCGAGGGAGCCACCTACCGCATGTCGCCGTACGAGGACGCCGCTCGGGGACTGGAGGCGATCGGCGAGCTCTGGGAGCGCGAGCGCGCCGGGCCCGACGAGGGCTTCGAGATGAGCCGCGAGATCGTCGCCGTGGACGGCGATACGGCAGTGGCGCGAATCGCCGTCGAGTACGCCAACGGCAACCGGTACCGGGACCTCTGGATCGCCCGCTTCGCGCCCGACGGGCGCTGCCGCGAGTTTGAGGAGTGGGCTTATTGGCCGGGCCTTACTCCCCCATCGCCTTGATCACCAGGCGCTTGGGGCGGCGGCCGTCGAACTCGCAGTAGAAGACCTGCTGCCAGGGGCCTAGGTCGAGGCGGCCGTCGGTCACGGGGACGATCGCCTGGTGGTGGACCAGCAGGTTCTTGAAGTGGGCGTCGCCGTTGTCCTCGCCGCCCCGGTGGTGGCGGTAGTCGCCGCCCTCCGGCAGCAGCTCGGCGGCGACCTCGCCGGCCGGCGGCTTCCAGCTCGGCGGCGCGATCTTGTCGAGCCATTCGAGCGCGTCCTCGTGCAGGCCCGGCTCGTCGTCGTTGACCCAGACGCCGGCGGTGATGTGCATCGCCGAGACCAGCACCATGCCCTCGGCGATTCCGGCCTCGTCGACCGCGACCTGAACGTCCTCGGTGATGCGGATCAGCTCGCGCCGCTCGCTGGTCTCGAAGGTCATGTAGGCGGTGTGCGACTTCACCGGCTTAACCGTAACTCCGCGGAGCCGGGAGGGGCGTCGCCATACACTTTGGCGAGGGTCCTCGTGAGGCGTCTCATCCCGATACTCGTGCTCTGCGTCGCGGTGCCGCTCGGCGCCGGGATGGCGCGCGGCGAGACGGTGCAGGTCGGCAAGCTGCGGGTCTTCTTCGGCGGGCGCATCGCCCCCCACTCGCTGCCGCGCGACCGCGACGTGCCGGTCAGGGTGACCCTGAACGGCAAGGTGCGGACCACCGACGGCAGCCGGCCGCCGCAGCTGCGCCGCATGTCGTTCGCCGTCAACCGCTACGGCAGGCTCTCCACGCAGGGCCTGCCGACCTGCGACAGCGGCCAGCTCGAGGCGACCGACTCGCAGCTCGCCCTGCGGCGCTGCGGCGGGGCGCTGGTCGGGCGGGGGCGCTTCGGCGCCAACCTCGAGTCGCCGAACCTGGAGCCGTTCCCGGTGGCCGGCAGGATGCTCGCCTTCAACGGCCGCGAGGACGGCCGCGCCGCGATCCTCCTCCACATCCACGCCTCCAACCCAATCGAGGCCACCGTCGTGCTGACCTTCAAGATCTCCCACCGCCGGCGCGGCAAATTCGGCACCGTGCTGACGACGCGGATCCCGCGCGTCGCCGGCGACCTCGGCTACGTCACCGACGTCTCGCTCTCCTTCGGCCGCAAGTACCGCCACCGGGGGCAGCAGCGCAGCTTCCTCAGCGCCCGCTGCGCCGCTCCCGCCGGCTTCCCCGGCGCCCTCTTCACCTTCGCCCGGGGCACCTTCGACTTCGCCGGCGGCAAGCGGGTGGAGACCAGCCTGACGCGCGACTGCCTCGTACGCGCGCCCTAATCTCGCGCCGCCCCGCTGCCGATAGGTGGGCATGCAACTGGTCTGGCGCGCTTGGGACGCGATCACCGGCCCGAGCGGTTGGCGCTCGATCGCGGGGCCGATCGCCTTCGTCGCGGTCGGCGTCACCCTGCTGATCTACAACCACCTCAACGAGCGCGTGACCGACGTCGTCTTCTGGCTGACGCTCGGCCTGATCCTCACCGTCTTCCTGCGCATGCTGGAAACCAACCGGCGCCAGGCGCGCGTCCTCGCCCAGCAGAAGCGCGACTCGCTCAACGACAGGGTCACCGGCCTGCGCAACCGGCAGAGCCTCGAAGCGGATCTCGCCGCCGCCGCGACCGCCCCCGGCGAGGGCTGGGTGCTCGTCCTGCTCGAGCTCGAGGGGCTCGAGGCGCACAACGACCGTCGCGGCTACGCGGCCGGCGACGCGATCCTGCGCGACCTCGCCCAGCAGCTGGTCGAGGCGGTGGCGCCGCTGGGCGGGATCGCCTACCGCGTCGCGGCGAGCCGGCTCGCGATCCTCGTCCCGGCCGGCGAGCGGCGCCTCGGCGAGATCGTCCTCGCCGCCTCCGGCTCGCTGCGGGTCGAAGGCGAGGACCTGCCGGCGCTCGGACGCTCCTACGGCGAGGTGGCGATCCCCTCCGAGGCCGGTGGCGCCGAGGCGGCGCTGCAGCTGGCCAGCCGCCGGCTCGCCGCCCAGCGCCAGCGCCAGCACCGCTCGGCGCGGCGCCAGGCGCACGCGGTGCTGATGGCGGCCTTCGCCGCCCGCCACCCGGAGATGCGCGACGACCTTCGCCTCGCCGCCTACCGGGCGATCTCCCTCGCCCGCCGCCTCAGCCTGGAGCGCGAGGAGATCGACGACGTGGCACTCGCCGCCGAGCTTCAGGCCATCGGCCTGCTCGCCGGCCCGGCCGCGAGCCAGGCGGTCGAGGGCGAGAGGATCGTCGCCGCCGCGCCGGGCCTGGCATCGGTCGCAACCCTTGTCCGCGCCGGCGGCGAGCGCTTCGACGGCTCCGGCACCCCGGACGGCCTCGCCGCCGAGGAGATCCCGCTCGGCGCCCGCATCATCGCCGTCGCGGTCGCCTTCGCGACGCTGACCTCGCCGCGCCCCGAGCGCTCCGCCCACAGCTCGGCCGAGGCGGTCGCCGAGCTGCGCCGGCACGCCGGCAGCCAGTTCGACCCCGGCGTGGTCGAGGCGCTGGCCAGCGACCTCGCCGAGGAGACCGTTCCCGCCTAGCCCGCTAGGGCAGGTAGCGGTCGGCTTCTTCTTCGGCCTTCTCGATCCCCTCTTCGGCTTCTTCCTTGCCCTTCTCGATTCCCTTTTCGACTTCTCCACGGCCTTCCTGGAGACCTTCCTTGGCCCGTTCGGCGCCCTCCTCGACCCCCTCGCGGCCTTCCTCGATGCCCTGTTCGACCTGCTCCTGGGCCTCGCCGCCGGTCGTGCCGCCGCCATCGCCGTCGTCGTCGCCGCAACCGGCCCAGGCGACCCCGCCGATCGCGATCGCCAGCACGGCGAGCCCGGCCCTCAGGCCGCGGCCCCGCATGTCCCTCGACTCTTCGTCCAAAGTCCCTTCTCCTCTCGGTCCGATCGCCAGATGGCTACCGGCCCAATCCTAGTCGCGGCGCATGAAAGGTTTCGCCGAGTGCGGCGCCGAGAAGACAACGGGGAGCGAATCCCGATAGCGTGATGCTTGAGCTCGCCGGCCTTGATTTGTTACGTCGCCGGGCATTTCGCGCGCGCCATCGGCGTGTACGCACTTTGAAAGGTCGCCACCGGCGACATAGCGACACCAAAGGAGCGCATGTCCACGCTATCGAAGGAAGACGTAAAGATTCATCTGCCAAACGTGGGCTCGTTCGCCCTCGAACAGGATGAGGAGTTCTTCGAGATCGAGGAGGACGGCACTCGCCGCCGCATCCGCTGCCACGACTACGGCGAGATCTACTCCGTGCCCGGCCTCTACGAGCAGCTCTTCTACGACGCGCTCAGCTGCGACTCGCCCCGCGTCGTCGTCGACCTGCTCGACGAGACCCTGAAGGACCACGACCAGGACCCCGGCGAGCTGCGCGCCGTCGACCTCGGCGCCGGCAACGGCATGGTCGCCGAAGAGCTCGACCGGATCGGGGCCGACTCGATCGTCGGCGTAGACATCCTCGAGGAGGCCAAGGAGGCCGCCGAACGCGATCGGCCGGGCCTCTACGACGCCTACCACGCGGTCGACGTGACCGAGCTCGAGCCCGAGCTGAAAGAGGACCTCGAGCAGCGCGAACTCAACTGCGTCACCTGCGTCGCCGCGCTCGGCTTCGGCGACATCCCGCCGGACGCCTTCCGCGCCGCCTACGAGCTGGTGGACCGCGAGGGCTGGGTGGCCTTCAACATTCGCGACCGCTTCATCAACGGCGAGGACAGCAGCGGCTTCGCCGACCTGCTGGAGCAGATGTTCGACGAGGGCGAGCTGGTCGAGCACACCCGGCACCGCTACCAGCACCGGCTCTCGGTGAAGGGCGAGCCCCTGCACTACTACGCGATGGTCGCGCGGAAAGCCGGCTAGCCGCTAGGAGCCGTCCAGGGCCTCCTTGACGAGGCGGTCCGCCGCGGCGTTCTGCTCGCGGCGGACGTGACGGATCGACCAGCGGCGGAAGGGCCGCAGCGCGCGCACCACCTCGGCGTGCAGCTCGCGCAGGGTCGCGTCCTTGACCTTGTACTCGCCCTTCACCTGGCGCACGACCAACTCCGAGTCGCCGACCAGCTCCAGCTCGCTGGCGCCGAGCTCGCGGGCCCGTGCGATGCCCAGCAGCAGCGCCCGGTACTCGGCGACGTTGTTGGTGGCGGCGCCGATCCGCTCGCCGCGCTCCTCCAGCACCTCGCCGCCGGGCGCCTGGACCACGGCGCCGATCGCGGCAGGCCCGGGATTCCCCCTGGCGCCGCCGTCGACGTTGACGACCAGCTTCTCCACTAACCCACAGGCTCGCCGTCGGCCGCCCGTTCGGCCCGGGCCGTGCCGAGCCCGATCCGGCCGTCCTCGCCGGCGTGCGCGTTCCACTCGCGGGCGGAGCCGTCGAGCTGGACGATCTCCTCGCCCTTGCCGAGCTGGAAGACCGGCCGCATCTCGTCGCCGAGGTCGACGCCCCACTGGTACCAGCCGAGGTCCCAGGCGACCGTCACCCGCACCTCGCTCGGCGACCCCGCCATGCCGCCGATCGAGACGCGCGGCTCGCCCAGCGTGCGCGCCAGGCCGGCCACGGTGCGCGCCGCCTCGCTGGCGTTGAAGCGTCCCGCGGCGCGCTCCAGGCGCCCCCGCGGCGACTCGGTCGGCTGCTCGGGCTGGGGGCGGCGGCCGACGTTCGCGCCCGGCGCCGCCGGGTCGACCCAGCCGAGCCGCTCGGCGCGCCCGCGGCAGAGGTCGCAGACCAGGCGCGGACCGTCCTTCGGGCTCATGTAGCTGCGGGTCCGCTCGCCGGCGAGGATCGTGCGCCCGCAGACGGCGCAGCGCTCGTCCACGCTTAGGCCTCCTGCAAAGCCGACTTGAGCCGCATGACCGCCTTGGTGTGCAGCTGCGAGACGCGCGACTCGGTCACGCCGAGCACCTCGCCGATCTCGCGCAGGGTGAGGTTCTCGTAGTAGTAGAGGGCGACGACGAGCTGCTCGCGCTCGGGCAGCGAGCCGATCGACTCGGTCAGGCGGTCCTTGACCTCGCTGCTGGCCAGCGATTCCTGCGGGTCTTCGGCGCGCGGGTCGGAGATCGTGTCGAGCAGCGAGACCTGGTCGCCGGAGGAGTCGGAGATCGACCAGAGCTCGTCGAGCGCGTAGACCGAGGAGTTGGCGATCTCCAGCAGCGCTGTCTGCAGCTCCTCCTCCTCGATCCCCAGCTTGGCGGCGAGCTCGGCCTCGGTCGGCGCCCGTTGCAGCTCGTGCTCGAGCTTCGCCTGCGCCGCCTCGATCTCGCGGGCCCGGGCGCGCACCGAGCGCGGCACCCAGTCGAGCGAGCGCAGCTCGTCGATGATCGCGCCGCGGATGCGGGTCATCGCGAAGGTCTCGAACTTGATCCCGCGCTCGGGCTCGAAGCGCTCGATCGCGCCGATCAGCCCCATCAGGCCGTAGGAGATCAGGTCGGCGTCGTCCACGTGCGAGGGCAGCCCGGCGCCGAGCCGGCCGGCGACGAACTTGACCAGCGGCGAGTAGGCGACGACGAGGCGCTCGCGGGCGGTCGCGTCCCCCTCTCCCTTGTAGCGGCGCCACAGGTCGCGCAGCTCAACCTCTTTTACGCCGGTTTCCATGGAATTCGCTCGATTCTATGGGGGCTTCGGGAGATCGTTGCCTCAGGCGCGCGGATGGGTGGCGGCGTACGCCTCCCGCAGGCGGGCAGCATCCACCCGAGTGTAGACCTGCGTGGTCGAGATCGACGCGTGACCGAGCAGCTCCTGGATCGCCCGCAGGTCGGCGCCGCCTTCGAGCAGGTGGGTGGCGAAGCTGTGCCGCAGGGCGTGCGGCGAGACGCCGGCCTGCAGCGAGGCCCGCTCCACCCACAGCGCCAGGCGGCGGGTGACGTCGGAGCCGGAGAGGCGGCGGCCGCTCTTGGAGAGCAGCAGGGCGGCCTCGCGCGGGTCGGCGGCGAGGGCGGGGCGGCCGCGCTCCAGGTAGCGGCGCAGCGCCCGCTGGGCGGGCTCGCCGACCGGCAGCAGCCGCTCCTTGGAGCCCTTGCCGAGCACCCGCAGCTGCTCGGTCTCGAAGTCGAAGGAGTCGCCCTCGAGGCCGACGATCTCCTCGCAGCGCAGGCCGCAGGAGTAGGCGAGCTCGAGCATCGCCCGGTCGCGCAGCTCGAGCGGCGTGCGCGCCGGGATGCGCTCCAGCAGGTCGCGCACCTGCTCGCCGCTGAGGACGCGCGGCAGCTTCTCCTCGCCTTTCGGGCTGGAGACGAGGTCGGCCGGGTTCTGGCCGACCCGCTCGCTGCGCACCAGGAAGTCGAAGAGGCCGCGCACCGCGGCCAGCTTGCGCGCCACCGTCGCCGCCGCCGCGCCGCCGGAGGAGAGCCCGGCCCCATAGCGCCGCACGTCGCGGTGGCGGACATCGCCGGGAGCCAGGCCCCTCCCCCGCGCCCACTCGACGAACTGGCCGAGGTCGACTCCATACGCCTTGCGGGTGCGCTCGGCCATGCTGCGCGCCCGCAGGTCGCGGTCGTAGGCGGTGAGGGCCTCGTCCCAGGTCATGCGGAGGGATTCGCCGCGTGGCGCCGGGAGCCTGCGGTCAACCTATGTATATAGGCGTTCCGACTTCCACTTCGTCATACAGCTCTTCCACGTCGGGGATCGCCATCCGCACGCAGCCGTGCGAGGCGGCGGTGCCGAGCGAGCCGGTTTCTTCGGTGCCGTGGATGCCGGCGCCTTCGTAGATCCCCATCCAGCGCGCCTTCAACGGGTTGGAGGGGCCGGGCGGGATCGACTGGCCGGCGAGGTCGCCGGCCCAGTCGGATTCGGGCACGTTCCAGGTGGGGTCGACCTGCTTGTTCTGTATGTGGTACAGCCCTTCCGGCGTTTCCAGGCCGACCTGGCCGACCGCGACCGTGTAGGTCTTGGCCAGCTTCAGGTCCTTCCAGAGCCGCAGCGTGTAGGAGCCGCGCTCGAGCGTGAGATAGGTCGGGTAGGCGGAAGCGACCTCTTCGCCGCTGATCTCCGGCGCGACCGAGTTGGTGCGGGCGGCGATCGTGTGGTCTGCGTCGGCGTTGAGGACCGCCGCCTCGAGCTGCTCGGTGAGCAGGTTGTCGCGCAGCTTGCGGCCGTGCTCGGCGGGGACGATGGCGAGCGAGGCGCCGCTGGCTTCGACCGTCGCGTCCCGCGGTTCGCGGTTGAGGTCCTCGGCGATGCGGCGGACGAAGCGGTTGATCGCCTGCTGCGAGTAGGTGACGTCGGCCGAGACCCGCTCGTCGACCTCGTCGCCGGTGACGTAGCGGACGATCCGCGCCGGCAGACCGCCGTCGCGGCTCACCTCGAGCGCCTCTTCGACCGCAGCGTCCAGGTCGGTGCGGACCTTCAGCCGCTCGCCGGGCAGGCGCCAGGTCTCCCCGTCGTAGCCGACCCTGATCGGGTGCTGGAGGGGCGCCAGCAGCTGCCGGCGCACGGCACGCTTCGCCTGCGCCTCGTCCATCCCGCCGACCTCGACGCCGCCGATCGTCACCCCCTCGGCGATCGTGTCGCTCTGGCTGCTGTCGTAGGCGTAGGCGACTGCCGCGCCGAGCGCCACCAGGGCGACGACGGTGGCCAGTGCGATCTTGGTCTTTCGGCCCATTGCAGGAAAGTGTAGGCAGCAGGATCGGTCGTCCTGACGGATATCTTTCGTCCCCGTGCGCTCCAAGGATGAGATCCGCAAGGAAGTTTGGAAGGCGATGGACCGCGAGGGCGTCTCCCGCTTCCCGGGCGCCGAGGGGCGCATCCCCAACTTCGCCGGCGCCCGGATGGCTGCCGAGAAGCTCGCCGGTCACCGCCTCTGGAAGCGGGCACGGGCGATCAAGGCCAACCCGGACTCGCCGCAGACGCACGCCCGTCGCATGGCCCTGGAGGAGGGCAAGACACTGATCATGGCGGTGCCGCGGCTGCGCGATCCGCACCCGTTCCGGGTGCTCGAGCCCAAACGGCTCTCCAAGAGCGCGATCAAGGAGGCGGCGACGATCAAGGGGGCGCTCAAGCACGGCCGGGTGGCGGCGCTCGACGACCTGCCGGCGATCGACTTCGTCCTCTGCGGCTCGGTCGCGGTCAACCTCAGCGGCGCCCGGATCGGCAAGGGCGGCGGCTACAACGACCTCGAGTTCGGCGTCCTGATCGACGCCGGCAAGATCGACGACCACACGACGGTGGCCACCACCGTGCACCCGATCCAGATCCTGCGCCGCCACCTGCCGGTCGTCTCCCACGACCTGCCGGTCGACCTGATCGCGACGCCGCGCGCCGTGATCGAGGTCGAGCGCAGCTACGAACGGCCGCGCGGCATCCTCTGGGACCACCTGCAGCCGCCGCAGATCCGCGAGATCCCGATTCTGGAAAGGATGGGCTATGCCTGACTCCAACACGGCGATCATGAGCGGCTCGGTCGACTTCCCGGCCTCCGACTACGGCAACCCGGATCCCGAGTGGCTGAAGATCGACTGGCGCGAGCACCTGCACCGGGTGCGGCTGCCGGGTGCGGAGGTGAACTACGCCGAGATCGGCGAGGGGGAGCCGATCCTCTTCGTCCACGGGCTGGCCGGCTGCTGGCGCAACTGGCTCGAGAACCTCCCCCACTTCGGCCGCACCCACCGCGCGATCGCCCTCGACCTGCCCGGCTTCGGCCACAGCCCGATGCCCTCCTGGCCGATCGGGATGCCCGCTTACGGGCAGCTGCTGCACGACTTCTGCGAGAAGCTGGGGATCGGCCGCGTGACCGCGCTGGTCGGCAACTCGATGGGCGGCTTCGTCGCCACCGAGGCGGCGATCGACGACCCGGAGCGCTTCGAGCGACTGGTGCTGGTTTCAGCCGCCGGGATCTCATTCGCGGAGGCCGAAGGGCGGCGCAAGGAAGCCGCGGTCAGCCTCTTCGAAGCGACCTTCCCCTTCATGGCCGGCCCGCGCCGCGCCTGGCTGACCCGGCCGGCCGGCCGCAAGTTCGCCTTCGGGCGGGTCTTCCACAACCCCAACCGGATCCGTCCGGAGCTGCTGCGCGAGCAGATGGAGCCCGGCCTGCAGAGCCCCGGCTTCGGTGCCGCGATCCGCGCGATCGGCGGCTACGACACCCGCCACCGCCTACCCGAGATCGAGGTGCCGACCCTGGTCGTCTGGGGGCTCGACGACCACATCGTCCCGGTCGAGGCGGCGATCGGCTACCACCGCCTGATCCCCGAGTCGCGGCTGGAGCTGTTCGAGCGCACCGGCCACGTGCCGCAGATGGAGCGGCCCCACCGCTTCAACGCGCTGCTTGAAGACTTCGTCAGGTGACTGCGCCCTGC
>Ga0075314_1000145_pt1 | contig 10735 bp, 10 predicted proteins | sample MayberryNE_Catta_6_FD_120055 | JGI IMG/M metagenome (GOLD analysis project Ga0075314, IMG submission 120055) | Natural and restored wetland microbial communities from the San Francisco Bay, California, USA, that impact long-term carbon... | ecosystem: Environmental > Terrestrial > Soil >... | reverse complement strand
TTCCCTGCGCGAGCTCTACCTGGCGCACACCGCGGTCGAGCAGTGGACTAGCTTCGAGAACCGATTGGGGTATTTTCCGATCGACGCCCGCTACAAGTTCGGCATCCTCCGCGCACGGCGTGATCGCTCTGGAACTCGGTCGATACGCGTGCTCGGCATGGCCGACGATGCCCGCCGTCTCAAGGGCCCACACGTTCGCGTCTCGGCAACCTCGCTTGCGCGGATCGGTGGTCCCTCGCGCCTAATCCCCGACTTGGAGTCCGACGGTGAGGTCCACCTGCTGCGTAAGTTCGCAACAGCCGGCTCTGGCTTCTTCACGTGCACATCGGCGCTTGGGCCTGTGATCTATGAACGCGAACTGGACCTGACCGAAGACCGCAGGCGCGGCAAGTTTCAGCACGTAAGCACCGCGGTGCGGCGCATCGGGCCTGCTCGCTGGCTGGGGGTTCGCGATCAGCCCCTCAGGCCATTGATCGAGGGCCGGATGGTAGGTCAGTACGACTTCTTCGAGAAGTCCTGGGTGGAGGGCGCCGGTCGAACGGCGAGGTGGAGTTACAGCAACGGTCATCGGCTGAAGGACTGCAGCCCGCAGTTCTTGGCGCCGCCCGCTGCCGCCTTGCGGCCACGAGTGGCCATTTGCGACGTCACCTCGGCAACCAACACTCGAACCGTGCGGGCCTCCTGGGTACCGCCGCAATGGCGGTGCGGCAATACTGCGCCGGTCCTGATCTTCGAGGACGAGACGCGCGCCTTCGCCGCGCTTGCGGTTCTCAACAGCATGGTCTTCGACTGGCAAGCGCGGAGGATCGTCTCGGGCCTGCACCTGAACCGCTTCTACCTCGAGGCGATGCACTGGCCAAGCCTCACGAGCGCCGAGCTCGAGATGCTGGCTGTGCGAGCCCGCGCGATCCTCAGCCTCAACCGGCGTTTCCGCGAAATCGCCCCAGACCACGCGATCGGCCCGGCTGAGATCGACTACGTGGAGGCTCATGTCGAGATCGAGTCGATGGTCGCGGGCGGCTTCGATCTCACGTTGACGGATCTCGAGGCAATTTTCGACGCGAGCGAGCTGGAGCGGCGCGGATTCTGGCGCGCCTACCGCAGCGATCCGGGCCCCGCTGCAGTTGCCACGGAGCTTCTCGGGTCATTCCGTCCCAGCCCAGTTCGACGCTGACGGCTGCGCCCCGTTTCGTCCCGCCGCAGGGTGCTCGTCGTCGCGACCGGCGCGCTGCGAGGCGCCGGGCTGGTCGACGAGCTCTGCGGCGGCAGGCCGCCCAAGGAGGTCGAGGCGGTCGATCGTCGTCCCGGTGGTCGAGCAGAGCGCCGCGAGGCGAACCGCCGGTGAGCTGGAGCCGGCGCGGGAGCGGGCCGGCCGGCGGCTCGAGCAGGACCTGAGCGAGTTGCGCCGGCGCGGGATCGCGGCGACCGGGCGGCTCGGCGACACCGACCCGGTGCTCGCCGTCGAGGACGCGCAGCGCCCACGACGCCCTCGGGATGATCGAGGATCTCGCAGCGGTCGGCGCCGCATTGCGCGCGTAGTTCACAATGGACAGCGAGACGACCGGGTTGTACGGTCTTTTCAGTAGCGGCGACATAGAAGCGGAGGGTTGGTGCAGGTGGGCTGGATCGCGATAGGCGTTGTGGCCCTGGCGGCCCTCCTGGCGCTGGGCGCCTTGTTGATGGTTTTAGTAGTGCGAGAGCGCAAGACCAAGCAGCGCTTCCGCATCCTCGTCGAGGTCGCCGCGGTCTCCGACGCCGGCGGCACGCTGGAGGAGACCTTCGACGCGCTCTGCGGGATCCTCGTCCCAGAGATCGCCGACTTCTGCATGATCGACACGATCGACGAGGAGCGGGTGCCGCGCCGCGCCGCGGTGCGGGTCGCCGCAGGAGCAGCCGAGGGGGTCGAGCGCGGCCTGGCCGAACGGCTGCCCTCGGCGCCCAAGCGGATGCTGGCCGGCGGCAACGGCGAGTCGCTGAAGCCGCGCTTCTTCGAGCGGATGGGCGACGCCGACCTGCGGGGGCTGGCGCACGACCCCGAGGACCTCGAGTTCCTGCGCCGGCTCGGTCCGCGCTCGGCGATCACCGTGGCGCTCAACGCGCGCGGCCGCGTCACCGGCACGCTGACGCTGGGCGTCGCCTGGTCGGGCCGGCGCTACCGCCAGGAGGACGCCGACTTCGCCTGGATCCTCTCCGGCCGCATCGCCCTGGCGCTCGACAACTCCGGCCTCTTCGCCGACCTCGAGCGGGCCGAGCGGGCCCGCGCGGAGATCGCTGAGACGCTGCAGCGCGGTCTGCTGCCCTCGCCGCTGCCCCACATCCCCGGCTGGTCGATCGCCGCGATGTACAGGCCGGCCGGCGCCGAGAACGAGGTGGGCGGCGACTTCTACGACGTCTTCCGCGTGCCGGGCGGCTGGATGCTGGCGATCGGCGACGTCACCGGCCGCGGCGCCGGCGCCGCCTCGATCACCGCCGTCGCCCGCTACACGCTGCGCACCGCGGCGGTCCTCACCGACGACCCGCTGGTCGCCCTGCGCACCCTCAACCGCGCCCTGCTCGCCCGCGGCGACGCCGCCCTCTGCAGCCTGGTCGCGCTGACGATCGGCGAGGACAGCTTCGACCCGGTCCGCCTCGCGGTCGCCGGGCATCCGCCGCCGCTGCTGGTCGACGGCGAGGAGGTGGCCGAGGTGTCCACGGCGGGGCCGGTGCTCGGCGCCTTCCCCGATGCGGAGTGGGAGATCGCCCGCAGCGAGGTCGAGCCGGGACAGCAGCTGGTCGTCGTCACCGACGGGATCGCCGAGGCGCAGGGCCCGCAGGGCCGCTTCGGCGAGACGCGGCTGCGGCGCCGGCTGCGCGGCGCCGGCAACCCGGCCGCGGTCACCCAGAGCCTCGAGGCCTCGCTGCACGAGTTCGTCGAGGGGCCGCTCGAAGACGACGTCGCGATCCTTGCCCTCGCCCGCTCCTCGGAGCAGGTCCGCGGGCCACGCAGCGGCAGCCGCCCCGCCGTGGCCAGCCTGGACCGCGTCGATGGCTGATTCGCGGCCGCTGGTCGAGCGCCTCTTCGACTGCTTCAACCGCCGCGACGAGGACTGCATCGCGGAGATCTGCGACGAGGAGATGGAGTTCTTCCCGATCGTCACCGCCGAGGCGGTCGGCCGCGAGGCTGCCTACCGCGGCCCGGCCGGCCTGCACCAGTACCTGGCCGACGTGGCCGAGGTCTGGGAAGAGCTGCAGATCACGCCGAACCAGGTGGAGGAGGCGGACGGCGTTCTCCTCGTCCGCGGCCGCGTCTACGCGCGCAGCCGCGAGCTCGGCATCCGCGACATGCCGATCGCCTGGATCTGGGAGGTGCGCGGCGGTCGGTTCGTCCGCGGCGAGGTCTTCCCCGATCCCGAGCAGGCGAGCGCCCGCTTCGCCGGCCGGGCCGAGGTCTCCGACGGCTGAGCCGCTCAGGCGTTCGTGCCGTCGCCGTCGGCGGCCGCCGAGCACGGGGCGCCGCGCAGCGCCTCCAGCACCTCCTCGGCCAGCTGCGAGCCGTCGCCGGGGCGCAGCGGCGTGGCGCTGACCCGCACCACGACGCCGTCCTCGCCGATCTCCTCCAGGGTGACGTGCGGCGCGTAGCGGGTCGGCACGTTGACCCCGGCCCGCAGCCGTTCCTCGATCTCGCGCGGGCTGGCCTCGGCCGAGAAGCGGGCGCGCAGGTCGATCTTGTCGGGCTCGCGCAGCGGCACGACGGCGAGGTTGATCAACACGCTGTTGGGGATCTGGATGCGGTCGGCGCCCTGGGCGAGGGTGGTGTAGAAGAGGCCGAGCGAGCTGACCGTGCCCTCGACCGAGCCGCCGATGAAGCCGCCGACGAAGCGCACCCGTTCGCCCACCCGGAAGGGCCGCGTGCTCTGCAGGACGATGCCGGCGAAGATGCCGCCCAGCGACTGCTGCGCGGCGAGGCCGAGGACGACGGCGGTGATCGTGCCGCCGAGCGCCAGGGTCGCGGCGGTGACGCCGGCGATGCGCAGCGCCCCGATCAGCACCACCGACATCGCGAAGAGGCGGATCAGGAAGCCGAGCGTGCCGGCGGTGGCCGGGTCGAGGCGGCGGAAGAGGCGCGGCGAGACGCTGCGCACCAGCCAGTGGACGGCGACCGAGCCGACGATCGCCAGCACGGCGACCGTCGCCCCCTTCACCCAGGGGCCATAGCCCGGCAGCCAGTCGTGGCGGTTCTCGTAGACCAGCAGGGTGCCGGCGAGGACGGCGAGGGCGATCAGCAGACCGGCCAGGGCGCGGCGCGGCGACTGGTGTTCGAGCTCCTCGCCCAGGCCGACCTCGTACCAGCTGTGGCTGCGCGTTTCGAAAAGCTCGCGGGGCAACCTCCGGCGCGGGGCTGGCATCGCGTTCACGCTACCCGTAGTACGGCGATCCATGCGCCGCCCCGTTCCTCTGCGCCCCGGCCGGCTACGGCGGCGTCTTCATCCTGGCTCGAGCCTGCCGATCGCCGGGAGGAAGCGGCCCACTCGCATGGCGTACTCGGCGTAGGTCCTGCCGTGGACGCGGAGCAGGTGCGGCTCCTCGACCGCGCGCACCTGCAGCTCGATCGTCGCCAGCAGCCCGGCGAACGCGAGCAGCGCGATCCAGCTGGGGACGAGGAGCGCGAGGCCGAGGGTCGCCGGCAGCATCGCCGCGAAGATCGGGTTGCGGACGAGGGCGAACGGACCGTCCGTTACCAGGGCGGTGCGCTCCTCGGGGTCGACGCCGACCCGCCAGCTGGCGCCCATCGCGAGCTGGGCCAGGAAGGTCGCCACGATGCCCGCGATCGCGAGCGCCGCTCCGGCGGCGTGGGCCGCGGCCGTGTCGAAGGCCCCGATCGGCTCGACCACGTCGAGGAGCGCGAGCAGTGGAGCGGCGAGACCGAGCACGAGCGCGAGGAGGAAGCCGACGCCGGCCAGCCACTCCGCCGAGCCCGGCGAGCCGCTGAGGCGGTGGATGCCGCTCGACCCGGTGCGGCGGAGCTGGATCGCCGCGCGCAGCCCGAAGGCGAGGGCGATGAAGGCCACGTAGAGGGAGAGGGCGAGCACGGGCATTTTCAGCACCTACCAGAGCGTCGCTACGGGTGGGTAGTCGCGCATCGCGCCGTCAGCCGTGACCAGCGTCAGCCGGTGCTCGAGCGCGGTCGCGACCAGGAAGCGGTCGGCGGGATCCTCCGAACCGAACCCGTCGAGCGCCTCGCTGCGCAGGGCGATGCCGTGGGTCAGCGGCATCGCGGTGGGGGCGGAGCGCCGTAGGGCGTCGAGGACCCACTCGCGCGGGGAGGGGTCGAGGCTGAGCCGCCCCTTGCGGGCAAGGACCAGCGTCTCCCAGGCCGAGATCGGCGAGAGGTGGACCTCGCTCTCGCGATCGGCGATCGCCTCCTCGGCGCCCGGCGAGAGCCGCTCCGGCTCGAGCAGTCGCCAGAGCCAGACATGGGTGTCGAGCAGCAGCCGCAACCGCTCAATCTGCCAGCGCGTCCCACTCGCCGGGCTCGGTCGCGGGGGCCGTCAGGTCGCCCGCTATCTCGCCTCGGTCGCGCATCGCGCCGAGCCAGTCCTCGGCGCGCCCCGGCTTGAGCGGCATCAGCTGTGCCACCGGCTTGTCGCGCTTGGTGATCACGATCGGCTCGCCCGAGGCGCCGACCTCGTCCAGCAGGCGCAGGCAGGTCTGCTTGAACTCTCCGGCGGGCACGGTCTTCATGGAGCAACCGTACCATGCATGGACACTGGACATGGACATCTCAGCAAACGCGAGCCGGACCCGCGGTAGGCTCACGGGCCAAGCGAGGCGATCGAGCCGACGACCACGCCGTCGGGGCGGGTATAGGCGGGACTGTCCGCGACGAGGACCAGGAGAGCGCCGCAGGCGGCGTTGGCCTCCCGGGACAGCTTCTTTCGCAGCGCGAGCAGGTTGCGCGCCCCCTCGTCGACCCGGTTGTGCCCGAGCTTGACCTCGACGCCGATCCAGCGCCCGTCCCGCGCCTCGACGATCGCGTCCACCTCCAGGCCCTTGTTGTCACGGTAGAAGCGGACCGTCGCCCGGTGGGGCTGAGCGTAGATCCGGAGGTCGTGGATCGCCTGCGACTCGAACAGGTGGCCGGCGAGCTCGATCTCGGGCCCGAGCAGGCGGTCGGGCGTGGCGCCGAGCGCAGCGACCGCAAGCGACGGGTCTGCGAGGTGGCGCTTCGGGGTGGCCGCCAGGCGCACGCGCGAGCGCAGCCGCGGCTTCCAACTGGGCTGATCCTCGATCAAGAGGAGGCGGCGCAGCGCCTTTAGGTAGTCGCGCAGCGTGCTTTCGTTCAAGGGCTCCTCGGCCGTCCGCCCGATCGTCCGCAGGGAGGCGTCTGTAGCGACGTTGCGCCCGTAGGAGGCGAGCAGGCGCCAGACCCCGTCCGGGTCGCGCGCAACGCCGTCGACGCGGTGGACGTCCGCATTGACGATCACGTCGAGATAGTCGGCGTTCGCATCGAGTGCGTCCGCCACGGTGAGACCCAGGTTGTCGGGCCATCCGCCGATCGCCAACGCCTCGACGGCCTCCCTCACCTCCATCGCCCGCGACCGGGCCGGGCCCGGGTCGCCGCCTAGGAGTGCCCCCACGGACAGATCCCCGCTCGAGATCCCGCGCTCGAGCAGGGACATGGTCCGCATCCCCACGGGGGCGATCCTGCGGGCGCCGCTGTGACTCACCTGATCCACCTCGGGAGTCGCCGAGCCGGTGAGGAGGAACAGGCCCTTTTCGCCGAGGTCGTCCACCCGGCCGCGCACCGCGTTCCACATCCCCGCGGCGAGCTGGTACTCGTCGATCAATCGCGGCAGGTCGCCGTCGAGCACGAGACGCGGATCGGTCTGCGCCGCGGTGAGCGCGGCCCGATCGCGGTCGAGGCGTACCTCCGAGGCGGCGAAGCCGCGCGCGGTCGTGGTCTTGCCGACGGCCTTGGGACCGGAAAGCAGGACCGCTCCGTGGGTGCGCATCCGCGCTGCGACCTGCTCCTCCACCGTCCGCGCGCGCTTCTCTGGGGCTGCCTTCGACTTGAAGCTTTGCTCTTTGGGGTTCCGTTGCTCGATTGGATGAATCGTACCAGGTCTGACATAGAGATCGTACTCAAATCGCCAGCGGGATCGTACTAATCTTGGCCTTGGGTTAGTGCTCGGTGGCCGGCATTTGTACCCTGTGGGCGATGGCTGGATCGCAGAGTGCAGGTACCGTCGCACCGGGCAACGAGGAGGCCGTGCGGGCTTGGGACACGGTCCTCTACGAACGGTGGAAGCAGAACCGCAAGGTGTTCGTCGGGGCGCTCGACGAGGTGACCGACGACCTCCTGGAGCGCTATCCGCCGCCCCAGGGGGGCCGCTGCATCGACGTCGGCTGCGGGTTCGGCGAGACGACCCAGGCGATCGCCGCGATGGTCGGGTCCGAGGGCTTCGTGCTCGGCACCGACTCCTCGCCGCGCTTCGTCGAGGACGCCCGTCGCGAGGCGGCCGAGGCCGGGGTCGAGAACGTCGAGTTCGAGCTGGCCGACGCGCAGACGGCCGAGTGGGAGCCGGCCCACGACTACGCCTTCTCGCGCATGGGGACGCAGTTCTTCGTCGCGCCCGTCCCGGCCATGCGGGCGATCCGCGGCGCCCTGAAGCCCGGCGGCGGGCTGCGCAAGATCTGCTGGCGCCGCAAGGAAGAGAGCCAGTTCTGGGCGGAGACCGAGCAGGTGGTCCAGCGCTTCCTCTCGCGGCCCGAGGAGTACGACGCCGACACCTGCGGCCCCGGCCCGTTCTCGCTCGGCAACCCCGAAACCTGCCGCGGCATCCTCGAGGCGGCCGGCTTCGCGGACGTCGAGCTGCACCGGCGGGACTTCGACTACTTCATGGGTAAGGACATGGACGAAGCGATCGACGCCCTGCTCGCGATCGGCCCGGGGGCCGAGCTGATCCGCCTCAACGGCGAGCATGGCGAGAGCCTGCGGCCGCAGATCGCCGAGGCGCTCGCCGACCACTACGCCGCCTGGCAGCAGGAGGACGGCTCGATCGTCGGCCGCGGCTCCGTCTGGCTGGTCGCCGCCACCAACCCGGGGTAGCCGTCCTCTTCGGCGCATGCTGGTCGTCGCGGTGGTTGAGCGCCCGGCTCCACGCCGCCTAACCTTGCAAAGGTCATCGCGCTTGGTAAGGTTAACTTGTAACCTTACGAAACTCAGGTAGGCGGAGGACTGCGAGGTGGCCGAGACGAGCACTGGGGGACCGCTTGGGCGCTACGTCGAGCGTCAGTGGCGCTCGAATCGGGCGGGGCCGACGCGGCGCGCTCGCCAGGCCGGTCGCTACCGGGTGTTTGTGCCCGATCCGATCGCGGCGCGGTCATCCCCGCTTGGCGACGCCGCGGTCCTGGCCTTGCACGAGGCGACGAAGGCGCTGCAGCGCCTCCAGCAGGCCCCCCGCCGGGTCGCAACGCTCGGCGCGGTGGCGCAGAACCTGCTGCGCTCGGAGAGCGTCGCCTCCTCGCGGATCGAGGGCGTGCTGATCTCCCAGAAGCGCCTGGCGCGGGCAGGCCACCTCGGTCCGGGCACCGGCCCCGGCGCTCGCCAGGCGGGTGAGGTGCTGGGCAACGTCGAAGCGATGCGGCGGGCGATCGAGGTCGGCGCCCAAGCCCGGGGGATCGGGGTCGAGGATCTGATCGAGATCCATCGGCTGCTGCTGCGCTTCGCCGACGACCACGGTATCGCCGGCATCGTCCGCACGACCCAGAACTGGATCGGCGGCAACCCCTACAACCCGATCGAGGCGAGCTTCGTGCCACCGCCCGCCGAGCAGGTGCCGGAGTTGCTGGAGGACCTTTGCCGGTTCGTGGCGCGCGACGATCTCCCACCGATCGCCCAGGCGGCACTCGCCCACGCGCACTTCGAGACGATCCACCCCTTCGCCGACGGCAACGGCCGGGTCGGCCGGGCGCTGATCTACGCGGTGCTGGGGCGGCGCGGCGAGCTGGCCGGCTACGTGCCGCCGATCAGCCTGATGCTGGCCGCCGTCCCGAAAAGCTACGTCGCCGGCCTCACCGCCTACCGCGAGGGTGACGTGAGCGAGTGGTGCGAGCTGTTCGCGTCCGCGGTCGAGCGAGCCTCCGAGGAGGCGCTGAACCTCGCCGAAGCGATCGAGGACCTGGAGGGGGAGTGGCTTGCGCGCGCCGGCCGGCCGCGCGAGGACTCCGCCGCCCGCCGCCTGATCGCCGCCCTTCCCGAGCAGCCGGTCTTCGACGCGGCCGCCGCCCAGCGTCTCGTCGATCGCTCCCACGTGGCGGTCAACAACGCCCTGCGCCGGCTGGAGGACGCCGGCGTCGTCCGCCGCCTCAACCAGCGCAAGTGGGGCCGCAGCTGGGAGTGCACCGAGCTGCTCGAGCTGGTCGAAGCCTTCGAGGAGTCGGTCACGAGCCCGCCATGAGCTGGCGAGCTCGCTGGCGGACGAAGGTAGCGACGGCCGAGTCGGGCGGGATGCGCTCGGCGTCGATCGTCTCGGTGAGCGCCGCGACGGTCTGCTCGGCGGCGGCCAGAGCTCGGTCGCGTGGGTGGCTCCAGGCCCTTGCCTCGCGCAGGACGTCGGCCAGGGTGACATCCCGCAGCGACACCTGTCCGCCGATCGACATCGCGGCGTCGGTGCGCAGCTTCGGCCAGAGCGCGGTCGGCACGGTGTCGTAGAGAGGGGCGAGTTCGACGGTCTCGGCGGTGGGGTGCAGGAGCGCCAGGTTCTTGCCGTGAGCGTCGGCGTTGCCGGTGAGGACGGTGAAGACGACGATCGCCAGCAGGCGGTCGAGCTGAGCTTCGGGGTCGTTGGCGTAGGCGTCGAGGAGGCGTGCCGCCTGGCGCAGCGACGGTCCGCCGCCGCTCTCGTACTTGGCGCGGCCGCGGTTGCCGGCGGGGTCGACGGCCAGCGCCTGGCAGAGGTCCTCCTGGTGCAGGCGCCGCAGCGCCCCGCCTTCCTGCGCCCGGTCGAAGCGGGAGAGAATCAGGCAGCGGTCCTCGCCGATCGTCTCCAGCCGGTGGTCGACCGAGGTCAGGCCGGCCCCGGAGGCGAGCTCGAGGCACAGCGCCTCGGCCTCGACCAGGCCCGGCCGCCGCGGGTCGTCGCGCTTCAGGATGTGGGTGGAGGGCCGGCCGTGCAGCGGTCGCCCCCAGGAGCCGTCCGGGAGGGCGACGAGCAGCAGCTTGTCCTGCAGGCCGGCCAGCGACAGCTCGCTGTCGTCGTGGGCGCCGAGGGGGTACTCGTCGAGCTCGTCGACCGCGGCTTCGAGCGTCTCTTCGGTGTACGGCTCGACGTCCGGCTCGCGCCGCTGCGGCTCCTGCGCGGCGATGACCAGTGCCCCTGCGACGTCGCGCCCGTAGCGGGCAAGCAGGCCGAAGGTCTCGTTGACGGCGAGGCCGGCGTTGGCGGCGAGGGTCTGCAGTGCCTGACCCTCCGGCAGCATCCCCCGGCAGAAGGCGGAGGCGTCCTGCGGCCGGGCTTGGAGCGGCAGGGAGCAGGAGATGACCGGGCTGTTCAGCGGCCAGCGCCCGAGCGCCTCCTCGCTGTAGCGGCAGCGGACCTCCGGCCAGCGCTCCTGCGTCAGCTCGGCGACGCGGAGGCCGTCGAGCCAGACTCCGAGCGGCTCAGGCCTCGCCATCTTCTGGCGGCAGTGAGATCGTGAGCGTGGCACCCATGCGGCGCAGGGCGCGAATGCTGCGCTCCAGCACCAGCGGGGA
>Ga0075314_1000144_pt1 | contig 10743 bp, 11 predicted proteins | sample MayberryNE_Catta_6_FD_120055 | JGI IMG/M metagenome (GOLD analysis project Ga0075314, IMG submission 120055) | Natural and restored wetland microbial communities from the San Francisco Bay, California, USA, that impact long-term carbon... | ecosystem: Environmental > Terrestrial > Soil >... | reverse complement strand
GAGACGAGGTTCACGCGGATGCCCAGCGGGCCCAGCTCGGCGGCGAGGTAGCGGCTTATGCTCTCCAGCCCCGCCTTGGCGACGCCCATCCAGTTGTACCCGGGCCAGGCGAGCGAGGCATCGAAGTCGAGGGCGACGACGCCGGCTGCGGGCGCCCTCGCAAGCAGCGGGCGCAGCGCCTTGGCCAGCGTGTGCAGCGAGACGGCGCTGGTCTCCAGGGTCTGCAGCGCGGCCTCGCGGGAGCTCGCCAGGAACTCGCCCGAGATCGCCTCCGGCGGGCCGTGGGCGATCGAGTGCACGAGTCCGTCGAGCACGCCCCAGCGCCGCTCTATCTCGGTGGCCAGGGCGCTTGCGTCCTCGTCGCGGCGGACGTCGAGCTCCAGCACCGGCGGCGACCCGCCCAGCCGCCGGGCCGCCCGCTCGGTCATCGGCCGCCGCGGGCCGAACGTCGTCAGCGCGATCTCCGCCCCGGCGTCCTTGGCCTCCCGGGCGATCGCGAAGCCGATGCTGCGATGCGTCGTCACTCCGGTCACCAGGACGCGCTTGCCGGTCAGCATGCGTTGCATCGCTACCGCCCCCCGTCGGCGACGCGCCGGGACTTCTTGACCCGCTCCCCGGCGGGCGCCGCCGCGAGGACCTCGATCTTGACCGGGGCCTTGAAACGGTCGAGCTCGGCGCGGCAGGCCGCCTTCACGCGGCGCACGAGCTCGTCCTCCTCGACCTCCCCTCGCGTGCGCACCCTGGCGCAGACGATCTGGCCCACCAACCGGTTGGCTTGGCCGAAGACGGTTGCTTCCTCGACCCCTTCGACCGCCTCGATGACGCTCTCCACCTCGACCGGCGCCACCTTCTGGCCGCCGACGTTGATCTGCTCGGACTTGCGGCCCAGGAAGCGCAGGTACTCGCCGTCTTGGACGACGGCGTCGCCGGTCACGAACCAGCCGTCGGGCGTCACCGGAGTGGGGGCGTTGAGGTACCCGAGGCTGTTCGTCGGGCTGCGGACCTGGAGGATTCCGTCGACGACGCGAATCTCCGTCGCCCCGCCGCCGACCTTGACCCAGAGGGAGCGGTCGGCGCGGGACCGCGTGCTGAGCGGGCCGATCTCGATCATTCCGTAGGTCTGCTGGAGCTTGACCCCCGGAAACCCCTCCCGCAGGCGATCGAGAGTGCTCTGGGGCATCGGCTCGGCGCCGTAGGTGAGGACCCGCAGGCTGCTGAGGTCGTGGCGTCGATGCGCTCCGCTGAGCAGCAGGAGGTTGAAGAAGGTCGGGGTGGCCGGCAGCAGCTCGACCCGGTGCTCCTCGATCAGCCGGCAGATCGTCTCCGGCGAGCGGTCGCTGGTGGCGACGATCGGGACCGTGTTGGCGAGCGCATGCAGCATGGTGCGAATGCCGCCGAGGTGGTCGAAGAGGAGGAAGGCGAAGGTCGAGAGGGCCGTGCGAGGCGGCCGGAAGGTTCCGATCAGGACGGCCAGATCGTGGAGGGCGGCCTTTGGCTCGCCGGTGGTGCCGGACGAGAAGCCGACCACACCGGGATGGTCTCGCCGTCGCAGCTCCTCGTAGAGCTCGTGATCGGCGCGGCGCTCGACGCGAGTCAGCCTCACCTCGTCCCGGGCGTCGACGTCGAAGCGGACCTGCACCTGGGCGATCTCGTCCCGCCTGCCGATCTCGGCGCTGCCGGCGCGTTGCGGCACGACGATCGCTCCCCCTGCGGTCAGGGCGAGGAACAGGGCGACGCTGGCGGGCGTGAAGTCTCCGGCGAGGGCGACGACGGTGCCCGGCTCGATTCCCTCGCGGCGGAGCGTGGAGCGCCATCGCTCCTGGCCTTCGATCAGCTCGGCGAACGTGCAGCTCCCCGACGGGGAGACGATCGCCTGCCGCTCGGGACGTTCCCGGAAGCGGTCGAGCAGGAAGTCGATGCACACGGTCAGGCCTCCACGGGCGCGCGGAAGACCCCCAGCCGGCTCTCCCCGATCTGTTCGCGCAGCTCGTAGTCTTCGACGCCGAGCCCCTCCTGCTCGGCCAGGCAGAGCACGCCCACCTTGCCGGTGTGCGCGTTTCGCTGCACCAGGTGCGCCGCGGCGGCGGTCTCGTGGAGGGGGAAGACCCGCGAGAGCGGTGGGACGATGGCGCCCATCGCGATCAAGCGGTTGACCTCCCATGCCTCCTGCCAGTTGGCGCCGTGGCTTCCGATGATCCGCTTCAGCCTCATCCACAGGTAGCGGTTGTCGAACTCGTGGCGATGGCCGGTGCTCGATCCGCAGGTGACGATCACGCCGCCCCGCCGGGCGAGGAACACCGATGCGCCGAACGTCTTCCGGCCGACGAAGTCGAAGACGATGTGCGGGTCCTCGCCCAACCTGTCGCGCACCGCCGAGCCGACGCGCCGGCCGACGTCGAGCTGCTCGAGACCGTCGAGCTCGAGCTCGTCGCGGCGTATCGCGACATCGCAGCCCAGCTCCCGCAGGACGTCCTCCTTGGCCGCCGAGCCGACGACGCCAACCGGGATCCCGCCGCCGTTGCGGACGAGCTGCACCGCGAAGGCGCCGAGGCCCCCGGTCGCCCCCCATACCAGCACCACGTCGCCCTGCTTCATGCCGGCGCCGTTGGGGCTGACCAGCATCCGGTAGGCGGTCGCCGCGCAGAGGCCGTTGCAGGCCGCCTCCTCCCAGCTCAGATGGCGGGGCTTTGGCAGCAGCTGGCTCGCCTTGAGGATGGCGAACTGCGCCAGGCCGCCGAAGTTGGTCTCGAAGCCCCAAGCGCGCTGGTCGGCCGCCAGCATCCCGTCGGCCTGGGAGGCCGGATCCTCCGTCTCGATCCACAGCGGCGCCGCGACCACCCGGTCGCCCGCCTTCCAGCGGCGCACCGCCGCCCCCGTCCTCACCACGACGCCGGCCGCGTCGGAGCCGATCGCATGGAACGGCTGGTTGTGGCGCGCCGCCCAGCCGCCCTGTTCGGCCAGGCGCTCGAGGAAGCGGAACGTCGGAACGGGTTCGAAGAGCGCCGACCAGACCGTGTTGTAGTTGATCGCGCTCGCCATCACGGCGATCAGCACCTCGTCCGGGGCGGGCTCGGGCACGGGAACGGGCCCGACGTGGATGCTGCGGCGGACGTCCTTGTCCGTCGCCGCCCGCACCGCCTCGACGTCCTCGACCCGCAGGTGGGCGGCGAGGTGTTCCTCGGGCAGGGCGCGCTCGGCCAGCTCCTCCCCGGTCTCCCCGCCGCGGATGGTTTCGATGACGTCCATTGAGACTCTTGAGTCTATATACGAGCCCTTCGCGGTCCAGGGTACGGCTTTCGCCTCGATCGGCTAGAGTGACGCCGCTCGATGGCGCCTGCCGCGATTCTCTCCCAGCCCCTTGAGCAACTTCGCGTGGGGGACCACTTCGCCACCTCCGGACGGACGGTGACCGAGGCCGATGTCGTTTCCTTCTCGGCCCAGACGGGGGATTTCCACCCGCTGCACGTCGATGCCGAGTGGGCGGCGGCCACGCCCTTCGGGGAGCGCATAGCCCCCGGCGTCCTGACGCTCTCCTATGCGCTCGGCCTGGTGCGGTTCGACCCCGGCGTGGCGCTTGCCCTGACGGGGTTCAGCGACGTGGTCTTCACCCGGCCGGTGCGGATCGGCGACACCCTGTCGGTGGTCGGGAGGGTGGCGTCGGTATCTCCCGGCGAGGCCGGCGCCGGCATGGTGACGTTCACGCTCCGCACTCTGAACCAACTCCGGCAGCTCGTCTGCCGCGCGCGGATCCAAGTGAAGTGGAGGGGCGACCACGGAGAAGCGCAGCCACGCGAGGGCACCGGCCGATGAACGAGCGAATCCTCGCCTGCGTCTACGTTGCCATCGACGAGGCGAACGAAGACCGCTCCGATCTGCCGCCGTTGCGAAAGTCGCCGGAAACGCAGATCCATGGGACCAAGGCTGGCCTCGACTCGCTCGGGCTGATCAACTTCCTGGTTGCCCTGGAGGAAGCGCTGGAACGCGATCTGGGGGTGACCGTGGCGCTCAGCGACGATCGGGCGCTCCTGCGGGAATCGAGCCCCTTTGAGTCCGTGGAAACGTTGGTGGCATACGTCGAGGAGCTGATCGGCAAGCAGCCAGGTTGAGCTCCTTGCCGATGACCTCCAGGCCATGGCCCCTCGGGTTGCGCAACGCGGTTGCGCACTTATCACCGGCGGATCCGGAGGGATCGGCGCGGCTGTCGCCCGCGGCCTGGCCGCAGACGGCTGGGCCGTCGCCATCAGCTACCGGTCGAGGGCCGAGGCGGCGCGAGCCGTCGCCGAGCAGATCGGCGAGGCGGGCGGCAAGGCGACGCTGCTCCAGGCCGACGTGAGCGAGCGGGGCGCCGCCGAGGAGCTCTGCGGCCGGGCCGAGCAGCGGTTCGAGCTGCCGCTGCTCGTGCTCGTCAACAACGCCGCCGTCATCGCCGACCACCCGGTCGTCATGCTCGACGACGAGTCCTGGCAGGCGGTTCTGGAGACGAACCTCAGCGCCGCGTTTCGGCTGACGCGACGGGCGTTGCCGCGGATGGTCAGCGAGCGCTTCGGGCGAGTCGTCAACGTCGCCTCTGTGGTCGGCCCGCGCGCCAACCCCGGGCAGGCGGCCTACGCGGCGTCCAAGGCCGGACTGGTGGGCTTCACCAAGACGGTCGCCGTGGAGGTGGCGCGCCACGGGGTGACCGCCAACGCGATCGCGCCCGGGCTGATCGAGACCGAGGCCACCGAGGACGTGCGCGGCGCGATGCTGCCGCGGATCCCCGCCCGCCGGGTCGGCGAGCCCGCCGAGGTCGCCGCCTGCGCGCGGTTCCTGGTGTCCGAGGCGGCCGCGTACGTCACCGGCTCGGTTCTCACCGTCGACGGCGGGCTCAGCGCCTGAGGCGTAGCCTCGGACCATGTTCGAAGTGGAGGTGATCGTCACGGGATCGTTGCGGGAGAACTGCTACGTCGTCGGCCGCGCCGGCGAGGCGCTGGTGGTCGATCCCGGCGACGACGGCGAGGCTATCGCCGCGCGCCTGGAGGCGCGGGGGCTGAGCGTCCTGGCGATCCTGCTCACCCACGCTCACCACGACCACGTGGGGAGCGCCGCCGAGATCGTGGAACGCACCGGCGCTCCCCTCCACATGCACTCCGCGGACGCGAGCGTCCTGCGCTGGGCCAGCATCTCGCGGGTGGTCGCCCGGAGCGAGCCGCCTATCGTCACGCCCACCGTCGACGTCGACCTCGCCGGGCGCTCGGCCTTGCGCTTCGGCGCGATCGACGTCGAGGTCGCCCACACCCCTGGCCACACGCCGGGCAGCGTCTGCTTCGCGATCGGGGGCGAGCTGTTCACCGGCGACACCGTGTTCGCCGATCACGTCGGCCGCACCGACCTGCGCGAGGGCGACCGTGAGGCCCTGGAGGCCTCGCTCGGGAGTCTCGCGGACCGCTTCCCCGCGCAGACGACCATCCGACCCGGCCACGGCGAGCCGGCGCGGCTGGGGGACGTCATCCCTCGGTTCGCGGTCCTGCCGGAGCTGCGATGACGACGATTCGCGCCATAGCGTGCGCCTTGCCGGAGACCGAGGTGACCAACGCCGACCTCGACCGCGAGAACCCGGCCTGGCAGATGGATCGTGTCGCCGAGCTGTCGGGAGTCCACTCGCGCCGCTTCGCGCGCCCGGACGAGACCGCGTTCGACCTCACGGTCGACGCCTGCGACCGGCTGTTCGCCGAGGCCGACCTCAATCCCTCCGCGATTGACGCGATCGTCTACTGCACGCTCGACCCCGACCACCCGATGCCGGGCAACTCCCAGCTGCTGCACGGGCACCTGGGCCTGGAGGATCGCGTCCTCTGCTTCGACTACAGCCTCGCCTGCTCGGGCTTCGTCTACGGCGTCGGCCTCGCCGACGCCGTCGCCCGCGCGGGGCTCGCCTCGGAGGTCCTCCTCGTCACGGCCGAAACCCAGTCGAAGCGCACGCACCCACGGGACCGCTCGGTGCGGGCGCTGCTCGCCGACGGAGCCGCGGTCACCTGGCTCTCCGCCGGCGAGGGTCCGGGGGGGAGGGTCGTCGCCTGCGACCTGCGCACGCACGGGAAGGCCTTCGAGGACCTCTACATCCCCGCCGGCGGCGCCCGCAGGCAAAGCACCGAGGAGTCTCGGCGCGAGGTCGCCAGTGCGAGCGGCAACGTGCGCACTGCGGAGACCATCTACATGGACGGCAGCCGTGTCATGGCGTGGGCCACCGCGACCGTGCCTGCCTATGTCGAGGAGCTCTTGGCGGGGCAATCGCTGCGGGTCGGCGACGTCGATCTCTTCGTCTTCCACCAGGCGAGCGAGATGATCCTAGACTCGCTCGCCAGGACGCTGCGGATCCCACCGGAGAAGATGTTCCGGCACATGGAGGGGGTCGGCAACCTCGCCTCCGCCTCGATCCCCTTCGCGCTGCGCGCCGCCCTCGACCAGGGGGTGCTCGGGTCGGGCGACCGCGTCCTGCTGTGCGGCTTCGGGGCAGGCGCTTCATACGGAAGCGCGACCGTCGAGTACTGACGACGAGAGAGCTTGCTAATCAGAAAAAATCTACTAGACTCTCCCATCGCTGATAGGACGTACGGGGAAGGAGAGGTCTCTTGAAGGCTCGATCGACGATCATGCTCGTCGCCTTGGCGGCGGTACTCGCGGTCGCGGCCGCGGGTTGCGGCAGCGACGAGGAGGGCTCGGACGCCGCCGTGCAGAGCGACGGGGGCTCGCTCGCCACCTCGCCGCTCAGCAAGGAGGAGTACGTCACGCGGGCGAGCGCCGCCTGCATGAAACGGCGCCGCAGGCTGGTGCCGGAAATCTCCGTCTACCTGGAGAAGAAAAGCGGCAAGGAGCTCAGCTCCGGCAACTTCGCCCCTGTGGTCAAGGACGTCGTTGTGCCGGCCTTCGAAGCGGAAGTGGAGGCCGTCCGCGCGCTCGGTGCGCCGGAGGGGGACGAGGAGGAGATCGAAGCGATGCTCGCCGATCAGGAAGCGGCGATCGAGGCGGTCCGCAGGATGCGGAACCCGCGCTCCTTCCGAGACCTCGAAGAGCCCTTCGCCGACGTCTCCCAGAGGCTCGAAGACTACGGCTTCGCGGCCTGCATCAACGGCGGGTAGCGGGCCGTGACCGTCCGGTTGAGTGCATTGGCGGCTCTGGCTCTGACCACCGCGGCGTTTGCCTCCGGTTGTGGGGGCGGGGACGACGATGCCGGTGCCGCCGCACTCGGCAAGGCCGAGTTCCTGGAGCGCGCCAACGCGGCCTGCCGGAAAGCGAGGGCGGGGCTGGAGGACCGGGTGTCCTTCTTCCTCGAACGCCAGCGCGGCACCAAGTCCCGCGGCGAGCTGTACGGCGACCTCGCTCGGCTGGTCCTGTTGCCGACGGTCGAAAGCGAGATGGAAGCGGTCAGGGCCCTGCGCATCCCGCCCAGCGAGCGCGAGCGCATCACGCGGCTTCTCTACCTCCAGGACCTCGCTCTCACCGAAGTCGTCTACACGGAGCGCGTGCCCTCGATAGCGGCCGTCAAACGGGAGTTCGCCAATTCCGCCAGGCAGCTGCGCGCCTACGGCCTGCACGCCTGCGCCAACGGGCCCGAGCCTCGCGCTGCGGGCGCCTGAAGGCCGGAAAGCGCAGAATCTCGGGCGCGGGGATCGGCGCGCTCGAAAAAACCGCAGACGTGATTTGCAGGCAAAAGAGAGTGCAACGTTGCACTTATAGCCTACAGCCAAAAAAACTTCTCAATTTTCCTTGACCATGCGGCGACGTGCCGCTAAGCATGGGGTAGCGGCGCCGGCACAAAGGGAACGGCGTCAAAAGGTCAACTCGAAAGGAAAGAGAAGATGATTCGCAACCTGAAGATCCTCGGTCTGGCGATGGGAGCGCTGCTCGCCTTCGGCGCGGTGGCGGCCTCCTCGGCCTCGGCCCAGGCGGGTGCACTCACATCGGACGGCCCGGTGACACTGACAGGCGAAGACACAGGCGAAGGCCAGAACTGGTTCGAAGCGTTCGGCAACAAAGTCGAATGCCCCGGAAGCACCTATACAGGTCATGCGGTGATGAGCCACACCGAAACAACAGAAGAAAAAACGCACCAGCTCCTCGAAAGCGGAGCGACCGAGGTCACAGTGACGCCGCACTACCGTCAGGTCGACGACGAAGAAACAGCCAACTGCGACGTCAACGGTGGCGAACTCTCGGCGACAGTTAACATGAACGGTTGTGACTACCGGTTCTACAATTTCCTCACAAACCCATTCGGGAACGACGAAGGTACATACCACTTCCTGGCGGACCTTGTCTGCCCGCCGGAAAAAGAAGTGGAAGTCAGCGTGTATCTTGGGCACAGTCATGGTTTCAGGGTCTGCCTGCTTAGGCTCCCCGGGCAAACCAAACTGGCCGGTTTCCATGCTACGCATACAGAAGGAACGGCGGATGACATCGACCTCACCGGCCGGACCGAAACCATTCAAGTCACAGAGGAAGGCCTCTGCGGACACGCGGAAGAAAGCGAAGGCAAATACAACGTGGACGTGACAGTCAAAGGTCACAACGAAGCAGGTAACCCGACAGCGGTCACAATCACCGACTGAGCGTTCAGGCGGTTGACCGGACCGCAAAGGGCCGCGTCCCTGAGTGTGGGGCGCGGCCTCTTCGGTCCATCCGAGCCTGGCTCTGCGCCTCTATGCGCCGATCCGCGCACGCGCCGATCGGCGCACGCGCATGCGCCTCACACGCGATTTGCGGGGCAAAGCACCGGCAGGCCGAAGGACTCTGCGCAGATCGCGCGGGGAAACTTGATCGTCGGCCGCCGATCGGCTACCAAATAGCCCGTTCCCAACGGGGGACGGGCGCCGGCGGCCAAACCCGGTCGCGGCGCCGCAAGCCAATGAAAGGAAAGAGAAGATGATTCGCAACCTGAAGATCCTCGGGCTGGCGATGGGAGCGCTGCTCGCCTTCGGCGCGGTGGCGGCCTCCTCGGCCTCGGCCCAGGAACACCCCCACGACCAGGGCCTGCTCACATCGGACGGCCCGGTGACACTGACAGGCGAAGACACAGGCGAAGAACAGAACTGGTTCAAAGCGTTCGGCAACGAAGTCGAATGCCCCGAAAGCACCTACACAGGCCACGCGGTCAAGGACCACGCGGAAACAACAAAAACAGAAGAAGAAACCGGCGAAAAACACGAACTACTGCCGAGCGGCGCGACAGAGGTCACAGTGACGCCGCATTACCGGCAGACAGACGATGCTGAAACAGCAAACTGCGATGTGAACACTCCAACCGGTACGCTCTCAGCTACAGTGACAATGAACGGCTGCGACTACGAGTTCTACGATTTCACAACAGTCGCAGAAAACACCTACAGTTTCCTGGCCGACATCGTGTGCCCGAACGGGCCGATCATTGTAAAAGTGTATTCCGGGCACGGACACGGATTCGAAGTCTGCAGGCTCACAATCCCAGCGCAAGCCGGGCTGGAAGGGTTCCAGGCCAAACACACAACCGGCGAAGCCGACGACATCGATCTAACCGGTCTGACCGACGACATCTTCGTGACAGAGGAGGGCCTCTGCGGCCACGCGGAAACGACCGAAGCCGAATACAACCTGGACGTGACAGTCACCGGTCACAACGAAGTAGGAAACCCGACACCGGTCACAATCACCGACGCCACATCGTAGTTCGAGTCGACTGACTCGCCCGGTCGGTGAGCCGGATCAGGGCCGCGCCCCGGAGGGAGTTCGGGGCGCGGCCGCTGTTGCGCGTTTGACTCACCGAAACGGCGACATTCCTTGACAAAGCCATGGGAATTCCTATAGGATCGATTCGCCGGGTCGGGGAGCCCGGCTTGGGAAAAGCGACAGGGAGGGAAGCGGTGAGGACGGACTCTCGGCCGGGTAGGGAACAGCTAAACATGGCGCGGCTGGCATTGCTGGCGACTGCGTCGTTGCTCGTTGCGGTGGCACTCGGCAGCGCGGCAGGCGGGGCCGCTGCCGCGCTGCCCGACGAAGACCCGTGGGGCGGGTCTAAATGCGGCCCCGGGTCGGGCGCCGGCCAGTGCAACTTCCCCCGCGGCGTCGCCGCCGATCCCGAGAACGGCCACGTCTTCGTCGCCAACCAGGGCAACGCCAGGATCGAGGAGTTCAACGCCCGAGGCCAGTTCATCGAGGCGTGGGGCTGGGGCGTCGACACCGGCGCCGACAAACTGGAGGTCTGCACTCCGTCCTCGACCTGCCAGGCAGGGAGCTTCGGCAGCGGCGAGGGCCAGCTCTCCGAAGCTCCCATGGGTGTCGCCATCGACTCCGTCGGCAACGTCTACCTCGAGGACCGGGGGTTGCTCGGCAGCCCGAGTGTGCGCGTGCAGAAGTTCTCCCCCGACGGTGAATTCCTCCTGATGTTCGGCGGCGATGTCAACAAGACCAAGGTCGAAGAAGGCGGCAAAAGCGAAGCCGAAGAGAACCTCTGCACCTTCGACTCCGGCGACGAATGCCAGGCCGGCACGATCGGCGGGGGTCAGGGCCAGTTCGGAGCGTGGGCAATCGGCAGCCACATCGCGGTCGACCGCAACGGCACCGTTACCGACGCCGACGACAGCGTCTATGTGGGTGACGTGGGGCGCATCCAGCGTTTCGACGCAGATGGCGCCTACCAAGACGAGTGCGCGGTGCCCGGCAGTGTGGCGGCGCTGGACGTCGGTCCCGCCGGGGACCTCTATGCGATCTGGGCCGGCGTCGTGCGCAAGCTGG
>Ga0075314_1000142_pt1 | contig 10858 bp, 10 predicted proteins | sample MayberryNE_Catta_6_FD_120055 | JGI IMG/M metagenome (GOLD analysis project Ga0075314, IMG submission 120055) | Natural and restored wetland microbial communities from the San Francisco Bay, California, USA, that impact long-term carbon... | ecosystem: Environmental > Terrestrial > Soil >... | reverse complement strand
CCCGCGAGAGCAGTTCTTCCGTCGAGAAGCGCTCCAAGTCATCGTCCAACTCGGACCCATGTTCTCTGGCTGGAGACATTTCGGGCCTGCCTTTGTTTGGGACCGAGCGCCAACCGCGGCGCCACGCTATCATACCAGCCGCGACGGTGTCTTTAATTGCGTCGTCGATGATTTCAGGTCTCCAGACGCACTTCGATTGAATTTTCCCCCGGACGCGCCCTAAAACTGCCGATCACCTGCTCTTCTGGCTTAAACCAGCGGAGCGCCCCGCTCAATTCGACAACCTTGCCTAGGACAATTACGGCGGGCGATTTAAGCCGCGCCGCTCGTTCGACGATATTGTCGAGCGTTCCTATTACGCTTTCCTGGGCTTGCGTGGTGCCCCAGCGAATCGCCGCCGCGGGCGTTTCCGGCGAGGCGCCGCCGCGAAGCAAGTCAGCCACGATCTGCGGCAGGTTTTTTACACCCATCAGAATCACCAGCGTGTCCACGGCGCGCGCCAACTTTGCCCAGTCAACGACCGACTTTGCGTTGCCTGCCGGATGGCCGCTGACCACCGCGAAAGACGAGGCGTAACCGCGATGAGTCAGCGGTATACCGGCGTAAGCCGGCACGGCAATCGCTGAACTGACACCGGGAACGATCTCGAAGGGAACGCCCGCCTCGGCCAGAACCGATGCCTCTTCGCCGCCGCGTCCGAACACGAACGGATCACCGCCCTTGAGCCGAACAACGGCGTAACCCATGCGGGCATAATCGACGAGAGCGTCGTTAATCTCTTCTTGGGCGATGCAATGTTGCCCGGCATGTTTACCGACGTAAACTTTGATCGCCGCCCGGGAGGCCTCCGCCAAGATCGCCGGGCTCACCAGCTCATCATAGACGACGACATCAACAGCGCGCAGCAACTCCAGCCCGCGCACCGTCATCAGCCCGAGGTCGCCCGGCCCGGCGCCAACGAGATAAACTCTGCCTATAGACATAAGGTTCTCTCCGTTGTTCTTAGGCGGGCTCATTTTGGAAGCCATCCTTGGACTCGCCTACTTTGGGCTGCAGGCCTTCCAGCGCCTTGCTCAGATCGATCGTGGCGGAGGTGCTGACATGCACGTTCAAGCGCTGCCGCGGGTCGCTATTGCGCTCGATACTCACCTCGGCGTCGCCGAATAACTGCTTGGCGAAAGATTCGATGTCGCCTTTCAACTCGTCAAAGGATTCCGCAGAATTGACGCCGAGCAGCCGATCATTGAGGGAAATCACGGCTTCTTTCGCCGAGAATCGCAACTTCCCGCGCAACGCCGGCTCCCCTTCGAGCTTGCGGCAGTTTTCTAACGCGGAACGAAAGACCGTTCGGAGCCTTTCCTGGTTCGAACCGCTCAACCGGCTTTTTTGACTGAAAAGGAGCCCGCGCTGACCGCCGCTTTCGTCGATGCTCATGTTTGCATGGTTGGCGACCAGAACGATACCCGGCCCAGCTTGCATATGGCTGTAATCGGCGACGTCGTGATAAATCCCGTCGTCGGTGGCCTGGATCCAGCCGTGAAAAATGTCGATGAAGTCCGTCAGCGCCACGGTATCGGGTGGTTCAACGAACAATTTCACATTGAGCCTTTGCAGTTCCATCTCCCCTCCGGTAGCTACGCGCGAGATTGCGCCGCCGGCGCAATCTCGACCATGCTCCCAGCAAAACCCCGCGATTTGTAATGGCAATCATGCGCGGCGTCGATAAACAGTTGCGCCTCCTGGAGCAATTGCACGGCGCGATCAGCATCCGCCGCTTTCCCGGTGCCGATAAACTCCTTGGCCTTGAATAAATACTCGGCGAATTTCCCGCCGGCGTACTTGTCCCAGAAAAGCTTCGTCGCGTAAAAACGAGCTGTGAATTCCCCGATAATCTGATCTTCATCTTCGGAAATACTCGGATTCTGGTCCTTCACCAAACCTTGCGCGGCGCGTAACATCGCGGAGTAGGCCGCTTTCATCGCTTCCTGCGCGCGTCCTCCGTCCAGCAGTAATTGCGCTTCGAACAGCTCGCGCTCGCTTGCGGCCAGCGTAAACTCTGACTGGCTCACCACTTCGCCGGCACAGTCGCCGATTCCCCTGTCGGACAGCGTGAATTCGCGCGGATCACCCCAGTCGCTGTAGTACGAACGATCCACCTCGTGAGCCGGTATTTTCGTGAGATCCTGGAGCAAATCCTTGATCGCCTTCTTGCCGATACGCGCGACAAACTCTTGGAAGCGTTCATTTCTCTCGCGCTGGCGTAGATAAAACTGGGCAATGGATATCACCGCTTCGGGAATCCGCTTCGACGGCACCGCGGCGATTGGCACGCCATACTCGCCGGCGTTATCGTAAAACTTGCCGCCGAGAATCACTTGAAAGTGCGGTACCTGAAATCCATTGATGTTGCGGTTGATGCCGTAGAAACCAATGTCGGCGATGTGGTGCTGCCCGCAGGAGTTGAAGCAGCCGCTGACTTTGATGCGGAGATTTTTGACGGTTTCGTCCAGCTCCCAACTTTTTTCGCCAAGTCGATAGCGCAACTCGCGCGCCAGGCCGCGCGACGAAGCAATACCCAATTTGCAAGTGTCCGTGCCGGGGCAAGCGGTCACGTCGACGATGGTCGCCGCATCCGCGGCGCCCAGGCCGATGGCTCTAATCGCCTGATAGAACTCCGGCAGATCCGCTTCACTGACCCAGCGAAACAGAATGTTTTGTTCCACCGTCGTGCGCAATGTGTCTTTGACAAAGCGGCGAGCGATGTCGGCCAACGCGCGCAACTGATCGGCGCTGGCATCGCCCAGCGGCAAGGTCACCGTGGCGGCAACGTAACCCGACTGCCGTTGTCGGTAAACGTTGGTTCTGTACCAGTTATCGAACTCCCTGGAGCGCCGATAGTCATTGAGACTCACGGCGGGCTTGAGCGTCTGTTCACGGTCATTCACCGAGGGGAGATAATCGGTCCAGCGCGGATCCGAAGAGAGTTTTTGCCGCTCTTCCAGGACGAGCTTGCGGAACTCATCGATGCCAAGCTGGGCAATTAAAAATTTCATGCGTGCCCGCGCGCGGTTGCGCTTCTCGCCCAGGCGGGCGAAGACTCGCGAGATCGCCTGCATCGTCGGCAGAAGCTCTTCTTCCGGCAGAAATTCGTCGAACAGTTTCGCCTTGTACGGCACCGAGCCCAGGCCGCCGCCGACATAGAAGGCAAAACCGCGCCTCACATCGTCGTCAACAACTCTAGTCCGGGCGATCGCGCCCATGTCGTGCATGGTCACCAGCCCACAAGGATTCTGCTCGCACCCAGAAAACGCAATTTTCACTTTGCGCCCGAAATCCTGAGTGTCGGGGTGGCCTATCAAAAATCTCGAGCAAGCCTTGGCGTAAAGGGTCGTGTCGAAGGTTTCCTCGTGGCAGATTCCGGCGAGCGGACAGGCGGTGACATTGCGCACTGAGTTGCCGCAGGCCTCGCGAGTCGTGACTCCGACCGCGGCAAGCCGCCGCATCAGCGCCGGCGTGTCGTCGATATGCACGTAGTGAAGTTGAAAATCTTGCCTCGTCGTCACGTGAACGACGCCGTCCGCATATTCTTCCGAAAGATCGGCGATCGTTTCCAGTTGCTCCGGCGTCACACCGCCGAAAGGAATCTTGATGCGCGTCATGCCTGGAGCATCCCAGAGCGTATCTGGCCCTTTGATGACGTCTGCCCGCAACTGGAGTTTTTGAATCCGTTTGCCGTCGTGCCTTTGGCCGTTATCGTAGCGCTGACCGTAAATGCCCCGGCGTAGTCTCGTCTCGGCGAAGACTTTTTCGTCGATCTTTCCCTGCTTTCGCAGTTCCATCTGCTGCTCGAAGATGTCAATTTCGCGGCCGAGGTCAGTGGGGATTTTGTCCGCCAGTTTTTCTCTCCAGCTTTTGCTCTGCTGCATAGAAACCTCCTCGGAGCCCATCAAATCTAAGTTAGTTGATGATCTTGGTCAGGAATCGTGCCAAAAAATTTTGTGCTTAGATGTAATACATGAGCGCACCCACCTCTGGCTTACAGAGATCGGCCAGAGTGGTTTCTTCCAATACCGTTTCCATAGCGCGAACTCCCCGCGCCCATGTTTCGATCAACCTTTGCGTCACTTTCGACATCGAACGGCCATGCATTTGCGCCTTAAGCTCGAACCCGGCGTCGGGACCTTCCAACACCGAAAGAATCTCCTTGACCGAAATCGTCTCCGGCGGCCGCGCCAAGACGTAGCCGCCGGAAGGCCCGCGCGCGGCGTTAACCAAGTGACCGCGCTTGAGCAACACCATAATCTGTCCGAGATACTGCAAAGGTATCTGCTGATTGCCGGCAATCTCTTTGACTTGCATGGCGCGCCGCTGCCGATAATTGTCCGCCAGCTCTGCAAGTGCGAGCAGCCCGTAATGGCCTTTTGAACTGACCTTCATAGATAGTTGGGTTTTGAGTTAGCTGGCCGGATCTTAAGTAATCCGATCAGATAAGTCAACAACTCTTTACTAGACGTTTTCATCGTCCCAGTTTGGCGCCTTGAACTCGGAATTCGAACCGATATTCGGAGATTGCATCACCGCACGACTCGCAGCTATAGTTGCGCAAAAGCGGATGTTTCTGATCCTGCGATGCCCAGCAAATCGTCGACGGCGCCGGGCCAAGGTAACTTGCAAACTCATCGAAGGCGCCAACCATTTTTACAACCGGCACACACCGGAATCGTCGAAATCATCGATCAATGGCTTAGCCGCATTATCGATTAGGCGGCAACGGCTGGATTGGCAAGCCGGAAAATCAAATGGAACTCACTGGCGCTTGGCGGGACCGTTGATTCGATAGAGCACCCCATGATCGTAACCACCTCACCGTACGGATCGTGGAAGTCGCCGATCAGCGCCGACATCGTCGCTGCCGGTGAAGTCGGACTTGAACAGGTCAAACTTGATGGCGATGACATCTATTGGATAGAGCGCCGCGCTCATGAGGGCGGGAGAAAAGTTATCGTCGGCCGGTCGAGCGATGGAAGAGTTACGGAGATAACCCCGCCGCCGTTTAACGCACGGACGCGAGTGCACGAGTACGGTGGCGGCGACTATTCGATTGCCGATGGAAAAATTGTCTTTTCGAATTTCACCGATCAACGCCTTTACGTACAAAAACTCGGTTCCGAGCCGAAGTCACTGACTCCGGAAGTCACCGTGCGGTACGCCGACGGCCAAATCGACAACCGCAGAAATCTTTTTTTCTGTGTGCGCGAAGATCATTCCCGCCAAGGCGAAGCCGTCAACAGTATCGTCCGTATCGGTCTCAACAGCGAAAATGAGGGCGAAGTTATAGTTTCCGGCAACGACTTCTACTCATCGCCTCGTCTGAGTCCCGACGGATCGCAGTTGGCATGGCTTACCTGGAACCATCCGAACATGCCCTGGGACGGCACGGAGCTCTGGGCCGGCAAACTCAACCACGACGGTTCCATCAGCGAGAAAGAGAAAATCGCCGGCGGTGTCGATGAATCGATTTTCCAACCGGAATGGTCACCTCACGGAGTTCTCTATTTTATCTCCGACCGCTCCGGCTGGTGGAATCTCTACCGCTACCGGCAAAAACAAATTGAGGCGCTGTGCCCGATGGACGCGGAGTTTGGCCAACCTCAGTGGGTTTTCGGCACGAGCCTTTACGCCTTCGCATCCGAACACCAAATCGTGTGCAGCTACAGCACAAACGGGTGTGACTACCTTGCGACGCTGGACACTCAGACGAAAGCGCTCGACACGATCGAGCTTCCGTTCAGCGCGATCTCCCAAGTTCGCTCTGCGGGCAATCGCGCCGTTTTCATCGGCGCCTCTTCGACCGATTCAGCCACTATCGTTTCTCTGGACCTAGATAGTAATTCGATTGAGATCTTGCGACGATCACGCGCCACGGCAGTCGATGCCGGTTACCTTTCTACCCCTCGCTCCGTAGAATTCACCACCGAGCGCGGTTCGATCTCATACGGATATTTCTATGCGCCGCAAAACCGTGACTACGCCGGGCCGGCGGATGAAAAACCGCCTCTGTTGGTGATCAGCCACGGCGGGCCGACCTCATCGACCTCGGGGGCGTTGAAATATTCCATTCAGTACTGGACCAGCCGAGGCATCGCCGTCCTCGATGTCAATTACGGCGGCAGTTCCGGCTACGGCCGCGCCTATCGCCAACGTCTCAACGGCAATTGGGGCATCGTCGACGTCGATGACTGCGTCAATGGCGCGCGTTATCTCGCCGAACGCGACGAAGTCGACGGCGATCGATTGGCCATCCGCGGCGGCAGTGCCGGCGGCTACACGACCCTCTGCGCCCTCACTTTCCGCGACGCTTTCAAAGCCGGCGCCAGCCAGTACGGCATTAGCGATCTCGAAGCACTGGCCAAAGACACACACAAGTTTGAGTCACGCTATCTCGATCGTCTGATCGGCCCCTATCCCGAACGGCGCGATCTTTATATCGCCCGTTCGCCGATTCACTTCACCGATCGCCTTTCGTGTCCGATGATCGTCTTCCAAGGCTTGGAAGACAAAGTCGTTCCACCCAGTCAAGCCGAGAAAATGGTCGAAGCGGTCCGCGCCAAAAAACTGCCGGTGGCGTATTTGACTTTCGAAGGCGAGCAGCACGGCTTCCGTAAAGCCGAAAACATTCGTCGCGTCCTCGAGGCGGAACTGTATTTCTATTCTAGAATATTCGGCTTTGAACTCGCCGACCCAGTGGAGCCGGTAGAAATCGAGAACCTTCAAAAAGGTCGATAGTAACGTTGTCTAAGCGCTCCCTACTCTGCCCAGTAAGTTTACGCCACTTCTGACATCGCTGATTTCACCACTTCCGGCCCCTGGCCTTCGCCCAACAATTAGCGTATATACATTAATGGTCGCATGTTCTCCTGGGATATCCTAAAGGCGGCAACGAACTTCGAGAAACATGGAATATCCTTCGAGGAAGCTGCGACCGTATTCTCAGACCCAGACGGGTTGGACTGGGAGGACCTAACACACTCCGTACGCGAACGCCGGTACAAACGACTTGGAAATTCGCTTGCTGGAAAGTTTTTTCGTAGTTTACACGGTAAGGAGATCGCAAGATGACAAAGAAACAATCAGGATCATCAGCGCGAGGCACGCGAGCCGGAAAGAGCGCAAAGCTTGTTCCGGACCATCAGATTGACTTTTCCGATATACCAGAGTCGACGAATGAGGAACTTCGAAGAGCTCGCAGAGTAGGCCGCCCAAAAACAGGACGGCCAACCCGCCAGTTGATCGCAATCCGAATCGATCCGTTTCTGTTGAACCGTCTCCGAGCGCTCGCAGCCAAACAAAAAAAACCCTATCAAACCTTCATCCATGAGCTGCTGGAGCAGGCCGCAGCCAGAGCCGCATAGATTGGGACGCCTGTTTATTTGATCGTGCAAGTATCGGGCATCCTTGATGTGAAATTCATATAAGGGAAATCTTGTATCTTGATTGGCTTGCCCGACCTGCCGCTCATAGGAGTCGCTGCGTTTTTCGCGTCGCTGCTCGGGTCGGTTGCCGGTTCCGGCGGCACGGCGCTGCTCTTGCCGGCGCTCGTGCTTTATGTCGGCGTGCAAGACGCAATTCCCATCCTCACCATTGCGAACCTGTCCTCCAACCTCGGCCGCGCCTGGTTCAACCGGAGAAAAATCGTAGTTCCGGTAGTCGGCTGGTTCTCGCTCGGTTCCATCCCGTTGGCATTGACCGGCGCCATGCTCTTCGTCGTAACTCCCCCTGTTGTCTTGACGCGGATCTTGGGAGTTTTTCTTCTTTTGACCGTGACTTGGCGGCGTCTGAGTCTCGGGCCCGCCAAATTCGATTCACCGAAATGGTTTGCTCCGCTGGGCGCGACCTTCGGGTTGTTGAATGGCTTGCTTGAAGGCATAGGTCCGCTCATGGCGCCTTTCTTCCTCGCCTACGGCCTGGTGCGCGGTGCGTACATCGGCACAGACGCGTTGGCGACCGTATTCATGCAAGTCTCCAAACTGGCCGTACTCGGTGGAGCGAACATCGTCGACAATAAAATCCTAGTATCGGGTCTGATTCTTGTGCCATTCATGATCGGCGGCGCGCTTGTGGGCAAAAAAGTCGTCGACCATATTTCCGAGTCTCTTTTCGTCCTCATCATCGATCTAACCCTGCTGTTTGCGGGGGTAAGCTTTTTGTTCGCGAGATAGAATGCTAACGAAGATACTTCGACCCAATCACTCAATGTCCAACATTTGCCTCTCTAGGTTTATGAACTTCGGTAAGTGGTAGTAACTATGCAGCTTGAGGCGGTCATCTTCGATTTCTATGGGACCCTGGTGGACGATTTCGCGTCGTCGGTGGGTCCGGCGCATATGGAATTTGTCAAAGCGCTTGCCGTTCCACCCGAGCCTTTCATCAAGCTCTGGAGACAAACCACCGAGATGCGAGTTACCGGGGCATTTCAGACGGTCGAAGCAAGCATCGAACATGTCTGTAGTCTCTTGGGCGCGCCGTTGACCGCGGAGCAATTGGTCCGTGCGGTGGAAGTCCGATTACAGCTGATACGGCGGACTTTAAGTCCAAAAACGGATGCTCTAGATACGCTCGCGAGGCTGAAAAACCGAGGCTGTAGAATCGGTCTGCTCAGCAATTGCTCCATCGAAATCCCGATTTTATGGCCCGAGACACAGTTCGCCGGGCTGTTCGATTCCGCCGTTTTCTCCAGCCGGGAACGTCTCAAGAAACCGGACCCGCGCATCTACTATCTTGCATGCGAACGCCTCGGCGTCGCGCCTAAAGAATGCCTTTACATAGCCGATGGAGAAAATTACGAGCTCACGGCCGCAGCTAAAGTCGGCTTGCACGCCGTGCTGATTCGCAACTCCGCACAAGACGTTAGCCGTGAATTGCACCGAGAAGCTAGAGAATGGCAGGGGGAAGCTATTACCGGATTGGCTGAGGCATTGCATCTCGTAAAGCGCTAAGCGATGGAAAAGTATCGTCTAATGTTCGACCTGGATGGCACTCTCTGCGATCCGCGTGAGGGAATCATTAGCTGTCTTCAATATGCGCTCGAACAACTTGGCCGCGAGAAAGCGCCGGAACAGCAACTCGTCCAGTACATTGGACCGCCCCTCTACGACAGCTTCGTAGCACTGCTTGGCTGTAACGATGCTGCCCTCGTTGAGCAAGCGGTCGGTCTTTACCGAAAGCGCTTCATCGCCAAAGGAATGTTCGAGAGCAGACTCTACCCCCAAATCACCGTTGCTCTGGCGTCGCTCACGGCTGAGAATCATCGACTGCTTGTCGTAACTTCGAAGCCGACAGTATTTGCCCGTCAGATCATCGCTCACTTCGGTATTGGCGAGTTCTTTCGGAACGTATACGGAAGCGAACTTAATGGAACCAGAGACAACAAGGGAGCACTGATCGCCCATGTCCTCCAACAAGAAGCCATCTTCCCAGCCGAAGCCGTGATGATCGGCGATCGTGAGCAGGATATCAAAGGCGCGCTTGCCAACGGTGTTTTTCCCATTGGGGTGCTGTGGGGTTATGGAACCCGCGAAGAACTGACCCAGGCGGGCGCGTCAGCGCTATGTGAAACGCCGGAGTCGCTGCCCCAACTATTTGCAGCAAGGTCCTGTTGATCTCTCCGACTACGAAGTGACCGCGCACCAATCTGGATGCTAGATGCCCCGTAAACAGCTCGCGTAGTTTCATCTCGGAGGCGATTCTGGGGGCGTTGAGAGGAGAAAAATTCATGAGGCTTTTTCATAGAGATAGTTGGGCTTGTCTGATAGCTGGATCTCTCCTTTTGATTTCTTCCTTTGCTCACGCCCTTGATCTAAAAGCATGGGCGGCTTCGATCAGTCCTCAGACTAACGAAAGATATATTCCCGTGGAGCTCTGGGCTGAGGCGGAGTGGCAGGGCTCCAAAGTGTTACAAATGCCCAAGGTCGATGGCACTTATCGCCATCGTAAGGCGACTTACCAGATCAAAGGTCCCATGGAATGGGAACATCCGGCGATGGGACGAAAGTTTCTCGTCTATGAGAGAATCAATCCGGGCAGAGACGGAGTCAAGTGGCAGCTGTTTACCATCAACCGGGACCAGAACGGTCTCGGTCGTCTTTATGACGGAAGACCGGGTCGCGATGGAAGACTATCCTCCGGTAGACTTAAATTTCCGCTGGCCTTGTGGAAAGAAGGCGAGACGAGGAAGTTTGTCTATCAGGTGTGGCAGTCCAGGGAATCGGAACGGGTCGAGTCGATTACTATTCAAAAAATCGATTTTGCCTTTCAGACCAGTCCGCATTGCCTGGAATTTTACTGGACCGCCACCAGGCGAACTGGAGGGAGAATCTATGATCGCCAGACTTATATCTATTGTCCGGAGCAAAGCATGGTGAGCCAGATACAGCACTAGCGGACGTTGCGCCAATGTCCTTCTGAAATCCTGCCCGCCGGCGGTTCCGCCATGGCGGATTCGATCGGAGTGGGGCGGGCAATTCGAGAGATGGCTCCAGCGTGAACATAGTCATTCGTCAAGCACGCATCGAAGATGCAGCCAAACTCCTGACCGCAGAACGAGAAACGACGCAGACTCCCGGTCTTCTCGTGTCCCGCGCTCACGAGCTCACTGAATCGGCTTTCAAGAAAAAACTCGCTGAGCTCTCTAAAACTGGCCGCTACATTGTCGCAGAAAAGGATGCACAGACCGTCGGCCATGCTTTTTTGGATCCGATGCCGCTCGAAGCGATTGCGCATGTTTTCCGACTCACGATCGTCGTGCATCCAGGTTTCCTGAGTCACGGCATTGGAGAAGCGTTGATGCGGGATCTCTTGG
>Ga0075314_1000140_pt1 | contig 10898 bp, 6 predicted proteins | sample MayberryNE_Catta_6_FD_120055 | JGI IMG/M metagenome (GOLD analysis project Ga0075314, IMG submission 120055) | Natural and restored wetland microbial communities from the San Francisco Bay, California, USA, that impact long-term carbon... | ecosystem: Environmental > Terrestrial > Soil > Wetlands... | reverse complement strand
CCGGAGAGAAAAACTTCCCCGAAAGATACGGAATGCACATATACGCAATGTCGAACAGGGGGTCGCTGACACGGGTGAGTTCCCAGTCGAGCAGGCCCGTGACCCGATCTCCGGAGATCAGAATGTTGCGGAGATGGTAATCCCCGTGGACGAGGGTCAGACACCCATCGGCCGGTTTATGCCGTTCCAGCCATGTCAACGCGGTAGACACGTACATATCGTCTTCCCGCCCTATCTGCCTGGCCACTTGCCGGCACCGCTCGATTTCCCAGGCGCCGGTCTCCGACGCGCCCGGCGCGGAGGGAAGGAATCCGAACCGATCGATCGGGACGCCGTGGACCGCCACGATCGCATCCAGGACGGCCGAGGGAAGATCCGAGCGCCTCTCCCAATGCGCCGCCAGGACCTCGCGATCCTTCCGATTGAACATGTCGAAGCAGTTGCCCTCCCTGCGTTCCACCACGATGAACGGGCCTCCGAGGATCGCGGGATCGGATTCCTGCAGGTACGGGACGGGTGCCGGAACCGAGGTGTTCTCCAGCGCACGCAAGATGGAGAGATCCTGGGAGACCCTGGAACCGAGGATCACTCCGGACTCGCGTTCGACCTGGACGATCAGGTTCAACGGTTTCCCATGCCGTTCGACGGACAGCGAATAGGTCACGCGCGACCAGCCGTCCGACAATTCCCGGAACTCCAGGATTCCGAGCCCGGGGTCGGACCATTGGCCGGCCAGGAAGTCCCGAAGCCTGTCCCGTTTTTCCCGCACCGTCGGTGTCATGCCTTCTCCCTCCGGAACGTGATTCCGTATCGCCACCGTCAAGATCCGGAATGCGGGCGGTGGAAGATCTCCCTCAAGGCGTACTTCTGGATCTTGCCCGACTGGGTGCGGGGGAACCCTTCGACGAATTCAACATACCGGGGCTTCTTGTACCCGGCCAGGTGCCGGCGGCACTGATCGATGACGTCCTCGGGCGTAAGCCCTCCCGCGGTCACCGGCTGCACAACGGCCATGACGGATTCGCCCCAGCGGTCGTCCGGGACGCCGATGACGGCGGCATCGGCGATCCCCGGGTGTCTCTTCAGGACGTCCTCGATCTCCTCCGGATAGATGTTCAACGCCCCGCTGATGATCATGTCTTTCTTCCGGCCGACGATGTACATGTATCCGTCCTCGTCGAACCGCCCGAGGTCCCCGGTCCGGAGAAACCCTTCCCCCAGGGCGTGCCGGGTTGCCTCGTCGTTCTCCCAGTACCCTTTGACGACCGCCGGCCCCTTGACGGCGATCTCGCCGACCTCCCCTGTTGAAACCTGCCGGCCGGCTTCGTCCACGAGATACACCAGGTTGTGCAGGGTGGGTTTGCCGACCGAGCCGATTTTCCTGATCGAATCCTCCTTCGTCAGTTGAGTCACCGTTGCGCCGGCTTCCGTGGAGCCGAACACCTGGACGAAGGCCGCGCCCGGGAACACGGCCATGGTCTTCTCGATGATGGAGACCGGCACCGGCGCCCCGCCGCACATGATCATCCGTACGCTGCCAAGATCGCTCTTGAGATCCTCGGGAAGCCGGTGAATATCGAACAACATCGTGGGGACGAGCAGGATCACGGTGATCCGATGGGTCCGGATGTAGTCGAGGACCTGCCGTGCGTCGAACCCGCCTGTCCGCCGGATATGAACCGTCCCTCCCTGATGGAAGACCGGGATCGTGAAGTCATGGCGGCCGCCGACATAGAACATCCCGAGCGTCACGTAGGTGCTGTCCCGGGAACTCAGGCTGTAATCCATGCATTGCTGGATGGAGTTCGCGAGAACCGTCCCGTGCGTCCAGATGGCGCCCTTGGGCACGCCGGTCGTTCCGCTTGTGTAGATGATCTCGGCCGGATCGTCAAAGCCGATCGGGATGTCGAGCGTCTCCGGCTTGCCGGAGCCGACGAGCGATTCGTACGCGATCGCACCGTCCGGCGGATTGTCGCCGACGCGGATCCGGTGGCCGATGTCCGTCTCTTTCATGGCCGCGTAAACGTGAGGATCATGGTCCTTGTCGTATACGACGACTCGTGCGCCCGAACGACGGACCAGGTTTGCGATTTCCATCGGCGCCAGGCGGGAATTCAGCGGGACCACGATCGCCCCGGTCTCCTGGATCCCGAAGTTGATTTCCCAGAACTCGAGGCAGTTTTGGAGGATGACCGCGACCCGATCGCCCTTCCGCACGCCGAGCCTCGTCAACGCGTCGGCGATCCGGAGCATCCGTTCGTGCAGCTCCCCGTATGTCCGGGTCCGGTCTTCGAACCGGATGGCAACCTTGGCCGGGTTCAGTCCCCCCCGCCGGAGCAGGTACGGCACGTTGATATGATCGAAAAACGGCATGTCCGGCTCCTATCGCGATTGTTTCCCGCCGTGCCTCGACGGGTTGGTCCCGACTCTACCGCTCGACATCCTGCACTCCGCCGGCTTCCCCCTTGAGGATTCCTTTCATGACCCGCCCCATCGCATTGCGTGGCAACCGGTCCATGAACTGGATCTCGACGGGCACTTTGTAGTCGGCAAGGTCTTTTTTCGTGAATTCCACGATGTCCCGTTCCGTAGCCACCTCCCCGTCTTTCAGCACGACCACCGCCTTGACCTCCTCCCCGAGGATCGGGTTGGAGCGGGGGATGACCGCCACCTCCGCCACGGCCGGATGCTGGGCGATCACTCCCTCGACTTCGGCGGACGAGATATTGAGCCCGCCCCTCCGGATGATCTGCTTCTTCCGGTCGACGAAGTAGATGTATCCGTCCTCGTCGACCGTTCCCATGTCGCCCGTATGCAGCCAGCCGTTTCCCAAGGCGGACGCGGTCGCTTCAAGTTCGTTGACGTATCGGTCCATGACGGACGGGGAACGAAGGCAGATCTCACCGACGTCCCCCGGACGGACATCCCTGCCGTCCTCGTCCAGGAGCCGGATTCCGATCCACTCCTTGAACCCCTGGTTCCCGATGGACAAGCCGTACCGGCCGGCGCGCCTCACCGCTTCCTCGTGCCGCTCCGGCGGCAGCAAGGTTCCCGCCGTTCCCCCCTCGGTCAATCCGTACAGGTGGACCAGCTCCTTGCCGAATCTCTTCCGGAAGACCTCGTCCATCCGGACGTAGAAGGAGCGCGGCATGGGCATTCCCCCGTAGGCGATCCGCTTCAGGGAGCTCAGATCCAGCTCCTCCAGGGCGACCCGATCGAAGATGAGCTGCAGCATCCCCGACACGAGGAAAATCGACGTCGTGCGGTAGTGACCGATCCGGCGCATGGTCTCCAGGGCGTTGAACTCGGTCTCCACGAAGTAGGTGCACCCTGCCGCGAGACATCCGAGAAGATTCGTGTGGCTCCCCGTGCTCGTGTAGAAGGGGGCAAACGACTGATAGACGCTGTCCTTGTCGATTCCCCACAGGCACTGGGACTGGTATCCGCACGCAACGGAGTTCGCGTGCGTCAAGGCAACCGCCTTGGGATTCCCCGTTGTGCCGGAGGTGAAGATCCAGTCCGCGTCGTCATTCTCACGGATGGGGGTCGGTCCGGAAACCAGCGGAGACGCCTGGCACGCCGCGTGAAAACTATCCCCCGTTGCCGGGGCGCCGCCGACCTCCAGGAATATCGAAGCGGGGATCCGATCCCGGATCGACGTCAGGATCGCGGAGAACTCGCTGCCGAACACGACGGCCTTGAGGTCGGCGAACCGCATGACGTACTCGAGCTCGCGGGCGATGTACCGGCAGTTCAAGGGAACGTTGATGGCGCCGAGGAAGTGCGAAGCGTGGTAGGTCAGGTGCGCTTCGATCGCGGCCTGGTTCGTCAGAAGGATCCCGACCCGGTCTCCCTTCCCGACGCCGCGGGCCGCGAGGCCGGCCGCGAGCCTTTCGCTCCCGGCCGCAAGCTCCCTGTAGGTCACACGCCGCTCCCCGCGCCCCTGGCTTGATGCGATAAGAGCCACGGTGTCCGGATACAGCGATGCGTTGCGCGCGAGAAGGTCGCGCACCGTCCGTTCGGACACCGATGCCGGCAATGCGACACGTTCCACGGCATCGCCCTTTCCGTCGACGATCATCCGATCCCCCATTGTCGTGCCCTCGGCATCCGCACGGGATCAAACCACGGTCGCGCGATGCCGGGACAGGCGGTCGTTCTCCCGGAACATCGACAACTCGGCGTCATTGCAGTCCGCCAGATACCCGATGGTCCATTCCATGATTTTCCCGACCACCCGCTCCGGAGCGCCGGTCTCCGCGATCTCCGCCATGATCGAGGCGACCGTCGAGCCATCCCCCGGCTCGATCAGGCGCGCCATCCGCTCGGCCCAAGGCTGCCCCTGATGAGCCCGGGACAGCCTGCGAAGCCGTTGCAGCCACCTCCGGAAGGCGGCCCTTTTCGCATTGTCCGCCGCTTCCTCGTGCTCCATCTCGACTCCGAGGTTCTTGAGCGTGCTGTAGATGATGAAAAACTCCGCCTGAACGGGGCCAGGGAGCCCCGAAAGCGCCGGCAGCAGGTCCTTCAGCCGCCGTGCCGCCGTTGAAACCAATGTCACCGCGCCGATCCTAATGGGAGGAACCTCCTGTCCTGGCGATGTCCTTCACGGATTTGCGCCGTCATCAAGCGTAACGATCTTCAACGCCCAGGCGAGGCGCCGGAACCGGTCCGCGCCCGGCGAGAGTGACATCGACTCCCAGCGCCGTGGCGCAATGGGGACAGAAATATTCCCGGATTTCGACGCCGGGGTCCTTCCTCGGCCGGACGAACATCTGCAATTCCTTAAAGCGCTCCTCGATGGGAAGCGCCTTGCCGACCGCTTCCTTCCGCCAGTTGCCGGTGATCGGCCCGAGGTCGTGATCGCAGACGGTGCAGTTCCATCGGCCGTGGTGCTCCGACAGGGTAATCGGGGAGCCGGAGGTCTCATCCGGCACGAAAGCGGGCTTGCATCCTATCCGTCCGGTCCGGATCCGGAGACGCTCATCCGCTGTGGCGATCTCGTCGGCCGTCCCGTCCTGACGGACCACCACGCCGTAGGCGCTCCTCGCATGCTCCGGCGTGATGTAGTCGTCGGTGATATCCTTCGCGACGAGGGGCGCCGGTCGCAGCAACGGATCACCGAGCCCCCCGCCGCCTCCCGTAGCGCCGATGTAAACGTCGCCGCGGGACATCATGTGGGAGCCTGTCTTGGCCGGCGCCGGGGGGATATCGCCCCTGATGCGCTCCCGCGTGATCTGCTTGTTCTCCTTCAGGAGGTCCAGCAGGTTGCTCGAGCGTACGACGGACCAATCGCTTGCCGCGCCGGGGTATCCCCCGAACGCGCCGCGGGGAGGCACTTCCGATACGGAATTGAACGCCGCGCCGACGAGCATCGGGGAGTGGATCAGCGCCATTGCGTTATCGAACCCCTGCCCTCCACGGAACAGCCCCGGTCCCCCGGTATTCTTGCGGACTTTGCGCCAGAGCACCATGACGGGCCCCGCGGACTCTTCGATCTCCACGTCCGGCATCCCGCATCCGGTCATGCACTGGGCCGCGTAGGTATCCAGCCCGTCCGTCACGCTCTGCGCCCCCCCGCCCAATGCGACGCAAGTCGAAATGGGGAAGATAACGAACGGGTGGTTGGACCGGTCGTCGACGCCGAAACCCGTGAACGAACTGAGGCCGTTATTCGGCTGCCCCGCCACCCGGCCGCGCAGCATCGGATCCTTGCTCAACGCCAGCGCCTGGGTCATGACGTCGGTGACCAGCTTGTTGACCCGCATCCCTGTCTCCATGTGCGACTGGGTGACGGGGGCGGGCTCGACGGCGTTGACGACGGTGCCGGGAGGACCCAGGTCGAAGTGGATCGGCCTCCAGATCCCGGAGTTGACGGGGATATCGAAGATGAACTGGCAAAGAAGCGTGGTCATGGCCTGCCCGAGCATCGCGGGCTTCGCTCCGTTGATGAAACAATCGGTTTGCGGATCGCCGCGGAACTGGAAGGTCATCTCGTCGCCATGCACGATGAGTCGGCACTTCAGGTTGAACAGGAGCGGGGTCCCCCGCCCGTCGTATTCGACCCAGTCCTCGCTCTCGTATGTGCCATCCGGCAGCTTCGAGATCCGTTCGCGCAAGGCTTCTTCCGAAAAACGCTTCATGATTTCGTTCTGCCTGTTGAATCGGTCGAGCCCGATCCGGTCGATCAGTTGTTCGAGTCGCATCTGCCCGACGTTGTTGCCTGCGATCATGCTTCGGATATCGTTCAGTACCGGTCCGGGTACCCGTACGTTCGTGGCGATGAACATCTCCCAATCCCGGCTCAGGACTCCGCCCTGCATGATCCGGATCCCGGAGAACCGCAACGACTCGGAATAGCAATCCCGTGCTTCCGGAGCCATCCCGCAGACGGAGGAGCCGCCGACGTCCAGAACGTGTTCGTTGGCGTAGCCCCATCCGATCAGGTCCCCGTGATAGAAGTAGGGCATCACGATCCCCACGTCCCCCTGATGGATCGCCCCGGACGTGTGCGGGTCGTTGCAGATGAAGGCGTCGCCCTGCTTCATGTCGCGGACGTCGTAGTTTCGCCGGATGGCCTCGACGCCGAGAACCGCCGTCGAAACGTGAAAACTCACGTAAGCGGCGAACGCGAGCTGTTCGTCCCTTGCGTCGAGAATGCACGTGCTCATGTCCTTCGCTTCCGTGACCACCGGCGAACCCGAGGTCCGCGTGAGGGTGATCGCCATTTCCTTCGTGATATTGAAAAGGGCCTTCCGGTGGACCTCCACCCCGATGACGTCCATTTCCATATCGAAGTTCTTCCCATCCATCGTCTTCCGATTGTTCACCACGATCTCGCCTCCTCGCTCGGGATCCGGAGCGGCTGATGACGAACCCAGCCGTCGTTTACGTTTCCAGGATCAGGTTGAACCACTCGTCCCGCCGGCAGGTAGAACCATCGGGGACGTACACCGTCGTGTCGCTCTCGTCGATGATCGCGGGACCGTTGACGCACATCCCTGGAAGGAACCGGGAATCCTCGTAGATGGGGATCGTTCGCCTCTCCTTGAGATCCGGCAGGTACACGGTCCTGTTGCTCTTGAGGGCCTTGGTGGAGTCCTCCCCGCCGAGTTCTCCCCGGCGAAGTTCGGGCTTCGACCTGGGTCCGACGACCTTGACGGAGTAGTTGAGAAGGACCACCGGGGATCCCTTCCACGAGGTCCCTTTCCCGTAAGCCCGCTCGTATTGCTGCGGGAATTCCTCCGCCATCCGCGCGGCATCCGCATCCGTCAGATCACGTTCCGGCAAGGGCATGTTGACTTCGTAGACCTGCCCCAGGAACCGGAAATCGCCGGAACGAAGGATTTGGACGCTCTCCCGGCCGAATCCCTCCTTTCGTGCGTCATCCAGCGCCACTTCAAGGAGTTCGCTCGCCACGGCGTTGATCCGCTGATAATCTCCGGCGTCGCCGAGCACCCAGTCCACGGTGCGGCTGTATTGCCGGACATAGTCCGCCGTCAGGAGCCCGAAGGCCGAGAAGACGGAACTGTTGTTGGGAATGATGACCTGGCGGATCCCGATTTCGCGGCAAATCTGCATGGCGAACATCGGCAACGTGCCGCCGTACGCGAACATCGCAAAGTGACGCGGGTCGTACCCCCGCTCCACGCTCACCTCGCGCAACGCGTTCGCCATGTTGATCACCACCAGGTCGTGGATCGCCGCGGCCGCGCGTTCCGCCGACCATCCGAATCGTTCGCCGATCTTCTTCCCGATCACGCGCCTGGCGGCGTCGACGTCCAGTCGATGACGGCCGCCCAGGTAATTGTTGACGTCGATCACATCCATGACGACCATCGCGTCGGTCACCGTCGCCTCGCCGCCTCCGCGGCCGTAGCAGACCGGCCCGGGCTCGGACCCCATGCTGTGCGGACCCACCTGGGGGACGCCGCGCGAATCGGTCCACGCGATGCTTCCGGCGCCGGCTCCCACCGAGATCACGTCGACGATGTCGATCCCGGTCTCGAGTTCACCGAACGCCACGCTCTTGGATATCGTCACCTTGCGGTTTTCCAGCAGGCTGGCGTCGAAACTGGTTCCCCCCATGTCCCCCGTCAGGATGCTGGAGATCCCCATCTTCTCTGCGATGAAATTGGCGCCTGTAACGCCACCGGCCGGGCCGGAAGCCAGCAACAGGATCGGAAATTTCTCCGCCGTATCCAGGCTGATGGAACCGCCGATTCCCTGGAAAAAGGTCAATGCGCCCTTATATCCCGCCTCCCGAAGGCGGGTGTTCAGCCGGTGAAGATAACGTGTGGTCGCTTTGTAGCAGAGGCAGTTGAAAACCGCGGTCATCCATCTCTCGAATTCGCGGATGATCGGATGAATCTCCGAGGAAACCGTCACGAAGGCCTCCGGGAATTCCTGCCGCACGATCTCCTCGGTGCGCTTTTCGTGAAGGGAGTTCCGAAAAGACCAAAGGTAGCAGATGGCGATCCCTTCGACGCCCTTTGCCCGCAGCCTGTGAACGGCTTCCCGCACCTGCTCTTCGGCGAGGGGTGTCACGACGTGGCCTGTGCCGTCGATCCTCTCGTCGACCTCCTCGATGCAGTCCCGTTGGACGACGTCCGGAGGATTCAACTGCTTGTGATCGTCGTATTCGGCTCGACGGGCGCCGCGGGCAAAGCGAAATGTGTCCTTGAACCCCCGGGTGATCAATACGCCGACCTTTGCTCCCCGGAATTCCGTCAGGATATTCGTGACGATCGTCGTGCCGTTGACGAACATGGAGTTCGACCGGGAGAGCAGGTCGGCGGTCTCAAGATTCAGTTCCTGTGCCGCGATCTCCAGCGCGTCGAAGACACCTCGACTGTAGTCGTCGTGCGTCGTGAACGCCTTGCTTCTGTGCAGCGAGGAGTTGATCGCGAGGATCAGGTCGGTGTGCGTCCCCCCGACATCCACGCCGATATGAACCCGACTCGGTTTCTCAACGGATTTGGTCTTTGCCATCGCTCATCCTCTCTCGATGGGCCGATTATCGAAAATGTTGACACATCGGCCTTGTCGTCTCGATCCGAAGCCTACGTCAGGTTGAATGTCCCCAGGCCGGCCGTTTCCTCCCGGTCCCAGCAGCCTTCCAGGGACTGCGCTCTCAACCTGTCTTTCATGATGCGTTGCGTCATCGTCTTCGGCAGTTCGCCGAGAAAGCTCACGAAACGGGGACGCATGTAGTTCGCCATCCGGCCGTTGCACCATGCCAGAATTTCTTCGGCGGAAATCAGGACGGAATCTCTCGGCACCACAAAGGCCCGGATATCCTCCTGACCCGGCCCGCACGGAACGCCCACTACCGCGGACTCGAGCACTCCCGGGTGGGAATTGATGATATTTTCGATTTCGGGACTGGGAACGATTTTCCCCTCGATCCGGATGCAATCCCTTGTTCGATCCAGGTAGTAAAAGAAGTTCTCCTCATCGACGTATCCGCAGTCGCCCGAATGGAACCAGCCGTTTCGCATGGTTTCGCGGGTCAGGTCCGGATTGTTGTAGTACCCGGCGAAGATGGTGTCTGGAATCACCGGCCGCACAACGATCTCTCCCGGCATCCCGGCAGGAAGTTCCCTGTCGTTTTCATCGACGATCTTGACGTCGCAGAAAGGCATCGGCTTCCCGATCGAGCCCACTTTCCGGTCTTTCCGATTGTTCGCCAGACAAAGCCCCCCGGACTCGGCGCGACCGTACCCTTCCAGAATGGTTACCCCGTATCGTTCCTCGAATCCCTGCCACAAGTTCATCGGAGTCGCAGCGCCGAAGACGATGCGCGCCGGGTTTTGGGCGTCATCCGGCCGGGTCGGCTCCTTCATCAACGCGGAAAACATCCATCCGACAAGGTTAAACACGGTCGCCCCGTATTGTCGGACTTCGTCGATAAATCGCGATGCATGAAACCTCTCTCCCAACACCAGCGGGCGCCCGCTGCTCAAGGCCCCCATGACACAGGTGATCTGGGCGTTTATCTGATATAGAGGAAGGTTCGTAAAAAATATTTCCGATGAGCACGCCTGAATAACGGAATCAGCCCATGTCTTCCCGGTATTCGTGTAATTGTGATGGGGTATCATCGTCCCCCGCGGAAGACCTGCGCCGGTGGACGTATATACGATGGACATTACATCGGAACCGGAAACTCTCGAAGACCTTGTTACGGAACCGGTCGCCGAGGTATCCGGGTACCGGGTGAAAAAAGGAGGAATGCCGGACTCGGATCCTATCCAGATCTTCGTTGCCACTTTTTCGAGCTTATGTTCTATCGCCTTGAAAACAGGAAAGAATATGCTGTCCACAACGATGATGGTCGACTCGGAATGATTGATGATATAGGAGAATCCATCGGCCTTAAGCGTTGTGCTGAGCGGCACCATCACTGCGCCCAATTTCGCCAAACCGAACCATAATTCGATAAACTCCGGCCGGTTCGCCAGCAACAGGCAGACCCTATCTCCCTTATCGACACCCATTTCCCTTAAAAACACGGCCGCGCGGTCGCTCCTCGCCTCCATCTCGCCGAACGTGATCGTCCGGTCCCTGAAATATAGAAAGGGGTCATCGCCGATGGCATCGGCCCTCTTGGCCAAAAGATTCGGAATTGCCATGCCTTGACCCTTTCGCGATCGATTTGATCCAATGGAAAACTACCCGCAATTGTCCGCGAAGATGAACTCGGAGACAATCCTGCGGGAGAGTGGTTTTGGTAGACTCAAAGGAGGGGGTCGAAGAATCCCCTCGGAGGGTAACTCAGGCCGGCTCTCGCATCTCTAACCATCGATTCGCGTAAGGTATTTACAGACAACCGGATTCCTTATCATTATTAATTCGCATGGGTGCAGTCGAATCTTTCGATCGGTGGATAAACCTCCCCT
>Ga0075314_1000139_pt1 | contig 10914 bp, 11 predicted proteins | sample MayberryNE_Catta_6_FD_120055 | JGI IMG/M metagenome (GOLD analysis project Ga0075314, IMG submission 120055) | Natural and restored wetland microbial communities from the San Francisco Bay, California, USA, that impact long-term carbon... | ecosystem: Environmental > Terrestrial > Soil >... | reverse complement strand
TGGACTCCTTAATAAGTCTCATCCTTGCGATTTCAGACAGTCGGGAGGCGCTGTGCCTGTCTTGCCAAAACAGCAACGGCCGGATCTTTTAAACCACGCGAACCACGCGCTTGCCTTGCATGACCTCCGTGTCATGGTTAGGAAACAGGAGTTCCGGTCGCGCGGCTGTCGCAAGAGCGCGCTCGAGGGCAACGACGGTGTCCGCCAAGTTGTAGTACCAGCCGACTGGAATATGATCGCGAATATTCTTAAAAGTGTAGGCAATGTCGCCGCACAAGACGGCTTTGCCCGCCGATGTTTGCAGCGCAACCATCTGCGATCCCGGCGTGTGCCCGCCGGCCTTGAGAAGCTCGAGGCCCCGATAAAGCTCGCAATCGCCGTCGATCAGCTCGATCCGCTCTTCCTTCCTGAGTCTTTCCAGCGCCGGGCGCACCTTTGGCCGAATTTGCCTGTCAAAGATTTCGTGGCGCATGAGCGGCCCGGTCCAGAATTCTAGTTCGGCTCGCTGGATGACGAATTTGGCGCGCGGAAAATAATCGAAGCCGGTGAAATGGTCCTGATGAAAATGCGTGACGATGACGGTTTCTACCTCGTCCGCCTTAACCCCGGCCTGCTGAAGCAGAGTGGGCGGGTCGACGAAATTTTTACCTTGAGCCCACTCGGGCGCGACGTAGTCGGGATGATATCCGGTATCGACAACGATGGGTCCTTGCGGTCCCTCGATGAGCCAGAAGATATACGCAACCGGTTTATCGCGCTCCAAGTCGCTGCGAACGCACGGCATGATGCCGGCACGCCACCAGTTTTCGCTCATCCCGACCATCAGAGCGTAAATGGAATGGTTCAAAGCCATTGTCGAACTCCTCTCTTGGCGCGTCGCTACAGGATAGCGATCAACGATGGCAAAGGGTCACTCAGGAAAACTAGCGACGAACTCACGCAACGCTTCCCTGGCGGATTTTAGAATCGGCTCTCCGTCGCCGACCAGAAGAGTATCGAAATCAAGCGCGAGTAACCGGCGCACGCTTTCCCGTAGCAGAACCGGATTGTCCACAACCTTGTCCGGCAAAAGCTTGCACCGCCCGGGCGGGTGGCCCACGACCGCATCTCCCACGAGCAAGATTCTCCGTTCCGGCCAATGCAGGACGACTTCTCCCGGTGATTTCCCTGGCGCGCCAATCACCACGAACGGACCGATCTTCCTGCCCGGCTCTAGTTCGTCATCGACCAGGGTTCCCTCCTTACGCGCATGGGCCGCGTCGGCTGCGTGGATTGCGGTCCGCGCACCGGTGCGCGCGCGGATCGCATTGGCGGAGCGCCCGTGGTTACGATTGGTGATCACAATAGAAGCAACGCCTTGCCGTGCCAGCTCTTCGAGATTCTGTTCACTCGGCGCCACAGGATCGACGCACAGATTGCCGCCGGAATAACGAATGAAATGGCCATTAAAGTTGTAGCCGTGCGGCTCTGAAAACCACGGCCAGGTAAAAATATCCGGTAGGATCTCGCGCATTCTCCCTCCTCGTTAACAACCAGTCACGGGCCGGCACTCAAAGATTGCAGAAAAAATGGCGGAGTACCGCAGTATTGGAGTATTGGGTTTCAGTCGATTACTCCAAAACTCCACCACTCCAGTACTCCAGACGTCTACCTTGTAGCGAGCAGCGCAACGAAGCCTATGAGTCTTTTTCAGCACCCCTATAGCGAGCGACTAATTCGGCGTGTTTTGCGAGGGCATTTCCTGGCCACGCTGGGCGCGCAGGTCGGCCGCGAGCAAATGAACCGCAGTCCACGCGAGTATCGGGTGTGCGCCCGCCTTGGCGACCGCAAGCGGCTCCAGGCTTTTAACTGCAGCTATTTCTTCGGGACGTAGTTGGTAATCGGAAAACATGGAGTCCATGTCCTTCGCAAAGCGACGCCGTTCATCCGCGCTCATTCGGAGCGCGTAAAGCATTCGATTGAGATTGTACGCTTCGGGCTCGGGGAATTTGTAATAGCGATAGCCGGACGACGAAGTTTTATCCGGCTTGGGTAGCGATCTCACGACCGGCGGTCCTTTGAGCGGTGTGACGAGCGGGAAATTGATGACCCCCAGACCGTGGTGCCAGGTCGGCTGGTAGGAGAAAACCTCGCCGCGTTGGTCGCCCATCGCGCCGAAGACGACATACCAGGTAAGCAGCTCGGTTTCGCCGGTCTCATCGAGCTTCTCCGATGTCAGCCTCAACAGCGAAGATTGTTCGCCGCGTTCGATTACCCCGAGTAGATAGCGATCGAACTCGAAGTCGGGCTGGCCGTACTTATCCGTACCCGGATAGTGAGACATGCCGCCGCTGGCCAAGATGGCGACTCGCTCGCCGCGCTCGGCGATTATTTCTGCGATGCAGCGTCCCAGTTGATACGCTCGCTGCGGCTGGGGCAAGGGAGGCACATAGACATTGACGAACACCGGCACGATAGGAATCCGGCGCTGCTCGAGGATGAATTCGAAGGGCACAACAAAGGCGTGGCCCATAAACGCCTTGTGACAAAACGCCATATCAATGTCCCGCTGCAGGCAGCCGTCAAGCAGGGCGCGTCCGAGATCTTGGTGGACTTCCACGCGATACTGTTTGCGCCCGAAAGAGCCGGTCACCTCCGGTCCGACGACGACCGCAAAAGCGGGCGAGACGTCGAGTGAAAAGGCCTCGAGATGATCCAGGCCGACCACGATCAACGCGTCCGGCTTGGTATCATCGAGGACTTGTCCGAGACGGCGCATACCCTCGATGGTGGCATCGAGTTGAGCCGGATCTTCGCCTGGCTGCCGCAGGAAAAGCGCGGGCGCGTGACAGGAAACCATAGCGGCGACGATCTGTCCCATCAGAGCTCCTCCCGCCGAGATTCGGCTGGATCAACCATGCGCAGAGACGGCACGGTCGTAATCGGGTGCGCCGACCTGCCCTTCGGGAAAAAGCTTTTCCTGTTTCATCCAGTCATGGGTTTGCTCGAACATCTCGCGAGTATACGGCTCGAATACCAGACGCTCTCCCGGTCCGAATGCGCTGACATCGATCATGTCGTGATATTTTTCCGGCAATTCCTTCAAAAAATAGTGTTTATAGCGCTCCGGCTCGAGATCGATATCCCGTTGCGCGCGCTGCAGCGCCTTGAAATAGCGCTCGATATCATCCACGTCGGCATCGTTATGCAATAAAAACCCGATCATGAAGGTCGTGTCGATTATTTTTCGGAAGCCTTGTTGTTCGGCCAGGTAAAGCGGCGCACCGAACATGTTGGCGGCGGCAATCTTACGGCTCAGCAGCGCGGCCAGCCGGTCCTGCGGTTGCCCGATATATGCCAGTTTGATCTCGTCAGGCGTGAGGACCTTTCCGAGCGCTTGGATCGCAGAAAAATAACTTCCCGAGTGATAGCCCACGCCGACTTCGACACCGGCCAGGTCGCATGGCTTCCTGATCGAAGATTCCGGCGCCACGACAATGGCCGACGGCGTCACGGAGTACGCATGACCCCACATGCGGCCGTGGCCGGAAGATGAGGCCATGTTGACCGCCCAGTGACATGCGCAACTGATATCGGCAGCGCGCCCTTTCTCCATATTCTCGAAGGCGCCGCGCTTGACTTCCGGCGCGGCGCTCTCGGTCGATTGCACCAGACCATAACCGGATGCCTGGGTCGCATAAGAGATTAAAAATTCGTAGTCCAAACCCTCGTCCCTGAAATATCCCTTCTCATCGGCCACCCATTCTTGAAGACGTCCGTGCGGCTCTATGCGAAATTTTTTCATAAAGACCTCCGCCACTGAATTTCGCCGGCTTACTTTTCCCCGCGTATGATAAAGACTGGATTAGATTTGCGCGTGCCGCCGGCGACCGGCACATCCACCATGAACCCTATCGAACGCGTGTAGTCTGTGTCAATGTCACGCCCTACGGGCTATTATCATTGACAACATAGTGACCGGAATATAACTTGCCGGCTGTTCAAGACGTAGGCGCTACGTTTCACCCCACAAGGGTGCGGCAAATCAAGCAGCACCTTCAGGAGGCTCGTATGCGAAATTTTCTTCTCTCCCGCCGATTCGCTTTTTTTGCCGTTTCGACTTTGTTTCTGTCCGTATCGGCTTGGAAACCGTCCTATGCTGTCGACTTGATCATTTCTCATCCTTTTCCGGCAAGACACGTGCAACACCGCCTCATGCTGGAGCCGTTTAAAAAAGAACTCGAAGAGAAGTCCCAAGGGCGCATCAAAGTGACGATCCATCCGGGCGGCGCATTGGCCGCGGCGCCGGCGCATTATGAAAACGTCGTCGCAGGCGCTTTCGACATTGGCTGGACCTTACAAGGCTACACGCCGGGTCGTTTTCCTTTGAGCGGCATCGTCGAGCTGCCGTTTCTATGGTCCTCCGCGCAGGAAGCGACCCAAGTCTTCTGGCAAATGTTGGAAGAGGTGCCGGCGCTCAAAAATGAGTATCGCGACGTCAAAGTGCTCGCCACCTGGACTCATGACCTGGGACAGCTCTACACGACTTCCAAGCCGGTACGAAACCTGGAGGATCTCCGCGGGCTCAAGATTCGGGCGCCGGGAGCGGTTCAGGTTTCGATGCTGCGCGCGCTCGGCGCGGTTCCGGTCACGATGCCGGCGGGTGAAATTTACGATGCCTTGGAACGCGGCGTCGTGGACGGTCTGGTCATCGGGCTCTCGGCGATCAAGGGATTCCGGCTCGATCAGCTGGTCAAGCATGCGACTCTGGCCAATTCCTACGTCGCCGCCATGATCGTGGCGATGAACCAGCAAAGTTATAAGAAACTCTCGAGCGAAGATCGAGCGCTAATCGATAGTTTAATCGGCAAACGGATGGCCATGCTCGGCGCCAAAAACTATGACGATGAAGCACACGACGGCCTCGCCGCGCTGAAAAAAGTCAAAGCCAATATTTATCAGCTCGCGCCGGCCGAAATGGCAAAATGGAAGCAGGCGACGTCTCAGGTGAGCCAAGAGTGGATCAAGGAGATGGAATCGAAGGGCCGCCCCGGCAAACAAACGTATGACAAAATGATGAGTCTCATCAGTAAAAAGTAACACCGCACAACATTGGGATGCACCGCAGAGACACAGAGCACGACGAAATTTTACATTAATACTCTCCTCGCGCCCTCCGGGCCTCTGCGGTATATACTCCGACATCAGATTAAGCTAAGTGGAACGGGTTTCTCTCATCGTCAATCGGTTCCTTACCCATTTGGGCAGTATCGTACTCGCAGTGCTGATGTTTCTGACGGTTGCCGACGTCTTCGGCCGCTATTTCTTGAATCGGCCGCTGGCGGGTACCTTCGAGCTCACGGAGCTGTTCATGGTTTTTATCGTCTTTCTCGCGCTCGGCTTGGCCCAGCACCACCAGGAACACATCTCTCTTGATATCGCCTACAACTATTTCCCCTCGCGCGTGAAAAAATACACGAACCTCCTGATCGATGTTGTAAACCTTGCCGTGATGGCCGCGGTGACGTGGCAACTCTACGAATACTCGGCTCGGATGGGTGAAGGCAACTACACTACCGCTGTGTTGCAAGTGCCGATCCAGCCCTTCGTGATAGTGGCGGTTGCGGGGACGGCGGCCTGTGTGCTCGCCGTTCTCTGTGACCTCGTCAAATCGATCGAGAAATTTCGCCGAGACCAACCGTGACTCCCGAGAACATCGGTCTCATCGGCATCGCCGCCATGCTCGCGCTGCTTTGCTTGAAGGTGCCCGTCGGCATCGCCATGATCGTGGTCTCGGTAGCCGGTTATGGCTACATCATCCGGCCGGCGGCCGCGCTGGCCCGATTGGGCTCGGATCCGTTCACGAGCGTGACGAGCTACGCCTTCAGCGTCATTCCGCTATTCATTTTGATGGGCCTGTTTCTCGCGAACGCCAAACTGGGCAGCGATCTCTTTACTTTTGTAAACGCTCTTTTGGGACGTCTGCGCGGGGGGATGGCCATGGCGACCATCGGTGCAAGCGCGCTATTCTCCTCGGTCTGCGGCTCATCGATTGCAACGGCGTCGACCATTGCCACAGTAACCGTCCCCGAGATGCGCAAATACCACTATCACGAAGGTCTCGCCGCCGGCGCCGCAGCCGCAGGAGGGACCCTCGGAATTCTTATCCCGCCGAGCGCCGCTCTGGTTCTCTACGGTATCTTGACCGAAGAACCCATCGGCAAGCTGCTGATTGCCGGCCTTTTGCCGGGTATCATGACTGCAGTCATCCTTATGGGTGCTGCTTACCTGGTCGCGCGTCTCCGACCACACCTCGCGCCGCTCGACAGCGGAGCCGAGCGGCGCGCCGTCTGGCCGGCGCTGCGCCAAACCTGGGCGATACCCGCGATCTTCGGAACCAGCATCGGCGGCATCTATGGCGGCATCTTTACGCCGACTGAAGCAGGAGCGGTCGGCGCGTTTCTGTCGCTGGCGTTTACCTCGGTAACCGGGCGTTTGTCGTGGAAATCTTTCGTCGGCGCCTGCCATCAGACGGTGCGCGTGACAGCGGTCATCTTTCTCATCGTCGTAGGCGGTAAGATGTTCGGTTACTTTCTTACCGTCACGCGCATTCCGCTCGCGATCACGGGTTTCATCGCGGCTCTGGATGTGCCCCCTCTCGCCGTGATTTTTCTGTTGTTCGCGCTCTACTTCGTCATGGGCGCGCTGATGGATGAGATCGCCATACTGGTCATCATGACCCCGATTGTTTATCCGCTGATCACCAAGTTAGGGTACGACGGAGTTTGGTTTGGCGTGCTGACGATCATGATGCTGCTCACGGGCTTGTTGACGCCGCCGGTGGGGCTCTTGAGCTTCATCGTGAGCGGTCTCACCGATGTGCCGTTGAGCAAGGTTTACGCCGGCGTCACACCCTTTTGGATCGCTTTGCTCGTCGCCATCGCTTTGGTGATTATCTTTCCGGAGATCGTTCTGTTCCTGCCTAGATTGATGAAATAGTCAGTTGCGGCGGAAAGCCCGCGCTGACTTCTTGCGCTGCGAAGCGGTTCGGCTTGTATTCGATACTGCCTCTATCATTTCCTAGATACTCGCCTTGCCGACGATCTACAATCCCTCGTTGATTTTGCCATCGATTGCGAGAAAATTAATCATATTTAGAGCGCGATCGATGGACGGAAAATGCGAAATCGATAGCCGCTCTCAATTGCCATCGCCGGCGTAAATAGAGGTGACACGTAATGGATCGAACCCCACAATTCGGTTTAGAGAGCACGGCCGAACACGCGCGCGACACGGTGGACGCCATTTACCGTTCCGACTCGCGTCATGTCCTCGCCACGTTAATCCGCCTGCTCGGCGACTTCGATCTCGCCGAGGAGGCGCTGCACGAGGCCTTTACAGCGGCGATCGAACAGTGGCCGCGCGACGGCGTGCCGACCAATCCTCGTGCGTGGCTGGTTTCGACGGGCCGTTTCAAGGCGATCGACTCCATGCGCCGGCGCGCCCGCTTCGACGCCTCGGTGGCGGAAATCGCCGAGCGGCTTCATGCTGCAGCCAGCGACCCATCGGAATACGACGACGAGACCGTGAAAGACGACCGGCTCCGGCTGATTTTTACCTGCTGCCATCCGGCGCTGTCGCCGGACGCGCAGGTGGCGTTGACCTTGCGCGAGGTCTGCGGCTTGACCACGGAAGAGATCGCCCGCGCCTATCTGACATCTGCGGCGACGCTAGCTCAACGGATCGTGCGCGCCAAGAGCAAGATCCGCGACGCGCGCATTCCGTATCAGGTGCCGGCGCCGGCTGAGTTGGCGAATCGTTTGGACAGCGTGCTGGAAGTGGTCTATCTCGTTTTCAACGAGGGTTACTCCGCCTCCTCGGGCGCCTCGCTCACGCGCGCCGATCTATCGGGGGAGGCGATCCGTCTTGGCAGGCTCTTGCTGGAGTTGCTGCCGGAGCCGGAAGCGGCCGGCCTGCTCGCGTTGATGCTGCTGCAAGAGTCGCGGCGCGCGGCGCGAACTTCGCAGGCAGGCGACTTGATTCTCTTGGAAGACCAAGATCGCTCTCTCTGGAATCGCGCCTACATCGCCGAAGGACTGGCGCTGGTCCAACAATCTCTGTCATCGCGCCGCTTCGGACCCTATACCCTTCAGGCCGCGATCGCGGCCGTGCACGCTGAGGCGCCCACGGCTTCAGCAACGAAGTGGGCGCAGATCGTCGGATTGTATGACTTGCTCGCGCGCGCGGCGCCGTCTCCGGTGATTGAGCTGAATCGCGCCGTCGCCGTGGCGATGCGTGACGGTCCGGCGGCGGGTCTCGAGCTTATCGACGCGATTCTGGCGCGCGGCGAACTGGCTAACTACCACCTCGTTCATTCGGCACGGGCGGACCTCTGCCGCCGACTGGGAAAGGCCGCCGATGCTCGAGCCGCCTATGAAAGGGCTCTGGCGCTCACCCACCAGGCGCCTGAGCGCCGGTTCATCGAGCGCCGGCTGCAAGAATTAAAATAAACTGCAGCAGCAGGTGTTGTCGATTTTGGTCTCCGACGAACGACTATCTAACGTTAGAGCACGACCGTCAGATAGAGAGCGAAGCAGGACTTGACCATGGGTTACCTGGAACCCCCTGTAAACGTGGAACTTCCCCTGAGTATCCCGTCCCCAGTGGCTGGAGGCCCGCCTGCGCCTGCTCGTCCGGGAAAAGGAACTGTGCCGCCAGCGCGACGCGGTGACCGCCGAACGGCGGCGGCTGCCTATGGTCAGGATCGGAAAGGGACTACGTCTTTGACGGCCCGGCCGGCGGCACAGCACAACAGTAGCGCAAGCGCGTGTTGTGCTCGATAACGATCTGGGTGCTGAAGAACCACCATCAGACCAAAAGGAGATGCAATGAAATTTATCTGCCTGATCTGTGCCGAGACCGTGATGGAACAAATGCCGGTAGCCGATGCCGAGAAGCATTATCAGGAGTACGCCGAGTTCACGACGGACATAAAGCGAAAAGGCCACTTTATCAGTGCCAATCGCCTGACTCCGGCCGATACGGCGATTACCGTGCGCGTGCGCAACAGCAAGATATCGACCACGGACGGACCTTTTGCCGAGACCAAGGAGCAGTTCGGCGGTTACTACGTCGTCGAGGCGAAGGATTTGAACGAGGCCATCCAGATAGCCGCAAAGATCCCGGGGGCGCGCTTCGGCTGCGTCGAGGTGCGGCCGATCGCTGAGGATGGGCAGACGCTCGCGCTGGAATTTAACAATCCGAGCGCAAAATGATCGTTGTCGATTTTGCGTGTCCCAAACGACTACTTGATGTCTTAAGGCGGCCGGTTAGCAACCCAGCCGGGCCATTTTGCGAAATGTTTAAAAGGAGAAACGACAAATGCGATTCATGATTTTGATTAAAGCCACCAAAGACTCGGAAGCTGGCGTGATGCCGACCGAACAACTGCTTACCGAGATGGGCAACTTCAACGAGGAGCTAGTGAAAGCCGGCGTGATGCTCGCCGGCGAAGGCCTACATCCGACATCGAAGGGCGCGCGGGTCAAGTTTTCCGGCGGCCGGCGCACCGTGATCGATGGGCCTTTCGCCGAGACCAAAGAACTGATCGCCGGCTATTGGGTATGGCAGTGCAAGTCAAAAGAAGAAGCGATCGAGTGGGTCAAGCGCTGCCCCAATCCTTATAATGAGGACGGCGAGATCGAGATTCGCCAAGTATTCGAGGCGGAAGATTTCGGCCCGGAATTTACCCCGGAATTGCGCAAGCAAGAAGCTAGCGTTCGCGCTCAAGCGCTCGGGCTCGGCGAAATTCGATTTGAGCACACCAAGGAGATGCTCCTCGCGGGTTTGAGCGGAAACTACACTCTCGAAACCCGCGGCACAATTCCCGCGCAGTGGGAACGGTTCGCGCCGAGCATCGGCAAAGTACCCGGACAAATCGGCCAAGTCTGCTACGGCGTTTGCTGGAACGTATCGCCAGGGGGCGGATTCGAATACCTTTCCGGCGTTGAAGTGGCAAACGCAAAGGGGCTTCCGTCCGAGTTCGCCACCGTGCGACTCCCCGCCCGAGAATATGCGGTCTTCGCGCACCGACGGCATGTCTCCGCCATCGACAAGACTATCGACAAAATTTGGAACGAGTGGGCGCCCCAAGCGGGACTCAAGCTGGCGAGCACGCCGTCCTTTGAGCGTTACAGCGAAGAGTTCAACTCCACAACCGGCCAGGGCGGGATGGAGATTTGGATACCGTTGGAAGCCTGAAGAGGCGCTCTCCTGGCAACACCGGTCTAGCGTGGAGGATCGCTATGCAATACATGCTGATGTGCTGTTTCGACGAGACCGCCTGGAACGAAATGCCCGCCGCGCAGAAGGACCGGATCATGCGCGACCATGGTGATTGGATGCAGAACCTTGTCGACGCCGATCGCCTCCGCGGCGGAGGAAAACTCTCTCCCGCGCCGTCGGCGAAGACAGTGCGCATGAAGAACGGCAAGGCGGTCTTTACCGATGGGCCGTTCGCCGAGACCAAAGAGCAAGTAGGCGGCTTCCATCTTATCGATTGCAAGGATTTGAACGAGGCGATGTCGATCGCCGCCCGGATCCCGACGCTCACGGCGGGTGGCGCGGTCGAAATGCGTAGCATCGAAGAGATGGAGCTCTGATTTCTTATTCGCAGCTATCCAGCATGTCGATTTCGCAGCATGCCGAACGACCATGGGTAAAGCCAGAGAACAAAACTATGAAGATTCTTTGCCTATCCTATATAGACGAGCAGAAGTTTGACCGCATGTCTGAAAGCCAGCGCGCGGCCTTCATCAAAGAGTGTTTGGCTTATGACAACGATCTCCGCAAGAATGGCCATTTCGTTCGCCTGGAGGGACTGCAAAGCGCGCGAACCGCCAAAACTCTGCGCTACCGCAGCGGCAAGGTGTCCGT
>Ga0075314_1000137_pt1 | contig 10931 bp, 16 predicted proteins | sample MayberryNE_Catta_6_FD_120055 | JGI IMG/M metagenome (GOLD analysis project Ga0075314, IMG submission 120055) | Natural and restored wetland microbial communities from the San Francisco Bay, California, USA, that impact long-term carbon... | ecosystem: Environmental > Terrestrial > Soil >... | reverse complement strand
GCGGTCATGCTCCTTGGAACGAAATCGGGCGGCTGCATGGTTGACTTGAGATCGAAGCTTTTCGACGATAAGAACGCCGTCAACAAGTCTTTTGCGTGTGCTATACCCAAGACGTTGTCTAAGCTGCCGTCGCACACAGGGAATCTGGAGCGGCCGCTTCCGGAGATTTTTTCCCCGAGTCGCTCAACCGTGTTATTCACATCGAGCCAAATAATCTGTGTCCGCGGCGTCATTAAGCCGCGTGCGCTCTTATCGCCGAGCTCAAACACGGCTTCGACCATTTCCTGCTCCGTTTCTTCGAATACGCCTGCCTCGGTTCCTTGTTTGAGCAAAGTCGTAATCTCTTCTTCGGTCACCAAAGTTCGTTCCTCGAACCGTTTGCCGACAAGCCTGAACACGAGATCGGTCGAGAAAGTAAAAAGATGAACGAGCGGAGAGCCGACCGTGAGCAATAAACGCATGAGCGGTGCCATAAACATGGCGATCGATTCGGGATGGCCTAGGGCGAGGCGTTTCGGCACCAGCTCGCCAATGATCACGGAGAAATAGGTTATGCTCACGACCACAATTCCGAGCGCGACGGAGCGACTGTACGGGGCAATAGGCGGGACCTGCTGTAGCTGCAAGGCGAGTGACTCGGTGACGGCTCCGCCGCCGAAGGCGCCGGCGAGAATGCCAACCAATGTAATTCCTATTTGAACGGTCGATAGGAAGCGGTTGGGATGATTGGCTAGATCCAATGCCGCTCGCGCTCGGGCAACACGGTTGTTCGCCAACTCTTGCAAACGAGATTTGCGAGCCGTCACCACCGCGATTTCCGACATCGCGAAGATTCCATTGGCGATCAAGAGCAGGAATATGACCGAAATTTCGAAAATTACGGTTGACAAGAGCGGCTCCTATTTATGAGATAATCACTTTCGAAGCAGGCAAAACGCGCATAAAAGCGCGACAATAATAATGAGGATCATGAGCGCATCAACGAAGAGGTAATTCATAGTGGCAAGTCACGCTAGTGCTCGCAACGCGACTTCTAGACTGGAATACCTCACGAGCAGTACCGCCGAACGGTGAACGCCGGGTTTGTGACTAGATGTACAGAACGACGCAGCCTGGTCAGTCTGCCGTCCAACTAAGGAATATCGACACGATTACGTAGACCCCCGTTGCGGCGAGAATTAGCCAAATCAGTAATTTGAACCAAATCGGAAGATCTTCCATCAGCAGGTTCCCTTTCCAACACAGCTTGGCCTATTGCCAGTTACGCGAGCTAAATTCAGCCGCGCATGAAAACGGGACGTGGAACCTGGAGGCTAGATCAAAAAGACGTGATGAAGCTTGTGGAGTTGGAAATGTTTTTGAAATTGGAAAACCGGCTCATAATCAAAACCAGTTTCAGCAATGCTGATAAGTACAACAGTGGTGTCTTGGATGCGGTTAGCTGATTCGACGATGTTGTTGGCGAGCGGTCCCCACCCACCCCGCTTTGAACTGGAGCCTTCATGATCCGGCGCCGTTGAAACAGCAGTTTGGCCGGGTGCCTCGTCGAGATCCTCGACGACGTCAAAGCCGGAGAGACTGACCCAGCCGAGAATGAGCAGAACCGCTAAAAGCCTTCTGCACATGCGGCGGATCATCCATCGAATGACGAGGCTTGTCAAGGGTGGTCTTTGTCCGGGTGGTCTTTGTCCGGTTATGACCCAACCCAACACGACGATTACGGGAAATGCCATGATCTCATCGCTCTATCGATCGAGGGTGGACTTACAAGCAAGCCACGGTTAGTCTCATAACGTTCATGGTGCCGGACTGCACACATCAAAACATTATTCGGAGCAGGGAAGTCGCGGTTTGATCGCTCATACAGCAATATGCGCCAATTCAAACATAAGGAGAAGCGATTTGGCGCTTCGGCGGAAACTTCCTGTTCGCTTTCGCTGCTGGCGCTGCGATTTCGTTACTGCACCCCTGATCACGTGAACCAGCCACGAGACAGGAGTCTGGTTTCTGTGCCAACGGATTGCGCCTCTCACTCGCCGTTCTAGGTCTTCTCTGGAAGAGCCTAGCGGGTCTGGTAGGTAGGCGTTATAAAAACTGGCTTCTTGCTCTTGCGAGGAGAGACGCGCGAAGTTGCCGAGAAAAACGGCCAAATCAAACGCTTGTGCCCAACGCACAAAAGGTTGTTTAGCTAGACGCAACGCATAAGGGATATCAATGATAATTATTTGCGGAGTATTAGGCGTCCTGCGCACCAAGATATTTCTCGGTTTTGCGGTAAACAAAAAAAAGTGTTCCTGGTGGAGCGTGCGAAATGTTTGTCCAAGAGGGTTATAAATCGACCAGTTTTGCTCTGCCTGTGTCTTGCCGATTTTGTCCCCCCCTTTAATCCATTCTTCCAAAGTGTAACTGCTTTCGACATAGCGTGTAATGATGAAACACGAGCGAATGAAGCCAAATAAAGTTCGCCTCACGCCGAAAGCGACAGGTTCCGCTGCAGCAATGCCAGGCCTTTGAACCTCTAAAAGGCTCCTAAATTCATTTTCTGCTTTGGAGTGCCTCAGCCAGGTCCGCACTCTCGGCAGTTAAAGGATAGTAATATTCCTTGACGACGAACCGAGCCATATTTCCGTCTAAATTTCCGTCTACCCCCCGGCGCACCGGCGCTTTAAAAGCACAACCAAGGTTCGGGGCTCGGATTTAAGACATGCACCTCGATCACCGACGAAAGAGCCGTAACTGTCGAACTCGGCTCGCGGGAAAACATTAGCGAACTGTTCTCGGACAGTAAACCAATCTAAAAATCGCCATGCCGTAAAAGTCAAATTTTTGATCATTAAATATCTCTCCTCGTGAGTTACTTAAGTTCACGCGGCAGGTATGAGTTCACTGATTTTCATTCGCAGCTCATGAAAGGTGAATGGCTTAACGATAAAAGTATTGCATCCCGCTTCTATGCATGCCCTGAGATCGGCGGGACTAGACCGCGCGGTTGCGGCCAAAATAGGTATTTCTTTAGTTTCGGCCCTAGCCCGGAGCATCCGTGTCGCGTCTAAACCGTTTATATTGGGCATCATGATATCCATCAGAATCAGCTCGGGTTTTTCCACTATCGCCTTTTCAAACCCCTCTTTTCCGTCTCTCGCCGAAATCGCCTCGAACCCCATTAGCTCGACCTGCCAAATCAGGAGTTCATGCATATCGCTGTGATCTTCAACGACAAGAATTTTCATTGGGCAATCATATTTTGGATGCCGGTCGCTCTTTCGATCATCGCCTCAACCTCAGTTATTAATGTTGAATATATGCGGAGCGGAACGCGTCAGTCGCGCGTTCCACTGCGACACTAGAAAAATGCGCAAGCCTCAGCCAAGCATGCCGCTGTAAAGCGCCACGCCGATTACGTACAGAACGGGTGCCGCCGATTATTAGTCAGACCAGCACCTTCAGCCACATAGGAAATCTTCCATAACAGCTTCTTTTCGAAACCAGTTTGGCCTGGGCCGAACTTTTCAGAACGCCATGAAGCGGCCGCGAGCAACAAAACGCTACGTGCGGCGGCGAATGAGATCGAGGAAAAGAAACCTTGAGGCTAGATCAAGAAAACACGATAGAGCTTATGGAGTTGAAAATGTCTGCGCAAAACAGGAGTCGGGTCAAAGTCGAAGAAGGTTGGTGCGAAGCTAACGTGCGGAGAGTTAATCTGCTGTATGCGGTGGGCCGACTCGACCATGTTGTTGGCGAGCGGTCCCCACCCACCCCGCTTTGAACTGGAGCCTTCATGATCCGGCGCCGTTGAGACAGCAGTTTGGCCGGGTGCCTCGTCGAGATCCTCGACGACGTCAAAGCCGGAGAGACTGACCCAGCCGAGAATGAGCAGAACCGCTAAAAGCTTTCTGCACATGCGGCGGATAATCCATCGAATGACGAGGCTTGTCAAGGATGAATCGTCTCGGCAAGCAGAGCCACAGACGAAGCGGGTGGCGGGTCGCCCATTAGCAGGCAGGTCAAGAGAGCACAGACGTTCCTCTGAGAATTTTTCTTATTCCCTTTTCAACCCTCGCGTGTGTGATCCCTGATTGACGCGCCCCTGTTTTCAATCAGTTCGTGTCGGATCCCCGTAGGTCACCCATCAGATTCAAGGCTTGGGATCTGTCCTCTAAACGGGCAGCGATCTCTCGCCCCTGGCAATTTTCATTTGCCCCAGAAAACTGTCGGTAGCACGCAGCGCCGCCTAGCTCCGGGTCGAACGGAGGCGAGACCTTAATTTGACGAGGTAAGATAGAGTGTTTTTTTGAAGCTGAAAACCTACGTCTAAGGAAATTCGAATAACCAATAGGCGTGAGGCAACGCCTTAGATAAGGAAACGCAATTGGTCAAATCATTCTCGTATTGAAAGGCTCCGCTGCATTGGCATAGTGTGTCTTATCCCAGGAATAAGGCGAGCTAAGCCCAATGAAAGACCAATATTTGGGTGACATTAACGATTATCGAAAGTACGGATTACTTCGGTCTATTATCGCCGCCAGTGGGCTTCGTGTCATGGTTGCCTGCATGCTTACACCTGATGATAGAGTAGTGATGGAAAGTTTATCTCGTATCTTGAGAATCCGCGGACGGGAGAAGAATCGTGTTCGAGGCGAAGGTATTCGGCAGTCGTCATGACCAGGAATCGTTTGCCGGCATGAAAACTCTGATCGCGTCTTTGATCCTATGGAGTGCCTGTGCATGGGGCACGAGCATTGACGCAGCCGAACCGCAGCCGAACTGGCAATCGGAATGGGAGAAGACGGTTCAGGACGCGAAGAAGGAAGGAAAGCTTTCACTCTATATCTTGCAGGGCGAAGGCGAACTCAGCGCAGTCGCGGAGCAGTTTCAGAAAAAGTATCCCGAGATCAGCGTCGTGACGACTCCCGGGCGGGGCAATACGCTCGCGCCGCGCATCATGGCGGAACGGCGCGCGGGCAAGTATCTCGTCGATGTTTATATGGCCGGAGTGACGACAGCCTATGAGGTATTTTATCGCGCCAAAATCTTGGACAGCGTGCGCGCGGCGCTGATACTGCCCGAGGTCATCGATGAGTCGAAGTGGTGGCGTGGCCAGCATCAGTACGTCGACCCGGAAAATCGATATATTTTCGTCTATCTGGGCAACGTCGCCGAATATGTTTCGTACCACACCAAATCGGTGGAGCCGGGCGAGATCCGCTCCTATCGGGATTTTCTCCAGCCGAAGTGGAAAGGTAAAATTCTTTCGCGCGACCCGAAAATTTCCGGCAGTCAACGCATCGGCCTGCGCATGATTTACCACACGCCGGAGTTGGGCGCGGAATTCATTCGGCGCCTGTACGGCGAAATGGATGTTACGATCACGCAGGAAATCCGTCAGGCGACGGATTGGCTCGGCGCCGGCAAGTTCGCCATTTGCTTTTTCTGTTCGGAAATTCTGAAGGCGAAGGATCAGGGGGTGCCCGTGGACGAATTTCCCACGGCACAGTGGAAAGAAGTCCGGGCCATTTCGGCGGGTAACAAGGGCTCCCTCGCATTGTTGAACCGGCCCCCCCATCCGAACGCGGCGCGCGTGTTCGTCAACTGGTTGCTGTCGCGCGAGGGCCAGATTGCACTTCAGCGCGCCACCAATACGCCGACCAATTCCGAGGAGTCGTTGCGCATCGATATCCCGAAAGACATGGTGCGTAGCGAAGTGCGCCGCATCGACGGAGTCAAGTATTGGTTGGCGGAGAAGCCGGAGTTTATGGACATGGCGCCGATCTACGAAATAGTCGCGAAGGCTTTAGCGCAGGCAAAGAGCGGTAAGTAAAGGGGGACTCGATGCGTCGCAGAGGGGGTCGACCCGCTAGCATGAGTCGGATGCAGACGCTTGGCATGCAGGGAGGGAGCACGAATGCGGTGCGGTTTTAAGATTTTTGATTCGGACACCCACCTCAATCTCTCAGCCGAAACGCTGGAGCCCTACTTCGAGCCGCCATCCGCGAGCGAAGGACCCGTGGGGGTCGCCCGAAGTAACCGCTTGATTTAACGGCACGAGTTCGCATAAAAAGCCCCGTTTGACACCTTAGGAACCGATTTTTTGCGGTGAAAAGGGGCTTTTAAGAATGCCGCGAGTGAACCGCAACTACGAGAACAGCCGTTCAAAGTTCAACGTTCAAAACGGCGACGCTCAAAAGCGAGCTTCGCAGTGGGCGATCCATCGCTCGGTCGAAAAGGCCGACGGAGCCTACACGTTGCGGGAGCACGGAGAGGCTTACAATGCAGTTTCCAGGGGCAAAAGTGAGCCTCTAAGCATTCAAAACAACTTCTTACGTTACAGCGTCGGATGCATAGTTCGGTCCGACCCACGCTGAGACCTGAGTTAGCCATGTTGCGAAGGCACACGGAGCAACCGAGAAAGAGTTGACGGAAGCAGGTCGGCAGAGAAAGTGGATCGGGGCGAGATCGATGTTGGTGTACTTGGGTCGGGAATGGTGCAGGATTAGTATCAAGGAGGTCGGCAAGCGGCTGCAGCGTGACCCTTCCGTGATCAGTCGGCTATGCTCAACGTATGCAGCGGCTCGAGATGAAAAAGTTGAAAAGTCCCTGCTCCAGCAAGTAAGATCACAACGCAATACGCAAGCCTGCCCCTGATGAACCCGCAGTGTCGCTTTGATGAGTTCGAGCGAGCGGCTCCATCCGCAACACTTCGCGCGTTTCCGAGCGCTGTGCCGCCGGAGCCGACCGAAGCAAAACCGCGAGTTTCACTAAACGCTCCGACGATTGGCACCTTCGCCGGTTCGGGGATATATCTCCAGTCCAAAAAACGTGGTTTTAAATTTCCTATACAGCCGCGCACAGCCCTCGACCGGCCCTCACAGGTCGAGAAGTCCCCGTTTCGGAACCGGACTACTTCGCACCCCGAACGGGCAACGACCATCGTCGCCCAGTGCATGGCGGCGTCCTGGCGAGGGTACGGGGCTTGCCTTTCCGATAGCGAGGAACGGGCGTCATGATGAAGCTACCGGATACCATCGAAGCATGGGCAATGGGTCTGACGCTGTTGCCGATCTTCCTCTGCTCCATCGTGGGTTCTGCCATGACACTGGCAAAGTGGGTGCAGCTTCACCGCTCCCGCCGCGCCGGGGAGCATGTGTTCTCCGAGGTCGGCACCCTCATCGGCGCGCATGACTTCGCACGGGTCCTGTCGGTCACGCGGAGCAACCGATCGCATGTCGCGAGACTGATTGAGCGGACCGTGGCGGTGGCGGACCTGCCCCCCGATCGGCTCAACAAGCACATCGAACAGGCGGGACGGGAACTGGCGCGAGAGCTCGACCGCGGGCTCGACGCCATCGGGCTTATCACCACGCTCGCACCTCTCCTGGGGTTGTTCGGGACCGTCGTGGGGATCGTGCTCATCTTTCAACAACTCAACGCGTCCCAAGGTGTCGTTAGCCCCCATCAATTGGCCGGCGGCATAGGGACGGCGCTTTACACAACCATCGTGGGTCTGATTGTCGGCATCTGCGCATTGATATCCCATCGCTACCTGCTCGGTCTCGCCGACAGCGCCATTGCCCAGCTCGAAGCGGTTGGTCTAGCGCTCGAGGAGCTGATTCAGGAGGGCCGCTCATGAGCTTTCGGCCAGCCCGCCGCCCGGGCAGCGAAATCATCCTGACGCCCCTCATCGACATCCTGTTCACCGTGCTGCTGTTCCTTGTCTTGACGGCCACGTTCACAGAGCAGACCGTCGTGCGCATTTCTCTTCCACGGTCAGTCACTGGCGCGACTACTACGCACGATCCTCGCGTCATGCGGATTCTGGTCGATGCGGACGGCCGCATGTACGTCAATGGTCAGATACAGACGCTGGATGACGTGAAGCGACGGCTCGACGCAATCCCGGAGGCGGACCGCTCGTTCGTGACGATTTCTGCCGATGAAAATGCTAAGCACGGACGGGTGGTACAGATCGTCGATCTCATCCGACAAGCCGGCATCTTGCGCCTCGATATCGAGACCGTTTCCGGAGTGGCGCCGGATGAATCACCGTGAAAAAGGAATTGTTCTTGACGCGGGTCGCCCATTAGCAGGCAGGAAAAAAAGACACAGACTTACCTTGAGAATTTTTTTATTCTCTTTTTCAACCCTCGCGGAATATGTTAATCCCTGATTGACGCGCCCCTGTTTTCAATCAGATGGATTCCAACACCAATGCGATCACGTTTGCTTTTCGTAAGCCGAAATTTCCGTTGATCTGTGATTTTGACGGCGATCTTTTTGCGGCGCACTCGCCGGCTGCGCTGCAGCGGCGGCTTGCCGGTGTGGAGCTTGCGGATGAGAAGAAAGCGCGGTTCGTCGATGCGAGCGGCGAGGCTTGGATGTTTCTTGCTGAAAAAGGAATCTTCGCGCCCGGATTTTCGATAAGAAGATGGCGCAAGATCGAAGTGATTCGCATGTTCAACGAGAGCCGCAGCGCTAACAGCATGGGACTGCAGTATCCCGAGCGGCGGCTGGCAAACCGGCGTCTCGATGTGATCGTTCGCGATATCGCAGCGCTCTTGACGAGGGAAACGGCAGGGTAGCATGGCTGATTTTTCGAGTTCCTCGCTGGACGAACTGATCGACGTAATGACGACCTGGCCGGTCGGTGTGCCGGTGCGGGCGATGGAACGCGTGCTCGCTTTGGGCGAGGAGGCGGTTCCCGCGCTCTGCGATACTCTCCGTCGCTTGCGGACCGACGATAGCCGCGATCTGCTCTGGCCGATCATTCTCTTGGGTGAGTTGCGCAATCCAACCGCCGTCGAGCCTCTCGCCGATCAAGTTCGGCTCACCGAGGAGGAAGAGCTGGGGCTGGCGGCCGCGGAGGCGCTGGTGAAAATCGGCGCGGCTTCGATCCCGGCGCTCCGTCAGCTCGCGGCGGATGCGGATCCGATCGTTCGAATCTACGGGTATGCTGCGCTCGGATGGCTGCGCCATGACGATTCGACTTCCATCCTCCTCGATGCTCTTTCCCGCGATCTCGATCTGGCCGATGTGGTGGCGCAAGCCTTGAGCGACCTGGGACGAAAGGAGACGGTCCCGGCGCTCTATGCCGCCTATCAAAAATGTTTTCCGTGGCAACGCATAGAATTCGAAGATGCGCTGAGTAACCTGCACTTAGGATCATCCGAACCGCTTCCGTGGAGGGGAAACTGGAAAACACGATATCGGCCGGAACCGCTTTGGGGTCGTTTCGAGTTCGGATGGGTCGGTATGACAGTGATCATACGGCGTGAGGTAGCGACGTTGGCGGACCGGGTTTCACCTCCTTCTAAGTCCCTGGAAGAGATTCTGACAGAGCCAGAGAAGGGTGCCGAGCGCTGTGAGGACTGCGGCGGTCTCGTCGAAAGACCGACGGGGCTGCCGGTTTGTCCGGAAACAGCGCTTCAGACGGCGCTGTGTCAAGTGAGGTTTTTAGGCGAAGTTAGTAACGACGGCGTAGAGGACATTTTCGAGCTTTTTGATGATCTGGATGAGGAGCTTTTCGAGCACTACGAACAAGAGGAGTTCTTGAGGGAACGCGAGCGAAAAAGCTGGGAAGAACGAGGTGAAGATCTGCGCATATATCGCGAGACATGCCGCTGGCTGGTCGAGCAAGGGGTGGAAAACATCGGCGGAGCCAGATCACTGCTATTGGCCAAAGCCGCATGGCTCGCCGCACGCGAAGGCGACCCCGAGGGCCTTCTGTCGCCTGCGAGACGCACCGAAAGATCGGCGCCGAAGGTTGGCCGTAACGATCCTTGCCCGTGCGGTTCAGGCAAAAAATATAAGCGATGCTGCTTGGGCGTTGCGCAATACCGCGTTGCGGACAACTAGCCTTTGAGAAAGGTACGGCGGCGCACGAGATCGCGCGGGCATGCTGCACGTCGTTTCAAATTGGCTGAGCCGAGTTTATGGCTTATTTGCATCGCCGACGAACTCGAACCCCTCTGCAAACTGGGCGAGCACGGTCTCTACCGGTGCACGGCGAACCAACCAAGACTCTTTCATATTTGGTCCGACCCCGAGCACGTAGATCAGCCGGTAAAATGACCCCGAGTGATGAAAGACGTACCAGCCAACTTCGGCGTCCGCTTTGGGTGGGATGTTCTCGCTGGCCTTTCCAGCGGTTGCAATGCACGGTGCGCCTCCCGCCGCCCGGTAGAGTAGTGCCACGACTGTGCCGAGCCGCGTCTTGAGAGTTTTCGGCTCCTGCAGCTTGAATCTCGAACGAGTGAGCGGCTCGACAATGTTCTCGGCGACCCATGCCTCGATCGATTGATCGCCGAGCAGACCCGGACGCTCCCACACGATAAACTCGCGACAGAGAACATCGGAGAGCGTCAGCAGCAGAGTGTCGGGCGAAGGTACTTCATCGATAATTTTAGCCTGCTCTCCAGTTAAAGGCGGGATGCGCAAACGAAATGGCTGGCCAGGTCTTGGGTCGCACCGAAGCAAGTTCTTGATTTGACAAACACAAGATAGCATAAAAGGCATCGTTAGACGCTTAGAAGGCCAGTTTTGAGGCCGAAAAGCGGCCTCTAAGAAAGAACGATGCCGCGAGGGGCGAACCGCTATTTCTTACCTGGATACGTCTGGCACATTACGCACCGCTGCTAGAATAAATTTGTTCAAGACGTTCAAGTAGTTCAACCGCTGCGCTCCGTTCAAAACGTTAAGACCCGAAACCTCGGTCAAAAACCAAGGTAAGCCTGGCAGAAGTTTGCGCGGGACCGTCGCCGTTATCTGTACTGGCTCTTTGAAGCAAAGACGCGGTACGGTCTGTGCGTGCTTGACTATATGGTGACATCCAATCACGTCCACCTGCTAGTGAAGGACACCGGCGGAGATGTTATCGCGCAGAGTATGCAGCTCATCGGCGGACGAACGGCGCAAGAATATAACGAGCGGAAAAATCG
>Ga0075314_1000136_pt1 | contig 10976 bp, 10 predicted proteins | sample MayberryNE_Catta_6_FD_120055 | JGI IMG/M metagenome (GOLD analysis project Ga0075314, IMG submission 120055) | Natural and restored wetland microbial communities from the San Francisco Bay, California, USA, that impact long-term carbon... | ecosystem: Environmental > Terrestrial > Soil >... | reverse complement strand
GGACTCAAGCCCCATCGGCGGCCCAAATGGCTCTCGCTACTCCGTGAAGAAGCGGTGAAGCTCTACAACGAGGGCCGCACGATGCGGCAGATCGCCGATCGATTCAACCAACAAGGCCTTAAAACGATATCGGGAAAGCCATGGACCAAAAAATTGGTAGCCTCGTTACTCTCCGAGGCCGATAAAAAGCGCTATGCACTCGATCGCATTCACTTCCAGGCCATCTCAGAAACTCGAAAACGCGGGCTCAGCTCAGCTGAGATGGCTGCGGAATTCAATAGAAAAGATGTGCCACGCCGTGATAATCGACCGTGGACAGCACGCGCAATCAACGAACGGTGGTGCGATCTTTCGAAGAGATTTGACCACAGCAATCATGGTGACAACGCACAAGGTTTAGACAAATATGTTGCAGAGTATCGCTAAAGAACAATACAGATCGTGATATATGTCGCTGGCTACATTCAGCTTCTCGGGTTCAAACGCGTTTTGTTTTTTCTGAACGTTGACATAATCCATCGAACCCAATATATACCATCGGTATTGTGACTGGCGATCAGTTGAGAAGAGCGCGTAAGCGCCTGGGCCTCACGCAGGCGCAGCTCGGTGCGATCCTCAAAATCGCTCCGAACTCGGTGGCGCGCCTGGAACGCGGCGAGCGCAACATCGACGGGCCGCTCGAACTCGCGATCACGCTACTGCTGCAAAAACACAAAAAAGGAGGAGTTCGACAATGAGAGTCAAACGAAAGCGCGTCCGGGGCATGCCGGGTCTCTGCACGCGCGAGTACATGAACGCCGAGGGCACGATGACTGTGCTCTACTACGCGCGTGTCAAATCCAAGGCCGGCGGCAAGTGGACACTGTTCGCACTCGGTTCGCACCGGCAGGACGCGATCGACCGGTACAGAGAGATCAAAATCGCGAACCGGCGCGGCGAGGACTTGAGCAGGTTCAAGCCCGAGAAAAAGGCCGAGCCAAAAACCGACCCGCCAAAGGCGATGACGCTTTCCGCATGGGCTAAAGAGTATCCGCACCAGCAAGGCGTCAAAGATAAACGCTCGCTGAGCGCCGATCTAGGAATGATCCGGCTGCATCTCGAGCCCTTCTTCGGCAGCGACCCGCTACCGGACATCACGCGCAAGCGGCTAGTCGAATACATCAACGCCCGCGAGAAGGAAAAAGCGATTCGCCACGGCAAAGCCTCGAAAAAGCCGGTCGCCCGCGGTACGATATCGAACGAGTTGAGCCTGCTCCGCCACATGGTAAATGTTTACAATCGCGAACACGACGACGAAAAAATCATCGTTCCGTCGTTTGACGGCCTGATCAAGCGCGTGGCGCATGGCGGGCGCGCGCTCGACGCCGAGGAGCGTAAAAAGGTGCTGGCGCATTATCCGAGGTGCATCGCGCGGCTTGCCGAGTTCGCTACGGAGACATGCCTGTCGCAGGGCGACATCCTGCGCCTGACGGAGCCGATGATCGACCGCGAGAACCGAGTCATCGTGCCTGACGGCGGTCGAATGAAAATCCAAGGCAAGGCAGAGGAGCAACCGAAACAGATCGCGCCGTTGACCGACCGGGCGCTCGAAATTATAGACGAGATCCTCACCGAACGGCGAAAGTCCAAGGTGCCAATCATCGGACCGCTATTCACGCGGGAAGACGGTCGGCGCATCACCCGAGATGTGATCAGCCGTGCCGTAAGACGCGCCTGGAAAAAGGCCGAGGTCAAGAAGTTCGTGTTTCATAACTACCGCAACACCGCGCTCACCGACTGGGCGGATGAAGGCATTCACGTCGACATCGCCATGCAGGCAAGCGGGCATACGAGTGTGCAGATGCATAAGCGCTACCTCGGGCTGCAAAGGCACCATATCGCCAAGGCGTTCGGCCTGAAGAGCGCTGTGACCCGAAAAAGTGTGACCAGAAAGTGTGACCAAGAGCCGGCCAAGGAGGCAGGTGGAGCCGCTAATTAGTTGATTTTACATGTGGAGAAGGAAGATGCCCGGTGGTGTCGCTGGTCTTCAAAACCAGTCTGGGGGTCGTAAGGCCCCCGGAGGGTTCGACTCCCTCCCTTCTCCGCCACTTCTGACCTGGCGCAACGCACAAGCTAGGTATGATTCAGCGAATCCGGCAGAGAGCGACCAGCTTAGGTTAATTCCAGGTTACCACGTCGGTAATGACGATTTCTTCAGACGAAACCAACGAGCGCGTACCGTCGTCCCAGCGCACATTGACCAATTGTCCGCCCTCGCCTTCGAGTTCATAGACGATGGTTCCTTCGGTTGCCGCGCCGATCGTGCCGTCGATATCGAGAATTTCACCAGCTGCGCGGCAGCGAACTCCTTTAAGGCTGACATCTATCATAATCGCGCCCCATTGAATTCATTTCAGCAAGTAAAAACCGGTTTTTCTTTCGAGGAAAAAACTCTAAACATGCTTGGGTGTCCAAATCAACACTCTTGCCGAAAAAAAAATGGCTTACATGTCCATCGCTCCGGCGAGTACGAGAGGCGCTCGGTTCCGTCCTTAAGCGATCAAGGTAATCTGCAAATCCATCACATTGGTCAAGGTCGGGCCCGTTACGAACAGATCCCCTGTAGCGCGGAGAAAATGATACGCATCGTTCCTGGCCAAAAACATCGTGGCATCGAGATCTTTCGCCTTAGCGCGAGTGATTGTTGCTCCGTCAACGATGCCCCCGCCCGCATCCGTCGGGCCATCCGTGCCATCGCTATCAGCGCTAAGGACAACGACGTCATCGAGCCCGTCGATTTCGATCGCCGCGGCGAGAGCGAATTCCTGGTTGCGCCCACCTAAGCCGTCGCCGCGAACGGTAACCGTGGTTTCACCGCCGGAGATGAAGCAAGCCGGCCGCGCAAGCGGCCTCTTTGTCCGAACTATTTGTTTGATGTGTTCCCCAAGGCATTTGGCTACAGTTCGGCTTTCGCCGTCGATCGAATTCGAGGCGATTGAAGCATCGTACCCAAGCGCCTCCGCGTGTTGCCGAGCCGCCGCCAGGGCCAACCGATTACTGCCGACGATAACATTGTGCACCCGTTGAAATACCGGATCGGCGGCTTTGGGGGTCTCTTCAATCTCACCCAGCGCGCCGCGTTCCAATAACTCCAGCACGGCAGCCGGAATCTCGCGTCGGAGGTTGTAATGCTGAATGATGCGCAGGCAATCGCCATACGTGCTCGGGTCGGCAACCGTCGGACCGGATGCGATCACCTCTAAAGAGTCGTTAACGACGTCTGATAGAATCAGCGAAATCATTTGTGACGGCGCAGCCAATTGCGCCAATCTTCCTCCTTTGATGCGAGAAATATGCTTGCGCACCGCGTTAATTTCCTGGATGGCGGCGCCGCTCTTGAGCAAAATCCCCGTGGTTCGTTGTTTATCGGCCAAGGTCAAGCCCTCGGCTGGACAGGGAAGAAGCGCCGAGCCACCGCCGGAGAGCAAAAAGAAAAGTAGATCTCTCGCGCCGCTGGAGCGAGCGAGTTCGATGACTTGGTGAGCGCCGTCCAGGCCCGATTGATCCGGGATCGGATGACCGGCTTCAAGGATCTGGATCTTCTCGAGTGCCAGTTGATGACCATATTTCACGGTGACGATTCCCCTGGACAGTCTGTCGCCGAGCAACGTCTCCAGCGCAAGCGCCATCCTCGCGGCCGCTTTGCCGCAACCGGCGATCGATATGTTGTCGAACCCGGACAGGTCATAGGTTCGCTTCTCGACGTGGAGGCGGTTATTTCTACGTTGAACCGCCTTGGTCACTGCTGCGAACGGGTCAGCCGACTTGACGCCAGCGAAAAAAATCTCCCGAGCGTCATCGCGCAGCTTACTTAACGACAGCATGTGCCGAACTGTAACCTTCACCGGTAGGTGAATTCAAACCGCCGCCGAGCTCAGTAACTTTGCTGCTCGACTAAGTTACTAAGGAAATCGTTAGAGTAGACCTACTGGGACGAAGGGGCGAGTCGTGGAAAGCGCAGGCACGAGGATTCAAGTGACGCCTTCCTACCCACGCCCAAAAATTAAGCACTCGGGGCGGGCCGGAGCCATTTATTGTTCGACATAACAAAGCGGAAATTCTCGAACAAGGGAATAGAGTCGCGCCAAGACGCAAAGCACGCCAAGTTCGGAGGGAAGAGTTAATTATCTTGGAACAATTATTGACCCTTATTCTACCACCTTTGCGGACTTTGGCGTCTTTGCGCGAGATATTCCGAGTTTCAGTTGCGACTCTGCCGCGTCAGGATCTTCGTGATGGTTATACACGGGATAAAATACCAATAGCGTGGAACACTACGCTAGTCCAAGATGTTTGGCGGCAAAGGAGGGGCGAAGTGCCGGTCTTGAGAGCGCGCTTTGCGCGAGGTGAGCGCAGAAGTGAAAAAGATCAGAAAAGCTTGAAGCCGCCGAAACCGTACTCGCCGATCGCCTTGCCGGTTTTGGCGTCAAAGATGTCGATGAGCATGTTCTTTTCCGGGTGGCCGGCTAAGAAGCGCGAGAAAATTTCGACGAACTCTTCCTTGTCGGTCTCATTGGCTTGCATAAAACCGTCGCCAACATAGAGTCGATGCGGCCGTTTGCTGCTGTCCAGTTTGACCCAATAACGTGAACCGTTGGACCCTACGGTGTCGAGCCACTTTCGATACTCGAATACCCGTGCTTCGATTTCCTTGAAATTGACGGTTTGAGCGGCGAGGAAGGGAGGGGGAAACAATGCGGATGCTAGGAGAAGGAGAACAACCTGTAGTTTTCCTAGCATCCGCATTGAAAAAAGCCCGAACAGTGCGACTAGTTGACCTTGATTTCGACGCGCCGGTTCTTCGACCGTCCTTCACGGGTCTTGTTATCGGCGATCGGTTTACTTTCGCCAAAACCCTGTCCTGATACGCGACCGCTGTCGACGCCCTTCTTGACGACATAGTCACGCACCGAAGAAACACGCCGTTCGGATAACTTTTGGTTATAGGCTTCCGAACCGACGCTGTCCGTGTGACCGGATAGGTTTACCTTCTTATCCTTGTTCTCGTTCATGAACGAGATCAACCGGTCCAAAATCCCGGCGGCTTCCGGTTTGATGTTGCTCCTGTCGAAATCGAACAGAACGTCATCAAGGATAATCGTCCGCTCAACCTTTGGCGCCGGCTTTGGCTTTGGTTTCGGCGGCGGCGGCGGTGGCGGCGGTGGAGGTGGTGGCGCCTTCTTTGGCTTCGGTGGCGGAGGTGGCGGAGGTGGCGGAGGTGGCGGAGGTGGCTTTGGCTTCGGGTCTTCGGTCATGAGATAAGCCAATCCCCCGCAAATCAATGCGCCGCCGACAGCACCAATACCGGCGCCGAGTGCTTCATTGCGGTGCTCCCCGTTGATTCCATTGTGCGCGGCCACGGCTCCTCCCATCGCACCCATCGCTCCGCATGTCGCGGCGCCAACGAGAGCAGCCTGGTTTTTGGTATATCCGGTACAGCCGGTTAAGAAAAACCCCAGCGCGGCCAACGCTAGATGTTTATTAGTGTTCATTCTCTGCCTCCCAGCAAAATGATCGCTAAAATCCTGGCCAAATTAGTACAAGGTTCGCTTTAAGTCAAGAACATTTTGGGCAGGTATCCAGACATTGTCTTTTCGGCTGATTACGCTTCTCGAATACGATTACCGTCTATATATAGACGACTGAACAGATTAATCGACTACTAATAGGGACAAGCGGGACTCGATACAAAGTCTCCATCCTTCCTGTACGCGACCAACCGCCTAGCTGCAGATTAATTTATTGGCCACAAATTACTCGCCCGACGAGTTTTGTAGTCACTCTTGGCAGCAAGATTCACGGTTGTTTCAGCTTCGCATGAACTCTTTTCGATACAAACATTGTCAGGAACATGTATTTGCATGGATCAAATGAATCATTATGGATCAAATGAATCATTAACGATACTGTTTCATTTGATCGGAGGACTTTAGAAATGCTTCGGAAAATTCTCGGCGCAGTATTTTTGACATCATTTTTCATTGGATGTCAGAGCGTCCAACAAACCGGCCGTTCGCAATTCATCGTCGTTTCTGAATCGCAAGAGCGCCAGCTTGGCGACGACGCCTATCAAGACATATTGAAAAAATCCCGGCTATCGACTCGCAACGAGTGGCAAGCACAGCTTCGCCGTGTCGGTCAGCGGATCGCCGCTGTAGCGGACAGGCCGGATTACAAATGGGAGTTCAACGTGATCCAGGGTAAAGACGTCAATGCCTTCGCGCTGCCCGGCGGCAAGATCGCCTTCTGGGAAGGAATCATGCCGATTGCACAAGACGATAGCGGCATTGCCGTCATCATGGCGCATGAGGTCGCCCACGCGCTGGCGCGCCACGGCGCCGAACGCATGAGTCAAGAGATCGGCGCCCAAACGATCGGCCAAATACTTGCGCTCGGTGTCGGTCAGGTCAGTCCCGGACTACAGGAGGATTTTCTCAGAGTTTACGGCTTGGGTGCCAGCTTCGGAGTTCTTCTGCCCTGGGGACGCGCTCAGGAATCCGAAGCGGATCAAATCGGACTCACTTTGATGGCCAAGGCGGGCTATGATCCGGCGAGTGCGATTGCGTTCTGGGAGCGTATGTCCAAGGTCGCCGGCGACAAGCCCCCCGAGTTTCTCTCGACCCATCCCAGCGATCAGACACGGATCGCGCAAATCAGAGCCTGGTTACCGGAGGCCAGGTCGCATTACCGCGGCAAATGACTTGTTAAAGCACTGCCCCTGCGCGCCTCACTACGAGAGCCTGCTATTTCAACTCCGCCGTGCAGTGCGCGCACTTGGTCGCCTTGAGAGGAACCGCCGAAAGGCAATAGGGACAATCTTTGGTCGTCGGTGCCGCCGCCGGCGCCGGTCCCTGCATTCGGTTAATTGCCTTGATGACCAGAAAGATCGCGAATGCGATGATCAAAAAATTGATGATGTTGTTGATAAATATGCCGTAATTCAATGTCGCGGCGCCGGCCGCTTTGGCGGCAGCAATACTGGGGTAGGCATTGCCCGAGAGGTTGATGAACAGGTTCGAGAAATCAACGCCCCCCAACGCCAATCCTATCGGCGGCATCAGCACGTCCTCGACGAACGACGTAACGATCTTGCCGAACGCCGCGCCTATCACCACGGCCACGGCGAGATCGACAACGTTGCCTCTCATTATGAATTCCTTGAATTCTCGGTACATGGTTCCTCCTCCGAGCTTGAATGGGTGCGCAGAACCCGTTTAGATTGACTCAGATTTAGGATTGTCTTTACTGATAGAACACTGCCGGCAAGAGCGCTTATATGACACGAGAAACTCTCAAGTCAAACTTTTTCGTACCTCGCTAATCCTACTCGGATTGGGTTAAACGTCGGTTGCCGAGCTATTTTTCAGCGTGTATCGTTTTTTCATGACCGATCCAGCGCGCGCCGCTGCGAGAATCGTAGGATTGATCCTCGTTGCGATTGCCCTTCTCTATATCGCGCTACATTTTGCGTTTCGGTCGGAGACATTTCGTAGTTGGACGGAAACCGAGCTGTCGGAAAGAAGCGGCCTGAACGTCAAGCTCGGTACTCTCAACTTGCACTTTCCCTTTCGCGTGGTCGCCGACAACGTGGAGATTGCCAAACCGCGCGGCTTCTCTTTTACGACAGACCGGCTCAGCTTGACCCTTAATCCGCTCGACTTAGCGGGAATGACCTTCCACCGCTTGAGGACCGAACGGCCGATCCTTCAAGTAGATATTCAACAACTCGGCGGATCGGGGAGCGACACCGCGCCCATCGCGCTGCGTCATTTGAATGTTCACGACGGGACCGTCGTCTTAAACAGGGGAGAGGAGAAACTTTTTGAGCTTCCTAAGATCGATTTGCAGGCGGAAAATATCAATCTCGGCCGTCAGGCCGGAGTCACCCTGCGCGCGGACGTGCCGGCGCTGAACGGCACGGCGGAGCTCATCGTTAAAGGTCATTGGCGTGAGCTGGAATCGGCGGTCGTGATCCGTGCCAAAGAAACCCAGGGCCTCTTCGGCGGCGATGTTCACAAAGGATCGAGCTCCGAATTAGTTCGGCTCGACGCCAGATTTCGCGCCAGCGAAAAACAAGCGGCCGAAGCAAACATTAGCGGCAAGTTTCATGATCTGGGAATAAATGAGCGCAAATTGACCGGCACCTTGGCCGCACGAATCAACCTCGATGAGGATTTTCACAACGCCGATTTTTCCGGACACGCAACCTTGGCAGACTTTCCGGGCGCGTTGACGTCGGCATTCAGCAAACTCCCGAACGGGACCCTGCAGGCGAGTTTTGCCGGTATTTTTTCGCTGCCGCAGAAGACACTGACACTCAAATCGATGCGCCTGGCTTCCCATCTCGGCAGCGGGTCAGGCGACGGCGAAGTGCTTTTCGATCCGCAGCCGAGCATTTCTCGAGCCAGATTCGCTTGGCAAGAGATGCCGTTAGAAAATTTAAAACTCCTATTGCCGACACCTCTCAACCGGTGGACCTATGAGGGTCACGCGCGAATCGACGGCGAAACAAGCGGCCCCTGGAACGCGCTCGCTGTACGTGGAATCGCGCGCAGCGAAAATGGCCAATTTCGCGGCGCCGAAGTCAAGGCAGCAAGTCTCAAGGTCGATCTGCCTTTTGAATGGGGGCCGACTGTCCTGCGGATCGCTGGCGCTCAGTTCGAAGCCGGCAAGCTCGACTATCACGGCAAAAATCGCTGGCAAGCGGCGGTCGAGCGCCTGCAAGCCAACGCCTCGTTCGCGCTCCAAACCGATCAACCGCTACGGATCGACGGCCGCTTCCAAACCAATGGTGGAAAATTCAATTCGCCCGAGAGCGATAAGGTCGGCGAGAATCTATCGCTCGATGGATCCTTTGTCTGGACTTCTCGGCCAGTCACGAGCTCCTACGGCTTCGACATTCAAGTCGGCGTCGATGCCGGAGAAATATTATGGGGTAAATTCTTTAGCGACTTGAAAGCACCTAAACCGACGTTCGCGCTCGACGCCGATTACTTCGGCTCCGACGATCGGCTGGAGTGCCGCCGCTGCGCGGTCAGTTTAGTCGACGTCGGCACCGTCACCGCGAGCGGCGCCATTGCAAAACTCACGCAAACGCCCGAGCTGCGCCTGCAAGCGCGCAGTACAAGGTTTTTGCCCGGCGGATTCTTCGAACATTTTTTGCGCGATAATTTGAAGCGCCGGTTTCCGGTTCTCGACGAAATCGCGATCGGCGGCGAGTTGTCGTTTGAAACCGTATTGCGCGGCAGCTCGGACGATCTCAGCGCCGGGGGGGAACTGTCGCTCAAAGCCGGCGAGTTGCGCTCCCGATCGAAACAGTGGCAGGTCGGCCCGGTGGCGCTGAAGCTGCCGTTCGAAGTTCGCTGGGCTGAAACCAAGCGAGATTCGATCGGACCGGCGCCGACCGGCACCTTGACGATCGAGCGCGCTCGATTCGGCAAGCAATCGCTCGGGCCGATTGGGGCTTCGATTTCTTTATCGAACAATGCGCTGCGATTTCATCAATCGATTCGCGCCGCACTGTTCGGCGGCGAAATCCTGGTCGGCGCTCTTTTCTGGCCCGACGTCATTACCGATCCGAAGCGGTTATCGTTTTCGCTTGAAGCCAAACGATTGGATCTCGACGAGCTCACCGCCGCATTGCAATGGCCGACCTTCAGCGGCACACTGACCGGCTCCATTCCCGAGGTGCAGTCGAGTTCCGATCGGCTCAAGACCAACGGTCAAATTCAAGCCGAGCTGTTCGGCGGGAATATGGCCATGAACGAATTTGAAATCGAAAATCCGTTTTCACCGCTGGCCGCGATCCGGCTCGATGCCGATTTTCAGAATATCCGGCTTGAACAGCTCTCCAAGACCTTTGCATTCGGCCACATCTCGGGCACGGTAGCGGGAACGATCGACGACCTGGTGATTGTCGACGGCCAGCCGGCGCAGTTTAGCGTCGAGCTGCACTCGGTGGATCGCGGCGGCGAGCAGCGCATCAGCGTGGAGGCGCTCGATAAGATCACGGTCCTGAGCTCCGGCCAAAATGCCGGCGCGCTGTATGGCGGCCTGGCGGGTTTTTTCGACAGTTTTCGTTACAGCAAACTCGGCTTCAAGGCGCACTTGAAAAATGACCGGCTCACGTTGCGCGGTGTGGAAACTCGCGGCGAGCAGGAGTATTTAGTGGTGGGCAGTTTTCTGCCGCCGACGGTGAATATCGTCAGCCACACGCAGGCGATCGGTTTTTCTGAGCTGATGCGCCGGCTGGAACGAATCAAATCGAGCAAGCCGCAAGTTAAATAATTTGGAGGAATCATGTTGAAACGGACCCTCTTCGTGGCGCTATTTCTCGTCAGCGCCTGCGTCACCGTCAATATTTATTTTCCAGCGGCGGCGGTCGAACGCGCCGCCGACCAGATCGTCAAGGAGACCTGGGGCGGTCCCGGCGAATCGGGAAAGACCGCGCCGCAACCCGAGAGCCGTTATTTCGACTTGCCTACCGCGTTCGCGAATTTAAGCTTCATCGGTGCAGCGCAAGCGCAGGAAGCGGATATCAATGTTTCCAATCCGGCAATTCGCGCCTTGAAGGATTCAATCAAACGGCGCAGCGAAGCGCTCAAACCCTATATGGATCTCGGCAATCTCGGCATCGCGCAGGACGGCCTGTTGGTGATTCGTAACAACGACGGCTTGAGCCTCAAGCAGCGCGCCGAAATCAAACAGTTGATCGACGCCGAAAATCGCGATCGCGAGGCGCTCTACCTCGAAATCGCCAAAGCGAACAACATTCCCAACGAAAATATCCCGAGGATCAAGAGCATTTTTGCCAAGAGCTGGATCGAGCAAGCGCGATCCGGCTGGTGGATCCAAGACAGCCAGGGCAGTTGGCGGAAAAAGTGAATAGCCGAAGCGCGATCAGTAGCGTTTGTTCCAGATGATATCGATGCCGTTCG
>Ga0075314_1000135_pt1 | contig 10979 bp, 10 predicted proteins | sample MayberryNE_Catta_6_FD_120055 | JGI IMG/M metagenome (GOLD analysis project Ga0075314, IMG submission 120055) | Natural and restored wetland microbial communities from the San Francisco Bay, California, USA, that impact long-term carbon... | ecosystem: Environmental > Terrestrial > Soil >... | reverse complement strand
CGACGAGGCGAGCCTGATCGTGCATCGCGGCGAGCGCAGCTTCGTGATCCTCAACCTCTTCCCCTACACCAACGGGCACCTGATGGTCGCCCCGTACGAGCACATCGGCCGCATCCAGGAGCTGCCGGCGGAGACGCTGGCGGAGATGATGGCGCTGGCCCAGCGGGCGATGAGCCGCCTGGAGGAGGTCTACGCGCCGCACGGCTACAACGTCGGCTTCAACCAGGGGCGGGTCGCCGGCGCCGGAGTCGAGCACCACATCCACCTGCACGTCGTCCCCCGCTGGGGCGGCGACACCAACTTCATGCCGGTGATCGCCGACACGAAAGTGATGCCGCAGACGCTGGAGCAGAGCTACGAGGCGCTGAAGGGGGCGTTTTGAGCGAGCAGCCGACCCTGGCCCCCCCGGGCATTTTCAAGGCCTACGACATAAGGGGCCTCTATGGCGAGCAGATGGACGAGACGACGGCGCTGGCGATCGGCCGCGCCTTCGCCCGTGTCCTCGCCCGGCTGCGCGGCAAGCAGCCGCACGAGCTGCGGGTCGGCCTCGGACGCGACATGCGCCTCACCGCACCGGCGATGGCGGCGGAGCTGCGCGACGGGCTGATCTTCGAGGGGGCGACGGTGCTCGACGCCGGCATGGTCGCCACCGAGATGCTCTACCACCTGGTCGGCTCGCGCGAGCTCGACGGCGGCGCGATGGTCACCGCCTCGCACAACCCCAAGGCCTACACCGGCGTCAAGCTGGTCCGCGAGGGGGCGCTGGCGCTCTCCGGCGACGCCGGGATCGGCGACGTGCAGCGCGAGATCGAGGCCGGGCTCGGCCCCGGCCCCGGCGGCGGCTCCTTCGAGGAGGTCGACGTCTGGGATGCGTACCGCGAGCACGTCCTCTCCTTCGTCGACCCCGACGCGGTGCGGCCGCTGAAGGTCGTGGTCGACGGCGGCAACGGGATGGCCGGGCCGATGGTCGGGCCGATCCTGCAGCGGCTCGGGGTCGAGGCCGACGAGCTGTACTTCGAGCCCGACGGCGAGTTCCCCGACCACGAGCCCAACCCGCTGCTGGCCGAGAACCGGGCGCTGATCGAAGGCCGGGTGCGCGAGGCGGGCGCCGACCTCGGCATCGCCTGGGACGGCGACGCCGACCGCTGCTTCTTCATCGACGGAGAAGGCAGCTTCTGCGACGGCGACTTCGTCTGCGCCCTGCTGGCCCGCGCGGCGCTGCGCAAGAACCCGGGCGCGACGATCCTCTACGACCCCCGCTCCAGCCGCGCCGTCCCCGACCTGGTCGCCGCCGAGGGCGGCCGCTCCGACCTCTCCCGCGTCGGCCACGCCTTCTTCAAGGCGCGGATGCGCGAGGAGGGCGCCGTCTTCGGCGGCGAGGTCTCCGGCCACTACTACTTCCGCGACTTCTGGAACGCCGACTCGGGCACGATCCCGGCGCTGCTGATGCTCGAGCTGCTTTCGCTGGACGGGCGCTCGCTGAGCGAGCTGATGCACGAGTTCCGCTCGCGCTACTTCATCTCCGGCGAGATCAACTCCGAGGTCGGCGACCAGGGGGCGAAGATGGAGGAGGTCGCGGCGCGCTACGCCGACGGCGAGCTGAGCCGGCTCGACGGGATCTCGATCGACTACCCCGAGTGGCACTTCAACCTGCGCCCCTCCAACACCGAGCCGCTGCTCCGCCTCAACCTCGAGTCGCTCGTCTCGCGCCCCCATATGGAAGAGAAGAGGAATGAGGTCCTTGGCCTCATTCGCGCATGACCCTCACCCCTGAGGAGGCCTTGGAGCAAGCGGCCCTGGCCGGCATCCACCGCCTCCGCATCCCCACCCCCTTCGCGGTCGGCCGCGTCAACTGCTACCTGCTCGAGGACGAGCCGCTGACCCTGATCGACACCGGCCCCAACTCGGGCAAGGCGCTCGACGAGCTGCAGGGCCAGCTGGGGCAGCGCGGCCACTCGATCGACGACCTCGAGCTGGTCATCCTCACCCACCAGCACATCGACCACCTCGGCCTGGTCGAGATCGTCGTCGAGCACTCCGGCGCCGAGGTCGCGGCGCTCGGCCTCGCCGCCGAGCGACTGGCCAGCTTCGGCGAGGAATCGGAGCGCGAGGACGAGTTCGCGGTCGAGCTGATGCTCCGCAACGGCATCCCGCAGGAGGTCGCCTTCGCCCTGCAGAGCGTCTCGCGCAGCTTCCGTGGCTGGGGCGCCCGGGCCGAGGTGACGCGGCCGCTCGAGGACGGCCAGGTCATGCCCTTCCGCGACCGGGTGCTGCAGGCCCTGCACCGGCCCGGCCACAGCCCCTCCGACACGGTCTTCTGGGACGAGGAGCGGCGCATCCTGATCGCCGCCGACCACCTGATCGCCCACATCTCCTCCAACCCGCTGATCGCCCGCCCGCTCGACGGCTCCGAGCGGCGCACGCAGGCTCTCGCCACCTACATCGAGTCGCTGAAGAAGACCCGGGAGATGCCGGCGGAGATCGTCCTCTCCGGCCACGGCGAGCCGATCGTCGACCACGTCGCCCTGATCGACGAGCGGCTCGCCAAGCACGAGCGCCGCAAGGAGAAGATCTACGCGCTGATCGCCGAGCGGCCGCGCAGCGGCTACGAGCTCGCCCAGGCGATCTGGGGCAACGTCGCCGTCACCCAGGCCTTCCTCACCCTCTCGGAGGTGATCGGCCACGCCGACCTGCTGGTCAACGAGGGCCGCGTGCGCGAAGCCGGCGAAGGCGAGGTGGTGCGCTATGAGGCGACCTAGGCGAGGCAGCGGCAAGAAGCGGATGCTGCTGATCGTCAACCCCTACGCGACGACCGTCTCCGACCGGCTCAAGAACCTCGTCGTCTACGCGCTGCAGGGGCGCTACGAGGTGGAGACGATCGCCACCCAGGCGCAGAACCACGCCACCGAGATCGGCCATGAGGTGCGCGACCACGGCTACGACGTGGTCGTCGCCTTCGGCGGCGACGGCACCCTGAACGAGGTCGCCAACGGCCTCGCCGGCACCGACGTGCCGGTCTCCGTGCTGCCGGGCGGCTCGACCAACGTGGTCTGCCGGACGCTCGGCATCCCCAACGACGTGGTCGACGCGACCGAGCACCTGCTGGCCCTGGTCGACGACTGGGCACCGCGGCCGATCGACCTGGGCAAGGTCGATGACCGCCGCTTCGTCTTCTCCTGCGGGGTCGGGATCGACGCCACCGTGGTGAAGCGGGTCGACGCCCACCCCAGGATGAAGTCCCGGCTCGGTCCCTACTACTTCACCTGGGCGGCGATCTCGGCCTTTTACCGCAAGTACCTGGTCAACCCCGTGCGGCTGCGGATCGAGGTCGACGGCTCCGCGAGCGAGGGGATCACGGCGCTGGCCCAGAACTCCGACCCCTTCACCTACTTCGCCGGCACGCCGATTCGCGTCTGCGAGAACGTCGCGATCGACGACGGCACCCTCTCGCTGGCCGTCCTGCGGCGGGCCGCCCAGCGCGACATGCCGACCCTGATCCCGCGCCTCTTCGGCGAGAAGCGCCCCGCCGCCCGCCACCGGCGCATCGACCACTTCGAGGGCGTGACCGCGGCGACGATCGAGTCGATCTCGCAGACCCGCCAGGGCGACACCCGCCCCTTCCCGATCCAGGTCGACGGCGACTACATCGGGGAGAAGACCCAGCTGCGCCTCGGCATCGACCCCGGCGCGCTCACCGTGGTCGCCTGAGTCGCGCTGAAACCCGCCTATAAGACGAATCTGGCCTGGCAGAGCGAATCGCGTCCAGGGAGTTCGGCGGAGTCGGGGGCCAATTCCGGGACCAAGGTTCGCTACCCAGGCGAAGTTGCTTGCGCCTCACTTCCATTGACTGACTAGGAGCCTGGGTCGCTAACGCGATCTGAAGCAACGAGCGCAAGCGACAGTGCGCGGATCGGGTCGCGAGCGTGCCGATCCCCGCGCCGGGCGCCGAGACGGCGGTTCCGCGGTTCCGCGGAACCGCCTCGCGGGCCCTCGCGGGCCGCTCCGGGGGCTATGTGGCCCCGGCCAGTCCCAACCCGCCGGCCCGGTGCAGCTTCAGCAGGTTGTGGACCGCGCAGTGAAAGCGCCACTGCGCTCGCGCCGCGGCTTCGCCGCGCAAGAGCAATCGCCGCGCTGACTGCACCGTCTCCATCTGCCCGAAGACCGGCTCGACGATCGTCTTACGCTTCGCATAGGCCGTGCGTCACGGCTTGGTCTGCAGCTTGCGCGCCATGCGCTGCTTGGGGGTGGCGCCCTTGGGAACCGGGCCGCGGGGGCGGGAGGCTGAGGCTCGGAGCGCTTGAAGCGCCCGGTGGCCAGATGGGGGTCGAGGCCGTGCTGGGCGGTGGTGGCGATGTTGTCCTCGGAGAAGTAGCCGGCGTCGCCGAGCAGGGCGGCGCCCTCGGGCAGCTCGGCCTCGATCGCCTCGAGGTTCTCGCCCAGCTGCTCGAGGGCGGGCTCCAGCTGGCGGGCGTCGGGCGCTTCGTCTGTGAGCTCGGCGGTGACGATCACCTGGGCGTGGGAGTCGACCACGGCCTGGGCGTTGAAGCACTGGTGAAAGGCGCCGTCGGCGGTCTTCATGATCTTCGACTCGGGGTCGGTGAAGTTGCGCTGCGCAGTGGGCTTGGGGGCGGGCGGCTCATCGTCGGGATCGGGCTTGCGTGGCTCTCGCCCTTCCTCGCGCATCTGGGCCTGGCGGGCGCGCTCCCGCTCCCGCTCCTCGGCCTCAAGCGCCGCCTTGGCCTCGCGGATGCGCGCCAGGCGTGACTCTCTTCGGGCCAGCTCGGCGGCCAGCTCGTCGCCGCGGCGATCGGGCCCGTAGCGCTCGTCCTCTTCGCGGTCGACGGCCTCGGCGTCGGAGAGCAGCGCAGCGGCCTGGGCCTCGATCGCGGCGATCTCGGCCTCCAGTTGCACCTCGGCCTTGCCCATCCGCTCATAGCTCATCGCCTTGTGGCGGGAGGCGTTGGCGCGTAGCTTGGTGCCGTCGATCGCCAGCGAGCCCATCTTCACCAGCCCTGCCTTCTTGCACAGGCGCAGGGCCTGAACGAACAGTTCGGCCAGGGCGTCCAGGTGGCGGGTGCGGAAGCGGGCGATCGAGCGGTAGTCGGGGTGCTGGTCGGCGACCAGCATGCGCACGGCGACATCGCGGTGGGTGGCCTGCTCGAGCTTGCGCGAGGAGACGGTGCCGGTGGCGTAGCCGTAGATCAAGAGCTTCAGCATCAGGCGCGGGTCATAGGGCGGATAACCGCGCTCTTCCTCATAGGAAGCGTAGATCTCAGAGAGATCGAGCGAGTCCTCGACCAGGTCGCAGACGAAGTGGGCGAGGTCGCCCTCGGGCACCCACTCCTGCAACACCGGCGCCATTGGCCCGACCCCCTGAAATCGGTCCGCCCTGTTTGAGAGTCCTTCCCGCCCGCGACAATGGGCAAAGGAGGACCGAAGCAGGTGAAGAGGCAAAGGCACAGCCCCGAGCAGATCATCCGCAAGCTGCGGATCGCCGAGCAGATGCTCTCGGAGGGCAAGACCGCAGGGGAGGCCGCGAAGGCCCTGGAGGTCTCCGAGCAGACCCTGCACCGCTGGCGCAACCAGTACGGGGGCATGAAGGCCGCCGACGTCAAGCGCCTCAAGGAGCTTGAGCGCGAGAACGGCCAGCTGAAACGCCTGGTCGCCGACAAGGAGCTGGAAAACCTGGCGCTGAAGGAGATCGCCAAGGGAAACTTCTGAGCCCGTCCCGGAGGCGCCAGGCGGTCCGCATGCTGCAGGACCGCCTCGGCCTCTCCGAGCGTCGGGCGTGCCGCTTCGCCGGCCAAAACCGCTCCACGCAGCGCCACTGCCCGCAAGTGGCCCAAGACGACCAGGCCCTGCGGGCTCGCCTGCGAAAGCTCTCCACCGACCACCCCCGCTGGGGCTACCGCCGCGCCCACGGCCACCTGCTCACCGAAGGCTGGTCGCTGAACCGCAAGCGGGTGCAGCGGATCTGGCGTGAGGAGGGGCTTCGCGTCCCCGCCAGGGCCAAGAAGCGCCGGCGGCTGGGCATCTCCACCGCCGCCTCGGACCGCCTCAAGGCCGAGCGCCCCAACCACGTCTGGGCGCTCGACTTCCAGCACGACGCCACAGAGGACGGCCGCGAGCTGAAGTTCCTAAACGTCGTCGACGAGTTCACCCGCGAGGCGCTGGCGGTCGAGGTCGATCGCTCGATCGACGCCGAGGAGACGGTCGCCGTGCTCAAGCGCCTCGCCGCCGAGCGCGGCGCCCCCGCCAACATCCGTGCCGACAACGGTCCGGAGCTGACCGCAGCCGTGCTGCGCGAATGGTGTCGGCATGGCTCCACCGGCACCGCCTACATCGAGCCGGGCTCGCCCTGGCAGAACCCCTACGTGGAGTCCTTCAACGCGCGCCTGCGCGACGAGCTGCTGAACGTCGAGGTGTTCACCTGCCTGGATGAGGCGCAGGTCCTGGCCGCCGACTGGCGGGCCGACTACAACGCCAACCATCCCCACTCGGCGCTTGGCATGATGTCTCCCGCCCGATTCGCTGCCAGCTGGCAGCGAATCGGCAACACGAACGGATCAGTCAACCCCGGACTCTCATTCGGGGTGGACCGATGAACGGGGTCCGGTCACCATCAGCAGCGCCTGGTCGGGGTCATAGGGGCGAAAGGCCTTATCCGCGGCGACCGGGGCGCGCACGGCCTCCTGCGGCCGGTCCTCCTCGACCTCCACCAGTTGCTCCTGCTTCTCCGCCACGGCCGTCGCCATCAGAATCCTCCTGCTCGCTTGCAGGCGAATCGTCCCGAGCGCGCCGGACGCCTCAGGTGGGGTTACTGACCCAGGCTCCTAGCTGGAAATCGGGTGAGCAGAAAGAAGCTCGTCACCCCAGCAGCTCTTGGACCGGCGTCGCCTTGTCGGCCGCCAAGGCGCTTGCGTCCAGCGCCCGGTCATAGACCCGGACCTCGTCGATCCGACCCTGGAAGAATTCTTCGTCCCCGTTGCCGCCGATCAGCAGCGGGCCTTCGCCGGCCAGGGCCGGCGGCGAGAACTCGGTGTCGGCCAGCTCGCCGTTGACGTAGAGGCGCAGGTAGGCGCCGTCGAAGGTGAGGGCGAGGTGGTTCCAGACCTTCGGCTGCAGCGGGTTTTCTTCGTCCTCGACGTCTTCCCAGACGAAGGGTTCGGTGTCGTAGCCGAGGAAGCCTTCGGGCACGCCGCCTTCTTCGCGGGAGGCCCCGTAGAGCTGGTAGCTGTGGTTGCCGTCGACCTCCTTGGAGATCACCACCCCTTCGTCCGCGAAGCCGTCGGGGCGCACCCAGGCCTCCAAGGTGAACTCCTCGGTCAGCGCCAGCTCGGGGCTGTCGGGGATTTCGACGTAGTCGTTGGTGCCGTCGAGGAAGATCGCCGAGCCGTAGCGGCCTTTGACCCATTCGGTGTTTTCCAGGGCGCCGTGATGTTCGCCTGCGAGGTCAGCGGCGACTTCGCCTTCGTTCTCGTCGAAGGAGTAGGCGGCGACGGGTCGCCCGTAGGTCGAATACTCGATCTCGTTGCCTTCCGCCACTTCGCCGTCCTGGTTGCGGACGAACATCCTCGTATAGTAGGTGGTGTCCGGTGAGAGACCGGAGACCGCCTGATTTACGTCAACGTCCGCTTCACCTGAAATCGATTTCACCGTCGTTTTATCGGGATATCCCGAGATACCCTGCGAAGGTTTGGTGCCGTAGGCAAACCACCATTCAGTCGTTTCTTCCTCGGTAACGAGCGAGCCATTCAGCGTCGCACTGGTCGCTTTGGTGGCGGATGCCTTTCTCGTGATCGCGCCTATTCCACGGTTGACCCAGGCCATAACTCCCCACCCGTCGCTACCTGCGTCTTCTCCGTCACATTGCTCGAAGAGCGCAGTGTTTCCCCATTTTTCCGGTTGAACTTTATGACCGTGCCGTTTGAAAAACCTCTTGACTGCGTGCCGGCCTCTGTCAAAGCCACTCTCGTCGCCATTATGAATTCCACCCTGGTCGACGGCATGGGTACCTATCCCCGTTACACCCGTGCAACCGGAGTGAACAAAGGAGAAAATGAAATCCTCATGATGGGGCGTTCCGACCGTCTTGAGTTCGGACGTCCCGTTGGTTGCCGGGATGAACCAGTAGCGAACGTGGTATCGGCTATGGGGACCGTCCTGCGGATACTGTGCTTGAGCATGGTCGGTTACACGGCAGCCATATTCCCCGAATTCTCCGTTCGGGTCTTTGACGAACAGTGCCTGGGCTCCTCCGTTTTCGTCATATGGCCACCCTCCGTACAATGCAGTCAGTTTTGCAACATTGTTCGCTGACGCCTTTTTCCCGCGAAACATGACACCGACGGGATCGGCGTGATCACCTTCACAGTCGCTTCCGCCGAAAGAATAGTCGCCGGATGGACCTTCGCCAATTCCCATCTGATCTGCGTGGACGCTCCGGGCCCCCGGCTCAAGGGCCAGTGCCTGGGCACTCCAGCCGCCGCCCGGCGACTATGCTCCACCTCGCCTACAGGCTCGGTAGCCCTCAACGGTCGCTTAAAGGCCACAGCCCAAGTCCCGCGCCGACGAAGACGACGAACACGTAAAGAAGAATTAAACCGATCAGGCAAATCGATGCCCATTTGGCAATCCGTAGCAAGGTCCCGATCCAGCTAGGCAGTTTTTCGATCATGTCATCTACCACTTTAAAGCTTGACTGGCAGCCGGGCTCATGTCGTCTGACTTGGCGGCCGACCCCAGAAGGCGACATCCACCCGATGATGACGATCGTCGCTTTCGCCAAGCAACGGGCAGTGGCCTAGCTCAACTATCGCGTTAGCCCAGCGGCGCGGCAGGGTTGCCGGCCACGGTGGCGCCCGGCGGGACGTCCTTGGTGACCACGGCGCCGGCGCCGACGATGGCCTCGCGGCCGATGCGGACGCCGCCGAGGACGGTGGCGCCGGAGCCGATCGAGGCGCCGCGCTCGACCACGGTCGGCAGCAGCTCCCAGTCGTCCTCGGTCTGCAGGGCGCCGTCGGCGGCGGTGGCGCGGGGGCGCTTGTCGTTGACGAAGGTGACGCCGTGGCCGACGAAGACCCCGTCCTCGATCCGCACGCCGTCGCAGATGAAGGTATGGCTCTGGACCTTGCAGGCGGCGCCGATCTCGGCGCCGCGCTGGACCTCGACGAAGGTGCCGATCCGGGTGCGGTCGCCGATCCGGCAGCCGTAGAGGTTGACGAAGGAGTGGACGACGACGCCGGCGCCGAACTCGACCCCGTCGATCAGGCGGTGGGCCGCCCGGTTGGCGGGCGCGGTCTCAGTCGCCGTCGCCATCGAAGGCAGAGACCGCGATCGCGATCCGCTCGATCTCGTCCTGGCCGATCGTCGGGAAGAGGGGAAGGGTGCAGCTTTCGGCGGCGAGTCGCTCCGCCACCGGCAGGCTGCCCTCCCCCAGGCCGAGCTCGGCGTAGGCCGGTTGGAGGTGGATCGGCGTCGGGTAGTGGATCGCGTTGGCGACCCCGGCCGCGCCGAGGTGCTCGCGCAGCGCGTCGCGGGCGGGCGTGCGGACGACGAAGAGGTGGAAGACGTGGTCGCCGTCGGCGGCGGGCTCGGACGGCGCCGCCACCGGGCTGCCGGCAAGCGCCTCGCGCAGGGCCGCGCCGGCGGCGCGGCGGCGCTCGTTGGCCTCGTCGAGGCGGGCCAGCTTGACCCGCAGGATCGCCGCCTGCAGGGCGTCGAGCCGGTCGGTGCCGGCGGTCAGCGCGTGGTTGTGGCGCTCGGCCTCGCCGTGGGAGCGCAGCAGACGCAGCCGCGCGGCCAGCTCGGGGTCGTCGGTGACGACCGCGCCGCCGTCGCCCCAGGCGCCGAGGTTCTTGGTCGGGTAGAAGCTGAAGCAGCCGGCGTCGCCCAGCGAGCCGGCGGGCCTGCCGCGGTAGCGGGAGCCGTGCGCCTGGCAGGCGTCCTCGACGACGAGCACGCCGCGCTCCCGGCAGAGGTCGAGCAGCGGGTCCATCTCGACCGTGCGGCCGTAGAGGTGGACGGGGATCACGCAGCGGGTCCGCGGGGTTAGCTCGGCGGCGACGATCTCGGCGGTCAGCAGCGCGGTCGCCTCGTCGACGTCGACCAGGCGCGGGGTCGCCCCGGTGGCGCTGACCGCCTCGGCGGTCGCGATGAAGCTGTTGGCCGGCACGATCACCTCGTCGCCGGGGCCGATGCCCAGGCCGAGCAGGGCGAGCTCCAGCGCGGCGGTGCCGGAGGAGACGCCGATCGCGTGCTCGCTCTCGCACCAGGCGGCGAAGTCGCGCTCGAACGCCTCGACCTCCTCGCCCAGGGTGAAGGCGGAGCGTCCGGCGACGTCGGCGACCACCTCGAGCAGCTCGGACATCAGCGCCGGGTCGGCGTTGTCGAGCCGGGTGAACGGCACCGGCGCCGCGATCGTCGCCGCGCCGCTCATGCTGTCGCCCGCTTCGGTGGCTCGCCGGTCTTGCTGACCGCGATCGCCGGCGCCGGCCCTTCCTCGGCGAAGACCGCCGCCACCTCCTTGCGCGAGCGCACGCCGAACTTGGTGAAGATCGAGGAGAGGTGGCTCTTGATCGTGCTCTCGGCGAGGTAGAGGCGCTCGGCGATCTCGGCGTTGGTCAGCCCGTTGCGGACCAGCGCCAGGACCTGGGTCTCGCGGTGGGAGAGGACGGGGCGCTCCATGCTCGCCCGGAACTCGCGCGGCACCACCGTCTGGCCGATCGCGACGGCGCGCACCGTGGTCGCCAGGGTCAGCTCCAGCTCCGGATCGAAGACGAGCGCATCGGCGCCGGCGTCCAGCGCCCGGCGCACGCCGGTCCCGGTCGCCGGCGGCGAGATCGCGACCAGCGCCGGTCGCGGCGCCTCGCGGCGCAGTCGCCGCAGCGCGGCCATCTCGCGCGCCTGGTCGACGTTGCAGGCGAGCACCACGACCGTCGAGGGGTCGGGCTCGAGGGCGGCGACCTCGTCCGGGTCCT